>ODAK010000728.1_pt1 | contig 37679 bp, 37 predicted proteins | sample 1539591 | NCBI WGS metagenome assembly ODAK01 (sample SAMEA3539303, study PRJEB22396) | soil metagenome | biome: tundra; feature: field; material: soil | place: USA | collected 2010-05 | depth 0.15 m | reverse complement strand
GAACCCCTGGGCGTGAGCCCTGGAATCCCCGTCCTTCAGGGCGGGGAGTAGTCAAGCAGCAGCTTCTGCCATGGCTGATGGCCGAGGTGAACCTCGTCTACTACGCGACCGAGATCACCAACAGGCTCGGCACGGATGTCGCCGAGCTCTTTACAGAACAGGCTGTGCGAGCCGCCGTCCGCGACCCGCGGCCAGACCTGGCTGTGGTGCGTGAGGCGGACCGATTCGGCGCTGGCGACCTGGCCCCGGTGGACTTGCAGCGCATGGCCAGGCCACTGAGCGGACAGCGATTTTCTACCCGGGCGGCCTGCCAGCGAGCCGTCGCCGAGGTGATCCGGCTCGACCTCGAGCAAGCAGAGAAGGGGAATTTGCGAGGCACGCTCAAGGCCGCCCTCGACACCTTCCGTGATGTGCGGTCAAACATACAGGTGGCCGTCGACCTGTCGGGGCTGACCGCCCGCTCCCATGAGGAGGATTTCCTTGGTTCGTTTGTCCCGCTCATCTCCCATCTGTCTGCCGGGCCGCCAACGGTGCGGCAGCACCAGATCCTCGCGCTTATGGACGCCAACGTGCTCGAGTTCGTGGGACCCGGTGCCCGGTTCGACCGTGACCCGCGGCGAGGATGCTTTGTCGCCTCGTCTTCCCAGGTCGCAGAGGGGCCTGTGGACCTGGACGCCTTGATCGACGCCCGTATCCCCGCCCCTGATATCCGGGCAGACAACTCCAAGCTCATCCGCGCGCTTGTCGAACAGGGGATCGTGTGCAGTTATGCGAACGTCGACGACGACGCGGTATTCGACACGGGCGGCATGGCGGTGACCGATTCGCCCTTTCACCCGATCGACGTGCGCGGCAGGGCGGTCACCGACCTCTACGCACTGGGGATCCCCACCGAGCACGCCCGGTGGTTCACCCAGGTCGGCAGCAGCCGCCCGGGCGCCTGGGGCGGCTTCATGACCGACGCGGACGAGATCGCGAGGCACCTGCTGGCCGCGGCCAGGATGGAGGTCGCTGTCGCATGACCGCCTGTTCTGATGTGTACTGGCGTCACCGTCGCACCGGCGAACATGGGGAGTTTCGCGGAGCCCGGGACCTTCTGCTCGCCATGCGCCTCGACCACGACGCCGCCTGCACCACGTTTCGCTGGCCACGCCCGCGTCATTTCAACTGGGCACTGGAGTGGTTCGACGTCATCGCGGACGGAAACGACAGCCCGGCCCTGCATGTGCTGCACGACGCAGGACCGGGCGAGGTCGTCAGCTACGCGCGGATGTCGGCGGAGTCTGACCGCACGGCGGTGTGGCTGGGTGCTCAGGGAGTCCGCCGCGGAGACCGCGTTCTCGTGCTGCTTGGTGCACAGCGTGAGCTCTGGGAATGCTTCCTGGCGTGCCTGAAGATCGGCGCCGTGCTCGTGCCGTCCTCCGTGACTATCACCGGGCCGGAGATCAAGGAGCGTGTCCGCCGGGGACGTATTCAGCACATCATCTGCCGCGACGATGTGACGAGCCGGATAGATGTAGACGTGCCTGGCGTGCGCGTCGCGGTGCCCGGTGACGTGCCGGGCTGGTCGCCTTACCGCCTTCGGGCGGCATCGGCGGCCGAGTACCTGCCGGACGGACCGACGCTCGCCAGTGATATCGCCTTCTGCTATTTCACCTCCGGCACGACGTCTAGTCCGAAACTGGTGGCCCATACCCAGGCCAGTTATCCGGTCGGGCATCTGTCCAGCCTGTTCTGGAACGGCATCCAGCCTGGCGACCGGCATCTGAACATCTCCACGCCTGGATGGGCCAAGCACGCCTGGAGTAGCCTTTTCGTTCCCTGGAATGCCGAGGCCGTGATCGTCGTGCCGCCTGAGCCCATGAATCCCGCCGCGCTCCCGGCACTGCTGCGTGATCATCGGATCACTTCCGTGTGCGCCCCGCCGAGCACTTGGCAGCGCCTGCGCCCGCACCTGCATGAGGTCCGGCCAGCCCTCCGTGAGGCCACCAGCGCCGGTGAGCCGTTGCCTGAGCAGATCGTCGCGGAGGTCTCGGCCACATGGGGGGTTACCGTGCGCGACGGCTACGGGCAGAGCGAGGCGACAGCCCTGATCGGAACCAGCCCCGGGCTGCCGCGCGTACCTGGCTGGCTGGGCAAGCCGCTGCCTGGATACCAGATCACACTGCGAGATGCCCGCGGGCGGCTCGCCGGGCAGCAGGGTGAGCTCTGCGTAGAGCGCGATGACGACGGAATGTGGCCAGCCGGCCTGATGCCGGGCTATCTCGATGAGCACGGGGATCTGCACCCCCCGGCCACCGAGGGGTTCTATCGGACTGGCGACCTTGGCGAGCGCGATGAAGCCGGACACTTCCGTGTTCTCGGGCGTACGGACGACATCTTCAAGTCCTTTGACCGCCGCATTTCCCCGTACGAACTGGAGGCAGTCATCAAGTCCCACGTCGCGGTGGCAGATGCCGCCGTGATTCCGCGCGCGCATCCGGACGGCGGAGCGGTCCCGCACGCGGTAGTCGTGCTGCTCCCAGGACAAGGAGGCGGCCCGGTCATAGCCGCCACCATCCTGGAGCACTGCGCCACCCAGCTGGCGCCGGAGTTGCGGCCCTGGTCGGTCACGTTCGCCGGGCACCTGCCACGCACCAGCAACGGCAAGGTCCGGCGCTCGGCACTGCTCGCCGATCCGTTGCCGCCTGACGGGATGGACACGCAGCTGGCGCCGAGAAACCCTGCATTACTACACAAAATCTGACAATTACCCCGCTTCATAGCGACAACATTTTGCAATTGGTAACAGCCTGGGCGCGGGCTGGCCGCAGGTCGCGGCCGTCCGTCTCCCAGGAACGAGGCCTGGTCCCGCCTGGGACGGGCGAGTGCGGACCCGGTAGCCCGGGTCTTCGAACAGCGCTGGAGGTTGTCATGACGGTCATAGCCGTGCCTCAGGACCGTATTCCTGGCCAGGAAGGGTGGCCCGCATCAGAGCCGGGCACTCCGCCGCTGGCCGATCTAATCGGAGCCGACCTGAAGGTCCCCCTGGTCCCCACCGGAACTGCCCGGTACGTGAACCTGGACTACGCGGCCAGTACGCCGGCGCTGCGCGTGGTGGCCGCTCAGATAGCGGAGCTGCTGCCGCTGTACTCGAGCGTGCATCGGGGAGCCGGATATGCCTCAATGGTGTGTACTACCGCGTACGAGGCAGCGCGGGCAGACATTGCGGCGTTCGCCGGGGCGCGTGATGACGACGTCGTTGTCATCACGCGCAACACAACCGACGCGCTGAACCTGCTCGCAAACGCCGTTCCCGGCCCGGCGGTGCACCTGGACATCGAGCACCATGCCAACCTGCTGCCCTGGCAGGCGCGGCACGGGCGGGTGGTCTCCGCCCGGGGCGGGCTCGGCGAGACCATGGCCGCGCTGGATGCCGAACTGGCCAGCCGCCCCGCCGCACTGCTTGCGATCACCGGTGCGTCCAATGTCACCGGCGAATGCCTTCCGCTGCGGGCACTCGCGGAGATGGCTCACCGGCACGGCGCGCGGATCGCGGTGGACGGCGCTCAGCTAGCGCCGCACCGGCGTGTCGACCTGGCCGCGACCGATATCGACTACTTCGCGTTTTCCGGGCACAAGATTTACGCGTCGTTCGGAGCCGGCGCGCTGATCGGCCGTCGTGACTGGCTGGAGACGGCTTCGCCGTACCTGGCCGGCGGCGGTGCGGTGCGTGAGGTCGGGCTGTGCGGCACCGACTGGGCCGCGGCGCCCGCCCGGCACGAGGCTGGCACCCCCAACCTGCCTGGTGCCGTGGCGCTGGCCGCCGCCTGCCGCTATGTCAGCGCGCTGCCCGTCGGCTTGGCGCAGGCACATGAAGACGCGCTGCTGCGACGCTTCACCGAGGGGCTGGCAGGCATCGGCGGCATACGGATATTGCGGCTCTGGCCCGGCGAGGTTGACCAGATCGGCGTGGTGACCTTCACGGTTGACGGATGGCCCACGGCCATGGTCGCCCAGTACCTGTCCGCCGAGCACGGTATCGGTGTCAGGGATGGCCGCTTCTGCGCCCATCCGCTGCTCGCCAGGCTTACCCCGGCTGGCACCGCGGTCCGCGCCAGCTTCGGACTCGGCAGCCGCGCCGCGGACATCGACCGGATTGTCTCCGCCCTGGCCGCACTGCAAGACCGCGGTCCCGCCTGGACCTATGCCAGCCAGGAGGGCGGCTACTGCCCGGTGCCGGATCCGCGGGCGCTCCCGGAGTGGCTGACCGGACGAGTTGCCGGACCGCTATCACCGTGTACCGCTTAGCCAGAGCCGATTCGAGCGTGCGCGGCTGGCCGTGGTGATCCACGATCACCCGTGGTGATCGTGGATCACGCCGCGCAAAATCAGGTCGACGATTCGGGGCACAGGGGCTCCCGCGCCGACCGCGCCCGTGATCGCGCTGATAATCACCTGCAGATCCTCGACCTCGATGTCGTCTGCTAGCACGCCGCCTTTCCTGGCCGAGGCGTGCAGCGCAGCGAGCCGGGCGGCCATCTCGCCTTGCTGACAGGGCCTGTCGCGCAGCGGCAGGCCCAAGATCATCGACCGCAGTCCGGCATCGGAGTCGATCAAGCGCCCGATTTCCTCGAAGAAGCTGCGGAGCGCTTGCGGAGAGCAGCCTTCGGCCAGCGCGGCGTCGGATGCTCTCACGCAGGCGCTGTACCTCTCCGCCGCCAGCGTGGCGAGCAGGGATTGCTTGGAGGGAAAGTTCCGGTAAACGGTGGCGACAGCCACTCCTGCGGCCTGCGCGACAGCAGCGACCTGCAGATCCCACCCTTCAGTCGTGAACAGTGCGGCCGCCGCTGAGAGCACCCTTGCCCGGTTCTCGCGCGCGTCCGCCCGCCCGGATTGCGCCACGGTCAGCGTCTGTCCTCCGCTCGGCTCCATCATGACTCCTTCGCTCTCACCCGTATTATGATTCCCCAACCTCGACGTTACGCCTTGACACATTGAGATTACCTGAAGTAACTTCTCCTAAGTCGAACCGGAACTCCGGTTCGACTTAGGAGAAGGCGCGTGGGGGCGGGCGGGCACATGGGGCGAAGAGATCTGCTGATTGATCCGGCGGACCTGGCGGCGAGCATCCAGGCAGGCGAGGTAGTACCGGTAGACGTGCGGGACGCCGTCAGCTATAAGGCCGGTCACATTCCCGGCGCGATCAGCATTCCTGAACTGTTCGATTACAACGCTCTTTCCACCGATCAGGGGGATCGGGACATGGTCGACACCTTCGGCGATGTCCTAGGCAGTGCCGGACTCGGCGGCTCGGAGCACCTTGTCGTTTAAGAAGACGCCATGAACAGCGGCCTGGGCCGTTCCAGCCGCGGCCAGGTCATCCTGCAGCATCTCGGTTTTTCCGAGCCGCTGGTCCTGAACGGCGGGCTGGCGGCCTGGCGCGCGGTCGGCGGGGCTGTCACCACCGAAGATCAGGTCCGGCAGCCTGTGGTGTGCGCGGTTCGTCCAGCCGCCAGTTCTCCGGTGATCGGCTACAGGAAAGTCCTGGGCGGGTTCGATGATCCGGGCGTGGTGCGGGTCGATGTTCGTTCCCGTGCCGAGTGGGAGGGCCGGTGGAACGCGCCGGCAGGCAGCCTCCCCGGGATGCGACTGGGCCGGATCCCGCGGGCGCGGTGGATTGAGTGGACTGATCTCCTGGACACCTCAGGCCCGGTTCCGGTACATCTGCCGCCGGAACTGATCAAAGAGCGCTGCCAGGCCGAGGGCATCGACGCCGACCACGAGATCCACCTCTACTGCTACAAGGGCGCCAGAGCGTCCAGTTCCTACGTCGCGCTCCGCCAGGCCGGATTCCGCCACGTCCGCCTTTACCTGGGGTCATGGCGTGAGTGGGCAGCGGATGACCAGTTGCCGATCGAGGGGCCGGGCGCATGACCGAGGTCGAGTCTGTTCCGGTCCTGCGCCGGTTCGGAGGCCGGCTAGCCACGGCGGCCGGCCCTGTCCTGTCGTTCCTGCGATCCGTGTTCGTCCCGGTCGTCCTGGTGGCCGCGATGGCCGCCGTGGCCTTCGCGTTCGGGCGGCGCGAGCTGCTTTTCCCCGAGTACGGCGCGCTGACCGCAGGGGTCTTGAGCTGGCGTCTTCCCCCCTGGACCGCCCGGCCAGTCGACATCTTCGTGCTTCCTGCCCTGGCGGCGCTGCTGGGGGTGGGCCTGAACCTCAGCCGCATCCCCTTCGCCATAGCGTGGGGCGTCGGACTCGGCGTGATTCTGTACCTGCTGCGGGTAGCCAGGTCGCACATGGTGCCCAGCATTTCCGCTGTGCTTCTCCCGCTGCTTCTGCACTTCACGTCGCTGCTGTATCCGCTCGCCGTCGCGGGCACATCTCTGGTGCTTTGCGTCATCGCGTTCTTCAGGAAGAACGGTGCGGCACCGGCCCCCAGGATCCCGCAGCCGCCGATCCGCCTGGTCGGTACCTACTGGGCGCTGGCCATGATCGTTGGCCTGCTGGCCTGCTACGCGGGGCCACGGTATCTCGCGGCACCGCCGATTCTCGTCGCTCTGCTAGAGCTCATGAAGACCAAGGCGGACCGGGGATTCGCCAAGCTGGCGGGACTGGTTGCCGCCAGCGCCATCGGTGTCTGCTTGTACGCGCTCATTCCTAACTGGGCGCTCTGCGGCATCGCTGTCTTCCTGTGTGTTTTCCTGGTATGCAGGGCACTTCGCATAGTGCTGCCGCCGGCACTCGCTCTCGGGATCCTCCCGATGCTGATCCGTGAAAATCAGCAGCTCGACTTCCTCGCGGGAACTGCCGCCGGAGCGCTGCTGATCATCGGAGGGGCCACTATCTTCTTCCGGGCGTCGAGCGCGAGTAAGACCCAGGAGGTGCCTGTTACCGCGGCTATTCCGGTACCCCGTCCAAGCCTGGATGAAGTGTCCATTCACGGGGGGCCGTGATCTGGTGTCAGGCTGTGGCGGGGAGTGGCGGTAGCCAGGGCTTTCCGGCGAGGGCGTCGCGGATGGCGTTCAGCATGCCCCTTCACAGGACTTCCGAATACTTACGCTCTTTCGTGGTGAGCAGTTCGTACATTGCCCCACCGTTCTTCCCTGGTAGAAGGATTAGTACGGTGGTAGCAGCCGGTCATCAAGCCAGCCTCGCGTGCGGCTCAAGCGGTGTCCCGGTGTTTACGGCAGCCAGCCGGCCTCATACGCGGTCTTAACGGCGTCCACTCGGTTGCGCGCGTTGAGCTTGGTCACGATCGTCGTCAGGTAGTTGCGCACGGTCCCGACGGACAGGTACAGGCCCGCCGCGATCTCGGCGGCGTCCGAGCCCTCAGCCGCGAGCCGGAGAACTTCATGCTCGCGGGGCGACAGCGGATTCTGGCCGCTTTCCCACGTCGACAGGGCGAGCTGCGGATCGATGACCCGGCGTCCGGTCGCGACGCCGCGGATCGCCGCGGCCAGCTGTTCGGGCGGGGCGTCCTTGAGGATATACCCGCTGACATGAGCGGCCAGCGCCCGCCGCAGCGTCCCCGCCCGGGCGAGGTTGGTCACGATCAGGGCCTGGCACGCGGGTAGTGCCTCGTGCAGCTGCTCCGCGGCGGAAATGCCGTCCAGTCCGGGCAGGTCGATGTCGATGATCGCGACATCGGGCTGGCAGGCGCGTGCCGTGGGAACGATATCCGCACCGTTCTCGACCGCGGCTACGACTTTCAGGTCCGGTTCGAGTTCGATGAGAGCCACGAGCGCGCCGCGTACCATGGCGACGTCTTCGGCGAGGAGAATCCTCAGCGTCGGCAATTTCCAGCTCCATGTCCAGAGATGAGGCATTTCGCTCTCAGACCTACTCCGCATCGGGCTGACGCGCCACACGGAATCGCTCCGAGAGCCGACCTACGCATGGCCAGCGTGTTCACCTGCACCTGGTCGCCGGCCCGCCATGGGCAGGATGTTCTCCTCGTCCGGGCCGGGGACCGCGGGGCTGGCCGCCGCGGTGACCGGTGAGGCCACCGTGGCGAGCAGCTCGAACTGGCCGTCGTCGCCCACGCTGGCACTCAGCTCGCCGCCCACGGCCTCCATCCGCCAAGCCAGATTTTCCAGGCCGCCGCCTTCGCGGTGGCTGGCCGGCACCGGCGGCAAGCCATCGTTGGTCACCCGCAACCTGACGACACAGTCGCGCTCACTGGCCTCGACACTGCAGTTCTGCGCCGTGCTGTGCCTGAGTATGTTGGTCACGGCCTCGCGCAGGACCGTGGCCAGCACGGTATCAATCCGCTCGTCGAGCGCGCCGCAATCGACCGTCACCTGGGTGGCGATACCCGCCGTGGTGAGCAGCGAGGTAACTGAGGCCGCCTCCTTCGCCAGCGACATATCGCGGTAGCCGCTCGCCACCAGGCGCACATCGGCTAGGGCCTGCCGGGCGATGTCGAGCAGCTCGGCCAGTTCGTCCCGGGCCCGGCCCGGGTTGTCGTCCACCAGCCGCCTGGTGAGTTCGGCTTTCAGCGTGATCGCCGACAAGCTGTAGCCGAGTAGATCATGCAGGTCCCTGGCGATGCGCATGCGTTCCCTGACCACGGCAAGCTGCGCGAGCTCGGCCCGCGTGGCGTTCAGGTAATGGATGATCAGGGACAGCCGGGACAGCCCGAACACCATCAGGCCGGTGTCTAGGGTGGCCGCCGTCAGGTACGCCACGTTGAAGAAGGTCATGCCGGTCGCCACGCCCCCCACAAGTATGCTGAGGATGACGGTCGTGAATAGCGCCCAGGCGGTCCAGCCAGGTACCAGGAGCAGCAGTGATCCCGCGAAGAAGCCGGCCATGCCGCCCCACTCTGCGCCCAGGATCAGCAGCGGGAGGTAGGTGACCAGCCCCTGCGCCAGCAGCATCAGCAGCCGCCGCCGCGTCGACCAGCTCGCCGTGGCCGAGAAGGAGACGAATATCTGCAAGGTGAACAGGGTGCAGACGGAGGCGATGCCGACCGCCAGGGTGAACCCGTGCAGCGGGCGCGGAGAAGTAAGCACGTTGATGGTCTCGATCACGGCGAAGCCGCTCAGGACCGTCAGGAGGATCATGCGTGCGAGCGGCTGGCCGCCGTGGAGCTCATAAGCAGCCGATGGCGTTGGCAGGCTGCGCTCCGTGCCGGCTGCAGCCTGATCAGCGGTGCCGTCAGACGACCGCAGCACCTGCCCCGTTAGCCAGCTAGCCCGCGCCTCGCGGCCAGGCATGCGTTTCCCCCGTTCCGTGTCGGCCATCGGCGAGCAAACTCGCAAAACCGACAGCAACGGGCTACAATTCTGACAATTTTATACTATGACTCGTATAGCCCGGCAAGGCGTCTTGTATCACCACACATAATACCAAAGCGGGCAACACAAAATTAGCCGCGAGCGGTCACGCCTGCGCTCATTCGCCACAACAGTGTCCTGTTACCCCGATATTTCAGCGCAATTCACGCTGGGCCCGGGCGGCCGGAGGCGGCCTGAGTGGAGAACTCATCCGTCTCCAGTGCCAGGTCGCCGGACAGGACGGCTCGCTGCAGGCGCTGCAGCCGGGGGCAGGGCTCCACGCCCAGCTCAGTGGCGAGTACGGTGCGAAGACGACGGAACGCCTCCAGCGCCAGGTTGACGTGACCGGAGCGGTAGAGCGCCGTTATCAGGAGCCCGCAGAAGTTCTCGTTCATCGGGTTCCTGGCGGCCAGCAGCGTCAGCTCGCCCACGATGTCGGCGTGGCGGTGCAGCGCTAGATCGGCTTCGACCCGGCGCTCGAGCACGCCGAGCCTGGTGCCCTCCAGCGAGGCCACCTCAAGCTGGAGTACGCGCCCGGTGGGCACGTCGGCCAGGGCGGGTCCCCACCACATCTCCAAGGCGCGGGCGAGCAGATCCGAAGCAGCCAGGTGGTCACCCGCCTCAGCCGCCGTGCGGCCGGCCCGGGCCAGTCGCTGAAACGTTTCGATGTCGGTCTCGCATGACGGCGCATCCAGCAGGTAGCCGGAGTGCCTGGTCTGGATGAGCTGCGTCCTTTCCCGGCCGGCCGGCCCGGCGGGCGTTAGCCGGTTCCTCAGGTGCAGCACGTAGGTCTGCAGCGTGGTGGCCGCGCAGCGCGGGGGAGAGTCACCCCACAGTTCCTCAGCCAGCGTGGCGACGGTGACGACCCGCCCGGCGTTGAGCACGAGCAAGGCCAGGATCTGACGCTGCTTGGCCGCGCTCGGCGTCACCGCCCGGTGGCCGAGGTAGACCGCGAGCGGGCCGAGTACCTGAACGCTTATCCGGTCGGGATCGATCTGCATTTCGCGTCCTCGTGACAGGAGTGTCGGATGAATCGCCGGTATCTGAGCATGCGCCGAGCCGGAGTTGAAGATCCAGTGATGACGTCATGAATCGGTCTATGAATGATTCACGTTCGGGCCATGAAATGTGGCCGTCGAACTTCTCATTATGTGCAACATGAATAATTCATGCCGGTTCAATGATCCCTGCACTACTCAGACGGCTCTTGCGACAGGCAAGCTTCTCTCAAGTCGCCCACCGCCCTGAAGGAGCACAGACCATGAACCCCAGCCAGAACCTGCCGACGGCCACTCAAGACGAGCACGCGAACCTCGTGATAGAAAACCTCACCGAGATCGCGGCCGCCGGCGGCCCAGACATGGGCTTCTGCGTCTGCATCGTTAATCACGTGGCCCGCGAGTTCCAGCCGGCCACGACCGCCTGACTTCGCCATGGATCCCGCAGACAGCAAGCTAGTCAGTTTCAGGAGCCACCTACGGGTCGAGACGGTCCCGGCCGAGGCGGTCTACCTCATCTCCGAACGCGGGGTGACCGCCCTGTCGGGATCGTGCATCGAACGGCTCGCCCCGCTTCTCGACGGCACGCGAAGTTTCGCCCAGCTGACCCGGGAGGTGTCGGCCGAGCTAGCCGCGACCGAGGTCGAAACCCTGCTGGAGCGGCTGGCAGAGGCTGACCTGCTAGACCTGCGCCGCCCGACTGCCTTCAGTCCCGCTGGTCCCAGCACCGCCGGTCCCGGTGCCGCTGCGGCCTTCTGGTCCCTGGCCGGGCTTGATGCGGATCAGGCCGCCCTCGCCGTCGGCGCCGCCACCGTGGAACTCGTCACCCTGGGCCGGACCGAGGCCGTAGCGGCCGTCGCGGCCATGTGCGCCGAGTCCGGGCTGGCCTGCCACGCCGAGGGCGCGGCCCCGGCCGGGGGCGCAGGCCCCGCCGACATCAGCCTGGTCCTATGCGAGGACTACCTGGACCCCCGGCTGCACGTGGTCAATGCCAGGCATCTGTCCAGCGGTCGTCCGTGGCTGCTGGCCAAGCCGTCCGGCACCGCAGCCTGGATCGGCCCGGTGTTCCGGCCCGGGGACGGACCCTGCTGGGCCTGCCTGGCGAAGAGACTGGAGGGGAACCGAGACGAGACGCACCTCCTGCGGCGGATCCTTGGCGCACGGGCGTTTCCCGCCGCGCCCCAGGCATCGCTGCCCGCCGCCCACGCGGCCGCGCTCCAGCTCGCCGTGCTGGAGGTAGTCAACTGGCTTGCGGGCCGCCGCGAGGAGGGGCAGCAGGCCATCTACGTCCTGGACACCCTCAGCCTGCGCGGCCAGCACCACCGTGTACGCCGCCGCCCGCAGTGCGCCTGCTGCGGCCATCCCGCCATGGTGGCCGCCCGGGACAGCCAGCCGCCCGTGCTGGCCAGCCTGGGCCAGGACAGGACGGGGGGTCCTGCGCAGGTGCTGGAGGAATACGGTCACCTGATCGACCCGGTCACGGGAATCGTGGCCGAGCTGCGGCGCGATACGCGCTGCGCCGGCTTCCAGCACGCGTTCGTGTCCGGTCGCAACCGCGCCATGGCGGCGAGCACCGTGGCCGGCATCAAGGCGGGATCGCGGCAGCCGAGCGGCGGCAAGGGCGTCACCGAACGGGAGGCGAGGACCGGGGCCCTGTGCGAAGCGGTCGAGCGGTACTGCGGCACGCGCCAAGGCGACGAGGCCATGATCCGGGGCAGCCTGCGCAGCCTCGGCGCTCAGGCCATGGACCCCGGTGCCTGCCTGCTGTTCGACCAGCGCCAGTTCGCCGACCGCCCCCGCTGGAACGCGTCCTGCGCGCCGTTCCACTGGATACCAGAACCGTTCGACGAGACCGCGGAGATGGGCTGGACGCCGCTGTGGTCGCTGCTGACCCGCGAGCAGAAACTGCTGCCCACGGCGATGCTGTACTACCACTGCGCCGCCGAGCCCGGGCCCGCCTGCGTGCTGGCCGACTCCAACGGCAACGCGGCCGGCGCCAGCCTCGAAGACGCCATCAGCCGCGGGTTCCTCGAACTGGTGGAGCGTGACGCCACCGCGCTGTGGTGGTACAACCGCACCCGGCAGCCGGCCGTCCGGCTGGACTCGTTCGAGGACCCGTGGATCGCCGGGCTGCCGGAGAAGTACCGGCGGCTCGGCCGCGAGATCTGGGTGCTCGACACGACCTCGGATCTGGGCGTCCCGGTCATGGCCGCCCTCTCCCGGCGCACCGGCCAGCCGACCGAGGACATCATGTTCGGTTTCGGCGCGCATCCCGACCCGCGCCAGGCGCTCCGCCGGGCGCTGACTGAACTCGGCCAGGTGCTGCCGCCTGCGGCCAGCGCCGAGACCGGATACGGCCCGAGCGATCCTCGCCTCGTCTCGTGGTGGACCCGCGCGACCGTGGCCAACCAGCCTTACCTGCTCCCGCGGCCGGACCAGCCGGCCCGCACCGCCGCTGACTATCCAGATGCCCCTCGCGGAGGCCTCGACCTGGACGGGATCGGCGCGATCGCCCGCCGCGCCGGGGTGGACGTCCTGGTCCTGGACCAGACCCGGCCCGACATCGAGATGCCCGTCGTCAAGGTGGTGGCGCCCGGGCTGCGTCACTTCTGGCCACGGTTCGCTCCAGGGCGCCTTTTCGACGTTCCGGTCCGCCTGGGCAGGCTGACGCAGCCGACGGAATACTCCGCCCTGAATCCGACCCCGCTGTACGTTTGACCAGCTCAGATAGGTTTCCCGATGACAACCGACCATGATCGCGCGGCACCGCCGCGACGGCGGCCCGAACTGTGGTCCCTGCGTGAAGATGTCAACGTCGAGCTGGACTCCGATGACGGCCCGGTACGGCTGCGCGGACGCTGGGGCGACGTCACCATCTACCAGCCGTCGCCTCTGGCACGCGAAGCGCTGAGCCGCATGCGCCTGGGACCGATCTCACTGGAGAATGCCATCAGCGGGCCAGAGGCAGCACCGCCAGATAGCGACGCGGTGGCCGCGCAGGGCCAAGAACTACGCGGTGTCTTCGAGCAATTGCAGCCGCTGATCATCCGGTCGCTGCGCCTGGACTCCGGGCAGCCGCTGCTGTCGGTGGTGCCGCTCACGATACGGTCCCGGTTCCACCCGCTACCGCTCGCGGCGGGCATCCCCATCCGGCTGTCGACCTTTGCCGAGCTGCGGACCGACGGGAACGCGTACTGCATTGAATCGCCGCTGGCGCTGCACCGGATCCTGCTGCACCGGGCCGAGGCGATGATGCTGATCGCGTCGCTGGCCAGCCCGATCACGCCGGCCGCGCTCGCGACCAGCGTGCCGCTTACCGGCCAGCTGACGGCGGCCGCGCTCGATTATCTCGCGGCGGCGGGAATGGTGGTTCAGGCGCGATCGCCGTCAGGCAGTCTGCCGGTCTTCGCGGAGGACACCGATCCGGCCCTCGTCGGCTGGTCGCCGATTGACATGATGTTCCATACCCGCAGCACGCTCGGGCGGCACGATCACAACTTCGGCATTACGTACCCGACCGGGGAGACCGTGCCCGCCGAACCAGTCGTCAAGCCGCAGGCGAATCAGTACATCGAGCTCCACCGGCCCCGCTGGGAAGATCTGTGCGAGTCAGATCCCCCGCTGACGGCCGCCATCGAAGGCCGCCGCTCGATGCGCCGTCACGGGGTCAGGCCGATTACGGTCACCGATCTCGGTGACCTGATGTACCGGACGGCACGAGTCCGGTCCCTGATTACCTCCGAGGCCGATGGCCAGCGGGTCTCCGCGGACCCCGGAGCTGGTTATGAGCTCAGCGACCGGCCGTACCCGAGTGGGGGCGCCTGCTACGAGATCGAGTTCTACATTACGGTCGGTAATTGCGACGGCCTTGCTCCCGGCGTTTATCACTATGACCCGCTCGGGCACCGCCTTGAGCCGCTCGGCGAGGATCGCCGGGCGGTTGATGAACTCCTGAGCTGCGCGGGCGTGGCCGCTGCCATGGACCGTCCGCCTCCGGTGCTCATCTCCATGACCGTGCGTTTCCGCCGCCTGTCTTGGAAGTACGAAGGGCTGGCGTACCGCATGGTGCTGATGCACGTCGGCGTGCTGATCCAGAGCCTGTACCTGGTCTGTACGGCCATGCGCCTCGCGCCGTGCGCCCTCGGCTCGGTGAGCATCGAGGCGGCGGCACGTGCCTTCGGCACCGACTGGCGCGTCGAGCCGTGTGTCGGGCAGTTCATCGTGGGGGGTGCGCCTGACGGATCCGGCCCTGACATCAGCCAATGGCGCAACGTCAACGACGCGGATTGGGCTGATTTGGCCCGCGCGTACCTGAAACAGCCGCAGGAGACGTAGCCGCAGCTCACCGGGGCCGGCGGTTCGATGGACAACTGGGAGCCGTCCTTCGTCGACACGCTCGCCGCCCACCACCGGGTCATCGTGCTCGACAACGCAGGCACCGGCGAGACGTCCGCGCTGACCGCGCCGCTGACCATCACGAAGATGGCTGTCCAGACCAGTGCGTTCATCACCACGCTGCACCTGCGCGGCCCGGCGGTGCTCGGCTGGTCCATGGGCGGCATGATCGCCCAGACCCTGGCGGTGCTGTACCCGTGGCAGGTCAGCCGGCCTTGTTCACGTACCTACGCTGGTCGCGGACGGAACGCAGGACAGGTACGACCGGTCGCGAACGACTACCTGCTGGCCCGCAGCATTCCCGGGGCGCGGCTTGTCCTGTATCCGGACGCCGGTCACGGATTCCTGTTCGTTTCCGGCATGGAGCGATATGTCGCCTCCGGCCTGCGGAGCTGGCGCTGGAACATGGCATCGCCGTGCACCGGGCCAGCCTCGAATGGACCCGGTCGGCGATAGCCGCGCTCGCCGAGCCCGCGCCCAGCCGGTAAGAGATCCCGCTCGTAAGAAGCCCGGCGCGGGCCGTCGAAGGCGTAGCCAACCGGCCTGCGGCACTAGGTACCGTCACCCAGTCACCGGCTGGTCAGCGCCGGGCTGTCCCCTGATGAGCTGATCCGCTCGGCCAGGAACTCTTCCCAGGTCCGGTGGCCTACGGCCCGGTCGGGAGCCAGGTTCGCGCCGGCCCGCATCGCCCGGGCGGCCTGGCCGGGCAGCCGGACCGGCACCATCATCCGGTGCTTGCGGCGAGCCTGCAGGTAGCCGCGGAGCAGATGGGCCATCGCGTACACCCGCGGTCCGGCCATGTCCGGCACCAGGCCGGCGGGCTCGCCGAGCGCTAGCCCGGCGAGCCGGTCCGCCACCTCGCCGGCGTCGACCGGCTGGAACCGGACGCCCGACGGGACGGGGATCACCGGCAGCTTGGCCATCTGCCGCGCCACCGCCGGGAGCGAGTCGTAGAACTGGGTGGCGCGCAGCGTCGTCCACGGCAGGCCGGAGTCGGCCACCAGCCGCTCAGCGGCCAGCTTGGCCCCGAAGTAGCCGAACAGGGCGCGGTCAACGGCGCTGGTCATCGGTACGCGATCGGCGCCCACCACCGAGATGAACACCAGGTGCCGCGCCCCGGCCCGCTGCGCGGCCCGGACCAGGCTCCGCGCCTTGTCGTCGTCCCCCTTGGAGCTCCCCGCGCAGTGCACAATGATCTCGGCCCCGCTCACCGCGGCCTCGATTCCCTCATCCGTGCTCAGTTCACCGATCACGAACTCAACGCCGTCCGCGTCCTGGTGGCTGCGCCTGCTGAGCACCCGGACCGTGTCTGCCGCCTCCTGCAGGCGGGCGACGACGAGCCGCCCGAGCGTCCCGGTGCCGCCGGTGACCAGGATGGGTGACGACATGGTTCCTCCTAGGGTGCGCCTTGTCCGGCCGGTCACATCGGCCGGACTTGCTGCGTCAGGGGTATGACGAACGCGAGAGGGAAAGTGTGACCGATGGACGAAGACAACGGGCTGGCCCGGCGGTTCGAGGCGAGCCGTCCGCGGCTGCGGGCGATGGCCTACCGGATGCTGGGCTCGCTGAGCGACGCCGAGGACGCGGTCCAGGAAGCGTGGATCCGCGCCGCCGGCGCGGACGCGGGCAGCGTGGAGAACCTCGAGGGATGGCTCACCACCATCGTCGCCCGGGTGTGCCTGGACCTGTTGCGCTCGCGTAAGTCACGACGCGAGGAGCCGCTGGGCGCCGAGGAGGCCGCGCAGGCCGGTCCCGAGCAGGAGGCGGTGCTCGCGGAATCGGTCGGGCTGGCGCTGCTCGTCGTGCTCGACACGCTCGCGCCCGCCGAACGGGTCGCTTTCGTGCTCCATGACACCTTCGGCCTGCCGTTCGGGCAGATCGCGGCGATCACGGGCCGGTCCCCGGCCGCGGCCCGCCAGCTGGCCAGCCGCGCCCGCCGCCGGATCCAGGGCACGACTCCGGTTTCCCGGATCCGCCTGGCCATGCAGCGGGAGGTGGCTGACGCTTTCCTCGCCGCCTCGCGTGGCGGTGACCTAGGCGCGCTGCTCGCCGTGCTCGACCCCGACGTGGTGCTGCACGCCGACGCCGCGTCCGTGCCGTCGGGCGTCCCGATGACGATCCGCGGCGCCGCGGCCGTCGCCCGGGGGGCACGCGCTGCCTCCGTGCGCTCCAGGTACGCGGGCGTCGCGCTGGTCAACGGGACTCCCGGCATCGTGATGGCGCCCCGCGGCCGGCTGATGCTCGTGCTCGCCTTCACGATCCCGGCCGGCACGATCTCTCAGATCGACGTCATCGCCGATCCCGCCCGCCTCGGCGAGCTCGACCTAGCCGTCCTCGACCACTGACACTCGGCCGCTGACATGAGCCCGGCGCAGGCGGACACCCTCACAACTCAGGCTTGCGGGCCACCAGGCGCTCGACGATGCCGAACCTGAACCGTTCGACCTGCTCGATACCGAATCCCAGCTCGCGCACGTGGGTGAGCGGCCGGCGCCGGAAGTGCTCGCCGGCCAGCGGGATGGTGATGCGCTCGTATAGCCACTGCAGGACGCGCAGCGGCACAGAGCCCGCCGCCACGTGATCCACCAGCAGCAAGCGGCCGCCGGGTCGCAGGACACGCGCCATTTCCCTGATCGCGCGACGCTCATCAGGGATCGCGCACAGCCCGAGGGTGCACAGCACGGTGTCGAACGATCCATCCGGGAAGTCGAGCGCCTGCGCGTCCCCCGGCCGCAGGTCGGCTTCTCGCCCGAGGCCCGCCGCGCGGTCGCGCGCGATGCCGAGCATCTGCGCCGACAGGTCGACCCCGGTGAGGCGGATGCCGTCCGGGTAATGGGGCAGGTTGCGCCCGGTCCCGATGGCCACCTCGAGCACATCGCCGACGGCGCGGCCGCAGGCCCATGGCCGGCTGGCGCCGAACAGGTGCCGGTCCCAGAAGTCCATTTCATGGTCGTAGCGGCCCGCATGCTTGTCCCAGTACCGGACCAGCTTGCGGTCCGCGACATCATTCATCAGTCATGACTCCGCCGTCGCCGCTGGCGCAGGAGCAGCGGAGCGGCGACGAAGGCCGCTGCCCCCGCCGCCCCCGCGGGCAGTGCGGCCTGCTTGAACGTCGCGGGAATGGGCAGGTCGCCGAATCGCGAGAGCGGCCAGACGACCAGGAACGCCCGGCCGGCCACCTCATGCTCAGGAATGGTGCCCTGATCAGGAAAGCCGTCCAGGCTGTGGTCGAGGGAATCGTCGGAATCTTCCCGGTTGTCGCCCATGACCCAGAGCCGACCGGCCGGGACCGTGACGCTGAAGGTCTTCGGCGCGGACGAGGAGCCCGGGAACAGGTACGATGTTTCGTCCAGCGGGACGCCGTTGACCGTCACCCGGCCGTCGGTACAGCACGCCACGTGGTCACCAGGCAGGCCGATCACCCGCTTGATGTAAAAGGTCTGGCTGCTGTACAGCCCGATGTCCGAGAGCACGTCATCCACGACCCGGACGACAGGGTTGGAAGGCGGGGTATCCGGCGCGCCTTCCAGGTTGCCCCAGGAGCCCTGGCCGCTGAACACGATGATGTCGCCGCGGTCGATGCCGCGAAAATGGTAGATCAGCTTGTTCACCAGGACCCGGTCGCCGGGCAGGAGGGTGTCCTCCATGGACTGCGACGGAATCCGGTAGGGCTGGACGACGAACGCCTTGAGGAGCAGCATGAGGGCGATCGCCGTCACGACGATGACCAGCAGCTGCCGCCAGAACTTCTGCTGCTTTCCGGCGCGGGAGCCCTGAGCTGGCCCCTGGCCGTCACCGGGATCGTCCGTCGCCTGGTCCTCGGGCATGGTCAGCTACCTGTCCGGTTGCGTGATCTTTGGCCTGCTCACCACCGCGTGATCGAAGGCCGATCTCAGTGTGTCACATCCTCGCCGGCGGCTGTCTGGATCTCGTCAGAGCCGCCGTGAGCCTCCGGCAGGCGGCGATCACCGCCTCCCGGCCGCCTCGATATCTAAAGTCCGCGAGAAAATAGCAATTGACAATTTATGCGCGCAACCAGTGATTGCGAAAATTGTTCTCCGCAGCCAATCAGGTGGTCCTCCGGGGAGCTGGACAGGTATTGAGTTCCGCGATGTATTAAATCGGGACCCCGCGTGGTACTGGTGCGAAGGAACCTGGTAGTCCTAGGTTTGCCTGAGGAATACGTCCTGTTCGCCAGGGGAGGAGATCGCATGGCAGAAGTCACCGTCACCGTCGACGGCGTGAAGTATGCGGATCACGTCGAGCCCCGGATGCTGCTCGTCCACTATCTGCGGGAAATAGTAGGAAAGACGGGGACGCCTATCGGGTGCGACACGTCTAATTGCGGCGCTTGCACCGTGCTGTTGGATGGGGAGTCAGTTAAGAGCTGCGCGGTCCTGGCCGTCCAGGCCGATGGTTCGGAGATCACGACCATCGAGGGGATGGCGAACGGCAGCCTGCACCCCCTGCAGAAAGCTTTCCACGAGGAGCATGCGCTCCAGTGCGGATACTGCACGCCCGGGATGATCATGGCGGCATCGGACTTGCTCAGGGAGAATCCCCACCCGAGCAACGAGGAGATCCGCGAGGGGCTTGAGGGCAACCTCTGCCGCTGTACCGGCTATGAGAACATCGTCCGCGCCGTGCGGCGCGCCGCCCAGGCGGGAGCGAACGCATGACCGCGCAGACCGAGGCACCCCAGGTGCCGGCCGCCGAAATCGGCAAGGCCCGGCTGCGCAAGGAAGACGAGCGGCTCATCACCGGCCAGACTAACTGGACCGACAACATCCGGCTGCCCGGCATGCTGCACGTGGCCTTCCTGCGGAGCCCGTTCGCGCACGCACGGATCACCTCGGTGAACGTCAGCGCCGCCTTGTCCGAGCCCGGGGTCATCGCCGCCTACAGCGGCGCGGACTTCGCCGCCGAGCAGGGCAGCCTGCCCTGCGCCTGGCCGGTCACGCCGGACATCGTGATTCCCGCTCACCCGCCGATGGCGGTGGACGAGGTGCGCTACGTCGGAGAGGCCGTGGCCTGCGTCGTGGCCCGGGACCGCTACACCGCGGCTGACGCGCTGGCCGCCATCGAGGTCGACTACGAGCCGCTTCCGCCGGTGCTCGACATCAGGACCGCCCTGCACGAAGGCTCGCCCCAGGTTCACGAGGCGGGCAACAAGAGCTTCGAGTGGGTCTTCGCCAACGGCGACATGGAGGCGGCGTTCGGTGACGCGCCGATCGTGCTTGAGCGCTACTACCGTCAGCAGCGGCTGATCCCGGCCGCGATGGAGCCGCGTTCGGTGGTCTGCTCGTGCGTGGGCGGTGAGTTCACGCTCTGGTCGGCGACCCAGATCCCGCATGTGCTGCGGGTCATGCTGGCCCTGGTCACCGGCATCGGTGAGCAGAACATCCGGGTGATCGCCCCCGACGTCGGCGGCGGCTTCGGATCCAAGCTGCAGGTCACGGCCGAAGAAGTGCTGGCCGTGCTGATGGCCCGCAAGCTGGGCCGGCCGGTCAAGTGGACCGAGACCCGCAGCGAAGGCAACATGACCGTGCACCACGGCCGGGACCAGTGGCAGCACCTGCGGATCGCGGCGGACCGCGACGGCAAGATCCGCGGGCTGGATGTCGACCTGCTCGCCGACATGGGTGCCTACCTCATGCTGGTCACGCCGGGCGTTCCGCTGCTCGGGGCCTTCATGTTCCCGGCCATCTACAAGATGGACGCCTACTCGTTCAAGTGCACCGGGATCTTCACCACCAAGATGCCCACCGACGCCTACCGGGGCGCGGGCCGGCCCGAGGCCACCTTCGGCATCGAGCGGATCATGGACGAGCTGGCGGTTGAACTCGCCCTCGACCCGATCGAGCTGCGGGAGCGGAACTGGATCAAGCACGAGGAATTCCCGTACACGACGATCGCCGGCCTGACCTATGACTCAGGCAACTACGAGGCGGCCACGGCCAGGGCCAAGGAACTGTTCGACTACGACGGACTCCGCAAGGAGCAGGAGCTGCGGCGGGCCAGTAATGACCCGGTCCAGCTGGGCATCGGCGTCTCGACCTTCACCGAGATGTGCGGGCTGGCCCCGTCCCGCGTGCTCGGCTCGCTGGCCTACGGCGCCGGCGGCTGGGAGCAGGCGTCGATCAGGATGCTGCCCACCGGCAAGGTCGAGGTCGTCACCGGATCGAGCGCGCACGGGCAGGGCCACGAGACGGCGTGGAGCCAGATCGTCGCCGACCAGCTCGGCGTGCCGTTCGAGGACATCCGGGTCCTGCACGGCGACACCCAGGTCTCACCCAAGGGCATGGACACCTACGGATCCCGGTCCCTGGCCGTCGGCGGCATGGCCCTGGTCTCGGCCTGCGACAAGGTCATCGACAAGGCCAAGGTGATCGCCGCGGGCATGCTCGAGGCGTCCGCCGATGACCTGGAGTGGTCGCCCGGCCGGTTCGCGGTCCGCGGCGACCCGGACAAGGGCGTCACGATCGCCGAGATCGCCCTGGCCACCTTCGCCGCGCACAACCTGCCGGACGGCGTCGAGCCGACCATCGACGCCGACGCCACCTACGACCCGGACAACTTCTCCTTCCCGCACGGTACCCACCTGTGCGCGACGGAGGTCGACACCGAGACCGGCTTCGTCAAGATCCGCTCCTACGTCTGCGTCGATGACATCGGCGCGGTGGTGAACCCGCTCATCGTCGAGGGCCAGGTCCACGGTGGTCTCGCCCAGGGCATCGCGCAGGCGCTGTACGAGGAAGCGGTCTACGACGATGACGGCAACCTGGTCACCACCACGCTGGCGGACTACCTGGTCCCGTCGGCGTCCGACCTGCCGTCGTACGTGACCGACCGGACCGAGAGCCGGGCCGATAACCGGCTCGGGGTCAAGGGCGTCGGCGAGGCGGGCACGATCGCCTCGACTCCCGCGGTGGTCAACGCGATCGTCGACGCGCTGCGTCCGTTCGGCATCGACGATGTCACCATGCCCTGCACCCCCGAACGGGTCTGGCGAGCGATCACCGAGGCCAGGGGCGGTGAGACGGGCAGTGCGGCCGGGCAGCACGCGGCCCGGCAGAGCGACCAGACGCAGGGCAACAGCCCGCAGGGCATCGACGGAGGCGTCTCATGATCCCGGCCAAGTTCGATTATGTCCGTCCCGGCTCCCTGGACGAAGCGGTCCAGGCGCTGGCGGACGGCGGCGATGACGCGAAGGTCATCGCGGGCGGGCAGAGCCTGCTTCCGCTGCTGCGCCTGCGGCTGGCCTACCCGGAGCTCCTGGTCGACCTGGCCGGGCTGGCGGAGCTCCGCGGCGTGACCGACGCCGGGGACTCGCTCCTGATCGGCGCGAGGACCACGCACTACCAGCTCATCCACGATCCGCTGGTCGCCGAGCACTGCGGACTGCTGGCGCAGGCCACAAGCACGGTGGCCGATCCGGCCATCCGGCACCGGGGCACGCTCGGTGGCGCGCTCGTGCACGCCGACCCGGCGGGTGACCTGCCGGCCGTGGCCCTGGCGCTCGATGTCACGCTGATCGCCCGAGGGCCCGGCGGCGAACGTGAGATCACCGCCGCCGGCTTCTTCGTCGACTATCTGACCACGAGCCTGGAGCCCGATGAGATCCTGACCGGGATCCGGGTTCCTAAGCTCGGCCCGGGCTGGGGTTACCGGTACGAGAAGTTCCACCGGACCGCGCAGTCCTGGGCCACCGTCGGCGTCGCCGCGCTGGTCCGGCGGTCCAACGGATCGGTCGCCGAGGCCAGGATCGGGCTGACCAACATGGGCACGGTCCCGGTGCGGGCCACGGCCGCGGAGAGCGCCGCGGCCGGTGCCGAGGCCAGCCGGGACGCGCTGCGGGCCGCGGCGGCCCATGCGGCCGAGGGCACCGAGCCGCCGGGCGACCTGCACGGAGCGCCTGACTACCGGCGGCACCTGGCCCGGGTGCTGACCGGACGGGCGCTGGCCGCAGCAGCAGGAGTCTGACCTTGGCCTTTCTAGTGCCGGTGCGAACGGAACATCGGGTGACTGAGGGTTGTTCTTGGGGAATGATCGAGGACCGGTTTGCTGAGCTGATTGCCGGGCAGCGGCAGGGAGTACTGGTCACCCTCAGGAAAGACGGGTGGCCGCAGCTGTCCAACGTTAACTACGCCTGGGACGCGGGTGAGCAGACGATCCGGGTCTCCACCACCGGCAACCGGGCCAAGACAAGCAACATGCGCCGTGACCCGCGGGTCAGCTTCCACGTCACTACCGGGGACTTCTGGTCCTACGTGGTGGTGGACGGGCGGGCCGAGCTGTCGGCCGTGGCTCAAGACCCGCACGACGCCGCCGTCGAGGAACTGGTGGACCTGTACCGCACGGTGCAGGGGGAACACCCGGACTGGGACGACTACCGGGCGGCCATGGTCCGTGACCAGCGGCTGGTCGTCCGTATCCGGGCTGACCGGGCTTACGGGATGGTGCACCGCTGAAGACAGTGTCAAAGGCGGGGTCACCGTGCCGTGACAGAGAGGTTCTGATCTGCATGAGCATCAGCTGGTTGTTGTCGTCATCGCGAGGCTGCTGCGATGCTGCCTGATTCGTACGGGCGGATCGCGACCGATCTGCGGGTATCGCTGACCGACAAGTGCAATCTGCGGTGCGCGTACTGCATGCCGCCCGAAGGCCTCGACTGGCTGCCCTCACCCGACCTGCTCACCGACACCGAAGTGGTGCGGCTGGTCCGGGTGGCGGTCGAACGCCTCGGCGTCCGCGAGGTCAGGTTCACCGGCGGGGAGCCCCTGCTGCGGCGCGGGCTGGCCGGGATCGTGGCCCAGACGGCGGACCTGCACCCGCGCCCGGAGATCTCCCTGACCACCAACGGGATCGGGCTCGAGCGCACGGCCGCGGCGTTGCGCGCGGCGGGACTTGACCGGGTCAACGTGTCACTGGACACGCTACGGCCGGAAACGTTCCGCAAGCTGGCGCGGCGGGACCGGCTGCCCGACGTGCTCGACGGGCTGGCCGCCGCGGCGCAGGCCGGCATGACCCCGGTCAAGGTCAACGCCGTGCTGATGCGGGACCTGAACGACGACGAGGCCGCGCCGCTGCTCAGGTTCTGCCTGGACCACGGCTATGAGCCGCGCTTCATCGAGCAGATGCCGCTCGACGCGCAGCACGGCTGGAGCCGGGCCGAGATGGTGACCGCGGCGGAGATCCTCGCCGCCCTGAGCCGGGAGTTCGCCCTCACCCCCGACGACCCGGGCCAGCGCGGATCGGCGCCCGCCGAGGCATTCCTGGTCGACGGAGGGCCGGCCAGGGTCGGGGTGATCGCCTCGGTCACCCGGCCGTTCTGCGGCACCTGCGACCGGGTCCGGCTGACCGCGGACGGCCAGGTGCGGAACTGCCTGTTCGCGCGGACCGAGAGCGACCTGCGCGGGCCATTGCGCGCGGGCGCGACCGACGCCGAGCTGGCCAGCCAGTGGCAGCGGGCCGTCGCCGTCAAGCTCCCCGGGCACGGCATCAACGACCCGTCGTTCCTGCAGCCCGACCGGCCGATGTCCGCCATCGGCGGCTGAGGGCAGGACCCGGCGGGTGAGCCACGGCTCGTTCGGCGTGATAATTCTCGCGGGCGGCCGGGCGAGTCGCCTGGACGGGCAGGATAAGCCCGGCCTGGTCGTCGGGGACCGCACGATCATCGCCTCGGTCGCCCGGGCCGGAACCGATGCCGGGGCGCGCCAGGTCATCGTGGTGGGACCGGATCGGCCCGGCCTGGACGGCGTGTCCTTCGTCCGCGAGGAACCGCCGGGCGCGGGACCCGTGCCCGCCCTCAAGCGCGGTCTGGCCGAGGCATCCGAGTCCTGGGTAGCGGTGCTCGCCGCCGACCTGCCGTTCCTGCGGGCCGGCCATCTGGACACGCTGCTGAGCGCGGCCGGGGATCAGCCCGGCGCTATCCTCGTCGATGCGGCGGGCCGGCCGCAATGGCTGGCCGGCTGCTGGCGGACCGAGGCGCTCCGCCGGGCCGCGGCCCGCTACCAGCAGGACTCGCTGCGCGGGCTGCTAGGACCGCTCGCCCCGGCCCTGGTCAGGCTGACGCCTATGCCGGGGGAGCCGCCGCCGTGGCTGGACTGCGATACCCCAGAGGACCTGCGGCAGGCCCGCGCGCTCTCGGGACCCGACGTGGGCAACTGATAACATTCCGGTGAACTGAACACGCACGGGAGTCCGGGCTGACCGGGCTGAGAGGGTGGCTGGCCGCTTCGGGCGGTCCTATGCGCCGCCGACCGTCTGAACCTGTCCGGGTCATGCCGGCGTAGGGAGGCTGCCGTGGCGGCGACCGCCAGCGACGAAAAGGCAACGGCGAGCGAGGAGTTCGTCACCGTACCCGGCGACCGTCGTTCGGAGGTCGCGCGCACGCTCGCGGATCCGGTGCCCCAGGCGCTGAGCCTGCTTGACCAGTTCGGGCTGTGGGGCAACCTCGGGGTCAGCCTGCTCGGCTTTACCGGGGCGATCTTCGTGCTGCAGCCGGGTGGCGCCGGCACCCCGCAGCTTTCGCTGGCCGCGGCGCTGACCGCCATCGTGGTCGGCACCGTGCTCGGCACGCTGCCGCTGGCCCTGGCCGGGCTGCCCGGCGCCCAGACCGGCGCGCCCGCCATGGTGCTGCTGCGGGGCCTATTCGGCGCCCGGCTGTCGTACCTGCCGACGGTGCTGAACATCGGCCAGTGTCTCGGCTGGGGCGTCTTCGAGCTGGTGACGATCGCGACCGCCGCGCACACGGTGGCGCCTGCGCTGCCCAAGTGGGGGTACGTGCTGATCGCCGGGCTGGCCACCGCCTTGCTGACCATCCGGCCCCTGGGCGCCATCCGGGTCCTGCGCAAGTACGCGACGGGTGCCGTGCTGATCGTGCTGTGCTACCTGTTCGTGCAGCTCATCCGGCATCCCCTGCCCGGGTTCACGCACGGCACCTGGTCCGGCTACTGGGCCGCGACCGATACCGTGGTCGCCGTCGCCATCTCGTTCGCCCCGCTGGCCGCCGACTACACCAGGCACTCGCGCAGCCCGCGCGCCGCCTTCGGGGGCACGCTGGCCGGCTACAGCGTCACCCAGGTCCTGTGCTACGTCATCGGGCTGCTCGCGCTGGTGACCGTCGCGAACCACAACCCGGACGACATCTACGGCGCGTTCATCGCGCTGCCGGTCGGCTCGCTCGGCTTCGCCATCCTGGCCGCGCGCGAGCTCGACCAGGCCTTCGCCAACGTCTACTCCACCGCGGTGTCGACGCAGAACCTGCGCCCGCTGTGGGACCGCCGTATCCTGGCCGGCGCGATCGCCGCGCTGACCACGGCAGGCGCGCTCTGGCTGAACATCGCCGACTACGAGAACTTCCTGACCTTGATCGGCTCGGTGTTCGTGCCGATGTCGGCGGTCCTGATCACGGATTACTTCGGTGTCTCCGGGCGGCGCTGGGACCTGTCGGCGACGGCCAGGTCCCGCTGGCTGATGCTGCTGCCCTGGGCCGCCGGCTTCGTCACCTACCAGCTCATCAACCCCGGCTACGTGTCCTGGTGGGTGTCGGCGTGGACGTCCGTCGGACGGTTCATCGGCTTTACCCCGGCCAGCTGGATGTCGGCCTCGATCCTGTCCTTCGCCGTCGCCGCGGTGATAACGCTGCTGGCCGGCGGCGTGACTCGCAGGCTCGCCCGGTGAACGTCCTCGCGGTCTCCCCGGTTCAGGCGGTGTCCTCGGCCGGGACGAGTGGCGGAGCGGCCGGCCCACGGCCGGCGTCGACGTGCGGAACGACCCGGTCGAGCCAGCGGGGGAACCACCAGTTGGCTCCGCCGAGCAGTTGCATGATCGAGGGTACAAGAACCATCCGCACCAGCGTGGCGTCGACGAGGATCGCAACGGCCAGGCCCAGGCCGAACACGTCGAGGATCCGCAGCGGATCCCCCACAACGAACGACCCGAAGATGCACACCATGATCGCGGCTGCCGCGGTGATGACCCGCCCGGTGGCGGCGATCCCGTCGGCGACGGCGGTGCTGCTGTCCCCTGTGCGGTGCCACTCCTCCTGGACCCGCGACAGCAGGAACACCTCGTAGTCCATGGACAGCCCGAACGTGATCGTGAACATCATCAGCGGGATCCACGGGTCGATCGGCCCGGTCCGGCTGACCGAGAAGATTGCCGACAGCCAGCCCCACTGGTAGACGGCGACGATCGCACCGTAGGCGGCCCCAATAGACAGCAGGTTCATCAAGGCGGCCTTGGCCGGGATGACGATGGAGCGGAACACCGCCATCAGCAGGATGAACGAGAGCAGGATGACGAGGCCGATCACCAGCGGCAGGCGCTGCGACAGATGCGAGGACGCGTCGATCCCGGCCGCGGTCTCCCCGCCGACGAGGACCTTCACGCCGGTGCCTGCGGTGGCCTGCGGGATCACGGTCGACCGCAGCTGCTGCACCAGCGTCGCGGTGGCGGCAGCCTGGGGAGCGGTGGTGGGGTAGGCGATCAGCACCGCAGCGTCGCCGACGGTGTTATAGATCGGGGCCTGCACCCGGGCCACACCGGGCAGGCCGGCCAGCCGGTGCTCGAACGCCGTGACCGCGGCGTGGTCCGCGCCTGCACCCGGCAGCTCGGCGGCAAGCACAAGCGGGCCGTTGAACCCGGGGCCGAACGCGCCCGACAGCATGTCGTAAGCCTGACGGGTCGTGAGGCTGGGCGGATCATTTCCGGCGTCGGTGAACGCCAGCCGCATGGAGAACAGCGGCAGGGCAAGCACGACCAGGACAAGCAAAGCTCCAATCCCGCACATAACGGGCTTGCGCTGAACTGTGCGGCTCCACCGCCACCAGAAGCCGCGAGTGGCGCTAGGGACCACCAACTTGAGCAGGCCGGGGACATGAAGCCGGTCGATCGACTGTCCTGAGAATCCAAGCATGGCCGGCAGCAAGGTGAGCGCGGCCGCCATCACCGCCAGCACGGCCACGATCGTGCCCACCGCGAGGCCGACGAGGTACTGCTGGCCGATCAGCAGCAGCCCGAGCAGCGAGATGATGACCGTGGTTCCCGCGAACAGGACGGCCCGCCCGGCCGTGGACATGGCCCGGACGACGGCGTCACGCGGCGCCAGTCCCTCGCCGAGCCCCTGCCGGTACCGGGTCACGATGAACAGGGCGTAGTCGATCCCGACGCCGAGCCCGATCATGGCCATCAGTTCCGGGCCGAAGCTGGGGTCGATCAGCAGGTGGCTGATCAGCGCCACAACCGCGTAGCCGGCGCCCACTCCGGCCAGTGCGGTAAGGATGGGCAGGCCCATCGCGACGACCGACCCGAAGACCACCAGCATGATGATGATCGCCGCGGTGACGCCGAAGCCTTCGCTCGAGCCGGGCGCGGGCGAGACCACGGTGCTGATCGGCGCCCCGCCGAGGGCGACCTGCAGGCCCGGATCCGCGTAGGACTGGGCCTTGTCGATCACCCGGCTGACGTCGGCTGGCGGGAGCTTGTCGCTGACCGCGTCGAACTGGATCGTCGCGAACCCAGTCCGCCCGTCGCGCGCGGGGATGAGCGGCGACACCGAGGTGACGGTGGCGAGCGGCCGGATGGCGGCGAGGGCCGCCTGGACCCGTGCGCTGACTGCGGGTGCGCTGATCGGCCCGGACGAGTGGAACACGACCTGCGCATCGTCGGTGGCCATCGCCGGGAACCTCTTGGCGAGGACGTCCTGGGCCTGCTGGGACTCGCCGACGCCGCCGAAGTCGTTTAGGAAGCGCGATCCGATCACGGAGCCCAGTGTGATCACGGCGATCACCGCGGTCAGCCAGCCGGCCAGCGCGATCCGGCGGTGGTCGTAGCACCACGCGCCGATCCGGCCCAGGCGGGTGGCTTTGCTGCTCGTTTCCTGGGCCGTTGACATTTGGCTCATCCTAGGGTCGATGTGAACATTCGGGTGGTTATCCCACGAGAGGCCGAGGTGATCATCCGCAGCCTGGCCGGCCAGCCGCGCGACGAGATCTGTCAGGTGCTGGCGGCGGCCGCCCGCCGGGCCTTTGACCTGCTCGAGCCGTCCCTGGGCGGCTACGGTGTCAGGGCCTGAGCGGATCGGGCCCGGAGCTTAGCGGTCGGCGGGCCGGTAGGCCGGGCCGTGCGCGTCGTCGCAGTGCGGCTCGGCGGCCCATCCCCGCCCGGGCGGGTAACCGGTCTGCAGCGCGGCGTGGTCGACCTGCAAGGTGGCGTGGGTGATGCCGTACTGGCTGGCCAGGAACGCCTCCAGGTCGGCGCGGACCGCGTGGCAATCCTCGCCCGGCGCGACCAGGATGTGGGCGGAGGCGGCGGGCAGACCCGAGGTGATCTCCCAGATGTGCAGGTCATGGACCTCGGTGACGTGGCGGCGGGCCGCCATCGCGGCGCCGACCGCCGCCGGATCCAGTCCCGCGGGTGCGGCCTCGAGGAAGATCCGGCCGGACTCCCTGACCAGCCCGGCGCCCGCGTGCAGCATCAGCACCACCACGACGAGCGTGGCGATCGCGTCGGCCCTGGTGAACCCGGTCAGCACGATGACCAGGCCCGCCACCGCGGTGGCGGCGAACGCGTAGAGGTCGGTGAGGATGTGCTTGAACGCGCCGGTGACGTTCAGGCTCTGGTGGCTCACGTGGTGCGCGCCGCGGTCGCCGTGGTGCGGCCGGCCGCCCGCCCGGGCGATCAGCAGGGTCGCGGCGAGGTTGACGGCCACCCCCGCCAGGGCGACGCCGAGAACCGTCCCGCCGCTGGTCGGGGGCGGTGTCACCAGCCGGCGGATCGCCGAGTAGCCCAGCCAGGCCGCGAGCAGGACCAAGGTGATGCCGTTAGCCTGCGCCGACATGATCTCGGTGCGCCGCAGCCCGTAGGTGTACCCGCCGGCCGGCGGCCGGGCGGCCAGCCGCGCGGTGACCAGCACCAGCGCGATGGACGCCGCGTCGGTCAGCATGTGCGCGGCGTCCGAGATCAGCGCCAGGGAGTGCGCGGTCAGGCCGGCCACGATCTCGCCGGCCATGAACGCCAGGATCAGGACGAGCGCAGCCGACAGCCACCTGGCGTCCGACCCGGAAACGCCGGACGCCGGGCCGTGGCCATGCCGGTCAGTTCCCGTCACCATCTGACGATATCTTCCTTGCTCTAGGACAGGTAAGACCCAGCGGACCGTACCGGAGGCGGCATGGGAACACTGGAAGGTAAAGGGGCTCTGGTGACCGGCGGGCCGCGGGGGATAGGCCGGGCGATCGTGAAGCGGCTTGCCGGTGACGGCGCGTCGGCGGGCGCGGGATCACGGCGAACATCGTCTCGCCGGGCCTCACGGACACCGAGTTGCTGCGGGCCGCTAACCCAGGGGAGACGTTCGAGCATGAGGTGACGCGGACGGCGCTGAAAAGGCTCGGGCGGCCCGAGGACATCGCCCGCGTGGTCGCCTTCCTGGCCGGTCCCGACGGCGCCTGGATCAGCGGCCAGAACCTCCTCGCCACCGGCGGCCTGCTGCCCTAGACACCCTAGGCTGGACCGATGAACACCCTGCAGGAGTGGGCGGCCGTGGTCTGCGCCGACCTCGGGATCGACGCTGCGTTCGCGGACTCGGGGACCGTGCTCGACCTGGCGCGGGACGTCGCCCACGGGGTCGCCCGGCCGGCCGCGCCGCTGACGGCCTACCTGGTCGGGGTGGCGGTAGGACGGGGCCTGAGCCTGCCGGAGGCAGCCGGGCGGGTCTGTGCGCTCGCGGCCGCCTGGCAGGCCCCCGGCGAGCCAGGCGATCCCGCGCACGCCTGACAGACGAAGGAATCTGCCGAACGGTCCGGCGTTCGTGCCGTCCGGCCAGCCGTGTACGCGGTTACCGGACTCTTACAGATCCTGTCATCGCCCAGCGGCACAGCGCCGGTCTGTCGTACAACGGAATCGCGGGGCGGACGCTGGACTAACGAAGGGGTGGTCAATGACGGCCGGATCTAACGCGATCGGCGACCCGGGCAACGCGATCGTCGACGCTGGCAAGAAGTCGCGCCCCACCAGGCGCGGAGTGCTGCTGGGAGCGAGCCTGGCCGGACTGGGCGGAGCGCTGGCCGGGTGCAGTACCGCGGCGGTGCCCTACGGCGCCAGCGAGGCGGGTGTCGTCGACCAGAACAGCCAGGACCCGGGCGCCATGACAAGCTCGGGCGCCATGTCGGGCTCCGGCACCATGTCGGGCTCCGGCGGCGGCAGGCCGGCCAGCCCCGCGACCGGCAAGGCCGGCAAGCCGGAGAAGGGCGCCATGGGCCCCAGGGTCACCGGAACCGTCCTCGGTGCCGCCAGCGAGATCCCGGTCGGCGGCGGCAAGATCTTCACCGCGGCGGAAGTGGTCGTGACCCAGCCGGTCCGCGGCCAGTACCAGGGGTTCAGCGCGGTGTGCACGCACGTGGGCTGCATCCTCAGCGAGGTCACCAACGGCACCATCGACTGCCCCTGCCACGGCAGCGAGTTCAAGATCACCACCGGCGCCGTGGTCACCGGCCCGGCGCCCAAGCCGCTGCCGAAGAAACAGATCAAGATAATCGACGGCAAAGTGGTGTTGTTGTAGCTCCGGAGGTCGCCTCCGCGCACCGGCACTGGCAGGATGGCGGGGTGCGCTCGCTGATGCTGCTTGATACCGCGTCGCTGTACTACCGGGCGTTCTTCGGGGTGCCGGATACCGTCCGGGCGCCGGACGGCACGCCGGTGAACGCGGTGCGCGGCCTGCTCGACACCATTGGCCGGCTGGTCCGGGCCCGGCATCCCGCCCGGCTGGTCGCCTGCCTGGACGCGGACTGGCGGCCGGCCTTCCGGGTCGCGGCGATCCCCTCCTATAAGGCGCACCGGCTGGCCGCCGACGGCACCGAAGAGACCCCGCCCGCGCTCGCCGCCCAGATCCCGGTGATCGAAGAGGTGCTGCAGCTGTCGGGGCTGGCGGTGGCCGGCCAGCCGGGGTTCGAGGCGGACGACATCATGGCCACCCTTTCGGCCCGCTCCGCCGACCCGGTGGACGTGGTGACAGGCGACCGGGACCTGTTCCAGCTGGTGGATGACGCCCGGGGCATCCGCATCATCTACACCGTGCGCGGCCTGCTCAACACCGACGTGATCGACGAGGCGGCGGTGGCCGCGAAGTACGGCATCCCGGGCCGGGCCTACGCCGACTTCGCCGCGCTGCGCGGAGACCCGAGCGACGGCCTGCCCGGCGTGCCGGGCGTCGGAGAGAAGACCGCGGCCGCGCTGATCAATACGTTCGGCAGCATCGAGGGGATCACCACCGCGCTGGAGGCGGGCCACGGCGGCTTTCCGCGCGGCAGCCGGGACAAGCTGGAGAAGGCCAGGGACTACCTGGACGTGGCCCTGTCGGTGGTCCGGGTGGTCCAGGACGTCCCGCTGCCCGAGATCGGCGGGGAGTTGCCCGTCGTGCCCGCCGACCCGGTCCGGCTGAAAGAACTGGGAGAACGGTGGGGCCTCGGATCATCGCTGACCCGTTTCGTCACCGCGGTTTCACAACCCTAGCGTCGGGGCCTAGCATCTAACTCGTGACGACGGACGAGCTTTATCCCGCGGGCCGGCTGGCCCTCGTGCGCGAGGCGGTCGGCGCGACTGGGCTGGATGCCGTGCTGCTGACGCCCGGCCCGGACCTGAGGTATGTCATCGGTTATGACGCCCAGCAGCTTGAGCGGCTAACCTGCCTGGTCGTGCCGGCCGGCGCAGACCCGGCGCTGTTCGTGCCGCGGCTGGAACTGGCGGCCGCGCAGGCTTCCCCAGCGGGCTCCTTCGGCCTGGAAATGATCCCCTGGCAGGAGACCGACGACCCGTTCGCGCTGGTCGCCAGCAAGCTCGGCGGCGCGGCGACGGTCGGGGTGTCGGACCGGATGTGGGCGCTGTCGGTGCTGAAGTTCCGTGACACGCTGCCCGCCGCGCGGCTGGAGCTGGCCGGGCGCGCGTTGCGTCCGCTGCGGATCAGGAAGACTCCGGCCGAGGTCGCGGCGCTGCGAGAGGCCGGTGCCGCCATCGACCGCGTGCACGCTCAGGTGGCCGGCTGGCTGCGCCCCGGACGGACCGAGCGGGCCGTCGGCTTGGTGATCGCCGAGGCCATCCTGGCCGAGGGGCACGCGACCGTGGACTTCGTGATCGTCGGGTCGGGCCCGAACGCCGCCAGCCCGCACCACGAGGTGTCCGACCGGGTGCTGACCGCCGGGGACGTCGTGGTGGTGGACATCGGCGGCACGATGCCCTCGGGGTACTGCTCGGACAGCACCCGCACCTACGTCATCGGTGAGCCGCCGGCCGAGTTCACCGCCTACTACGAGGTCCTGTACGACGCCCAGGAGGCCGCGTGCGCCGCGGTGCGGCCCGGGGTGACCGCGGAGTCGGTCGACGCGGCCGCGCGCGAGCCGATCACCAAGGCCGGCTTCGGGGCCGCCTTCTTCCACCGTACCGGCCACGGAATCGGGCTCGAGGCCCACGAGGACCCCTACATCGTGGCCGGCAACGACGAACCGCTCGAGCCGGGCATGGCGTTCTCCGTCGAGCCGGGGATCTACCCGGGGCCGCACGGTGCGCGGATCGAGGACATTGTCGTCTGCACCGAGGACGGCTTCGAGCGGATGAACCACACCCCCAGGGAACTGGCCGTCGCCGGCTAGCCGTAGGTAGCGAGGAACATGTCCACCGCCGAGCCGGCTCCGCCGGAGCTTAGAGCTCCGGTGGGTCGGTGCGGTCCTGGTTCTCGGCCAGGAAGCGCTCGAACTGAGCGGCCAGCTCGTCGGCGGTAGGCATCGCCTCGCCCTCGGCGAGCAGGCCGCTCACCGGGTTCTCCGCGGCTTCGGCGGCTTCGGCGGTCACGGTGTCGTACTGCTGCTCCAGCGCGCGGACAAGTTCGCCGACCTCCGCGGACTCCGCGACCTGGCGTTCGATGGCCTCGTTGGTGCGCTCGGAGGCCTCGCGGAGGTCGGTGTCGGGTAGGTCGAGGCTGGTGGACGTGGCCATCGCGCCGAGCAGGGCCAGCGCGGCCGGGGGATAGACGGCTTGGGCGAGGTAATGCGGGACCTGCACGGCGAAGCCGAGCGCATCACGGCCCGCCTCGCCGAACCTCAGCTCGATGAGGGCGGGTGCGCTGCCGGGGACCTGGATCCGGCTAGGCAGGCGCTGGTAGCCGGTCATCAGTTCCTCGCGGGTGGCGTGCGCGATCACCCCGAGCGGCCGCGTATGCGGCATGCCGGCCGGGATGCCGAGGAAGCTGATCGCCGGGCCGGCCTCGAGCCGGGCGGCGATCGCCAGCACCGCCTCGGTGAACAGGTCCCACTCGTGGTCGGGTTCTGGCCCGGTCAGCAGCAGGAAGGGCCGCTCGGCCGCGTCGCGCAGCAGGTGCAGAGCCAGCTCGGGAGGGTCATAGCTCTCCCAGCGGTTGTCGTCGTAGGTCATCAGCGGACGCCGAGACCTGTAGTCGATCAGCCGGTCGACATCAAACCGCGCGATGGTCTCATGAGAGAAGGCACGAAGGAGGTGCTCCGCGAGCAGGCGGCCCGCGTTACCCGCATCGATGAAGCCCTCCAGGTAGAGCATCATCGGTGCGGCTGAGATATCGGACGAAGCCGGACTCAGCTCGAAGAGTTCTTCCGGATTCCGGCGCATCCCCTTAGTTTCGCACGGGCCGCCGGCTGCTGCGGCCTAAGCCACCTGCTCCGCCAGCCCGGCGGTGGCCTTCGGGTGGCCGATGGAAAGCCCGGTGCTCGGGTCAAAGAACTGAAGGCGGCTGGTGTCGACGCTGAGCTCGATGGGCTGCCCGGGCCGGACCTGGCTGCGGGCCGAGACGCGGGCGGTCCACAGTGACTTGCCGCCGATCAGCGCGGCCGCCACCGACGCATCTTCGTCAGCATCGTTATCGGCCGCCTTGGTGAGGCTGGCGTGCTCCACCGGTGGCGCGTCGATGGTGAAGATCACGTGGATCTCGCTGCCGAGTTCTTCGGTGACGCCGGTGGTGACCTGCATCCGCCCCCACTGGGCGTCGCCCAGGCGGGCGTCTTCGAAGTCAGAAGGCCGGATTCCGAGGATGACCTTCTTGCCGATGAAGTCCGCGAGCCCCTGCTTGGCGTCGATGACCGCGGACGGCACCGCGAGCTTGTAGCCGGCGAACGTGACCGCCGGGCCGCCGTCCCTGATCAGGTCGGCGGTGACGAAGTTCATCGCGGGCGAGCCGATGAAGCCGGCCACGAACAGGTTGACCGGCGCCTCGAAGAGGTACTGCGGCGTGTCGACCTGCTGCAGCCGCCCGTCCCGCAGAACGCAGACGCGGTGGCCGAGCGTCATGGCCTCAACCTGGTCGTGCGTCACGTAGACGGTGGTGACGCCGAGCCGCTCGTGCAGCTGGTTCAGCGAGCCGCGCATGGACACCCGCAGCTTGGCGTCCAGGTTGGACAGCGGCTCGTCCATCAGGAAGGCCTGCGGCTCGCGGACGATAGCCCGGCCCATCGCCACCCGCTGCCGCTGACCGCCGGACAGTGCGGACGGCTTGCGCTTGAGGTACTGCTCCAGGCCGAGCATCTTGGCGGCCTCGTCGACCCGGCGCTTGATCTCGTCCTTGGGCGTCTTCCTCAGCTGGAGGCCGAACGCCAGGTTCTGCTCGACCGTCATGTGCGGGTACAGCGCGTAGTTCTGGAACACCATCGCGATGTCCCTGTCCTTGGGCGGCAGGTCGTTGACCACGCGATCACCGATCTGGATCTTGCCCCCGGTGATCTCCTCAAGCCCGGCGATCGACCGGAGCGCGGTCGACTTGCCGCAGCCAGACGGGCCGACGAACACCATGAACTCGCCGTCTTTGACGTCAAGGCTCAAGTTGTCGATCGCCTTGATGCCACCTGTATAGGTCTTTTCCACGTGGTCGAGAATGATCTGTGCCATGTCGGCAGCGTAACCTTGCCGTGACTTGACGGTAAGTACGCGAAGGCCAATGTTACATTAGCGTAAAGGTCGTTATCATTTCGTTATATTAAAATGTCGTCACCGAGTGCAATCGATGGCGCTAACGTGACCACGTGGAAGAGACAGATCGCAAGATCGTGTCGTTGCTGGCTCGCAACGGCCGGATGAGCTTCACCGAACTGGCCAGGCAGGCTGGCCTGTCGGTGTCAGCGGTACACCAGCGGGTGCGCCGCCTCGAGCAGGACGGCGTGATCAGGGGGTATGTCGCGGTGTTCGACCCCGATGATGTCGGCCTGCCGCTGACGGCGTTCGTGTCGATCAAGCCGTTTGACGCCTCGGCCCCCGATGACCTGCCTCAGCGGCTCGGGCACCTGTCCGCGATCGAGGCTTGTTACAGCGTCGCGGGCGATGAGAACTACATCCTCAAGGTACGGGTGTCTTCCCCGGTTGTGCTCGAAGACCTGCTGCAGCAGATCCGCACCATCGGCGGCGTCTCGACCCGGACCACGGTCGTGCTCAGCACCCCCTACGAGAACCGCCCGCCCGACCTGTGACGCGTCTCGGTCCCTCGCCCTGCGGTTAGGCCCCTCGCGTTAGCCCTCGCCTAGCGTTCGTCCAGTCCCATCAGGCCCCTCAATCCCACCCGTCACCGGCAGAAGCGAATGGTTGTCGCACCCTGAACAAAAGAGTGTGCACGTTGCCACAACCATGCAACCGGGAAAGGTCAGGGCCTGACCCGGAGACCGTCGATCATGACCGATAGCAGCGCGTCCGCGCGGTCCGGCGCACGCTCCGTGCTCACCGCCACCCCGTGTACCAGCCGCATCACGTCCGTGGCGCTTACGTCCGACCGGATGGCGCCGGCCTGCTGGCCATTCGTCAGCAGCCGCTCGGTGGTTTCGCGCATCGCCATCCAGCACGACGACATGAGCTCAGACTCGATGCCGACCGCCTCGATCAGCGCATGCGAAAGCCCGCGCTTGGTCACCAGGTAGGCGTTCAGCGAACGCATCCAGGCGGTAAAGGCCTGCTCGGGGGTCGCCGTTTCCAGCAGCGCGTCCCCCTCCCCGCACACCGTGCCGACCTGCGTGCGGAAGACGGCGGCCTGCAGGTCGAGCCGGGTGGGGAAGTGCCGGTAGAGGGTGCCGATGCCGACCCCGGCACGCCGGGCGATGTCTTCGAGCGGCGCTTCAGCGCCCTTTTCCGCGAACGCCTGAGTGGCGGCGGCGATCAGCCGGGCATGGTTCTGCCGGGCGTCGGCGCGCAGATGGTCTGCGGGCCGCTGTTCCGCGGGGTGCTGCCCGGCGGGCCGATGCGGTCCCTGGTCAGGTGTTCTGGTCATCAGGATCGCGGCGTGGAGACCCCGGCCTTCAGGCCGGGGAGGAAACGCCGCTTCACCCCCCCGGAAATGTCAGTGGCATCCGATAGTGTGTTCGTATGTCCCGGTACCGGCTGCTCCCCACCCCCGCCCAGCAGGCGGTGCTGCGGGACCACTGCGGCCACGCCCGGTACATCTGGAACCTGGCCGTCGAGCAGCACTCCCACTGGCACCCGGGCCGGGCGGGCGCGCCGGGCTACCTGGAGCAGTGCCGGCAGCTCACCCAGGCACGGGCAGAGAACCCGTGGCTGGCCGCCGGCTCCCAGACGGTGCAGCAGCAGGCGCTGCGCGACTTCGCCCGGGCGATGACGGCGTTCTTCGACCCGGCGAACCCGGCCAGACGGTGGGCATCGACCGGGGGGTGGCGGTCTCCGCGGCCCTGTCCACCGGAGAGCTGCTGCACTGCCCCGGCCTGACCGCGCGGGAGCGGACCAGGCTGCGGCGCATGCAGCGCACGCTGGCCCGCGCGAAGCGGGGATCGAACCGCCGCGGCCGGGTCAGGCACGCGATCGCCCGGCTGCGGGCCCGCGAGACCGACCGGCGCAAAGACTGGGCCGAGAAGGTGTCCACCGGCATCGCGCGGCGGTTCGACCTGATCCGGGTCGAGGACCTGCAGATCACGAATACGACCCGGTCCGCGAAAGGGACCCGGGAGAACCCGGGCCGGAACGTCCGGGCCAAGGCCGGGCTGAACCGGGGGATCCTGGCCTCGGGGTGGGGGCT
>ODAK010000727.1_pt1 | contig 37691 bp, 29 predicted proteins | sample 1539591 | NCBI WGS metagenome assembly ODAK01 (sample SAMEA3539303, study PRJEB22396) | soil metagenome | biome: tundra; feature: field; material: soil | place: USA | collected 2010-05 | depth 0.15 m | reverse complement strand
CGCAGTTCAAGCACGATGTCGATGAACTGATCAGGCTTATCAAGGCGACACCGCCTTTCCTGGATCCGACCACCATCTCGCCGCCGGGCAGCATGAGCATCGTATACGCGACATTGCTCGCCAGCCACGCGTCTCCCGCTGTCAGGAGCGGCTGCACTCTGCTCGCCGTCAGACGGTACAAGTGTGATGCGGTCGCGAAGACGGCGGAATCGCCATCGGCCACTGCTGTGGTTACTGCATCATTGGCAAAGTTCTCACCGCCCGGTACCGGCGTGAGCTCCTCGCCAGCCATTCGCATGAGGCCGGCCCCCGCGGTCTGCACGTAAAGTGAGTTCAGTACATAGAACGCGCGCCCAAATTTTTTCTGCGGCCGCCAAACCTTCACGCTCCCGTCCCGATTGAGGCGAAACAGACGGCTGAACGAACTGAAGTACACCCCCTCAGGTGTCGGCAGGATTCTCCAGACATCGGCGAAACTGCGATCCTGCCGAGGCACTTTGTCTCGCAGAGATACGAAACGCATGGTGCCGCTCGCGTCCGGGTTCAGTTTTCCGAAATCACCAGCCGCGCCAACATACACTGTGCCCGCCGGGTCCACGGCCACCGACCGCACCAGCGGCGAATTCGGCAGGCGCAGGAGCCGCCAGGAAGTGCCGTCGAATTCGAGCAAACCATCCGTGTTGGCGAAATAGAGGATGCCGCGCCGATCCTGCGCCATACCCCAGTTCTGCGGTGACGCGCCGTATTGTTTCGCGGAGTAGTGCTGGAAAACCGCGCTTCCCGTTTCCCGATCGAAGCCGGCGTTCAGCCACAGCGGGAATATACTACCTGCGGCAATGACCGCCGCGAACCTCAACCGCCGTCCTGCGGGCCCGGGGCACATTCATACCGCGTTTCGACGATGTCGGAGGATGCCAAAAAGCAGAAGTCCTCCTGCCAGGAGCAGGTACGTCGTGGGCTCGGGCGTCGGAATTATGACTTCATTCGTTGCAGTCATGCTATCGAATCCCGCCCCGAGGGTTTGTCCCCCTGTCAGCGTGATCAGGTCTTCGATCTGCGCAAATTGCTGAACCTGCGGAGTCAGATCGCGATGCTGCGTCCAACTGGCTGGGGGATTTGTATCGTCTACCTGCAGCTTTTGCGGAGAGAAGTCGTTCACTGCGGTCCCGACAATCTGGCACGCAGGACCGCCCTCGGTCTGGACCAGTTGCGAGTCCGCGCACAAGAATTCCTGAATCATGGAGTTGCCGAAGGGCGGGTCCATCCCAATGTCGGCACCCGCAGATATGGGGCCAGGGTCGATCAGGTAGGAATAATCGATCTGATAACTGGCCGTTTGTCCGGCAGTGACAGGATAGGTGGTGAAGCCGCTGAAGTTAAAACCGCCGCCCAGCCCGTTAGGATCCGGCGTCACCGTGATCCCGGCGGCCGTCAGTGTGGTGGTTCCCGTTGGCGTGAAGCTGAAATTGCTGAATACAAGAACTCCAATGCCATTCGCATCCCTGACGACGCAGCCGCTTCGGTTGGCTTCGTAACTTGACAAAGAAGCTGTCTGGCAGGTCGACACATCAGTATTGCCCAGCAGATTAGATATAAAAAATACACCAACTATGGCTAAGCGTTTCATCCCGGTTCGTCCATTGTAGGACTAACCTCAGTCGGTTAGTCCCCCGAAGTTTATATCCGCACCGGACAGTTGTTCGATTTCGCACAATCGGCTATGTAAAGGACTGGTTGCGCCAGGTCAATTCTCCGCAGGCTTCCCGTCGATGTGATCGATCAACACTACCGGCACCATGCGCTTGCGCATTTCCAGTTTCAGGCCCAGTTGTTTCGTAAGCGCGTCTAAGAACGGAAGTCCGCCCTCAGGATCGGAAGCCACACCGTCGCGTCCGCCCTCCGTGCCAGTTCTGCGCATCAGGTAAGACGGCGTGAAGCTCAGAATAAAGTCATATGAACCCTGCATCCCTGTCCCGTCCTGGACTTCAACCGCGATATCGGCTGGGTCGACACTCAGCAGCAGCTTCGCGAATTGCGCCATTGTTACGTTTGTGCAACTGATCAGACTGGAAAGCCGCGGATTCAAGTCCCTCGGGTCGTTCGGAAGAACCGAGGCCTGCCTGCACTTTGACCGGTTCGCCGGGTCCGCCTTCTTCATTTTGGGCTTCACCGCCACCAGGGTGTAAGCCTTCACAGGCCGGTCCTCATAGTGGCTCTGAATCTTAAAGCGGTCGATCAGCAGTGAACGCAGCATCAGCCGCAGATCGTCGTCGATGAAACCATTCGCGTCCGAACCGGTTGGCGCCGCCGCAGTCCTGGCTGTGATATCGAACCTCCTCGATTCGATCCATTTCGGCGCCACGACCAATTCGCTCACGTGGTCAAAGTCGATGTCCCACGCCGCACCGATAAGAACACTCAGGGGATTGGCGTGTATTTCCAGCAGGCCGCTCGGACGAAGTTCGTAAAAACCCTTCTCATCGGGCGCGCTCGGCTTGACGTCGCCCACTTCGAACTCGAGCGACCGCGGTGGCAGCGCCTTCGCCACGTCAGGCGGATTCGGAGTCGGCTTCTCGTTCACGCGATCCACTACCAACACCTGCGCGGGGGCTTTATCGAACGCAAGTGTCAAGCCAAGCTGCTTATCCACAGCGTCAAAAACTGTGAGCCGTTCGGTTCCGGGCGGGAGTGCCTGAGAGCGCCGATTCCATTCGAGATCGATGTCCCACGCGCCATGCAAGCCCGTCGAATCGACAATTGCGTCCGCCATGTAATCGTAGGCCATCGCCCGGAGTTCTTTTGCGAATCCTTCCATCGTGATGTTGCGGCAGGAGAACCTTGCATCGGGACCTCCGCCGGACTGCGGCGGGGACTGGCAGCCGGTTTTTCCGGCGGGGTCAGCCTCACGCAGTTTCGGCTTCCCCTTTCCCAGTTTCATCACGAAGGCAGGTACAGGCCTTACGTCCTGGTGGACGGCAAGTTTGAAACGGTCCGCCAGCAAAGTCTGCAGCATCAATCGGACCTCCAGCATGGTTGACGGCGGCGCCTTTGCGGATACATCGTAGCGGTTAAATTCAAGCCAGTTGGGCCCGCCGACAACCTTCGAAGCCGGAACGTCGTAAGCTGTGCGGATCAGGTCGAGCATAGTCGCTTTCCGCAGGTCGTAGCGGCCACCGCGCAGCAGGCCACCGGACATGAGCGTGTAGGGATTCTTCCAGTTGTCGCTCACGTGAACATCGGCGATATCGAAACCGGGAAGCTGACCCCATAGGCCGCCAGCCAGTAACAGTGCGAGCGTTGCCGGCCGGAAAGCTTTCCTGTCAAACATCCTTTTCACGCATCGATCCCATTCCTGTTGGTTTCCAAAACAAGACTACTTCAACTCATTTGGGAAAGCAACAGGAGTTTGGACCTCAACAGTCGCGAAGCCACTGCCCATGCGGCGAGTCATATATACCGCAGCCAGACCCATCGCCGCAGCGAACGCCAGCCACAGCCCCGGCACCGCGCGATTGCCCGTCTCATGAATCAGCCACGTGCAGATCGCCGGCGTAAACCCGCCGAAGACCGCGGTCGCGAGACTGAAGGCGATCGAGAAGCCCGACGCACGGACTTCCTTCGGCATAATCTCCGTCAGGAACGGAACCATCGCGCCGTTGTAACTTCCGAACAGAAACGAGAGCCACAATTCCACGCTCAGCAGGCGCGCAAACGAGGGCGCACTCACCAGCCACAACAGGGCCGGGTACGCCGTCACCAGCGACAGCACCGAGAAAATTACCAGCAAAGGCCTGCGCCCAACCCGGTCGCTTACCGACCCCATCACCGGCAGCCAGAACAGATTTGTCGCGCCCACGCACATCGTCACAATCAGGTTGTCGACACTCGCGAGGTGGAGCGCGGTTTGTCCGAACGTCGGCGTGTAAGCCGTGATCATGTAGAACGTCACTGTCGTCATAGTCGAGAGCATCATTCCGAGTGACACAATACGCCAGTTTGTTGTAAGCGTAGTCATGATCTCGTGCACGCTCGACCTGTGTTTCCGCGCCAGGAATTCATCCGTCTCCGCCAGCGACTTCCGGATTACAAACAGAAAAGGAATGATGGCGCAGCCCACGATCATCGGAATGCGCCAGCCCCAGTCCGCGGTCTGTTGCGGTGAAAGCTTCAGGCCGACCAGCACACCCAGGACAGCCGCGAAGATCACCGCAACCTGCTGGCTTCCCGATTGCCATGCGCAATAAAACCCGCGATGTCCGGGCGTTGCGATTTCGGCCAGATAGACGGACACGCCCCCCAACTCGACCCCCGCACTGAAGCCCTGCACTAACCTCCCGATAAGAATCAGCACCGGCGCAACCAGCCCGATCGTGCTGTATCCAGGCAGGCAGGCGATCGAGAGCGTCCCGACTGACATCAGTGCGAGTGTCAGGATCAGTCCCTTGCGCCGGCCGTGCCGGTCCACATAGGTGCCCAGCACTATCGCTCCCAGCGGCCGCATCAGGAAGCCCGCGCCAAACGTTGCCAGTGACAACATCAGCGACGAGAATTCGTTGCCCGTGGGGAAGAACGCCTTCGCAATGGCCGTGGCGTAATAGCCGTAGACCATGAAGTCGTACATCTCGAGAAAGTTTCCGCTCGAGACGCGGATCACTGCCATCGCCTTCGATGGACTACTCATGCGGGAGTTTCAGAATGCACCGCAGCGTATCACGCGCAATCAGGAGTTCCTCATTTGTCGGAACAACCCAGACCCTGACGCGCGAGTGTCCGATCTCTCGTGCGTCGTTGCTTTTGGCTTCGTTAGCCTCGCGATCTATTGTGATTCCCAGCGCGTCGAGATTCGCGCAGATTTGTTCTCGGATGACCGCCGCATTCTCGCCGATTCCGCCGGTAAAGATCAGAACGTCCGTGCCGTTCATCGCCGCAAAATATTCACCGATATATTTCCGCGCCCGATAGCAAAAAGCATCTACAGCCAGCGCCGCCCGTTCATTGCCTGAGTTCGCCTCACGCAGCACATCGCGCATATCGTTCGAGACCCCTGAAATGCCTTTCAGCCCGCTTGCGCTGTTCAGCGTCTTCAGCATCTGCGACGGATCGACATGCTCATGGTTGATGAGATGCAGGATTGCGCCGGCATCCACGTCACCGCTTCGCGCGCCCATAATCAAACCTTCAAGCGGCGTGAATCCCATCGACGTATCGACCGACCGTCCTTTTTCGATCGCACACACCGAGCACCCGTTCCCCAGATGGCACGAGATCATCCGATAGTCGCTGCGCTGCTTCCCCTGCAGTTGCGCGAACTTCCACGACACGTAACGATGCGAGATGCCGTGGAAGCCGTACCGCCGGATTTTCTTCTCCGTCATGTACTCGTACGGCAGCCCGTAAACATAAGCGGGCGGAGGCAGCGTATGGTGAAACGCCGTATCGAACACCGCAATCTGGGGCACTCCCGGCAGATGTTGCTTCGCTGACCGGTACGCTTCGAGATTGTGCGGATTGTGCAGCGGGGCGAGAATACTCAACTCGTCGATCTGCTTCTCGACTTCGTCATCGATGATCGTCGACTCATGAAACAGATCGCCACCGTGCACGATCCTGTTCCCCACCGCATCCACAGCGCCTTTGCCAACCTGCTCGAACACGGACGCCAGCGCATCGCCCATACTTGTTACGCGCTCGACTTCGCCCTTTGCCAACACGGTCTCGGAATCGCCCGCGATGGTGTCCGTCGTGCATTCGAACAGATTGAACTTGAGCGAGGAACTGCCTGCGTTGAGTACCAGTATCCTCATTGCGGCCAGTGCCAGTCGCGAATCTCGGGCATGTCCTCACCATGCTCACGCACATAGCGCCAGTGGTCGGTCAGCTTGTTCGTTAACTCCTGACGCAGATGCGCGCCTCCAGCCGCCAGTTTCGGCACACGGTCGATCACATCGATTGCCAGATGAAAGCGATCTATCTCATTCAGCACGCACATATCGAATGGCGTGGTCGTCGTGCCTTCTTCCTTGTACCCGCGCACGTGCAGTTCCTGATTCCGGCGCCGGTAAGTCAGCCGGTGAATCAGCCAGGGATAGCCGTGATAGTTGAAGATGATTGGTCTGTCCGTCGTGAAAAGCGAATCGTACTGTTTGTCCGGGATGCCATGCGGATGCTCCGAAGGCGGCTGCAGGGTCATCAGATCCACCACGTTGACCACGCGGATCTTCAGATCCGGAATCTTCCGCCGCAGCCAGTCGACCGCCGCCAGAGTCTCGAGGGTCGGGATATCGCCCGCGCACGCCATCACAACATCCGGCTCACTCGCGCCATCGTTGCTGGCGAATTCCCAGATGCCGAGGCCGCTCGTACAGTGCCGCACTGCGTCGTCCATGTTCAGCCACTGCAGGTTCGGCTGTTTGCCCGCCACGATGACGTTCACATAGTCGCGGCTGCGCAAACAGTGGTCCGTGACCGAAAGCAGCGTATTCGCATCAGGCGGCAGATACACTCGCACGATCTCTGCCTTCTTGTTCACCACATGATCGATAAAGCCCGGATCCTGATGCGTGAAACCGTTGTGATCCTGCCGCCAGACGTGCGATGTCAGCAGGTAATTGAGCGATGCGATGGGCCGTCGCCATTCCAGATGCCGCGTTACCTTCAGCCACTTGGCATGCTGGTTGAACATCGAGTCCACGATGTGAACAAAAGCTTCATAGCAGGAGAAGAAGCCGTGCCGTCCCGTGAGCAGATAGCCTTCCAGCCACCCCTGGCACATGTGCTCGCTCAGCGCTTCCATCACGCGCCCGTCCGGGGCGACATGGTCGTCTATGGGAATGATCTCCGCCGTCGATTCCCGGTTCGTCACATCGAACACGGCGCCCCAGCGGTTGGAAGCCGTCTCGTCGGGCGACACGATGCGGAAGTTCTTAGACTCCATGTTGAACTTCATCACGTCGCGGATGAACGTTCCCATCACCCGTGTTGCTTCCGCCACTTCCACGCCGGGCTGTTTCACTTCCACCGCGTAATCGCAGAAGTTCGGCAACGCCAGAGCCTTCAGCAACAGGCCGCCGTTGGCATGCGGGTTAGCGCCCATTCGACGGTCGCCCAGCGGGGCCAGCTCCGCATATTCGGCGCGCAGCTTACCCTTTTCGTCGAAAAGCTCCTCCGGCTTGTAACTATGCATCCACTCTTCGAGCATGCGCAGTTCGTCAGGCCGCGATGCTACCGAATCAAGCGGCACCTGATGCGCCCGGAACGTGCCCTCGACCGGCTTGCCATCCAGGAACTTCGGCCCTGTCCAGCCCTTCGGCGAACGCAGGATGATCATCGGCCAGATCGGGCGCTTACGAAAGCCATCGGCGCGCGCGTCCCTCTGGATCGTCTGGATCTCCGCGATCACCGCGTCCATGGTCTCGGCCATTTTCTGGTGCATCGCTTCCGGTTCATGACCTTCGACGAAGTAACACTTGTAGCCGTAGCCCTGGAACAGGGCCTCGAGTTCTTCGTGCGGGATCCGCGCGAGGACCGTCGGACCCGCGATCTTATAGCCATTGAGGTGCAGCACCGGCAGCACTGCGCCGTCGCGCTCCGGGTTCAGAAACTTGTTCGAGTGCCAACTCGTAGCGCAAGGGCCCGTCTCCGCTTCGCCATCGCCCACAACACATAACGCGAGCAGGTCCGGGTTATCGAAGACAGCGCCGTAAGCGTGCAGCAGCGAATAGCCGAGCTCGCCGCCTTCGTTGATCGAGCCCGGTGTTTCCGGCGCGTCGTGACTTGGGATCCCGCCAGGGAATGAGAACTGGCGGAACAGTCGCTGCATGCCCTGTTCGTTCTCTGAGATCGAAGAATAAATCTCCGAGTATGTCCCTTCCAGGTAAGTGTTGGCGACTATCCCGGGACCCCCATGGCCCGGGCCGCACACATATATCGCATTCAGATCGTGCGCCTTTATCACCCGGTTCATGTGGGCGTAGATGAAATTCAGTCCCGGTGTGGTACCCCAGTGTCCCAGCAGCCGGGGCTTGATGTGCTCTTTGCGCAGCGGCTCGCGCAACAGTGGATTGGCCAGCAGATAAATCTGACCGATGGAAAGGTAATTGGCCGCCCGCCAGTAAGCGTCGAGCTTCCTCAGTTCGTCATCCTGCATAGCCGATTATTGCAGGCTATTGCACTGTAATATTCGCCGCGGGACTTGCCACTCCGCCCACCGTGACAACCACGGGTTGCGCGCCGGGGGGCACTACGGCGGGAATTGTGAAATTCACCTGCGTCAGACCCACCACGCCCGGTACGATCCCGACAAACTGCAGGAATGTCTGCACTCCGCCGACCGTCACGGTTACGGGAAGCCGAGGCCGCGGGAGAAAGTTCAGCGACGGCGTCGCAAACGGTGTCGCGCCTGTAGCCAGAAGAGGCATCACATCGCCGTCGCCCGTCATGTACATCACGGCAGTCTGGCCGGCTGGCACAGCACTGGAGGGGAATACATTCCCCGTGCCATCCGTGACGATCGCGGGCGCGGAAGGCGTGATCTGGAGCTGATAACCGGCGATTTGCCCATTATTATTGATGCCGAGTACAGCAGGTCCCGCTCCCGCCTCATACGGCACCTGTACATTTAACTGGCCGGGCGATGTGTAATAAAGCGGCGCGGCAATTCCATTGACCGTCGCCCTTACGCCATCCTGCACAAACGGCAGCGGCAGCGTGGACGACTGTTCGACCGAGTTGCTCAGTTGCGTTCCGCCCACAGCAAGGATCTGCCCGGGACTCACCGTCGGCCTGAACGAAACTGCGTTGGCCGCCCACGAGATTGTGGATCCTGACGCCCCGGGATTGACGAACATTACCGGCACCGTCACGGTCTGCGGCACAGCGTTTGCGGCCTGAATCGTTATCAACGCTCTATATACACCGGGTTCAAATCCCGTTCCGGATGCGGTCAACTGAATCTGCGCAGGCCCCGTCCCGGAGTACTGCGAAAGCGTCAGCCACGAAGTGGTGCGGTTGCCCGGTGTAATGGATGCGGTCCACGGCTGGATCTTATCAGCGACACTCAGGCCCAGCGACGTAGGGGGCAGCACCGATTGTATGGTCAGCGTCGCCGGCGACACGCTCATTTTTGTCGGAGTGGAAGGCGCGTTCACGAACGACACCGTCAGTTGCGTCTGCAGCGTATTACCAAACTCATCGTTCAGCGAGATGAACACCGTGTTGGTGGCCGGAGGCGTAATGCCGCTCCAGCACAAGGTGCCCTGCAGCGATCCGTATGCGGCCAGACGCGTGGTGCCGAAGATGCTCTGTATCCGGTCGCTGATGTCAATGTTGCCGGCCACCAGACCCGTGACCTGAAACGCGAAACCGCCGATTTCGTCGAGAGTCAGCTGCTGCGACCACTGGCAGGATGCGCCGGCAGACGTGTTCTGCGTCATCGTCAGAGGCACTGCGGAAAGATTAAAATTCTGAAAGACCTGCGGGCCGAGAAAGGTTACCGGCAGCAAGCGCGTCCATGTGGCTCCCGTCGCATCGATCCCGGCGAAGCCAAGAGTCTTCGTGACAGGATAAGGCAGATTCCGGAAAATAAGATCTGCCGTCAGAGTACCGTTCGCCTGAATGCTTGTAGAGGGAAAGTATTGCGGTAACGATTGTGCCTGACCGTCGATCGTGAACGAAGTCAATGTCGAGGGCACGCCGCCCAGTTCCGCCAGCGTCGCGCTTGTTTGCCAGCTCAGCCCCTGCGCATCAGCCGGCGCCGCGAAGACCGGGCTGGGGTAAATCGTGGGCACAATCGCCGAAACGCCGGCCGCCTTTGTGATCTGAACCCTTGCGCTGCCTGAGCCGCTGCTGTACGTTGAGTCGCCGGAATAAACTGCGCTCACAGAGCCCGTTGCGATTCCCAGAAGCGAGGCCTGAAACGAGACGCTCGCAGTGCCTGTAGTGTTCAGAACAGCAGTGCCCAGCGAGGTGGTTCCGAGAAGAAAATTCACCGTGCCAGTCGGTGAACCGTTTCCAGTCGAAGCCGCGACGGTGGCGTTCAGCTGAATGATATCGTTCAACGTAGCTCGTGCGGGTGTCGCCGTCAGTGTGACGAGCACCGGTTTGGCGGCAGTGTTCCACTGTGTCACGAGATTGTAGCCGTCAATCGAACCCAGGCCGGTGGCTGTGTCGTAACCGGGTCCGGCATTGTAGCCATACGACTGATTCAGGCAATTCGGCGTGCCCTGAGCGCATGGCACGATGTTGTTCCCCGAGGTAATGTCATGAAATGCGGCGGGAGCACTTTGGGCGAGCCGGTATAACTGCGGGTTGATGTTTCCCAACCCCGGCCGCGCCTGGGTTCCTTTCGAAACCTGATACTGATTGAGTATCGAGATCACGCCCGCCAGAGAAGGCGAGGCAGCCGATGTCCCTCCTACTGCAACCAGTGCTCCCTGATAAACGATCAGATACGCATCGTGAACCGCGGCGCTCATCGCGACGTCCGGAATGTCGCGCGCGTTGTCGGCGGGAACGCCCGGCCCGGTCTGCCAGTCCGGCTTCGTCACCAGCGTACTGATGCCACCTCCGCTCGCACCCAGCCCGAAGCCAGGAGCAGTTTCGTTCCACGCGACTTCCGGAATGTAAGACAGTGCGGAGCCGAGCGCGTTGGTATTGGTTGCGCTCCAGTAATTGCCGCCCGCGTCGTTCAGTGAAGTGCCGCCGACGCCCGTAACCTCCGGCAGGTTAGATGGAAAAGTCGCGGCCTCGCCGCGCGTCGCAAAGGGATCCAGCCCTTGACTGTCGCATCCCGCCGCGCCAGAATCGCCCGAAGCCGCGAGTGTCGTGATCCCCTGGGCGTTCCCCTGCTGTGAGATGCTGCGGAAGACAAGAGTCGGAAATTCAATCTCGCAGTTGCCATAACTGATACTGATGACCGGCGCAACATTTATATCCACTGCGAAGATGGTGGCGACCAGCGGATCAGGTCCATAGACGTAATAGATGGTGGCTTTCGGAGCAACCGCTCCAGCCCACTCCAGATCCAGGTTGCCTTCGATCTGTTGTCCCCCGTTGAATCCGGGGTCGGGACCATAAGGAACCAGTTTGAGAGTGTTTGCGGGCAGGCCCATCGTGCTGCGGAAGGAACTGATATCGCTCGTCAGAATGTCAGAGGCGCCGACAATCGCAATACTCTGGCCTGTGCCGTCGAAGCCTGCCTGATACAGAGGATTGAGGTCGTAGATGGTCGCGAAATCCTGCGGCGCAAGGTAGTGGGAGGTGCCGTGCGTGTAGTTTGGGTCGTCCCCGACCGGTATTGGCTTCGTGACCATGGGTTTCAAGCGAAAGTCGTCAAGGCCGATGAAGCCTGCGGTGATTTCCGCCAGCGCCGCGGGGACGGCGGGTTCCGCGGCGTTCGCAATATGCGCCTCACCGTTCACAACAAACCGGTGAATCGAAGTCCGCAGAGCCTTTCCCACCTGCCCGGCGCCGCCCTTGAATGCGATCCAGTTGCGTCCCCGGCCGCTTTCCTGCACCGTGAGGCCTTCGGACTGCAGCCATGCGACTACCTTCGAATGATCGCTGGTGCTGAGTCCGAAGCGATCCGCGAAAGCCTGCGGTGTCAGCCACTGGTGATAGCTCGCCGATGAAGGATTCTGCTGTGCAGCGAGCAACTGATCCAGATCGGCCTGTTGAGCGGCAGAGGGTTTGATCAGCAGCATGACGTGATCCAACTGCAGTGCAGGATCGACCGGACCCTGATCGTATTGCGGCTGCGCCAGTGGATGCAGGTTCCCTCTTACAGCCCTGCGCTGCAGGCTGTCGACGGAACCGGATATGCGATCCGGCTGCGATGCCAGACAATTTACGGAAATTAAGAGAACTGCACAGCAATATTTCAGAAAAAGAAAAAATTGGCGCATGAGTTTTACCGATTCTACCTGCCGCCCGGTCCTGAATACGAACGCTCTACCCGCGCGACACGAAGTTCGTAGTGGCCGTACCACTCGCGTCTGCCGCGTTCCTGCGCGAGAATATGCTCGCTATGCCGCCGCCATGCGGCGATGGACGCTTCGTCGCGCCAGTATGAAACGGTAATGCCGAAGCCGTCATCGCGTCGCGCGCTCTCGATCCCGAGGTACCCAGGCATGACGCGAGCCAGTTCTTCCATGCGATTCGCGGTGATGGCATACTCAGCGTGTTCGCCGCTCATTGTGGATGAAAAGATGACTGCGTAATAAGGCGTTTCCAGACCCGCCGCGAAGCTCATAGGCCGTCAGTCTAGCAAAGCGAGATGTGTAATACTGGCCTTGCTTCGGATCACTTCACATGAACAAAAACGACCTGAATCATATTCCCGCGTTTGATGACCTCCCTGTCACAAAAGATGCGCCCCCCGAGTCTTCGTGGGGTGTTTTCGGTGACAACTATGCGCTCGGGTGTCTGAACTTCCTGACGCCCGAAGGCATCGTAGAAGCCGCCGGTCTGGTCAAGACTGGAAAGGTTTTCCGGCTCGACGCGAAGATCGGCTTTGCCAAGCCGCCTCTGTTCGGACGTTCGACGGCAGTGCATGGCGTGACGGTACTCGGCCCGATGGCAAATGACGACTCGCTCGACAACTTCAACACGCAGGAAGGCAGTCAGTGGGACGGGCTCGGCCATGTCGGGCACGGCCGCCATGGCGCTTTTTACAACGGCGTGAAAGTGGAAGAGATTCGCGATGGCGGTCCGGGAGTGGCAGGGAACGCGAAACTCGGCATCCACCACTGGGCAGATAAGTTCGTTGGCCGCGGCGTACTGATCGACGCTTACGGCTTCCGCGTACGGCAAGGTCATGAAGTAAATCCTTTGAAGAAAGGCGTCTATACGCTCGATGAGCTGAAGGCCGCGCTCGATGAGCAGGGCACGACGCTTACGCCCGGTTCCATCCTTCTCGTCAGGACTGGCTGGATGGAGGCGTACGAGCAACTTTCCGCAGAAGGCAAGCGTGCGCTGGCGCCCATGGACAAGCTCGAATCGATGGGTGTGGATGCCAGCCGGGAAATGGTGGCCTGGCTCTGGAACAACCGTGTAGCGGCAATCGGAACGGACTGTCCTTCGGTCGAAGCATTCCCGTTCGACTTCATGGATGAGGGTGCGCTCCACTATCGCGCACTTCCCCTGCTCGGTCTGCCGCTGGGGGAATTATTTACACTCAAACCGCTGGCCGAAGATTGCGCTGCCGATAAGCGCTATGAATTTATGCTGGTCTCCGCTCCGCTCAACCTGGAAGGGGGCATCGCCTCACCGCCGAACGCTGTCGTAATCAAATAGGAGTTCTTAAATAGGAGTTGATGCCGCAGACCGCGTTCCTTGCCGATCCGATAGCGAAAGAGCACGACCCCGGTCCGGGGCATCCGGAACAACCAGCGCGTTGGGATGCGGCGGTCCAGGGATTGGGCACACACAAACTGACAGCCGTGCACCGCGCGGCCACGCTCGACGAACTCGCCCTCTGCCACACGCGTCCGTACATCGCGATTGCCCGGCGGGATGTCGGTTCTGGGGCCAGCCAACTCAGCACCGGCGATACCGATATCAACGCGCGCTCTTTCGAAGTCGCTTTGTTCGCGGCAGGCACTTGTCTGACGGCCGTGGATCTCGTGATGAGTGGCGAGGCGCAAAACGCTTTCTGCATTGTCCGCCCACCCGGCCATCATGCCTCGGCTGATCGGGGCATGGGCTTCTGCCTGTTCAATAACATCGCGTTGGCGGCGCGCTATGCGCAGACGAAGCACCGCGCCGAACGTGTTGCGATCGTCGACTGGGACGTTCACCACGGGAACGGGACGCAGGACATCTTCTATACGGATCCATCCGTGTTCTTCTTCAGCACCCATCAATCGCCCTGGTATCCGGGCACCGGAGCGGCAGGCGAAACGGGAGAAGGAGCAGGGAAGGGAACAACGCTGAATTGTCCGCTGGCCGCGGGTTCGGGCCGGAAAGAAATTCTGGGTGCATTTCAGCAGAAGCTTTTGCCCCGCATGCAGGAGTTCCGGCCCGATGTGATTCTGATCTCCGCTGGCTTCGATTCGCGCGTGGATGATCCGCTGGGGCGTTTCGTGCTGACTGATACCGATTTCGCCGATCTTACCGGAATGATCTCAGAACTGGCGCACGAATTCGCCGGGGGGCGCCTGATCTCTGTGCTGGAAGGTGGTTACAACCTCACAGGTTTGAAAGCCGCTGTGTCCGCTCACGCACATTCGCTCGCTTTGGAATAGCGTTTGCAGATACTTTGCTTGGAGGTTCATCACAATGAACTGGGACAAAATTGAAGGCAACTGGAAACAGATGAGCGGCAAGGCGCGCGAGAAGTGGGGCAAACTCACCGACAGCGATTTTGAAACTGCCGCCGGTAAGAAAGATCAATTAGTCGGCCGAATTCAGGAACGCTACGGTATCGCGAAGGATGAAGCGAACCGGCAGGCGGACGAATGGGCTAAAGCCCTGAAGGAAGACGAAAAGACTTCCAGAGCCCGAAATATTTAATTCCGGCGATACCGGCAGCGCCCGCGTCTACGCAAGCGCGGGCGTTGTCCGGAGTAATTCCCCCGAGTGCCAGGACCGGCACTGGAGACCGGCGCACGAACGCAGTGATCGCGCCCGTTCCCAGTGCCGGTCGTTTATCGTCTTTAGACAAAGGCTTGAAGATCGGGGCGAGAAGGATATAGTCGGCGCCATTCAGTTGCTCAGCATCTTCTTCCCTGTGGCACGACACAGTAACGAGAAAACCCGGCCGCCTGAATAAAGCGACCGCCGGGCTGTTGTCGCGAAGGTGCACGCCGTGTGCCCCGCAAGCGATCGCGACATCCGCTCTGTCATTCACCAGAATTTTCGTGGCCCCGGGATTGCGCAGCCCCAGAACTTTCCGTGTCACTTCGGCAAGTTCACGCCCTGACAGATCGCGCTCGCGGATCTGCAGCAGTTCGATTCCTTCCCCAATCCATTTTTCTGCAAAAGTCAGCCAGCGCACGGGATCCGTACTGTAAGTCCCGTCTGTAATGAGACAGCGAATCACAGGACAGTGTAATAACGTTCGCCAGCGCAGGCTTTGCAAAGCATTTGTCCGTCACGTATCACCTGGCGCTCGAAGTTGATGCCTTCGCCGCATTCAGCGCAGGTGTGCCGGGCGCCCTTATAGCCTGGAAACTCTTCGGGGCCAAGTTCGACGTGCACCCATTGGTGGTCGAAGAGATCCGCCGTTTCCATCTCGCGATAAGCCTGCATCTGCTGTCTGTTCTTATCGCCAATTTCGGGATACAGTTCCCTCGCGCGCTGTTTCGAAGATTCGAGCGCTACGACACGAACGGATTTCTGCGTCTGGAGATCGCAGAAGGTGGCAGCGACTTTTCCGAAATCACGGAACTTCAGAGCGCGCTTTCCCAGCCTGCAGCCAGTGACGACCGGGATCGCATCGGTCGCACAACGATCGATCTCGACGAAGGTCACAAGGCGCTTACGGTCTTTACCCTCCGGCTCTGTAACGCCCAGCAGTTCGAGCCCGTGCATGGCCATCCGCAAGCCGAGAATCTGCCCCGCGCACATGTGGCCGTGGGCTGCCGCTGCCAGCACCTCGTATTCAGCAAGGGTTTTCATGGTTTGGAGTGCGCCCGGTGGGCATGTTTGTGCAAAGCAAAAATATCGATGTCCGCGAAAACGACGGCGATGGCGCCGCCAATGGCAACCGGCAAGGTAAGGAAACCGAACATGATTTCGGAGAACGGCTGGGCATTGGAGCGTTCGACAAGCAGGAACGTGAAGGCATACATCACAGAAGCCTGATATGCCCCCATGTTGGCCGGGGCGTTCGGGATCAGCGTGAGTACCGCTTTGACAACCAGCAGGAACGCCGCTGCACTGAGACCGAGATCGAAGCGATCGGCGCGGGTGAGAGCCCACACCGCCAGCACCTGCACGAGCCAGTAGAGACCGCCGATCGCCATCGACGTGCGCAGTTCGCGCCAGTGGCCCAGACGGTGGATCTCGTCGAGCAGATTATGGAAGCGCGCCGCCCAGCTCGTGGTCTTGATGAAGTGATGCGCGTGGTGCCGGCGAAACAGCACGAAAAGAAGCAAAACGCCGACGGCGACAGCGACCGAACCGAAGACCCACATTCCATATGTAACGTCCGCATGGGTGTTGATCTGAAACGTAATCATCAGATAGACGATGACGATCCAGAGCCCGTCCATGATTCGCAGGATCACGTCCGATGTAATCGCAAGCGACAGGGGGACTTCCGTTTCATAAGTGAGCAGGAAGCACCGGACAAGTTCTCCGGCCTTGGCAGGCAGAATGTCGTTGGCGAGCACTCCCACGAAGATCGCCTGGAGGCACAGTGGGTAGGATGGCGCCCCCGCGGGACGAAGCAGCACTTGCCAGCGCCACGCATCGACAAAATAGACCCCGAATTCCAGCAGGACGGCAAGGGCTACCCAATTCCATTCGAGTGTGCGGAAATGGTCCGCCAGCAGGCCGAAGGGAAATCGCCAGAAGACCCAAAGCAGGGAGGCTGCCGAAACAGCATAGCCAAATGCCGGAATCAGCCACTTCGGAATGCCTCGCCGCCTTGGCGGCGCTTCAACGGTGTCCATGCGCGTCCAGAGCGGCCAACAACTTCATGATAGCGCCGGAAGATGTCAGTTGTTCGCCTTGCTCATCCGCGGGTCGACGACTCTGTTCTTGCCGCACGCAACAGTTTCCGGCCGGACCACGCGACAGTCGTAAAAAAGACGCCCAGACTGATCAGAACGACGGCGAGCCTTCGACCGGGCGGAAGAGTCTGCGCCAGGTCGGCTCCCGGATTCAGGCTGGTCTGGACGCGAAGCAGCACCGTGGCCGGAGGCGCGCCGTGCGCGTTCTCAATGACCAAAGCATATTGCCCACGCGTATCCACAACACGCCGGAAATCACCATTGCTGCCATTGGGTGTGATAGCCAGTGTGTCGTGTTCCTTGCCGCGGTCGAAGAGCCGGAATTCGCTGATCGGCAGGAGTTCGATATGGACGGTCGGACTGCCCTTCACAACTTCAAAGTGGCAATCGATTTCTGAAGGAGTCTGACGCACATTGAGCGGTATCCAGCGGAAGTCGCCGGGCTCCAGGCGAAATGGCTCGCCAGCGTCCTGAATCGGCTGTTGCGCCGCAGCAAAAAGAAAGGCGATCGTGAACAGAAACTTCATGGTTTCAGAGTTGTGTCCGCATATACGATCTTCCCATTGACGACAGTCATCATAACGCGTGTGCGCGTAATTTCGGAAGACGGAATCGTCATGATGTCGGCCGAGAGCATCACGAAATCCGCGAGCTTGCCAGCTTCCAGCGAGCCTTTGCGAGTCTCTTCAAAGGCCGCATAGGCGCCTTCGATGGTCCAGCTGCGCAGGGCCTCTTCGCGCGACATGCGCTGATCGGGAAACCACCCGGCAGCAGGTGTTCCGTCGGGTTTCTGCCTGGTGACAGCGGCATAAAATCCGAGCAGCGGATTCGCATCCTCTACCGGGAAATCGGAACCGTTCGGTACATGCACCCCCAGGTGCAGAAAAGTCTGCCACGCATACGCCCCTTGGATACGCTGCGGACCGATACGGTCCCGCGCCCACAGCATGTCGCTGGTAGCGTGGGTCGCCTGCATGGAAGCGACGATCGAGTATTGTTTGAACTTCGCGAAGTCCTCAGGCGCGACCACCTGCGCGTGCTCAATGCGGAAGCGCTTGTCATTCGGGCCTTTCAGCACCTCCGCGTAAGCATCGAGAGTGTCGCGATTGGCACGATCGCCAATGGCGTGGGTGTTTACCTGAAAACCTTTCGCGAGCGCCGCTTCAGCAGCGGCGCGAATAGCAGCTCGATCGAGAATCAACAGGCCGCGATTGCCTGGATCATCGGAATAGGGCTCGATCATGGCGGCGCCGCGTGAGCCGAGCGCGCCGTCACTGACCAGCTTGGTGCTGCGAATGGTCAGGAAGTCACCAATCTCAGGCTTCGCGGGCAGAGGCAGGGGATACAGAATCATCGCGTAGATACGAACGGGAAGTTTACCGCGGCGAAGCAGCGAACGATACGCAGCTATGTCTTCATACTGCACGCCCGCATCGTGAACCGTGGTGATGCCGTCCCGCGCCAGTTGCCCGGTCGCCCGAAGAAGGCTCGCTTCGACCTGCGTTGCGCTGGCCGCCGGGATTTTCTTCCTGACCAACTGCTGCGCCTGATCGAGGAGCACTCCCGTCGGTGCGCCTTTCACATCCCGCAGGAGCTTTCCGCCGGGCGGATCGGGAGTGGCCGTGTTGATGTCCGCCAGTTCCATGGCTTTCCGATTGACCCAGAGCGCGTGGCCATCCACCCGTTCGAGCGCTACTGGATTCTCGGGCGCCGCCCGCGAGATACCCACTGCATCCGGGAACTGTTGACCAGGCCAGAGATTCTGGTCCCACGCAAAGCCCTCGATCCACTCGCCCCGCTTGTGCGAGGCCGTCGCGGTCTTAACCCGGCTGAATATTTCAGCCTGAGAAGAGAGTCCCCGCAGGTCGATGTTGCCGAGCATATCCCCCAGCAGGCGTACATGGCCGTGCGAGTCGATGAAGCCAGGGATGATCGTCGCCCTCCTGGCATCGATCACTTTCGTAGAGGCAGTGATGTATCGCGAAACGTCATCGCTCACCGCGAGGATCTGTCCATCCCGAACGGCAATTGCTGAAGCATTCGGCTGTTTCGGATTGACGGTGTAGATACGCGCGTTCGTGATCGCGAGGTCGGCGGTCTGCGCGCAGGCCGTAATGGCGAACGAGATGGGTAGAATACTTAGAACAATGGCACGCACGATATTCAGGGTTTTGATTGCAGTCACGCTCGCTGTGATGGCTATAGCCCGGTGGTCAGGCGGCCGTTTGCCTTTCGTTGTATTCCCACCTTTCTATTATTGGTTCGTCGCGTCTGTTTTTGTCTTCGGGGTGTTCGGAATCGTTTCCGCGTATCATGCGTGGCGCGAGCCGAACAATCGCCGGGCCTACCTCACGGACGTGGTGCTGGCGGCGGCGTGGGTCCCTTACTGGTTTGCGAATCTGCGCTAACGGCGCGCCGCGGCTTAGAAACAGCCGCTGATTCGAGATGACTTACGGAGCCGCGACGCCCGGAGATCCCCTTTAGGGGTCCCGGCTGCAAGGGAGCGGTCACACTGGTAGTTTTCAGCACCCTGCCAGGTCTTTAACCGTGAGAAAGATTCCCCTCTCTCACGTTCGGGCTTATGGTGCCGTATAACCCAAGCGTCAGCGCGGGGAATCTATTCGGTGGTTAGAGACCTGAGATCTTTCAGACAGCGAGCGATCAACGCCGTCCATCCCGTCTGATGGCTTGCGCCGCAGCCCCGTCCCGTATCGGCGTGAAAATATTCATTGAAGTGCAGCAGCCCGCGCCAGTGCGGATCGGTGGAGTAAATTCGATCCTCGCCCTGCCATGGCGCCCAACCGCTGGAATCCGGAATGAAGAGCGAACACAGCCGGCGATTGATCTCCCGCGCCACCTCGCGCAGGTTCATGTAGTTACCCGAGCCTGTCGGGCATTCGACCTTGAAGTCGGCTCCGTAGAAATGGCAGTATCTTTCCAGCGCTTCAATAATCAGATAATTGATCGGCATCCAGATAGGTCCGCGCCAGTTGGAATTGCCGCCGAATAACCCCGTAGTCGATTCGCCCGGATTGTAATTGATCCTGTGCTCTTCGCCGTCCAGTTCGAGCTGGTAAGGATGCTCGCCATATACGGCGGAGACCGAACGGATCCCGAACGGTGACAGAAACTCGTTCTCATCCAGCATGCGTGTGAGTACGCGCTGCAGCCGCGCGCGTGTTGGAATAGCCAGAAGACGGTGGGAGTGATCGCCATCCTGCCGCGTTTCCATCATGGAGATCGTGTGATAAAGGTCCTTCCGGTTGTTCAGGAACCATTCCATCCGTCTTTTGAAACCGGGCAGGCGATCGATTACACTCTGCTCCAGAATTTCACCGGCGAACAGGGGAATCAACCCGACGGCGGAACGCACTTTGAGCGGTACGGTTTCGCCGCTTTCTGTCCTTACCTGGTCGTAATAAAAACCGTCCTCCTCGTGCCACAGGCCGGTGCCGCCAAGCGTATTAATAGCGTCCGCAATCGCTACGAAGTGTTCGAAGAACTTGGAGGCGATGTCCTCGTACACCGGATCTTTTTCGGCCAGCTTCAAGGCGATCGAAAGCATCGTCGAGCAGTAGAAAGCCATCCAGGCGGAGCCGTCCGCCTGCTCGAGAATATCGCCGTTCGGAAGCGGCTTCGAGCGGTCGAAGAGTCCGATGTTGTCGAGACCGAGGAAGCCGCCAGAGAAAATCTGTTTGCCTTGTACGTCTTTCCTGTTGACCCACCACGTGAAGTTAATGAGCAACTTTTGAAAAACACGTTCGAGGAATGTGCGGTCGCGTTGTCCGCGTGGTGCTGAGATTTTGTACACGCGCCACGCCGCCCACGCATGCACGGGCGGGTTCACATCGCCAAACGCAAATTCGTACGCCGGGATCTGCCCGCTCGGATGCGTATACCATTCGCGCAGTAGCAGGATCAGTTGCTCTTTCGCGAAGTACGGGTCAAGTTCGGCGAACGCCACCATATGGAACGCGAGATCCCACGACGCGTACCACGGGAACTCCCAGTTATCCGGCATCGAAACGACGTCGCGGTTATACAGGTGCGTCCACTGGCTGTTCCGGCCCTCCCAGCGCTGGTCCGGAGGCTTCGGGCAAGCCGGATCTCCCTGCAGCCATTCAAGTACTCCCAGATGATAAAACTGTTTCGACCAGAGCAGGCTGGCTTGTGCCTGCCTCGCGATCCGCAGAGCGACCGGCGACTTGTCGTTGACGCCGTAAAAGAGCTCAGTCTCCTGCAGACGCTGCGCAAACACCGCGTCGAAATCAATAGCGGGATTTTGGTTCTCGGCGCTCAACCTGAACTTCAGTTCGATTCCTTTGCCCGCTTCGATCTCGATTTTGTAATAGGCCGCAGCTTTCGTGCCGGTGTGCTTCGGGTTCACCGCGTCATTTTCGCCGTGAATCACGAACCGGTCGAATGCGTCCTTCACGTACGGCGTCGGATTCGGAGCGTTGAAGAGACGCTGCGAATTCGTTTCGTTTCCGGTGAACAGGAACTGCGCCGGCTTGGTCAGCGCTTCAAAGCTGTATCGTCCCAGTGCCGCCTGTTCGCAGGAAAGATGCGTGTCGTCCACCTGATGGATATCCGGCTTCGGCCAATAGCCTTCCCCTGTGCGGCCCCACGACCAGGCATTCCGGAACCAGAGCGTCGGCAGTACGTGCAGTGTCCACTTCTGCGGCCCCCGGTTATCAATGCGAAGGCGAATCAGAATGTCATCGGTCGAATTCTTCGCGTACTCCATCGAGACATCGAAATAGCGGCCTTCATTGAAGACTCCGGTGTCGAGAAGCTCATACTCACGGTCGAATTTCCCGCGGCGCCGGTTCTCGCGCAGAAGATCTTCATACGGGAACGCCGTCTGCGGGTACTTGTAGACGGCCTTCATATAGGAATGCGTGGGCGAGCCGTCCACGTAGTAATAGCATTCCTTCACATCCTCGCCGTGGTTGCCCTCTGCGCCGTTCAGCCCGAAGAGCCGCTCTTTGAGGATGGGATCCTGACCGTTCCAAAGAGCCAGCGCGAAACACATACGGCCTTCGCGATCGCAGATACCCAGCAGACCATCTTCTCCCCAGCGATACGCTCGGCTGCGCGCGTGGTCATGCGGCAAATAGTCCCAGCATTCGCCTGTTGCAGAATAGTCTTCGCGAACCGTACCCCATTGACGTTCGGATAAATAAGGTCCCCAGCGCTTCCAGTTTTTCACGCGGCGCGCGTCCTCCGCGAGTCGCTCGCGCTCCGGATCGAGCGCCGGTGCCTCCGGCGTCATTTACCGATCTCGACGATGTTCTTGATGCCAGTCTGCTTGTTGATCGGATCGGCGAATCTCTCGAGCGGAAAGCGGCCGGTGATCAGGCCTTTCACGGCGTCCGGCCATGCCGCATGAAAAGCCGCGAGGCCCGTCACGGCGTTCTGAAACGCGTCTTTACCCGCATTGACAGTTCCGAGCAGGCACTGATTCTTCAGCACCAGATTGCGCATGATCTTATCGGTATCGATGCTCACGGGACCATGGTTGCCCGGCACGCCCGTCAGTATGAAAAGTCCGTTGGTGCCCAGCACACGCAACACATCGAATGCGAAAGTGGAAACGCCGGTGGCTTCATAGATCACGTCGATATTTCCGACCTCCGCCCCCAGCTGGTCGACAGTCTTGTCCTGCGACGAGATATATTTCGCGCCTACAGCCTTGGCGATGTCAGCCGATTCATCGGGCTCGCGACTGCGCGAATAAACGGTAACATCGAAGCCCGCATTACGCAGCGCCATCGTTCCGAGCAAACCCACCGGCCCCGCGCCCAGCACGACAGCCTTATGTTGCCGGTTGCCCCACGGCAGACGCTTCTGAATGTCCAGCGCCTGAATCAGACCTTTCTCGGCAATGGTCAGCGGCTCAACCAGAACCGCGACGTCGCGGATCGCTCGCGGCACGGGATTCATGTAATGCGCATCGTCAACGATCTGTTCGGTGAGAAATCCGTGCATTTGTTTGATGCCGCGTTCCTTGTAATCGCCCGTCGAACAGAAGTCCTGGCGGCCCGAGCGGCAGGGCAGGCATTCCGGATGAGCGCAGGGACGGCGCACCATCGGGATAGCGAGGTCGCCGGGTTTGAAATCGTGCACCTCTGGCCCGACTTCGATGATTTCCCCAACGCATTCGTGGCCCATCACCAGAAAGTCCGAACCTTCCGGAGGAGGGAAGCCATACTGGAACGACGCGATGTCGCGATCGGTTCCGCAAACCCCCACATTCAGCACCCGCAACTTCACGGCGGTGGGGCTTTCGAGTTTCGGCTCGGGGAAATCGTTCACAACCTGCAGCGATTTCTTTGCCGGGAAAACTGCCGCTGCTCTCATGCGTTCCTCCGTAAGATCGCGCGTGCGGGGGATCCTTCCGCCCCCATCAGCCGCAGCGGGAGGCAAACCATGTCGTATATACCCGGTTCGACCGCGCTCAGATTCAACCCTTCGATAATCCAGATGCCGGCGCCCAACAGCGCATGGTGCGTTTCCGGACCATCCTGCCGATAGCCGCCCACCGAAAGATAATCGACCCCGACCATGCGTACGCCGCAATCGACCAGATAGCGGGCCCCGTCCTGCGAAATGTAGACGAAGTTTTCGGCGAAGGCGTCACTGTTCCACGCGTGGGCGGAATTGCTCGTCTTGAAGAGTATCCTGTCACCCGCGCCGATGGCATGCTCTTTCAGTTCCTCGCGTTTGATTGATTGCGTGTCGCGGATCGGGATCACTCGCGCAGGTCCCACGGTGGCATCGAGCGGCATGGTGTCGATACTGCGCGCGTTCGGAATGAAGTGCAGCGGCGCATCCATATGGGTACCGGTGTGCACCCCGAGAGTCATTCGCGAGACCGTCGCGGTGTCGCCCTTGTCCTGATCCTCGGCGCGTTCGATGTGGAACGGAGGGTCCCCCGGCCAGTGCACCATACCATTTCGCACAGGAACCGAGATGTCGATCCAGTCGCTCACACCGCTACGATACCAGCGCCCGGAATCCCCGCCGCACCATGGTAAGCGATAAGCTGGCAGTATCCCCTTTATGGAAGCCAATCTGGCCACCAGGTCCGCTCCGGCTCCTCGCGACAGCGCGGGACTCGTCGGTCTTCAAACCACAACCCCCGTTCCGCACGCCAACGCGCGCCTTGTTGATTTCGTTGCGCTGGAGCGTGAGTTAAGAGCGCAGATCGCAGGCGAAGTCCGCTTTGACGCCGTGACGCGCGCTCTCTATTCCACCGACGCCAGCGTCTATCAGATCGAGCCGGCCGGCGTAGTGGTCGCGAAGACTCGTGAGGATCTGATCAAAATCGTGCACCTTGCCCGGCGCTTTCGCTGCCCGATCACCATGCGCGGCGGCGGCACCGCCCAGGCCGGTCAGTCCATCGGCGCGGGCCTTATCATTGATACCTCGAAGTATTACAACCAGATCCTGGAACTGAACGTCGAAGAGCGCTGGGCGCGCGTGCAGCCGGGCATCGTGCTCGATGAACTGAATGCGCAGCTGAAAGCCCACGGCCTGCGTTTCGCGCCAGACGTTTCCACTGCCAGCCGTGCTTCCATTGGCGGCATGATGGCGAACAATTCCAGCGGAGCGCGGTCGTTTCTCTATGGGAAGACGATCGACCACGTCCTCGAACAGGAAGTGCTGCTCGCCGATGGCAGCGTCGTCCACTTCGGGCCGATGGACCGCGCCCAGGTTGAGAGCGCGATGCAAGGTGACACGCTGGAGGCGAACTGTTATCGCACGGTGCAGCGCCTCGGCGTCGAACTCGCGGATGAAGTCGACCGGCGCTTTCCGAAAGTACTGCGGCGCGTGGGCGGTTACAACCTCGACGAGTTTACAGATCAGTCGAAGCCATTCAATCTCGCGAAGATGATGGTCGGTTCGGAAGGCACGCTCGGTGTCGTCCTCGAAGCGAAGCTGAATCTGGTGCAACTCCCGAAACACAAAGCCGTATTAGTCGTCCAGTTCAAAGATCTTCTGGAAGCCCTGGGCGCCACGCCGCGGATACTGGCACACAAGCCGTCGGCGTGCGAGGTGATGGACAAGTTCATCCTTGATCACACCTCGCTCAGCCCCGACCTGCAGCGCACCCGCGAGACTTTCATCGAAGGTGATCCCGGCGCCATCCTGTGCATCGAGTTTTACGATGACGCGAAGGAAAAACTACCGCCGCGTCTGAACGCCTGCGAAGAAGATCTCGTCCGGAACGGTCTCGGCTATCGGTACTTCCATGCGCTCGAACTTCCCGAGCAGGCGCGCGTCTGGCATCTCCGCGAAGCCGCCCTCGGCCTCTCGATGACGATGAAGGAAGACTCCAAGTCGCTCTCGTTCGTCGAAGATACCGCCGTTGCGCCGGAGAAACTGCGCGATTATATCGATCGTTTCATGCAACTGATCCGCAAGCATGAAACCTCCGCTGGCGTCTATGCACATGCGTCGGTCGGCTGTCTCCACGTACGTCCGGTCGTGAATATGAAGACCGAGGCCGGCATCCGGAAGTTCGAAGCCATCGCGAACGATGTTGCCGATCTGGTCCTCGAGTTCGGCGGCGCGCTTTCGGGCGAACATGGCGACGGCCTGGTGCGCAGCCCCTTCATGCAGAAAATGTTTGGGCCTGTGCTCTATGAAGCGTTCCGCACGATCAAGCGCACGTTCGATCCCGAAGGCATTTTCAATCCCGGCAAGATTGTGGATAGTCCGCCGCTGACGGAAAATCTCCGTTTCGGCACGGGCTACGTGAGCCCCAACCCGCGGACGTATTTCGATTACTCAGAGTTCGGCGGCATGGGCGGCGCGGTCGAGATGTGCAGCGGCCTGGGCGCATGCCGCAAGACTCTCGAAGGCACTATGTGCCCGTCCTACATGGCGACGAAAGAAGAGATGCATGTGACGCGCGGCCGCGCCAACGTGCTGCGCCAGGCGATGAACGGCAAACTGGCGGGCTCGGGCCTTGATGACAAAGGCGTCTACCAGGCGCTCGATCTTTGTCTCGAATGCCGCGCCTGTAAAGCGGAATGCCCCGTCGGTGTGGACATGGCCCGCTTCAAAAGCGAGTTTCTCGCGGGTTACTGGCAGACATACGGTACTCCGCTCCACGCCCAAATGCTGGGCAACGTGCGCACGTTTCTTGAAAAGACCAGCGGCCTCGCCGGGATGATGAACTGGGCCACCAGTTCGAAGCCGGTTCGCATGCTGAACGAAGCCGTCTTCGGCATCGACCAGCGCCGCACCTTGCCGGCCATGGCGCGGCGCACTTTCGCATCGCAGGTAAAAGGCCGCGATTCGAAGGACGCTGCAGTCCTGCTCTTCAACGACACGTTCACAAACTACTACGATCCCGAAATCGGCGTAGCGGTTTGGGATGTGCTCGCCGCCTCCGGTATGACGATCAGCCTCGCGCCGAACCAGTGCTGTGGGCGTCCCTTGATCTCGAAAGGCCTGCTGGCTAAGGCGCGGGTTCAGGCGAAGCGGAATGCCGACGCGCTTTATGACGCCGCGTCAGCCGGTAAGAAGATCGTGTTCGCCGAGCCAAGCTGCCTCTCGGCTGTGAAAGAAGATGCGCCGTCACTTCTGCGCGGCGAAGAGCAGAAACGGGCGCAGGTTGTAGCCGATGCCTGCGTGCTTTTCGAAGAGTACGCCGCGGGTCTCGATCTGCCATTGAAAGCCGGACCGGCAAAAATTTTGCTGCACGGGCACTGTCATCAGAAGTCGATGGGCCTTCTGCCGCCCGCCAAAGCGTTACTCGAAAAGATCCCCGGCACAACCGTGGTCGATCTCGATGCCGGCTGCTGTGGCATGGCCGGCTCGTTCGGCTATTCGAAGGAACACTACGAAGTCTCCCGCCAGATTGGCGAGCGCAAACTGTTCCCACAAGTGCGCGCGAAGGATTCATCGTCACCCGTCGTCGCCGCAGGCACATCCTGCCGCCACCAGATCCATGACTTCACCCAGGAGACGGCGGTACATCCCGCCATCCTGCTCAAATCATTATTGAAATAAGATGCAGACAGCCGAATCCATACGCAAACCCTTCCCCGCGATTGTCGCGCTCAGCGCCGTAATCGCGTCATTCCTGATCTGGCTCATCTACTTCAAGGGCCGGGTCGTTGCGCCCGACTGGGTTGCCTCACTGCCAGCCGCCAACGCTGCGTTCAACTCGCTCAGCGCGCTTTGTCTCGTGATGGGCTACGTGAATATCCGCCGCAGAAATCGGGTAGTTCACAAGCGCTGGATGCTGACCGCGACGTTCTTCTCCGGGCTTTTCCTTGTCTCCTACATCACCTATCACTTCTTCCACGGCGACACGCACTTTCCCGGCCAGGGCCTGATTCGTCCTGTCTACTTCTTCATCCTGATCACGCATATCGGCCTCTCGATGCTTGCGCTGCCGCTCATCCTCGCGACGCTCTGGTATTCGCTCACCGGCCGCTTCCAGTTCCACCGCCGCATCGCGCGCTGGACGTTCCCGATCTGGCTCTACGTCTCGGTCACCGGCGTAATCGTGTTCTTTATTCTGAGGGCTTATACCGCTTAACAATATGGCTGCAAAGAAACTGCTGATGCTCGTCGGCGATTACGTCGAAGACTACGAAGTCATGGTGCCGTTTCAGGCTCTGATGATGGTCGGACACACGGTCCACGCGGTCTGCCCGAAGAAGCGAGCGGGCGATTCGATCCGTACCGCCATCCACGATTTCGAAGGCGACCAGACCTACAGCGAGAAACGCGGCCACAACTTCACTCTCAACGCGACGTTCGACGATGTGCGCGTCGAAGATTATGACGCCTTAGTGATCCCCGGCGGCCGCGCGCCCGAGTACATCCGGCTGGACAAACGCGTGCTCGAAATCGTCCGCCATTTCGCGGATAAAGACAAACCCATCGCGGCCATCTGTCACGGCGCGCAGGTCCTCGCCGCCGCGGGAGTTCTCAAGGACAAAACGTGCAGTTGCTACCCAGCCTGTGCTCCGGATGTCACCGCCGCCGGTGGCACTTTCGTAGACCTGAAGATGGACGAAGCCCACACCTGCGGCAATCTGGTGACCGCCCCGGCATGGCCCGCCCACCCAGCCTGGATCAGTCAATTCCTGAAAGTCCTCGGCACAAAAATAGAACCGTAGTCAGCTGGTTTTTCAGAGCCGCGCGCGCCAGCAAGCGGTTGGTCTGGCCTACCTAAACAGCCGGTACGAACCGCGCCAGCTTGATCGCCGGATTCGACATCAACAAATCCAGCACGGCCTGCGGCACCAGCGTATCTGTAGTCACCGCCGCCAACGCTTCCAGAATCTCCCCGGAATCGCGCCGCCCCAATGAAAAATTCGCAATATTAATGCGATGCGAACCAAGAATCGTCCCGATGTGTCCCACCACTCCCGGCACATCCAGATTCTTGATCAGCACCAGTGGCCCCGTCAGCGCCACTTCGCAGTAGATCCCGTCGACATGCATCAAGCGCGGCTTGCCCAGCACCACCGCGCCTTCCACTGTCGTCGTGCTCGACTCCGTCTCGATCTCAAGGCGAATCGTATCCGAATGCGCCGAGCGCTTGTCGTGCACTTCCACCACATTCCAGCCGCGGTCCGAAGCAATCTGCATCGCATTCACGACGTTCGCTCTCGACTGCGCGGTCGAACGATTCAACGCCCCCGCGAGCCCGGAGTTCCGCAGAATGCTCGTATTCATATCGGCGATATTGCCGAAATACGTCAACCGGATCGACTTCGGATTTCCCGTGACCAGGTGTGCCGCGACGTTACCGAGCCTTTCCGCCAGATCGATAAACGGCCCCGCGCTCTTGTATTGATCCGGCGACATCGCAGGCATGTTCACCGCGTTGATCGCGATCCCGTTCTGCAGATACTCCACGATCTGTTCGGCAATCCGCACGCCAACGATTTCCTGCGCCTCTTCCGTCGAGCCGCCGATGTGCGGTGTTGCCAGAACCTGTTCCAGAGCAAAAAGCGGATAGGAAGCATCGGTCGGTTCCTTCAGAAACACATCCAGCGACGCGCCCGCCACTTTACCCGATTCAATAGCATCTTTCAGCGCGCCTTCGTCCAGCAACTCACCGCGCGCGCAATTCACAATGCGCACGCCCTGCTTCATCTGCGCGAATGCTTCCTTGTTCAGCAGCTTGTCGGTTTCCGGCGTCAGCGAAACGTGAACCGTAATGTAGTCGCTGCTTCCGTACAGTTCTTCCAGACTAACCAGTTGAATGTTCAGATCTTTCGCAAACTGAGCCGTGACGTATGGATCATGCGCCAGCACTTTCATCTCGAACGCCCGCGCTCGCTTCACTACTTCGCGCCCGATACTGCCAAGCCCGATCACGCCGATCACCTTGCCGCGCAGTTCGCTGCCGAGAAACTTTTTCTTCTCCCACTTGCCGGCTTTCGTCGACACGCTCGCCTGCGGAATAAAGCGCGCCATCGAAAGCATAAGCGCCATCGTATGTTCCGCGACGGATACCGCATTGCCGCCCGGCGTATTCATCACCAGCACGCCGGCCGCGGTCGCGGCAGGAAGATCGACGTTGTCGACGCCCACCCCCGCACGTCCGATCACCCGCAGCTTCGGCGCCTGTTTCAAAACTTCGGGCGTCACCTGCACCGCACTGCGCACAATCAGCGCATCCGCTTCGGCAAGATGTTTCGAATACTCTTTGGGATTGGAAACGATAACATTCCAGTTCGGCTGGGCCTGGAACAATTCAATGCCGGCCTGAGCCATCGGCTCGGCAATTAAAACGTTCATTATGCAATAGCCTTTTTCGGTTGCATGGCCTGCGCCGCTTCGTAAACGCGCTGCACGGCTGCCACGCCTTTACCCAATTCCACGCTGTGTCCGTTGGCGCGCAGAATTAACTCCAGCCCCGCAATCACCCCGAACATATCCGCGAAATCGAAATACCCCAAGTGCGCCATGCGGAAGATCTGACCTTCCATACTGCCCTGGCCGTTCGCGATGATCGCGCCGAACTTTTCCTTGAAGCCTTTGACGATGATTTTGGAATTCATCCCCGCGGGCGCCTTCACGGCGGTCACGGAACTGCCTGGACGTTTCGCGAAAAGCTCCAGACCCATTTCCTGGCAAGCGTCCCGAGTCGCGCGCGCCAGCAGTTGCGCGTTCTCGATCATGTTCGGCATGCCGACCTTCTTGATGTACTTAAGCGCCTCACCCAGCGCGAGAATCAGCGACGTGGCCGGCGTCCAGCTGGAATCGTTGGCATCCGCGCTCTTCTTTTCTTTCTTCAGGCTGAAATAATAATGCGGCAGTGTTGACGTGTCGGCATGCTTCCAGGCCTTCGCGCTCACCGAGAGAAAAGCCAGACCCGGCGGAATCATGAACGCTTTCTGCGAGCCGCCGATCAGCACGTCCAGCCCCCAGCCATCGATGTCGAGTGGCATCGTGCCCAGCCCCGTAATCGCGTCCACGACGAAGATTGCGTCCGTCTTCTTCACGATGCCGGCGATCGTCTGGATGTCGTGCTCCGCCCCGGTAGAGGTCTCCGAAGCCTGTATGAAAACGCCCTTCGTCGCGGGTTCGGCTTTCAGCGCGCTTTCAATGCGATCTGGCGTAACAACGTCGCCGTATTCCGCTTTGAGAACGTTGGCGTCAAGGCCGTAAGCCTTCGCAATTTCCACCCAGCGTTCGCCGAATTTACCCGCCGTCGCGACGATTACTTTGTCGCCAGCCGAGAAAAGATTCGAAACCGAGGCATCCATCGCGCCCGTACCGGAGGCGGCGAAACACAAAACGTCGGTCGAAGTGCCGTACACTTCCTTCAGGTCCGCCAGTGCGGCCTTATAGATATTTCTGAACTCTTCCGTGCGGTGGTGCACGTCCGATGCCATCATCGCGTGTAGTGCCGGTGGATAGAGAGGGGTCGGGCCCGGTGTCAGCAGTCGTTGCTTGCGAATGTGCATGGAAAGGATTTAGAGTCTTTAGAATATCAAACACATGTCAATCCTGGACCAGTTGCAAAAAGACCTCACAGGGGCCATGAAAGCCAGGGAGGAGGCCCGTTTGAGCGCTCTCCGCATGATCAAAACGGCCCTGCAGAAAGCCGCCGCGGACTCGCCAAAAGGCGTCGATGACACGGCCGAACAGCAGATTCTGAAGGGTCTTGTAAAGCAAAGAATTGATGCCGCCGAGATGTTCCGCAAGGCTGGCCGCGAAGAGCAGGCTCAGAAGGAAGAAGCCGAGAAGAAGATCATCGAGAGTTATCTGCCGGCAGCCGCGAGCGAGGAAGATATGCAGACGGCTATCGATGCGGCCATTGCCGAAACCGGCGCCACAACGGCCAAACAAATGGGGCTGGTGATGAAATCGGTCCAGGCGAAACTCGCAGGCAAGACTGTCGACGGGAAATTCATCAGCGAGAAAGTGAAGGCCAGACTCACATGACGCCGCCTCCTCCGGTTCAGCCGCGCGCACACCAGCCGTTCGTGCCGCCGAACGTGCAGATGAAAGAATTCACGCTGCGCGCGGTGCTGCTCGGCCTCGTGATGTGCGTGGTCCTGGGCGCTGCGAACGCTTATCTCGGCCTGCGCGCGGGTCAGACAATCGCCGCGACTTATCCCGCGGCCGTGATCGGCATGGCCGTCCTGCGCATCTTCAAAGGTTCCATCCTCGAAGAGAACATCGCGCGAACCGCGGGTTCGATCGGTGAGTCTGTTGCGGCCGGTGCCATCTTCACCATTCCGGCGTTCGTCATCTCGCATTCGTGGCTCGATTTTTCGCCAGGCACTGCTTACTGGAAATCGACCTCGCTGATGCTGGTCGGCAGCGTCCTTGGCGTCCTGTTCGTATCCCTGGTGCGGCGTGCGCTGGTGGAAGATCCCGAACTGCCGTTCCCCGAATCCGTCGCAGCCTCGCAGATTCATAAGGCCGGACAGGTAGGCGCGGAAGCGGCGAAATACCTCTTCTACAACATGGCGTTCGGCTGCGCGGTCTTCCTGGCAGGCGCCTTCAACATTTTCGCGACAGATAAGGATTGGGTGTTCCCAGTGGGCCAGATGGGCAAAAGCTCTCTGCGGCTGGGCGCGATGGGTACGACAAATGTTCTCGCGACCGGCGGCTCTACCGTGTTCTCCGGTCCTACCGTAAGCCCGGCTTACATCGGCGTCGGCTACGTCATCGGGCCTGTTCTCGCCTCCCTCAATTTCTCCGGCACTATCATCGCGTGGGGCTTACTCATACCCCTTCTGATGTATTTCATGGGACCGCAACTGCACGCCTTCATGCCGGCGAATCCGACAGACGAGTCGTGGATCGCGCAAGCCAACATGGTGTGGCGCTATATCGTTCGGCCTGTTGCTGTAGGGGGCATGTTGTTCGGCGCGGCTTACACTTTGTTTCGAATGCGCAAGTCGCTCGGCGTCGGTTTATCGCGCGCTTTCGCGGAGCTGAAAACCGGCGCCGCGCCGCCTGAAACGACCGTGCGGACGGAGCGCTACATGAGTTCGCGAATCGTACTCATGGGCATCTTCGCGGTCTTCTGCGTCATGATCGTGCTTTATCGATATCTGTCGGGCGGCATGGTTGCGGCGGTGGTTGCGGCGATCGTCATGCTGATTGTCGGCTTCTGCTTCGCCACGGTTTCCGGCTATCTCGTCGGCGTAATCGGTTCGTCGAACAATCCGATTTCAGGCCTCACCCTCTCGACGGTCATCATCGCAGCATTGTTAATGGTCGCGCTCGGCGTCTCCGGCACAGGCGGCGTAATCGCGGTACTTGGCGTCGCCGCTGTGGTCTGCGTATCGAGCGCCGTCGCGGGCGAACTGCTGCAGGATTTCAAAGTCGGCTACATCATCGGCGGCACTCCACGCAGCATTCAGATCGTAGAACTGATCGCCGTAGTCGCGGCCAGTCTCGTCATGTATTTCCCGCTGCTCGTGCTCTATCAGGGCAACATCAACGCGGGCGGAATCGGCTTCGGCGACAAAGCGCTGCCCGCGCCGCAGGCTGGCCTCATGGCCTCACTCGCGCAGGGAATTGTCGGCGGCGACATGGCCTGGCCTCTCATCGCGGCGGGCATCCTCATGGGCCTCGCCCTCGTCATGATCGGCGTGAAGAGTCCCATGCTGGTCGCGATCGGCATGTACCTTCCGGTCGGCACCACATTCGCCATCTTCATCGGCGGCATGGTCCGCTGGACCTCCGATACGCTCGGCAAACGTCGCGGGCTGAATGAAGCGCAGAGGACGCGTGTGGAGAGCGTAGGTGTGCTGGCAGCGTCTGGCATGATAGCGGGCGAGGCGCTTACGGGTCTGGTCACTGCCACGTTCAGCTTTCTCAAGTGGCCCGTTCCCGTGGTCTTCAAAGAGCCGTCCTACATCGCCGGCATCGTGGTTCTGCTCATCCTCGCTTACGTCCTGATTAAGGTGCCTCTCGCAAACGCGGGACGCCCGGAGGATCCTGCGCCCCCCGCAGTGATCGTTTAACTTTGCCGGCAGACGAGTATCAGGAAATCCGCTCCGCAGTTCGCGAATTGTGCGCGCACTTTCCGCCGGAGTATTTTCGCGCGATCGACGAGCAGCGCGGCTACCCCGAGAGGTTCGTCGACGCTCTCACCAAAGCCGGGTGGCTCGCCGCGTTAGTCCCCGAAGACTACGGCGGTGGCGGACTCACGTTAACCGAAGCCTCCGTCATCATGGAGGAGATCAACCGCAGTGGCGGCAACTCCGGTGCGTGCCACGGTCAGATGTACAACATGGGCACGCTGCTCCGCCACGGTTCGGCCGCGCAGAAGCAACTCTACCTTCCGAAAATCGCCAGCGGTGAGCTGCGCCTGCAGTCCATGGCCGTCACGGAACCGACCGCCGGCACCGACACCACGAAGATCCAGACCACCGCCATCCGCCAAGGCGATCGCTACATCGTGAACGGCCAGAAGGTCTGGACCTCGCGCGTACAGCATTCCGATCTCATGATCCTGCTCGCCCGCACCACGCCGCTGGCAGATGTGAAAAAGAAATCGGAAGGCATGTCGATCTTCCTCGTCGATCTCCGCGATTCGATCGGGAAGGGAATTACCGTGCGTCCGATCCCCAACATGGTGAATCACGAGACCAACGAGCTCTTCCTCGACAATCTCGAAATCCCCGCCGAAAACCTCATCGGCGAAGAAGGCCGCGGCTTTAAGTACATCCTCGACGGCCTGAACGCTGAGCGCACTCTGATCGCCGCCGAGTGCATCGGCGACGGCTATTGGTTTATCGATAAAGTGACGAAGTATGTCAGCTCGCGCACCGTCTTCGGACGGCCAATCGGCCAGAATCAGGGCGTGCAGTTTCCCATCGCGAAGGCCTGGATCAATATCGAAGCGGCAAATCTGATGCGTTTCAAAGCCTGCTCCCTCTATGACGCCCATAAGAGTTGCGGCGCCGAAGCCAACATGGCGCTCCTGCTCGCCGCCGAGTCGTCATGGGAGGCGGCCAACGCGTGCCTTCAGTTTCACGGCGGCTTCGGCTTCGCCCGCGATTACGACATCGAGCGAAAATTCCGCGAAACGCGCCTCTACCAGGTCGCACCCATATCGACGAACCTCATCCTCTCGTACGTCGGCGAGCACGTGTTGAAAATGCCCCGGTCGTTCTGATGCGGGCTCTCGACGGAATCACGGTCATCGCGCTGGAGCACGCTGTCTCCGCGCCTTTCGCCACTCGCCAGCTCGCCGATCTCGGCGCGCGCGTCATTAAAATCGAACGACCCGGGGTCGGCGATTTCGCCCGCGGTTACGATGAACGCGTCCGCGGCCTGTCCTCCTACTTCGTCTGGTGCAATCGTTCCAAGGAAAGCCTCACGCTCGACCTCAAACATCCGGAAGCGCGCCCAATTCTCACGAAGCTGCTCGCGAAAGCCGACGTTCTCGTACAGAACCTCGCTCCCGGCGCATCCGATCGTCTCGGCCTCTCTTACGAAACGCTCCACGCAACCCACCCGCGCCTCATCGTCTGCGACATCTCCGGCTACGGTGCCGACGGTCCGTATCGCGACAAGAAAGCCTACGATCTTCTCATCCAGAGCGAATCCGGTTTTGTCTCAGTCACCGGCACACCCGAAGCTCCCGCGAAAGCCGGCTGCTCCATCGCCGATATCTCCTCCGCGATGTTCGCTTGCACCAACATCCTCGCGGCCCTGATCCAGCGAGGCAAGACCGGGCAGGGAACCCGGATCGACTTATCCATGCTCGAATGCATGGCCGAGTGGATGGGCAACCCGCTCTACTACGCCTTCGATGGCGCATCGCCCCCGCCGCGCGCCGGCGCGTCTCACGCGACCATCTACCCGTACGGCCCGTTCCCCGCAGGTGACGGAAAAAGCGTCATGCTCGGCCTCCAGAACGAACGCGAATGGGCCTTGTTCTGCGAAAAGGTTTTGCGACAGCCCGCTCTCGCAACAGACCCGCGCTTCTCCTCGAACGTTCGCCGCTCCGAAGCACGCGCCGAACTGTACGCCATCGTTGTCGAAGTCTTCTCCAGCCTGACCTCTGACCAGGTCATCAAGCGTCTCGACAACGCCCCCATCGCCAACGCGCATCTCAACGACATGCACGATCTCTGGAACCACGTCCAGCTGATATCGCGTGAACGCTGGGTCGACGTCGACACTCCCGCCGGCGTAATTCCCGCCTTGCTCCCGCCCGGCATGACCGAAGCGCGCATGGACGCCGTGCCCGCACTCGGCGAACACACCCACGCCATCCTCACCGAACTGGGTTACGACGGCAACTCCATCCAGCGTCTGAAATCGGAGCACGCGATATGAGCGAAACCCTCGCACGCTTCGCCGCCAACCTCCAGTTCGAGGACATCCCGAAGCCAGTCATCGAGCGCGCGAAAGATCTCTTCCTTGACTGGTTCGGTTCTGCTCTGGCTGGCAAAGGAGCCCGCCCGGTCGCAGCCATCGAACGCTTCGCCGTCGCCATGGGCCCACCCACCGGCCCCTGCGAAATCCTCACTTCCCGCCGTCGCACTTCACCGCTCTTCGCCGCCATGGTGAATGCCGCAGCCAGTCACTACGCCGAACAGGATGACGTGCATAACGGCTCCGTCTTCCACCCAGGCACTGTAGTTTTCCCGCCCGCACTCGCGATCGCCCAGTCCACCGGCGCAACAGGCCGCGAGCTTCTGACAGCCGCCGTTGTCGGCTACGAAACCGGAATCCGCGTCGGCGAGTTCCTCGGCCGTTCCCACTATAAGGTCTTCCACACAACCGGCACCGCGGGCACCATCGCCGCAGCGGCAGCGGCTGGCAGGATCTTCTCGCTCTCGCCAGTCCAGATGCTCAACGCCTTCGGCTCAGCCGGCACGCAGGCCGCCGGCCTCTGGGAATTCCTGCGCGACGCCGCCGACTCCAAGCAACTTCACGCCGCCAAAGCCGCCTCTGATGGACTCCTCGCCGCGTATCTCGCCCAATCCGGCTTTACTGGCGCTCGGCGAATCTTCGATGGCCCGCAAGGCATGGCCGCCGGCATGTCCACCGACGCCGACCCCGCGAAACTGACTGACCGTCTCGGCGAACGCTGGGCCCTCCTCGAAACGTCGTTCAAATATCACGCCTGCTGCCGCCACACCCACCCGGCCGCGGACGCGCTGCTCAGCGCCATCACCCAGCACAATCTCGACGTCCGCGACATCGCCCGCGTCACGGCGCACGTCCATCAGGGAGCCCTCGACGTCCTCGGTCCAGTGGACGTCCCGCGCACCGTCCATCAGGCGAAGTTCTCGATGGGCACTGTCCTCGGCCTGATCGCCCATCACGGACGCGCCGGCCTCGCCGAGTTCGAAAACCACTTCGAAGACGCCGATATTGCCGCCTTCCGCAACAAGGTCACAATGGTGCTCGATCCGGAAGTCGACGCCGCTTATCCCGCCCGCTGGATCGGCAAGGTGACCGTCGAAACTTCCGACGGCCGCGCGCTCCAGGCCCGGGTCGATGAACCCAAAGGCGATCCCGGCAACACCCTCACGCGCTCCGAACTCGAAGAGAAAGCTCTCCGCCTGGCGCACCACACCGCGGGCGCAACCGCTGCCGAAATGACCTCCGCCTTCGCCCGCATCAGCGACTTGGAGTACGCCGAAAAAGTCGGGACATTCCTCTCATGAATCTTCCCGCGCGCACATACCTTTTCGTCCCCGGCAATCGCCCCGAACGTTTCGCGAAAGCTGTTGCCAGCGGAGCCGACGCAGTCATCATCGATCTTGAAGATGCCGTGCCGGCAGCCGAACGCCTCACCGCCCGTGCCAATGCAGCGAGTTGGGTCTCTCCACAAAACCCCGTCTACATCCGCGTCAACGCCGCCAACACCGAATGGTTCCACGATGACATCTCGCTCGCCGCGAATCCAGGCGTGGCCGGCATCGTGCTTCCCAAAGCCGAGCGCATCGAGGACATCACGCGCATCGGTGCGAACGTTCTCGCCATCATCGAAACCGCCCGCGGCTTCTGGAACGCTTTCGACATCGCCCGCGCTCCCAATGTCCAGCGCCTCATGTTCGGCTCAATCGATTTCCAATTCGACCTCGGCATCCACGGCGAAGGCGAAGAGCTTCTCTACTTCCGCTCGCAACTGGTTCTGATCTCGCGTCTCGCCGAACTGCCCCCGCCCGTCGACGGCATCACCGCGGTCTTCGATTCACCGGATCCGATACGCTCCGATACAGAGCGCGCGAGGCGTCTCGGCTTCGGCGGCAAGCTCTGTATTCACCCGAAGCAAATCGCCACAGTCCAAGCATGTTTCGCTCCCACACCGGCCGAGATCGAATGGGCCACCCGCGTCATCGAGGCCGCCTCCAAAGTAAACGGTGCGGCCGTCTCCATGAATGGCGAAATGGTCGACCGCCCCGTAATCGCACGTGCCAACGCGATCCTCGCCTCCAAACGTTAGCTAAACAACTACCGGCTCAAGCCGGAAGGATCGGTTGCGACTGAAAGTCGCCTGAAGGAAAAGCGTAGCGCACGCACATTGCGTGCCGCGTCGGCACT
>ODAK010000724.1_pt1 | contig 37730 bp, 55 predicted proteins | sample 1539591 | NCBI WGS metagenome assembly ODAK01 (sample SAMEA3539303, study PRJEB22396) | soil metagenome | biome: tundra; feature: field; material: soil | place: USA | collected 2010-05 | depth 0.15 m | reverse complement strand
GACCACCGAGATCTACACTCTTTCCCTACACGACGCTCTTCCGATCTCCTCAGGGTCCTGCTGGACCAAAGGGTGAAACAGGAGCGGTAGGTAGCTCCGGAACACCTGGTGAAAATGGTCTACCTGGCACTAATGGCACAAATGGCGCTGAAGGTACCCCTGGTGCCGAAGGAGCCAAAGGTGCTACTGGACTCACGGGTCTGACCGGGTTGACTGGTCTTACTGGCCTAACCGGATTGACTGGTGAAAAAGGTGACCAAGGCATTCCTGGTATTCCGGGAGTCGCGGGACCGATCGGACCTCAGGGTCCAGCCGGACCGTCTGGTGCCACAGGAACGACCACAACGAAGACAGTAACCGTGGTTGCTCCGCCTAAGAAGAAGGTCAAGCACATTGTCAAGCATCATCCGGCCGTAACCGGCTGATCGTAGCGACGTAGTTCGGCCGCATCGGGCGTCAAATCTCGATGCGGCCATGTATCAACGAATCAAGGAGTGCCGAGTTATGATTTGGAGGATTGCCAAGCTTTTTGTTGTTCGTCTTTACAGGTCCTACACCTGCGCCATCCTCTTGGATCAATATAGGTGTTGTTTACGTCGTATAGATGACCTTGTGGACAATGCGTCTTTGCTTTTTCGCGCTCTCCAGCGTGATTGTTATCATATTTTCTGTGGCATTTGCCACATAGTCGCAACCAATCCTCGCGCTTTCGGCTTCCCTCTTGGCCGTGCTTCTGAGCCCACTCCATTCGTCCCTTTTCTCCATTGCAAAACTCACAGGGCATTGGATCGAAGTTTGCTTGGACCCATGAATGCAGGGCACGGTATTTGGCCATCATTCTATTGTATCAAAAATCTGAGAGATTGGAGACACGCCGAGATGCAGATCGACAAATGAGTAATCCATTTCGCGTAGCCACCATCCTCCTTGTTCTTTTTTGGACGGCATTCTTTGTCATGCTTGTTGGTGAAGTTCAAGCCAACGTTCCTCGCAGTACGCAGCTTGTGAGCTTGAATCAAACCAAGCCGGTACATGCACGCCCTGGAGGACCTATCGTGGGCTCAGTGGGCGCTACAGAGCCCGATACGGGCGAGCAAACTGTTCTCCCTATCATCTCGACTCGGGATGTTCATCATCTCCACTGGTTGCGTGTGCGTTTGCCCTATCGCCCAGATGGGGATACTGGATGGATTACCGCAAAAAGCGTTACTCTGTCCACCACATTTTGGAGCGTCTATATTGACAGATCGCAAAGAAAGGCGCACATTTTTTTAGGCGGTAAGCTCAAGCGCACGTATAGCGTAATTGTGGGACGGTCCCATTTACCCACCCCATCCGGAAACTTCTTTGTGACCGAGATCATGGAAGAGCGTGGCGAAATCAGTGGACCCTATGCACTCGCGACATCGGCTTATAGCAACGTTTTGCAAGAGTTTGACGGCGGCCCTGGGCAAGTTGCTTTACACGGACGCGAAGGGCTTGAAGGGGAAGGAGAAATTGGTACAGCATCATCTCATGGTTGTATTCGCTTCGAAAGAGCGGCGATCGAATACCTAGCTCATGAACTTGTAGCAGGTGTACCTATCACCATCAGCTAGCTTCATACTTGTTTTCGCTTTGTGCATAAAACTCACGAATAATAAGTGAGATGAGTGATTCGAACCAGCTAGAGTACGTAGAGGAATAAGAGCGTATGCCCGAACAAGCTTTGGATAGAGCTACACTCAATCACCTGAATCGGCAGGATGTAGTGCTGGCCGAACTCAAAGGCTCGCTCAAGGAATTGGGCAATGATATCCAGCAGGTGAAAATCAAAGTCACGGAAACCAATGGTCGAGTGACTAAGACAGAACACAAGGTAATTTCCGATGCGAGTATGTTGGAGATACTCTCCAAGGGTTTCGATGAGATCCAAAAAAGAGAAGAAGAGAGAATCAAAGAAGCTCATGAGGACCGTAAAGCGCTGAAGACGGCAATTTATTCGTTTGTTGTAGCTATCACCGCATCAGGATTAGGGGCATTAATCATAGTCCTGTTGGGTTGATATGAGTAATCGCTTGATAATCTGGTTTGTGACCCTAATCCTGTTTATCAGCTTTGGAGCCGGGGTAATCTCTATTATCAGTATCGCAGAACAAAGGATTCAGAATAAAGAAATCGCCGCCGCTACGCTTAGATTCCGTTCGACGCAGGAAAAAATCAACCTGGTAGAACAGAAGACGAACTATCTGGCAATCTCCTATCATCTCAAAAATGTCGCAGCTAACTGCGAAACGGACCATGACCTCGTTATCGTCTTTGGCGAATCGGCGGTTGGCGTATCAAGTGCTACGGCGATAGCTCGACGCGATGCTCCTTTCAAGGCCACCTATACAACTTGCTTGAAGGAACTGGTCGAGGCTAAGGCGACTCTTGCTAAGACCCTTCCCTAATGTCTCCAACGGATAGATAATGAATGTGAACAACAATCGCACTATTATATTCGCTGTGACCCTGATTATCTTTATTTCGGTACTGGCGGCTGGCATAGCACTGTATGCCAGCAACAGCGCCAGTAATGCCAATCACAACTTGAACGCTCTTACTCTCACCTTCCATAGCAACCAGGCAATCGAGAACTCTAAGGTTGAAGAACTAGCAAAAGAGAACAAGATCCTTATCGCGGCAGTGAGTAAGGAGAGTAAGAAAACAGTTCGTTTCCTCCAGGGCCGTGTAGGACTCGCTGGAGTACCCGGTAAGGATGGCGTCATCGGCGCAGCGGGTACGCCAGGAGGTGTCGGAGCAATTGGTCCTCCAGGTGGAGCTGGTCCAAAGGGTGAAGCCGGTCCATTTGGTCCTATCGGACCTGTAGGCCCAGTTGGCTTATCTGGCACCAATGGCGAACGCGGAGCTACTGGAGCCAATGGCGAAACTGGAGCCAAAGGAGAAGTCGGCTCAGTAGGCGCTATTGGTCCTCAGGGAGTGCCCGGCGAAGTAGGTAAAGAAGGTCCAGCGGGGGCTACCGGCCCAATCGGTCCAGCGGGACCTCCAGGACCGGCTGGTCCTTCTGGTCCAGGCCCGACAGTACCATAGCAAATAGGCGTCGTCCGCTTAGATAATAGGCGATGGCTGCTAATCGTATACAATTGGGCCTAATCGTTGATACCTTGGTTGAAATCAGCGCAGGCAAATTCGCATCTGCTCCTGTAGTAGGTGCATCAGTTACAATCAAAAAACGTACGGGTGCTGGGGCCGTTGAAGTTTATGAACAAGAGACGGGGGAAGTCGCAACTGTCCCAACGACAGACGGTAACGGGCGTATCAATGGATGGGTAAATGAAGGGGCTTATACGATTACGGTTACGGGCGGTACGCCATATATCGCCGCGACAGAATATGCATGGGATGCACTTTCAGGTAGAGGTATCGAAAATGGACGTATAGGTGTAGAAAGTATCTGGCGTAGTGATCTGCGCAAAGACGAAAATCCAAATGATGCGACATCCGTTCTCGAAGCTCTTGTGCCAACGGGGACTATTCTTGCGTTCGGTGGCGCTTCTGCCCCTGCTGGATTCCTTCTATGCGATGGCAAAGAATATGCAGAAGCTACATACAACCGCCTCTTCAAAGTGATTGGATATACCTTTGGTAAACCCTCAGCAGGAAAATTCAATGTTCCCAATACACTTGGTCGAGTAATAGTTGGAGCAGGCGCAGGGGCGGGATTGACGGCACGTACACTCGGTGAAAAAGGCGGCACTGAGACAGTTGTATTGTCAACAAATCAACTCGCTAAACACGGCCATTCAGGAAGCTCCTCAACGTCTGACATGGCAACGAATGGAGGTGGGGCAATTATCTTTGAACCGCCACCAGGATGGGGCGGATGGTTGGGACATATAACCGAAGGTGGTGGCTTAGGAGGAAACATGAACGTCGCTGGATACCCAGGCGGCGGAATTGCGAGTAGCGTCTCAATTGGAGAAACGGGATCAAATGAAGCTCATCCGAATATCCAACCATTCCTGTCTGTCAATGGCATCATAAAGACCTGATTTAGCTCTATATAGACCAATTCACGCTAGAGATGAAGAACTCCCCGAATGAGTCTAAAATGTTCCTAGATAAGGCTACAGGGCGCGAATTTTATTCAGAGAAGGAATATCACGTTCGTTTAGAACAAGAGCGCAGACTCGATCAATGGCGCAACAAAGACTTGGAAAACACTTTGGGTTGGATGTATATTCACGAAGATAAAGTCAATAGGCAGTGACCAGCGCCGCTTTCTGTTCTATAATCAGTAGGATGTTTAGATCATGATTCCGAGCGAGCAAACAAATACGGGGTATCTCACTGAACTGACTACGCCCACTAACACTCTTGAGCCTTTCCATTGGAACTTCATGATGGCCCCTAGTGAGCAAGAGGCTACTCCCGTTGAACGTCATGAAATGATGAATCCCCTAGAAGAGGATGTGCACGATACTCAGCAGCGGCGTTTGAATGAATGGAAAATGAAGAATCGCGATCCTGAGTTCAAGCTGGCCAAGAGGGACGAGCTTCATATTTCTCTCGGAGTGCCTAAGCCCATCGGCATTGAGATCCATAATTGGGCAGAAGAACAGGACTGGCCCGAGGGCACAGAGCTTGAGACAATTGAGGAGTATCACATCACGATGCTCTATGCGCCAGAGGGGCACGACCATAAAGACGATTCTTGGGTGGATCATAAATCACATGCTGTTTCAATCAAGGAGATCGAGTCCTTTCCATCCAAAGAGAAGGGAGAGGATAAGGATGCCATCGTGCTCACCGTGGCATCAGAGACGACTCGGAGACATCATGAGGAGCTTGCGCACAACGCCGAGGAGGCTGGCATCGAGATCAGTCCGTTTTCATTCGATGACTTCAAGCCCCATATGACGATCGCATATGGCTCGCTTCCTAAGGGTCTCAAGCCACCTAAACTAACCTTCGAGACCGAGATCTCAGCCGTTTCGCCCCCGCGACCAGATGATGACGAAATACAAGAAGCGCACAAGAAGGATGGCGACCAAGACGAGGACGAGGATATAAAGCAAGCTCATACATGGAGGATAGCACGAGTGCGTCCGCCATTTGAGGCTGAGCTATTGAAGTTCTCTGCCGATTGGGATGAAGACGAGCCTGTATGGGGTGACGAAGGCTTAGCAATGGGGCGACCCGTGCACGGACCACTTTACCATCTCGCGCCTACCGAGGATCGCGCACGTATCCAAGCTCATGGACTTATGGCTGCTCGACCGGGTATCAACCCGCGCTACGACAATCTCAAGGGCAACGGGATGCCTCGTTTTGATACGCAGCCTCAGGGTGTCTATGTAACCAAAGAAATCCAGGGCACGAAGGTCGCTTTGGACAGTCCGTATGATATCTGGGAGGTCAATCCACAACATGTGCGCAAGCTGCTTACTGATCCACATGCTCCGAATTACTGGGGGGTAATCCCCCATGACGTGCCGCCTGAGGGCCTTACGATGCATACTCCCGCTGATTCCGGCCTATGGGATATACATGGGGTCGATCCCCTAGATCCTCTACCTAAGTGGAACCCCGAGGATGAGAAAGGATATGTAAAACGACTATCGCCTCTTCCTAGCGAGTGGAATATTGGACAACCCACAGCTAAGACCGCAGATAGTTGGTCACCAAAGGACTCGCCTCCTAGCGGACTACGCGAGCGTGCCTTCGAGCCCGCCTCACCTGATTGTACCTGCAAAGATGGAAGAAAGCTTGATTGCCCTTGCCACGGCATGAATCCGGTCTTGCCTACTTACGAGCACACCTTTGAGTTCCCTAATCCCGCCTCACCCGTGGGCTACGATTACAAAGGAGATGGAGTCAGAACTTGGATGAGGGCGGAGACTAGTTGGCATTTCGCAGACGAGATTGATACGAGGCAATATCAAGATGCTAGGCAAATGCCTCCAACTACGATGCAAGAGCCGGTACAAGGAAAACCGCATCCCGAGTCAGAGATGATTGGCTGTACATGCGAAAAGCCCAATGGGAAACTCTCTTGTCCAGTGCATGGACTAAATCCAGATCCAGAACAACAAGGATACGACCACTCATGGTCAATCCCAGAGGGTCACCCGGTGAATTTTCCGGACGCACAACCCAGATCATATATGAAAAACGAGGGGATGGTTAGACCCAATACCCACAATTCGGACAGCAACGTTTTCGATAGCGGTTGTTCGCCTGTTCAATATGAGTTGCCCATTGGCAATTATCTGGAGAATAAGGACCGTCGTTATCAATCCGATCAAGTGAATACTCGGGACCGGGCTTCTCTCCCATATCCTCAAGGAATAGGGCGAAGTTATTCCAACGAGGATCAATACAAATACCTCGACCTCCATAATCTGGATAGTCGGGATGATTGGGATTATGACAACGGCCTCGGAACGAACTCCACGTTGTATAAAGAGGATGATTCGATAAACCATGAGTTATCAAACGGTCCCGGACGCGGCAGCCACAAGAAGTCGAATCTCCCGATAGGAGAGTATAACCTCGAATCTTCTTTTGGTTTCCACAAGCGCATTGACAAAGATACGCGCGATTACCGGGCTCAATCTGATCGACTTCTTCAATCACGGTCAAGTAGCCAAAAGCTCGCCCCGCAGCGAGAGGGGGCTTCTTTAGACCTAATGGATCACCCGTACGTCTCCAACGACGATAATGCTTATCGCACCAGCCGCGAGCCGTTGCTTGACGAGGACACTCTTCAATCGAACACAGTTTGGACATTCCCATATATTAGCACATCGCTACATCAAGAAAGCAAAGAAGATATTAGGGAATTGTCCTTACAGGATCAGCCCCGAGCATATATGAAAGCTGAGGGAGCATTTGACCGTAAAGAGTTAGAAGAAGAGGGTTATTCGCCGTACGAAATCGAAGTACTCGATAGCCTAGAGAGTAATCCTAAACAATGGAAACCAGGAACGCGCGGTAAGGCGATCATTACGCCTGAGGGTAAGTCATATGAGTGGTCGCTTGAGCCAGTCCCAGAGGGACAAAAGGCATTTATGGGTGGACCGCATCATGGAGCAGTCGAGGCGATGCTTGGGTTAGAGGAGAGTCAAGAGGGTCAACATCTCAAAGGAGATATCTTCCCTAACGGTGTAGGAGAGCCACTGCTAGGTGATCGTGCTCTAACCGCTTATTGGAATCGTCCGCTAAGCGCTGAGGCATGGAGCTTTGGTCGCGGTAAGGATACGCCATCGACTGGCACTGATATCAACCTTGGCTTACGAGCCGACGATGATGAAGGTGCTAATCGCTGGATACCGCGAGTAGGCTCAGAGAAAATCGGTGAAAGTAGCGATCATCACGATACCGAGGCCCACGGCAGCGCCAATAAGGGTGACACCACAGAGAGCGCCTATGACCGTGGTAAAGGCGACCAGCAAAATGGCATTAGGATTGACGTTCATGATCCGAGTATAGCAAACTGCGATTGCTCTATTTGTCGCGGAGAACACTCATGGCACGTCCAAAGTCCAGGCACGAGTAGCGAGAGTTGGAGCGGTCTTCCCCGAGCAGAAGGAGCCGCTTTGGAGGATGATGAAGACGATGAACACGAAGATGATCTAAAGGGTGAGGAAGTGGCTATGCCTAAGCCACCACAGGAGATTCGTAAGAAGCAAAAGGAACAGAAAGATCTTGAACTCGTCCAAAGTGCGTAGCTGCTACACTCCCATTCATGAGTGTCGAGCTTCCTGTAATCAAGACCAAACATCTAGACATCATCGAGAAATATGGCGGTGAGCATGCTGGCAAGATTTTAGCTGCTATTGCCGCTGTACAGGTCGCAACTCCTGTCGTCAAAACGAGCGTCACATGGCTTCGTAGGCATGAGGATTATACGATTGTGGTTGAGGGGGCAGATGATATTTACCCCGATTTGCATGAATGGGTTTTGGCTCGTATGCCTGAGCAGGAGCGTAAGGCTATGATCGCTAGTACGGGCGAAGGTCGCGGGCGTATATCTTGGAGCCCGGACTCGGATGAATCACCTCCGCCTCCGCCTGTGCGTTTGCGCTACGATGGTAGTCGCGCACAAGAGGTTACTATAGACGGCTGTAAGATAACCGTGAGTGTGGAAAAAGACCAACCGCTCACTTCGGGTACATCGGTTCCTGACAATTGGAAGAGGCTGTTAGAGAAAATCAAGTTCTCGACGAAGACAACACAAGGACGTGATGCTGTCGTAGCGATGATTGAAGGCTTGCATCAGGCTAAGGGTAAGGAGCCCGGACCACCTCCATTGCTTATCCCAAGTCGTTGGGGCGGATCATGGAATACTCGTAACGATTTGCCTCCAAGAACGCTTGAGAGCGTGATACTCAAGGAGGGTCAAGTCGAGCATCTCGTCAATGATCTAGAGATTTTTTTGGATAGCGAGGGGGAGTACGGTCGTGCTAGTCAACCTTGGCACCGTGGATATTTATTTTGGGGTGTTCCTGGTACCGGGAAGAGTAGTATTGTTAAGGCTTTAGCTAATCATTTTGGTATGCCATTGTACTATCTACCATTGGGCGACTTAGACAAAGATGCGGATCTTATGAGTCTGGTAGGGGCCATTCAACCTAAGTCCATATTGCTTCTTGAGGACGTGGATGTATTTCATTCCATGACCGAGCGCACAGAGGAGGAGTATGGAGGCACCACTATTGCAGCAATGCTCAACGCTCTTGATGGCGTATGGACTCCTCATGGCTTGATCACTGTGATGACTACCAACAATCGTGATAAGCTCGACTCTGCGCTTATCCGACCAGGGCGCGTGGATGTTGATGAAGAGTTTACTGGATTGGATGAGGATCAAGCTGCTAGACTATCTGAGTGGATTTGGCCTGAGAACGAGATCTATCCATTCACCAAGAGCTTCGTTGGGAAGAGCCCTGCGAAGCTGATCAAGAAGCTAAGGCAGACTCAACAAAAGGAGATGAAACCATGAAGACTATAAAGGATGCTCGTGTTTGGAGCATATTCTTTGCCAGCATCGCGTTGCGGGTTCTACCTGAGCGCATCAAGGGCCAGCACCGTGCAGCCGAAGTTGGATTGTGGCTAAGCGCGTTTCCCAAAGGTAAGTAGATAAGGTGGATGCGTAATGTACGATAATCCGTGGATAGGATATGTGGCGTTTGTTCTCATATCGCTTATCTTCTTGATCTTGATTCTTGAAATCTTTGGAGAACAAGTTCTATGAGAAGCAAGCGCATCCTCATTGAAGCGCTTACATATGCTACGATAGTGATTCGTGGAGTACAACTCGGCGATGAGCTTAGACGGCTCTACAAGGTCCACAAGCCTAAAGGTACCATTGGCTTCGTACGCTCAGAGCCCAAGCGCTGGTTCAAGCGCTAGTCGTCTGCCTTATCTTGAAGCAGAGGGGGCATAGAGTCTTGAGCCAGAAGCCGTTAACGTTCACTCGGTCGCCTGCCATGCCGCAGTCCTCACATGTCTTGAAACTAAGTGCCTCGGCAGCCTCGATCAACTTGAGAGCGTGATCGTAATCGGGCTTCGCGAAGGCGTCGAGGTAGAAGCGTAAGCCTGAAAACTTCTCCTTGACTTGCCCAATTATGTAGTCGGGATCTATATCACGCAAGTTGGCATCGAGACCTCGTACAAGTGGTTGCCAGCCCTTGCCTACATCATCGATCCAATGGTCAATATCTTTACTCATCAAAATGCACGGTCAGATTTATCCGATCGAGCAACCGCGCCTCTGCGGATGTGCCTGGCTCGGGATGCATGAAGTGGGAAGAGCGCCAACGCCCATCGACAAACTTGTCTTTCATCGTCCACTGCACGCAAGCATCATCACATACGTTGCCTTGCGTGGTTCGTCGTGCTAAGCTAACGGCCTCGGCGACTAGCTCACGTACTTGGGCTTCATTCATCTGAGATAGTATAGCAGTTTAGGTTTGATCTTGCTTGCTACTTGTGATAGACTTTCAATCATGCCCATTAGCCAAGAGCAACTTGATGCAGCAAGTAAAGCGGTCGTAGAGCTAGAATCCGTTGCAAGCGCAGCCTATGATAGGGCGTTAGCTCCCTTTCGCGAGCAGTGGGAGCCACTCAAAGCGCGGGGAGAGGCTCTACGGAAGGAAGGAATCGATATGGCTCTGCTCGCCTATAAGGCAGTTATGAGTGATGTGTCTAGGGCCGAGCATGATCTCTATCGGCAACATCGAGAGGAGGCGCATACCGCATGAAAATCTGTCCTGTATGTAGACGCGAGCTTGGGTTGTGTGGTGGCGGCATGGGAATACCATATCGCTGGAAATGCTATGGATGTATGCGCGTATGGCAAGATGGCACCAATGAGGAATTGATTGAAGTAGAGCCCGACAACCGATGCCCGGTACCCGAGTGCGAACATCTAGAGATAGCATGACGTATTCTGATAGCGAAATCGAACGAGCACAGGGTAGATTTCTGAGAGCCGTGATTGAGCTTGCCTATGCTGAGCGGCGATATGATACCATGACTGGTACTAACGGTCCGCTCATTATCAAAGACAGATCTTTGCAGCTATGCTTAGACAACGTATCTCGAATCTATAACATGAAAATAGGATCTTGATGGCGTGTGATGGGGGTTCGATCGTGAAGCGATGTCAGCAGCACGCTAGTCACAGGCTCATGCGCTTAGCATCATGGTTGCCACAGAAGTGGCTTTGCAAGATGGCTCGTAGTGAAGCGTACAAGAAGGGCGAGGAGCCTTTTCTTGAAGGCTTCGCGTTTTGGATGGATGCACAATATTGGCGCTTTGTTCGTGATGATCAAAGGCAAAATAATGGTCAATAAGAACGTAAAGGTGGTGGTCTAAATTTCTAGGTGGACGTGGCACGAACGACATGGCGTGGTCAAAGGTCCGATCAAACGTGTGTCGAATACGCTCAAACCCATGGAGCTTGAGACACAGACACGCTCTCAACATCGCCGTGAGTGGGCTTATCAGCACGCGAACGGTCAGCGTCCGCTATACCAATGGACGAGAGAATGCGGACGCTTCGATTGTGATGTCAAACGACCGCAGACGGAAATGATCTGGTCGGGCTCAATATGGCTATGCCCTGAGCATTTCCCAGTTCTTGATTAGCGCAGTTTTTCTTCTTTGCGAAGGATGCGCAGGTCGTTATGCACTTGATGTGTACCAAAGATATTAGGAGGATAGAAACCGAACATGTCTCGAAGCTCATCCTCATGCTCCTCTGGATATTCTTTGAACGCATCGCAGATGACAATGCTCTTCAACTGTCCAGCTAGAGCGTTGCGTCTAAACATAGGATGAGGGAATCGGACCCTTACCCCCTCGCCACAATAGTAGCTCATCATCGTAGTCGCCTTCCGTCTCTCTTTTGCTTGTATGAGCGCTTGGGTGTTCGTTTGCTCGTAATGTGCCACGAGCCACAGCTTTTGCATTCGTACACGTATAGTAGCTTGTGCTCGGTCAGTTCAAGATTGCGAGCCCGTTTGAGAGCTTGTGTCTTGGAGGGATAATTTTTCTTGAGACATGGCATCAAGCAGGGGTACCTGGACCACCATGGTTATCTGGATATGTCACGTAGAAGACGACCACGATAACGATTAGGACAAGAACAATGAGGAGACCAGCCATAGCTCAATCTTTGTCTTTGATCAAGAACATGATCTGCATCAAGGCACCGGCAACTACTAGCTCAAATTGGTAGGGTTCAGGTCGATAGCCAAAGAAGAGAGCAACGACGATAGCGAACAAGAACAGTGTCCAGATTGTATCTATGGTTAGTTTTAACATGCTCCGCAGTATAGCATACACCCGACATCTGTGCTATAATCATTATCATCACCAATTGAGTGTACAATGACCATATACGAAAAGATAGCGAGAATGCAGATGGAGCAAGAGCAACAAGAGCAACAAGAGCGGCGTGATTACGAGACCGAGCTATGGGTAGACGATCATCCCCAGTTGGCTCAACACTTCGAGATGATCGAAGAGTACGAGAGCTATCAGGTAGCCGACTGACGAACATATGTTCGCTAGACAGGCTCATTCTTTTCTGCTAAACTCATGTGCATGAGCCAACTTACGACGGGATACAAGCTGTTTACGCATGACTTTCGTTCACCGCTGCAAGGGGGCAACACGATTTGGGATGGATCAGTTCCATTCGAGCTACCGAAGGTGCAATTGGATCGTTCAGGTAGCGAATGCGGCGCAGGCTGGAACTATTGTGAGAGTATCGAGCAAGCGTGGAAGATTGCTGGTATGTGGTCTGTTGGGCGACCTAATGTAGCAGTTCAGGTTCAAGCATCTGATGATGCTATTGAGCAAGGAAACAAGCGACGGTGTTCGCAACTAAACATTGTGAAGCGTTGTGATGAGTCCGAGTTGCGCGCCGCATTGAATCGTTTTTCTATTATATTCGGCGATCACGCCCAAACGATGGCAGATTCACAGTGGGAGTGGATGCTTGCGTTGGCTAGGCCGCGCCATAATGTTCGCGATGTAGAACGTGGATTGCGTGCAGCCCTCAAGACGCGCGGACTAGATTGGAAGCTTAATCGATTTGATAATGCGCGGGATGCGCGGGATGCGCGGGCTGCGTGGGCTGCGCGGGATGCGCGGGCTGCGTGGGCTGCGTGGGATGCGCGGGCTGCGTGGGATGCGCGGGCTGCGTGGGATGCGCGGGCTGCGTGGGATGCGTGGGCTGCGCGGGCTGCGTGGGATGCGTGGGCTGCGCGGGCTGCGTGGGATGCGCGGGATGCGCGGGCTGCGTGTACGATTCAATATGCTGTTTTGCAGGGATGGATAGATAACGATTCTCTTTTGCTCACTATAGGTATACGTGATGCCTATATAGCCGGGTTAGAGATTGTTATTCCCACAGGACCAAAAGAGCTTGGGTGGGTAATGAGCGGCAGTAGTGTCTAGCACTCAGCGCCAGAAGTGCCACCAGGGCTCTTGATGCCAGTAGTAGCCATCCCACCAGTGGAGGAATTCCCATTTGTGATCTTGGCGATTCCAGTGACGAGGACTTGGTACCCATTGGGGTCGGAGAGATGAGTGCATCAGTCCAGTATACCATCTGCTAAACTATAGCCATGAACAACTTCTTCATTCATCACTTTTATGCCGGAGCACGAGTCGAGGCACAATCTAGCGCAGTAGGTCAAGCACTTGAGGATCAGGGCTTGCTCCAAGGCAAGATGCTTAGCGCGAGCAAGACGGGCTATTGCGATCTGCATCCAGATCACACGGTCTTCTTCAATGCTTGCATCTTCATCAAGGAGCGCAAAGGGTTTCGTCCTGAGTATCGTCAGGTCTGGTGGGGCGACATTGATCTCACCGAGAGTAGGGGTGCGGTGATAGCGGCAGCAGATGCGTGTGGCCAAGACCTTTGGGTGACGCGAGAGAAATATCGATTCGATGGCTATCATGGCGAGAAAGACGGCGCAGTATTCTTCAAGGTCAGACAATGATCTATGGCAATGGTGATCTACCGCAGATTTGGCTTAGTGATAAGTGGGATACACTGATGTGGCGATGGGAAGATCTTCTTGACTGGTTTGATCGAAAGCGTCATGACTAGACCGCTTGCATATCTGGAGTGCGTGCTCAAATACGGTCATGACTAGGGAGCGTACGATAGTCGCATATGGCAGAACCTCTTGGGTTTTCATTATCGAGTGCGTTGGTGTCGGCGCTGTGGCACGCGATGATTGAGGATAGGCATAAGGGGTTCTTGGACTTCTTGGTTAAACATCCCGATATATATCGCGAGCAGGCTATAGCAAGACGTCTTGATTGTCCAACATGCAACGGTAAAGGATATGTGGCAGGTCCCGCTACGTGTGGAAGATGTCGCGGCAAGGGAAAGGTGCCAAATCATGAGATGTAGGAACTGCAACCATCAAGACAGCCAGCACGAGGACGCGCATGGCTCGATAGCGATCGATGGTCATAGTCGTTGCATTGTTACGGACTGCGAGTGTGAGCAGTTCTTGGGCTTCTCACTTGCTGCCAAAGAGGCGCTCAGAGAACTATGTGATAAAAGCCGTTATTGTATCCGATATGCTGATGGCCATCTGGGCGAGCCGCGAACGTGGAGATCGGTGCTTGACCTGATCAGCAATGGACGACACTGGCGTCGTTATGGTGGCCCAGCACTAATGATCCCGGTGCGAGTAGAGCGTCAAGTTGAGTCCACAACTTGACATTTACGCTACACATCATTGTCCATGACATATAGTTAGACACGCGAGGGCTGAGAAGTCGCCAAAAGCTGCCAATTCGCTGCATGTCGGTTTGTCAAGCTAGTGTGGTCAGAGCACTTCTAGTGCATAGTAGCGAGAAAGCACTAGCTCAACAGCGTTGTGTAGGTTGGCCTCAAGCAATTCGGCAGACCTATGACTTAGATGCAGAGTATCAGCGCCTAGATTCACATGGACAACGATCGTGTGTTCGCCAATATGAACGTTGTAGTGAGCGCCAGGTGTTTGGCATGGAGTAGCGAGAGCCATTAGTGCCCCAAGTGTATACTGAAGCCGCCACCGAGATCCTTGATCTTAATGCCGTCTCGTTGTAGTCGTTCAAGGTTGCGCTTGCGTGATTCTTGCGCGATTCGATGACGCACACGTTGGCAGGCATAAGCAGATCTATAACCCAAGTGATGGCGACGTGAGCCAACACACACTTTGGTCCACGTTGGGTTGTGCCAGCAGTAGAGACGCCATGCAGGAGCATGGCTAACGAATTCGACAGACAGTTGGCCCTTGAACAAGCGGCGGAAGATAGGACGATGGGTGATGAGTATAGGCATGATTACATGCTAGCAGAACACGAGAGCTTTGTCAATATGGACGCCAGAAGTGCCACCAGCGATCCCAGGAGTATCGATGGTAGTCACAGGCTGGGCACCAATACTTAAACCGCCATCGTCGATCCTCTCGTTCGTATCGACGAGAGACAAAGATCATGTCGTGCTCAGTTACATCAGTAGACGCCATTGCAATGACCTATAGGGAAATTCACGTCCCATGACTCGTTGTCGTCTAGGACACAATCGACTTCCAGCTTGAGTTCAGCCATCTTGTCGCGTACATAGCCCACGGTTGTATGATCCTCAACGCAGCAGTAGCCATCAGAGTCGCGGTAGATGTGATAGTAGATGCGCTGCTCGCCGCTCAGAGATTCTTCGCGAACGGCGCTAAGTTCGTGGCCTCGATAGTGGATGATCATGCGCTCATGGCCCAGAGTGTGAGGATGACAGCACCAGTGCCAACAGCAGCCATAACAAACATGACGATGAATTCGCCATGCAGTTCGTGATCATCCAACCACTCAGCTAGTTTCCATACTTTATCCATGTCTTACAGTATAGCACGCAAGCGGCGGCAACGCGCGCCATTCATCAGCGAGCGTCAAGCATAGATAAGAGTGATGGTGTGCTGGGCGTATACGATAGCGCAAATGGTATTCAACACACCATTGATTATGTGATATCGCCAATCGAGACTAAAGTTGAGTGCGGCAGCAACAGACCAAATGACAGTGGTCAGCATGGCTATCACAGTGTGACGTTGCTTAGTCATCGATCCAATAGATACTCGGCCAAACCGAGTATGATTACAATAGCTAGTAGATAGATCATGAACGTAGTTTATCACAGCAGAGCGTACATGTCAAATGTCGCAATCATGACCAAACAACTTGAAAGTACCGTTTAGGTGGACTATGAGAGTGCTGAGTATAGTACGACATATCACTCTAAGCGATATCTCCTGCTATAGTGAAGAGTTATGAATCGTGACGAAGTAGCTGCACAAGATCGGTGCTTACCCGAGTTGTATGTATCGAGTAGACCAACGTGTGATGAGGCAGGCGTATTGCTCGCAATCTGGGCTGATGATGGTTCGAGACCTATTGCTCAAAAAGGACAGGTAGAGGGCAGGCTAAATATAGAGCAGGCTAAGGGCGTGGCTCATGATCTTCAGACGATGGTGCATATTGCTGAACGTGAGCGTTACGAGAGTGTTGCATATGACCCGCGAGAATCTTCTCTTTGGTGATGGCGCAGCTAAACGAGCAATAGAAGGTAACGATACTGAATGACTTATGCATATCTCCTCTCCAACAAACCCCCGAAGTCTCACACTCAGGCGAGAGTGTTACATAAACTAAGCCAAGGAGGGTATCCCTCCTGAGTTATTCACTCTTATGCTTCCCATTGGTTTGTAGGGAATAGATGAATAACGGTCTATGGATTTATGTCGCATCATCGATATCGATTTGGGTTGGCTATGAAAACGTAAAGACACACAAGGATAAACGGAATGAGTAGATACCAAATCGGCATAACATCATAGTCTAGCATAGATCATGCGCAAGCATATGGAGTCAAAGTAACAACATCAGTGACATCTACTCCACGTTCATGCGCTAACGCGTGCGTGCGTATACCATATGCTGTGATGCTGTGTCAAGGTGTACATGGCTATATGCATATGCTTAGATACCGTCCGTCCTTTTATGGGGTAGGTAGGTTTCGTATGGTTTTATAGGGGATCGAGATTTCAGAAAGTGCTTTTGTAAAAGAGGCGTATCATAAGAGGGATACCCTCCTCTGGGACCCCCGACTGTGCTATATCTCCTGACAGAAATTTTGCGCTGGATTTTCGGCAAGGGGTTTATCGTAATCCCGTTGTGTACTCTAAAATCCCAAATTTCAGCGCTTATGAACTCACTATGGGTCCCATGATTTTACCCCGGCAGATCCCATACTGCGTTACTCGTTAGGTATTTTTCGTGGGTCCCGATTAATTTGATCTGCGCGATTGCAGACATCAGAAGAGATTTATTAGGGGAGCTATAGCCCGCTAAGACATCAAGATTGAGGACCCGCAGTAAGTACACGTATCAGTCGTGGGATCGCTCATCGTGGCCACAGATGGTCGATGCGTTCAAGAAAACCTAGTACCTTACGCACACACCACAAGGCAAGGCACTCCTTCCTAGTTAGGCTATTCGATCTAGAAGATACATGTTTTTCGTGTATCTTCACGATTCATCTGCCTTTCGGGCTAGAAAGTCACAATGACATGCCTTTGGCTTACAGTAGCAGCCCAGGCGCAACCCCTTGAGTCTGTGTATTTCCTTCTGGAGAAGTGGCTGGGTCTCGTACCACTCTTCGTAAGCTTCGATAGCCTCCTCTCGCGTGGCCACAACGTAGAGCGCCTTGGTTCCGACCAGAGTGAGATGCGTCCAATGATTTCCCCAAAGCGAACCGCGACCGCAGAATACGTCATAAGGCTCCTTGCGGATGTTGACTGCGCGCGTGGGGAAAAGAATCTCTTTCATATCGTCTCGCGATCTAGCTCGCTGAGATTTATCAAAGATGAGATACGAGCCTGGTGAACCGCTTTATCGTAACCAGGCTGACCAATAAGATCCGGATTGTGCTTACAGCCATCGCCCGGAAGAGCATCGCAGTCAGGGCAACTACACCATATAGCGTCCTCTGGATTGGTAGGATCAAGGACACGAAGACTCACTTGTAAATATCTTCCCATACTGACTGCGCCATCATACCGACAAAACCAAACAGAGCAACCATGCCTACTCCGGCGAGAATGGTCCCTCCCAGCGTATGACCTCGGGTTTCTAGCACGGCGAGTATGACGCCTACAGTCGCCACGAGCCCTATCGTCCAATACGCAAACCACTTCATTTGACATCCTCTCGTGGTGGTATATGGTTTGGCCAAGTACGATCCAAAACGTTTTCGATATCGGGAATGAGATCACTCATAGTATCTTCCCATTGCCCCTCTGTATAGTCGCCATCTAGAGCCTCAACGCGCTCTACGGCTCTCTCGGTGAGATCATATGCTAGGTGTTCAAGCTGGGCTTTGGTGAGTCTCATCCAATCTCCTCGTTTGGGCTTTGCTCGGTGTCCCGCAGCAAACGGTCAATCTCGGCAGCAACCAGCGCACCGGCCTTGGTGAGTTCACGTACCCGGTCGTTGACCCTCGGTTTGAAGCTGGCCCAATTCCACGGCCATTGGCGTCGATCGAGTACGCCGTCGATGCGTCGGCGCCTGTCGGGAGGCGTGGCGTAAAGGATCGCGGCGTCCAAAAGCTCACCCATGTCGTGCGTCGAATCGTGCCGGTCTCCCCATTTGCCACGCTGACGGTTGCGCTCGGCCGCGATCAAACCCGCGCCGTCCGGTCGCTCGGTGTCCCCACGGGCAGCGAGGGCGGCGTGAACCTCTTTGCGGATAGCGATCAACCTGTCAATGGCCTGACTCCAACTCAAGCCCCCACAGTCGCTCGCCATCCCCTCGACCCGCTTCAGCGCCTCGCGCTCTTGACCGCTCATCGTTCTTCTTCCTTGTGCTCGCGCAGAGTGACGAGCAGCTCGCCCCAAAGCTCTACGTAGGTGACCGCCGCTACTCGCACAGCTTCGATGGTGCACAGCAACGGTATGAGCGGATAGACCGCTCTGCGGTGCCACTTGCCCTTGCGGCCCCACCCCTCGCGCTCTTTACCGTGGTCAGACATCGAGCCACCTACCCACGAGACGCCGCTGGGGAACGCTTCCTGTGCGCAGCATCACCGTCAGTCCTTCTGCCTCGCAGAAAGCGGCGATAGCGGCCTCCATGCGAGAGGATGTCGGCAACGCATACGCCTTTTTTGCGGCCTCTACAGCCTCGGGTCGTATCATTGTAGAATCCTTTCATCGATCCGGTAAGCCCCTGCACAATTGTCGGGGAGGTTATCAATCCACTTCTCGGCGTCGGCTTTATCTTTGAAAGTGGCTTCAACGTATTCGTTGCCTTCTGGATAGGTGCAGATCACTAGATAGATCATCTCAATCATCCTCTGGGATAAAAAGCGGGGGCTCCGTAGGAACTGGCTCCCAGTCGGTCACCGTACGTTCTACGACGATCCATCCTTTGGGCTCACCGAAAGCGTGTCGTTCTGCGAGAACGGCGGTTGGATATGGTCCAAGATGCTGAAGAATGCTTCCGTCATCATCTATGTACCGCATAGCGTACTCGGGAGTTAGGATGCTCATGGCCAGGAGTCTAGCAGAGATCTTTAGCGGCGTCAAGACCCCACAACGACGAGACCCTCGGCCGGGAAGATTGCCGAGGGTCTACGCCGATGACCTACTATCCCGCTCGACCGAAAGCGGAAGTGTCGCGCTCTACCCTGGGTGTCCAGAGGGGCAGCAACAACACTAAAGTAGCAGGCTCTATAGAGGATGTCAAGCGATTTCCTTACCCCGAGCAAGCAGGCACCGATTCGGGCCAGTCGGTGGGATTGGCGTGCGCGCGGAAGATAAGCGTCTGGCCTTCCGGGCTGGCTTCGTTGGCGTGCTGGGCGTACCTTCCGCCGCCCATCGCTAGCCACGTCGAGTTCACCCAGTTGTAGGCACCCTCGTAGCTGCCATCGTTATAGCGCCAGTTGATCGTGTTGAAGCGGGCGTTACTGGTTGTAGCTACTGTGCCTGTGCCTGACTCATGGTTGGCGACACATAATTCAAAGCCACCATAGACGAACTTTGGTCTATGATGTTCGGCCCAAAGTCGGCCACATCTACGCGAAGTGCATCGGTGATGTTTGTGCTTGCGTGATACATGGTGCTTCGGTGCTGCATGGATTGAACTGTTCTGTATGTTCGGACTAACTGTGAGCGCTGCTATTAGTAGTGCTGGCAGTATGGTCAACTGAATTGTTCTCAGACTCCTTGATAGTGGAAAAGGACCGATCAACGCATAAAGCGCCAAGCGGTCCTTGAATGATTGTCATAGGTTATCATAGACGGCAACAGGCGTCAAGTGAGTGTCGTTCTAAGACATAATTGGTGATATGGATCATCAACCCCAATGGGACTTCGAGTCGAAGATGGCGAGCAGTCGTTCGCTCTATCACGGAACACTTATCGACCACATGCCAGACATTGAGCGATCTGGCTTGCAGCCCGGTGTTGGCGGCTTTACGTCGGATGCCTATGATCTCGATGAGGACGGCAACTATAAACAAGGACCCAATGCAGAGGATCAGTATTCGCCTGCCGAGCTAGGGATTCGCCCCGTTGTGTTTATGGCTGACAAGAAGCGTCTCGATCATTCTCTAAATGCTATTCGACACAATGTCGCTAACAAGCTTGGTAAGGGTTTTCATGACATTACGCCACAGGATGTACAAGACCACGGCCTACTTGTCAAGTATAAGGGACAGATGGGCAAACAAGACCCTCCAGCAAACTACGTTTACGATGAACAGCACGAAGAGCCGTTTGAGAATCTACACGACAAAGGTACGCATCCTTATCAGGCAGAGCCAGGAGACTTCTATAGCGAATCGCCGATTACTAATCTTCAGTATATTCACGGACCAGCAATGATGAGAGTATTCAAGCAGAATGGTTCGCTCCCTTGGTCTACTCCTTTTGGCCAAGAGCAGCAGGAACTAGAGGCTCTTCGAGCAAGTAGTTGGAATTTTGTGTCGGCACATCAACTCCAATGGACCCCCGGTAATCACGGCAAGGGCCTCATCGCCCCAAACGGAGATGTACATACATGGAATCTTGATGCCGAGGACGGGCCACCGCATCATGGTGATTATATAGAAGGCGTGAATGAACAGACCCCTCGTACATTTGTGCTGAGGAACGGTTATAAGGGCTATGATCTATTTGGTATTCGTCCGGATGGTCTATATTCAGGATCATTAGGTTTGGAGAAGTTAGACCCGCGTCTTGTGCCTACCGATAAATGGAATTTTCAGTCGGCCACCGATGGTCCTGTCCAGGTGGTCAACGTCGATCATTGGCATACAAAAGAGGACCCGCATCCGCCGAAGTACCTAGAAGGGAAGCTCGACAAGCCGTTTGTCTATGATCCTGAGGGTCGCACTGTCTACATGGGTCAACCAGGTGGCTATCACACAGACCTGTGGACCATGATCCCAGGGACTAATCCTATTGAGAGATCGGGATGGCCAATGGGACGATTAAGGGAGACGCATATTGAAGACAATCCATACACAGGAGAAGTAGATCATATACCTCAAGAGGCAGAATGGTCCTCCAGACCTCCCGAGAATCATGAAGAGGTACATCAAGCTATTGGAGCCCCTCCTCTTAGCGGCAAGTGGGCTTGGATCTTCAATTCAGCCATCCAGCACCAGTTAGGATGGCAACCTGGTCAGTATGGCAAGGGTCTTATTCATAATGGAGTAGTCCACACATGGGGCGTAGGAGTAAACGAGGATGGATCTCCTACACACCCAGAATATGTCGAAACATCCTTTGGCATGAATGAAGGACAATTCGCTAATCATAGGATGTTCGATACAACTTTTGGCATAAATCCAGAAGGAGGGCTCAATGTCTATGATGATAATGGATGGTCCTCTCATCCAGAGAATGCTGGTAAGGTAGCAACACAGGTCGAAACGGCTGATCCTCGTTTGGGCACAAATCCGTCACAGGGCACATGGGACTTCCAAGCGCGAGTTGTCAAAAATGATGAGAAATGGCAATTCGCTAAGACAACTATACCAAACTGGAATTTTCAGTCAAACACAACAGGAACCTATCACTTCAACCCGTGGAGCGGAGCATTCTGTACTTGCCCATATAATGGCGTCCACAGAAAAATGCAGCGCTATGCGGGGATGTACATCAATAAGGTTCTCAAGGCTCCTGACAAGGCTCTACGGACGCCTGAGGGGGAAGCATTCAAGAAGCACTTGGCTGAGCATCTTCCCGAGGAGCACGAGTCGCTTGCTCCGTGGTTGGCGCATCGTTTCAAGCAGGGTGATATTCGTCTTAGTCCTTATTCTGTTAAAGAGGAAATAGGAGGGCTTGCAAAACAAGAGTTAGAGTGGTGGGATAAAGCAGTACCAAGATCAGCATTTAATGCCCATTGGCAAGATGCGATACAAAAAGGCGTGCAGGCTCCTAATGGACGACAGGCCGCAGAAGATCGACAATATAAAACGCTTTTCCCGGCCGAGCTAGATCGTTGGCACGCCTGGTATGAGGCAAAACAGCACCCATTGCGTAAAGGCGTAAACGTGATGGACAAGAACTTCACTCCGTTTGAAATGAGTCAAGTGGGAAACAAGCATTGGAAAGCTCTTCAGGAGCAACAGCAATTAGATGAATATAGTCATCGAGGACAGACCGTTCATGAGTTTCCCACGGTCAAGGGTGGTCTATCTGAAGGAATTGATTGGAATGCCGTAAATGATAACGAGGTTGATAGTGGGGAAATGTATCCACAACGTTTGAAGCAACTTCAAGTCATCGAGGCTAATCCACATTTGCAAAAAGATTCCGATGATCAATATGAGTTAGAGCAGTTACGCTCTATGTATCCTATTCGCCAAGCTCCGCGACCCGCTGGTTGGCATATCAAGGAATTGCAAAATTCTGAGGACGCTGAGGCCGAGGGACACCTCATGTCCCATTGCTTTGGGTCAGAGGAACAACCTTACGGTCGCTGTCTTGATAATGGCGATATCACGGCTTATTCTCTGCGCGATCCAAAGGGTAAACCTCATGTTACTTGGCACTACAACTCCGACGGTTCATTGGCGGAGATGTTTGGTCCCAATGATGATCCGATCAAGCCCGAGTACCAAGAGATGCTAAACGAGTGGGGCGCTAATAACGACAGAGAGGTTGATGCGGATAATGCGGAAGGTATGCAAGAGCAAGCTGAAGATCCGCTGGTCACTTTACCTTCGGCTGAAGGTGTGAATGATTATGTAGCTTATCACCATCCTGATTATCGATTGGAATCAGCACAAAACATGGAAGGAAATGTCGGTCCAGACACCGAAATCGATAATGAGAATCCTAACTGGAATGCTATAGCTTCCGACTATCTAGATAAGATACCGAGAAGCAACTTGTATGAGAATGATCCCCAACGGCAACATGAGGGGGATTTTAATGATTTCCATTATGCTCTTGGTGAAAATCCTGGCGATCATCAAGAGATGGATGAGGCTCTGCGTGATAAGGTTCAACAAGAATTTCCACACTGGCCTCAACTCGATCAAGATGAGCGCAATGATTTGCCAGATCACTGGAGGGAAAATCTACATCGCTGGGACAACTGGTACAACAAACCTCAACAGGTAAATCCTTGGCAGTTCCCATCAGACCTAAATCATCCAACAACGCCAGCGATGGACCCCAATATCAATGATCATCAAATACAAATGCCAATACCTTCAAGTGATCCGGCTCCCACAGCAAATTCATGGGGATATCAATCTTCATGGATTACTGCACCCATAATAGATGATATGCGTGATGGATTAGGTAGATTCGCCGTAGCGGCACCATGGCAACCTGGATCATCAGGTAAGGGACTCTACTTCCCTGAAACAGGCGTGCTTCAGACTTGGAGCGATGATCGTACGCATCCTGACGTTTTGTTTGATGATGAGAACGCCAAGAGCGGGAATGCTCATCATATCATCATTCGCCCAAATGGAACCGTTCGTGATCAGGGGTGCCTAGACAAAGACTTCGCAGACGCAGATGGCGACGTAGAGGGGCTTCACAAGGCGCTGAGCGAATTAGATCCCCGTTTACGTCTAGATGCCCCTAACACTTGGGATTTTGGTGGACCAACGGAGCCCGTCGAGGAGGAACCTTCGTCTGTTAGTCGAGGAGAAGACGGCGGCAGCGTTCATGGTGTACAAACTAGTGGAGATTATGCGGGAAGCCTGTAACTATGAAACGGCTCGGGTCAATAGGATTTGCAACGATAATCGTCGGAGAGCTGGTCTACAAACGTTATGGACGATCGAAATGGCGAATCTGGCTAGGGATGCTCCGTTAGTCATCGTAGAAAGATTCACTTACTGATCGCGTATCGTGTGCGAGGTCGTAGTTAATCAAGACAGTTTGGTTACGCATCTTGACCAGTCTTGATCTATCTTCCAGCAGTTCGTTTTCGAATGTGTCTGGAGCCAACTGTGTAATGCTTGCTTCCGGCGAGAAGCGTATGAATTGATCAGGACCGCGCACGAATCGTAGGAATGTCCCGGCAATGAAAATATGGATGTTAGTGAATTCTAGCTGTGCGAGGATGCGATGTCGTAAGGCTCGTCGCAGAGAACCAGATGGCGCAAGCGTGGCATGAAGTTTTTGTTCAGGCATCTTTAGCTTTTCTTCCCGAAAACGCGACGCTTCGCTACAATTGGAATGAATTCCATTTCGGGATATCCTTCAAGGTGGTTGATAAGTCCATACGCTTCGCCCATTTTATTATGTTGTAATGTGATGCTCGGGGCGTGCTCTTGCTTGAGTATGATAGCGTCGGTAAGAAGTTGAGGCGCTTTTCTATTTATCTCGGCGAGTAAGCCTATGAAGTCAAGTGCGCCTTGAAGAACGCGCACAATGCTTCGACGTGTGATTTGTCCACTAAATCCTAACGCTGCTTTTAGTACTCGCACAAAGAATACGTTGGGCACAATATTACCCGCGAATTTCAAAGCCGCACCGATTCGGTGCAGTACAGAACTCACCACTATCCCGGTAAACACTACACTAGCGACCAGTTGGTGGTAGATTTTGATCGACATTTTGCCTGAAACTCCTAATGCACCAGCAAGTTGATGTAGAATGACCCTCTGGAGGGCTCCTGTCGCCCCGAGAGCGGCTTCAATCCTATGGGCGAGGGATCGCCCCAATGAACCGGAAAAATTCACAGAGGCCGCTAGCGTGCGTCTAATTGATCGCGGGAGAGTCCCAGTAAAGCTCAAAGCTGCTGACAAACGCTTGATAAGTTGAAATTCTTTGCGGAGTGTGCCGAAGAATTGAAGGGTTGCCCTAAGCGGAAAAATCGTGTGGTCTAGTAAAGTCGTGGAGAATGATAAGATGGCTTGGCGCACCACAGTAATACGCCGAGGTAATGTTCCTGCCAACGATAGTGCCGCTTCAATACGATGGATAATACTTTCAAGTCGCGGAACTAGTGACCCTAAGAAGGTTAGTGTGGCAACTAGGGCTCGTGTGACCGTATGTGATGAAATTGATCCGACAAAAGCTACGGACCCAGAGAGGGTATGTGAGATTCGTGAAGCTAATGAACCCGTGAAAGTCAAAGCGGATGTCAAGGCGCGCAAGGTATTTCGGCTTAATTTTCCTGCGAAAGTTAGTGTCGCAGAGAGTCTATACGTAATTGCTATCTTTACTGTTCCAGAGAAAAGTAAAGCCGCAGAGCGTATTAATGACATGTAACGTTGAAGCGCTCCGTTGAAGGTCAAAGTAGCCGTTAAACGCTTGACCAATTCAAATCGTTTAGATAACGTGCCGGTGAACGATAAGACGGCGGTTAGATGCTCAATAAATTTACCGCTAAATTTGATGAAACCGTTGAAGGTAAGATTGGCAGTAAGTTTCTTCGTGATCGCAAAGACTTTGGTCAAGGTTCCCGAAAATGAGAGGGTGCCGGAGATTCTTTTGACGATAACTCGTTGCAAGTTACCACCAAATGAAAGCGATGCAGCGAGAATACGTTTAGTGTTTTTAGGAAGACCGCCAAGGAAGGTTAGAGATGCCGTTAGCGTATGCGCTATTCGAAATGGCAGCGCGCCAACAAAAGACATACTGGCAGAGATACGATGCAGTATGTTTCTCTGTAATGATCCGAGGAAACTCAAATTAGCCGTCAGTGCACGGAATGAGTTGCGTGGCAATGAACCCGCGAAGGTCAATACGGCTGTGAATTTTTCAGAAGTACGACGTAGCGATCCATTGAAGGAAAGTGTGGCGCGCAACGTAAAGATGATGTCATCGAGTAACCTTGTTGAGAAGCTCAAAGCAGCTTGCAGCGCATGTTGGATGTTTCGAGGAAGCGCCCCAACAAATGAGATTGAGGCCGTAAAGGTTCTGATCGCTATCGGGCGTAGCGTACCTAGAAAGCTTATTACGCCTTTCAGCGCATGCGTGATGTTCCTTGGAAGTGTTCCTGCAAAGGTAAGTTCCCCAGTCAATTTCTTCGCGATACCGAATACTTTGGTGAGTGTTCCCTGGAATTCAAGTTTGGCTATCAAGGCGCGATTGAAGACGTTGCGCGGTAACGTTCCGGTAAATGTGAGCGTTGCTGTTAGCACTTTGGAAATCAAAGGAATTCTGATCAAGGTGCCAAAGAATTCCAGTTTGGCACTTAGTGCATGGGCGACGTTACGACTGAGCGTACCTACGAAAGAGAGACTTGCTGTTAGAATTTTTATGAACGTGAAGATTTTTGTGAGTATTCCAGTAAATTTTAGTTGGGCTGCAAAGATATGAGCGATATTATGAGGCAATGATCCTACAAAAGAGAGTCCCGCAGTTAGTTGACGATTAATATTCCTAGGAAGAATTCCTACGAATGAAAGGCTTGCGGAAATTTGCTTGATTCTTGTACCGATCTGAGGAATTAATGATCCAAAAAACGCAAGTGTTGCTGTCAAAATATGAGAGGTGTTGCGAGGTAACGTACCCGCGAAGGTCAACGTTGCCATTAGCACTCGGCTGATCGGCACCGATAGCGCCCCCAAGAAACTCAAAGAAGCTGACAGGACATGTGCGATGCTTCTTGGTAGCGCCCCAACGAAGGTTAGGGTTGCCACCAATCCGCGAGTAACGTTACGCGGTAGAGCGCCTGTAAATGATAAAGTAGCTTGGAATCGCTTAGCAATTTCAAACATTTTGTGCAACACACCTGTCAATCCAAGGCTAGCCGATAACGCATAGCTAACGCTACGAGGCAGAGCGCCAAGAAAAGTCAAAGATGCGGTTAGAGTATAGGAGAATCTGCGGGCAAGTGAGCCAGAGAAAGTAAGGGTCGCCGTGAGTATATGTAGGGCGGTGCGCGGTAGGATTCCAAGGAAAGTCAAGGTCGCAGCCAGGTTGTGTTTCGCGTTGCGAGGAAGAGTGCCTACAAAGCTCAGGTTAGCCACGAATTTTTCACTGGTTCTACGCAATGATCCAGCGAAAGAAAGAGCGGCTCGCAACGGGAATATCGTGAGGTCGTGTAACGTTGTCGAGAACGATAAGATCGCCTGTAGACCACGAATTGTATTACGCGGAAGGGCTCCGAGGAAACTAAGACTGGCCGTTAGGGTTTTATTGAAAGTCCGCGCAAGTGCTCCTGCAAATTTGATTTCAGCAGTTAGGCGATGGGCGATCAATCTAGGTAACGTACCGACAAATTCTAGTTTCGCTGTCAGTATTTTAACCAATGTAAACGCTTTTTTCAAAATCGCTTCGGGTTTAAGAGACGAAGCGAATTGATGGATAACGGAAAGCTTTAAGGTGACAACAGATTCGACTTCACCGACGGTGAATGGGATGACAAGACTTTCACCAATGGGGCGAATGATACTGATGATTTCCGCGACGAACGTCTTCACCAACGTAAACGCTTTTTTCAGAACCGCTTCAGGTTTAAGGCTCGCCGTTAAAGTACGAGCGACGTTACGTGGAAGAGCCCCAGCGAAGGTCAAAGTGGCTTTAAATGCACCGACGATGATACTGCGAGACAGTTGTCCCGTAAAGGATAGTTGAGCAAGGAGCGAAAAGACTTTTGGCAAGGTCCCTTTGAAAGACAATGAGGGCGTTGGAAAAGCGCGAATTACATTCCTGGGTAAATGACCCAGGAATGTAAGAACAGCATTAAGAGGTTCGCGATTAGACCCCGTATCTCCAGTAAGCTCTGTCTGCGCTAGATCGTCAACTCCGAGCATGATTCACCTCTAGAACTCAGTGACGATAATTATGGCTCCTTCGCCGCCTGCTCCGCCTGCTCCAGTTGCTTTACCAACGATTTGAGCGGCACCGCCTCCACCTCCGCCTCCGCCGTATTTGCCTCCCGCGCCACCTTTGCCAGCAGATGCGTCGAATCCTGATGCCCCTCCTCCACCTCCGTGACCGGGAAGACCAGATTCTTTCAGACCTTCAGCGCCAGCTTTGCCTTCTTCTCCAGTTACCGCACCACCTGCTGCTACGGCTTCAGATCCTAGATAGGAGAATCCTCCTGCGCCACCTTTGTTGAATACAAGAGTAGTGGAACCACCACCACCGCCTCCTCCTGCTGCTCCACCTCCTGTTGGGGCTGCGGGAGCAACTCCGGCTACGCCTTTTCCTCCTGCGCCGCCAGCGTTACCAGGAAACTGTCCTTTATTGACTGCGCCACCTGCACCACCACCAGCGGCTTTACCGGCTCCTCCGGCAGTTCCTCCGGCTGCGAATAGAAGTTCTCCAAAGTGAGATACTTTACCTGCTTCTCCAACTTTGCCTTCGCCTTCAGTCGTCTGACTTATTCCGCCTGCTCCACCTTTACCGATCGTACATTCTTCTTCGGCTCCAAGTGCTCCTGCTGCAAATACGTAGAAGTTGGATGCTCCTCCTCCGCCGCCTCCGCCTCCGCCATTTTCGATTTTTTCGGCTGTTAGCGAACCAGAACCACCACCCCCACCACCACCAATAACGGTAACAGCGCAGGTTGCAGCCCCCTTTGGCTTCTTCCATTTTTCTGTCGAGGTGATGACTTCAATCAAAGATCCTGAGGTAAGCTTGGTGCCTTCTGCCGTAGGCACAATCCATACGTTCGCGCCGTTAGCGTGTTCGGCTTCTACCGATTCCTCAGCTTTTCGATTGAGGATTACAACCGTTTTAGATTCACCAGCTTCGCAAAGCATAATCTCTTTGTCAATAACTACACGGAACTGTCCGCCCGTGCCACTGGCTTTGACACCTCGACAAGACACGGGCGGAGCTAGCACCCATTTCATGGATGTTTCTCCGGTTTTCAGTACGGCTTCGAGAGTCGTAAAGGGTTCTCGGGTACCAGGAGTAGGGCTATTTGCCAAGAGTTCCGGGAGACTAATAGGTCATCACCTCCACGCTTCGATGCGATATAATAGGAGTATGAAGAAGCCACGACACGGATATCGTCCCGCTGGTAAAAAGTTGCCTACCTATTGCTCGTGGGAGTCTATGCGAAGTCGTTGTAACAACCCTCATAACGTGCGCTATCAACACTACGGGGGCCGTGGCATTCAAGTCTGCGAGCGCTGGAACGACTTCGCGAACTTTCTGGAAGACATGGGTGAGCGCCCTAAGGAAAGAACTCTCGGTCGTTTTGGAGATAAGGGCAACTATGAACCGGGAAATTGTGCTTGGCAGACGCCAGCGGAACAAAGGGCTACTCAAGGGTCTACCGGACCACGAGCTACTGTCCTTCCAGAGGGCTTTCAAGTAGATAGATGGGTAATAGTTGAATATATAGGAGCGGACGGTTATCCCCAAGGAAAGGGTCCAAGTAAACATCTTGTTCGCTGCACTGGGTGTGGAGTCGAGAAAATCGCCCAGACGAACGCTTTCCTTGAAGGACTGAGTCCTTCTTGTCGTTCGTGCAACTGTCCGACCATTTATCAATCTGCTTAGGGCCATCGTATCTATTACAGCTACGAAGACGCTTAGATCCCTCTATGGGCACAGAAAAGGCGATCCGAAGACCGCCTCTCTGTACAGCAATGTTATTAGGAGTCATCCGCCCGAATTTATCGTCAATTCATACGGAAATTCGATTTTATTATTCAGTTCTAAATTGATCGCAGCAAATTTGCGACGGTCAAACATGACCGGGAAGAAGTTATATTTCGATTTGATGTACGGGTGGTGGTTAGCCGATTCTCCTGCATATTCTTCGGCTGTTCCTTTACCGTTTGTGCCACCCTTGACCCAACCGGGGATGGTCACTTCTGATGTTGTGTTTTTCTGGATCAGGCCGTAACCTTGTTCTTCGACGGCAGATTCCTTTTCTTTTGCCCAGATGATATACTGCTGAGCACCACGGGCATTATTTTTGGATTCCGTACTTCCGGGTGCCACTTTAAATACCGCGCTATCACTCAAAGAGGTTACGGTCGCCCCCGTTGCTGCCACTTCGCCCGTTCCTTCGGTCTTGGCCGCTGAGAAAAGCCCCCACTCTGTAATTGCTGGAGTTTTACCCGTTACGTTTTCCAATGTACTCTTAATGATGATCTTAGAGTTACCGGCTGCAAGATATTTCAATTCGGAAGCGGTCGTAGCAATGGCTTCTTTTTTAGTACCACCTTCAGCTTCGGCTTGTGTTTCAAGACGCCAGTAACCTGCTGTAGATTCAACTGTGCCGGTACCCCACATCATATACTTCAAAGTATTGAATGTGGCTAGATTTTCTGTTGTGTTAGCGAACCAGTTGGAATCGTTAGCTAGAGCCGTGACGCCGACGTTGGTGACAAAGCCCGATCCGAGATCGTATTCGCCGAGAATCTCACCCTTCTGCATTGCGCCGCGAATGCTTCGGTCACCCGCACGATGAATAGCTCGCAGATTGGTAGTGACCATCGTACGGAAGAAGAGATCGGCCTCACCGTTGTCGCGAGAGAAAGCAAATCGACCAAGTTTAGGAAAAGTGAATCCGTAGACTTTTGACTTCTTGCTTTCCTTGATACGCTTTGGCTTCAGGGAGGCGCTCATACCTACGTTGGTATTCTTTGTCTTTGCCATCACTAGTTATTACCCGTTGTAAGAAAAAAAGAGGTAGTGCTGAGAGTAATAGATGATGTCATCGTCTTTTCTTCCTGTGCGTAAGAATTTCCCATGGTGGCGCGAAAGCACCTTCCGGTACGTTTTTGAATGGAAAGACGAAACATTGGTCGAAGGCAAACCCGTCATCAAATCTCATGATCTAACAGGATATACTGGACTCTGTGTTCTGAAACCTGTTCCTGGCGAACCCGGAACCCCGCTCGAATTAACTACGGGGAATGGGGGAGTGATCTTCGGAGGATATCTATTTCACGAACCGAAAAACGGATTGATTGAACTCTATGTAACTAAGGCTCAGTTTGAAGCGGTTCTTTGGAAGAAAGCAAGTTATACTTTATTTACTACAGAACCCAACCCCCCAAAAGATGATTTCGCGCTGCTCACCGGGCGCTTTACCTCGGCCGGACCCCCGCTATGATTTTGCAAGCTTCTGCTAGGTAATCTGCGAGATGATCACAGAACTCGGTAAAGTACTTTGGGCAAATGCTCTCGGCGACGCCACAAATGGATATACCTCTACCGTTTCTACGCATTCAGCAACGGAATTGAAAAAGGCTGCTGCTGGATGGACCGCGCATCAATTCAAAGGACAGGACGTGTACACGGGTGCCTCGGTCGGTACAATTCTTGATAATACCACTGAAGTTCTCACTGTAGCTCGATGGGAGAATATAGGTTCAACGCGCGGAGGCGCTGTGGGGGCTGAACCAGTGAACACGGCAGCTTTTAGTATTGCCTCCGGGGCAACCCCCGCAGCTTGGATAGCCGTTTCAGCCGATACGGAAGCGGTCAAAGCGTCTAACACAACGCTCAAAGGCGAACTTGGATCGCCGAAAGAAGAAGAAGCTAACTACGGTTTGGTTCGTAAGCTTGCGGTTTTCAAATACATTGGGACCAACGAATATGAAATCAAAGTTACTTTCACTGCGAAAGCAAAAGATACGGTTCCCGTTACGCTAGCCAAGATTGGTATTTTCAATGCCCAGAACGGGGGCGTGATGATGTTTGAATCTCTTCTGACTGCAACAGCCGCAATCGCAGCTTCTGGGGACGCAGTAACGATCACCGACGTGGTTTCTGGAAGTTGATGAATCTTCGGGCTTACGCCCAAACCATTACCTATACGGTGGGGTTCTACTTGCGTTCTATTGGTATAATGGTTACTGATGTCCGGCACAAACGTACTCGCCTCCTCCCTGGTCTATTCTCACACTCTTAGAGACCTTTATCTGCGTATAAGTGATTCCGGCTGGAGCATTCGCAAGATAAAGTACGACAAAAAAGAGGATTGTTACGTCGCGTCTGCAAAGGACCCATTCGGCAAGGAAGTAGAAAAGACAGGGAATAGCGAGGAGATGGCGACCAGGAACCTTGTCCTAGCCATCGAGCGACTGAATCATATGAGGTCAGCAGCTCAAATCAAGATCGGTCAATGGAAAACTGACTGGAGCGATCAGCTACAGCCGATTGCCGAAGCTTATGCCAAGGCTCCTGTTTATGATCCAAAGGCAGCAACCGCATTCAAGGAGTTAGGAGACGATAGTACACGTCGAGCCAATGTACTTCGCAAACAGATTGAAGTTGAGGAAACCAATAACCCAGAGCCTTATCCTAGCCACGACAAGATGTTGGACGATATTCACAAACGTCAACACTATGAAGTTTCACGCGCCAATACCGACCATCCTATTTGGACACCCGAACAAGTAGTAGCTCATCGAATGGTTCATGATATCTTAGGCCACGGAGTGGCAGGAGGTAAAGATTTTGGTTGGGATTCTGAGAATCGCGCCACGGCCGCTCATATGCCTCTACTCTCAGAGAATGCTCAAAAGGCTCTCTTCACAGAACACATCGCTAGGCCAGCATATGAAACTCACTATCGTAATTTGAGCCCCCAGAAGATCGCGCTTTTTCCGCAATTCGTGGAGCCCATACAAAAAGCTGAAGGCATCCACCCTAACTTCCAGGGTATCCATCCATCGCAGTCGGTAGCCCCGACCGCCATGCCTGCAATCAAGCCACCAAAACCAGTTGCTCCCAACCCCGTTCCGGGTATGGACTTCGGTCGAATTGGATCGGTGCTTCCTGGACAAGACGTAGACCCAACCCTCGCAGATCCCAATGCCAATTATCAGACAGGTATACAGGCGATGGAACCCAATGCCTATCTACATCATGGCGATCCTCTTCAAGCGCAGGATACGTTACACAATGCGTCTCTAATTGATACGGAGTGGTCAAAGCTCAAAACCGGCGAGAACAAGCCCGATTTCGAAAGAATGAAGCTAGCCATCGTCAACGCTTTTCGAGCCGTCTTATTGAGCCCGCGTACGAATCTCAAAGACAACACACAACATTACCAGGACATTTCGGGAGTGCCACCAGGTGTTACAGACCCGACCGTCTACAGAGACACATTGGAGAACAAGCGTCAAGCGCAGAACGTCAAGAACTTTGGCGAGAACGCACGTTTTAGTCATCAGCCCTACTTCAAGCTACTGCCTCAGTTTGAGCGTTTGATCTACGATCGCAATCCGCAAGCGGGATGGGAGGCAGCTAAGAGCCGAGCACAGCACGAGCTATTTGATTGGGAGCAGGAAGAGCAAGAGCACGTCATGGAGGCAGACGAGAAACGGCCTGAGGGGAAGCGCGCGACTCATGCGCAAATTGAAAGAGCTGCTAACAAAGCCTTGACCAAGAAGATCGAAACGTTCCTTGCTGAGCACAAGGGTTATGACCAACCAAATCTCTTTACGGCGGCAAAGAAGGAGCCGACTAAAAACGACTCTTTCTTCCCACTTGAACCTCAAATCGAGCAACAAAAACTTCCTCGCTATCCAGCGGTCATGAATTCCCATCTCAAGGCGATAGCTCAAGTCTCTACGCATGCCGATACACTACTCAAGGCGGCGCTCGAAGACGTACATGAACATGATGGTAGCGGTCATCACTTCCGCGCCGCAGCAACGCAATTGGGCGTTACTGGAGTCGGTCCAAAGGTCGCATCATTTGCATGGTTGCTACTCCAGCCTACGACCTCTCAATTAGCAACTATCGACGCGCATACGATGGCGATGCTTGGGAAGAACGACCAAACGGAATCAAACACAAGAGACTCATTCGCCCGAGAGCGTGAACTCCAAGCGGGTCGAGATGCGGCAGGTTATGGACACGTACCTCTCGGAGCTTTTCAGTGGTCTATGTTAGATCATCAGCACGGCGATGGGGTACATGAAGACCGTACTGGTCTCCGAGTGCTTGATCCTACGCCCCATGACTCTATTGATTGGCCTGAGAAGGAACAGGTCCTCCAAAGTAGCGCATGGGGTAAGCAAGCTCCTGACTGGTGGCAACAGACTGAGCCCTATCGCAAGCAAGTGGGCGAACAATGGGACGAAAAAGTCAACACACCAAAGACTCAGGTGCCTTTCCAAGCCGTAGCGAGCCTTTTCAAGACGGCCACCATTCTACGTACGCCTTGGTTCACACACCCCCAGACCGGCGAGCACATCACGGGCCAGCCAGGTGATACATTAATGCAACATGCAGTCAATTCTTTGCATCTTTCTACTCCAGAAATTTGGTCACAAGTACAAGAGGCGGGTAAGTCATGATCTGTATAACCTGCGAAAAAGACAAGGACATCGAAGAGTTCTCAATAGCTTATGGATCGTATCGGAGATTGCATTGTAAGCTCTGTATGGCCGATAAACAGAAGGCTACGTATAACTCTGATTCTGTTGCTCGTCAACGACGATTGGATAATAATCTCTCCTACTTTTATCGAAGCAAAGATGCGGTGCTTCGGCAGCAGAAAGAACGACGCGATGAAGACCCAGAAATCGACCGCGAAAGGAGTCGCAAGTATCGCAAAGACCATCCGGAAGTTATTCGTGAACTAGGGCGCGCAAATAAAGCTCGTCGTCGCGGAGCACAGGTTCGAGAGCGCGTAGATAGGTGGGTGGTGTGGGATCGTGATAAGGGTGTTTGCCAACTATGTTTGTTGCCCGCTGACCCAAATTATTGGCACCTAGATCATATCTTACCAATTATCAAAGGCGGCGAGCATAGCTATGCGAATACACAAGTTACTCACCCAATTTGTAATTTACGAAAGGGTTCGCACGTAACGGAACAGACGCACCTCTCGACGCCAGAGGTATGGGCGCAAGTTGCGGAGGCAGGGAAGGCGTAGTACGGGATTTCCTGAACCAAACGGCAGAGGTTAGAAAGGCTCAGGAGGTTTTGAAAGTGCAGGATGTCCGATAGGAAAGAAATCCAACGAGGGATTGTTCTCGATGTATCGTTGCTTAGTTTCGTACACGCACATAGCACACTTACAACACGATTGGTGATATTGGACAGGGCGAGCACTGTAGGCAGCATCAGACGGCTTCGGAGGCGGCAGCATAGGAGCCTCATCGAATGGATTCGTGAGTTTATCGGCCTCCAACAAGAAATTGATCGTAGAGGTGGGGTCTAATGTGTCGCGCTTCATATACGCAGCAATAAGTTTGTCAAGCTTTGTGGGTTTGTTAGATGATTCGTCCTGTTTCCAACCGTAGCGCGTCTCCAGATCGGAAAAATGAGGCGTAGATGTAGGGGTAAACCGATACATGCCGAACATAACTACGAATAACAAACATGCTCTAAGGATGGTAAGAATCATGATAGTACCGTGAAGAGATATGCTGGAGTCAACTCGGAAGGATCATAGGGTTGAAAATTGTAGCCAAGGCGCTCTAGGCAACGCGCAGCCAGTCCCGAGCATATGGAAGTACCTTGTACCCCAAAGTTCCACTTGCCCCGGCACAGAACTTTCAGAGCGATGGCTGCAATGGTCGCATAGCCATACTTCTCGCCAATACAAGAAAGCGCGAAGGAGACGGCATTGGCGCGCAGCAATTCGTCGCAAGCAGTCGGGCGTAGAGAGCTTTTCAGCGAAGACAAAACTCGCACATCACTCGTTGAATACTTGTTGATCGGACTTCGAACAACACCGCCAGTCAAAGCCTCTACGATTTCAAAGTTTCCAATACACACACCGCAGTGATTCCAAGATGCAGCCTCTTTACCATATCCACGTTGTCCGAACCGGATAAGGCGCGAAACGAAATGATTGGTCTTTATAAGAAGAATATCGCCTTCCTTGGCTATGAGCGCAGGAGAAGTCATACGTTAGGTTTCCATGACTCTAGAAGACCACTAACGTACTCAAGTGCATCTTGGCTCTCGACGCGCTCGCGGGACTTGCGTCTCATCTCTGCTTGTTGCTCGATGAAGTGCTCCGTCTCGTCGTTCATGACGCCAGCCTTCTCATCGCCGTAATGCTCCTTGTCATCCTCTGCTACGACGATTAGAATGAGGCCATCTCGGAGCTTATCGATCGTTTGCTTTGAGCCCTCCCAGTCCAGCTTGTGAAGTAGGGCGAGCAGATTGCGCCGAGAGAGCTTGACTTCGATTTCTCCTTGAGGCCCGAGAGGTCGCACAACAGACACGTTCGTACGCAGCTTCATGCGGCCACCATATCTTCTGCTCGTGCGTCCGTTGTTTCGTCGCGGGCTTGATCCATATCGTCTTCAAAGCGATCCGAGATCTCGTCTGAATAGAATTGGGGAAGCGCCATATCCATCTCGAATATAAACCACTCGAACCAACCTTCCAGGGGCTTTTCGCCGCCTAGTTGGACGTGGCCGATATAAGCGAGACGCTCTTCATTGAAGATCTCGCCGGACGTTGCAGTACGAAACATGCGCTGCTCTAGCTTGCGCCGCTCGTCCACGCTAGCCCAAAGAAAGGGCAATGGTCCCTGTCGTCCAACGCTGAGGATCTCGGCCCCCTCGGGCATGTGGATCAGAAAGCGCGACTCGACCGGCAACGGATACTTGAAGACGCGACGGCGATAGGGGTTGAGGTCTTTGGGGTTCACGGTGTCTCCTCATCAACTTGTTGGCGACAAGGGGCACAAAGATCATCTAGCGGGGCGCAGAGTCTGCATCCACAGCGTCTGCATCCGACACCGGGAGGAATGGCTACGCTCGTTACCGACGACTTGAACGACGCCCGATCCTTTTCCTGTTGCTTTAGTTCATACTCCGTTATCATGTTGCCCCCAGTATATCATCTTGTACGGCTTCCCATGCAGGCCGAGCTATAGAGCTTGGCTCGAACTCAAAAGTTGATTCAAAATCGTAGCATGCACGAGTCCAAGCAGCCTGTAGCTCTACAATACACAATCCCGCAGATTTGCGAAGATCGGGGCGGGACCGCTTGAGGTCTTGAAGTGGCATACCAAGATCGGCGACGAAATCATCTGGGCGGTTCAATCTCATGAGTCTTCCTCTTCTTCAGCTCACGGCGCGAACGGAGGCTACCTCATCGTCCCCGGCTTCGAGTGCGGCGACGAACCGATCCCACTGTGCGGGCGAGTCCACGAAGGCGACCGTGCGCTTGTGGTGATCGAAGTCCTGACGGAGAATGACGAACGTGTACTTCATGGGGAACAGCGAGTAGGAGCCGTAGACGGCGGGCTCGGTAGGATTGGCTTGCATCGGGGCTGCTTTGCTTTGTTTCTTGGTTGAAGTCATAGACATAGTATACCAGCTTCCGCTACAGAAATCAAACACTTCATAGAGTTCTTCTACGACATAAGGGGCGATGGCTAACATCCTACACCGCAGTCTTGATGAGCTAGTAGCATACCCTCCTCATGAGCCGCGTACGGAGAGCCCCACGTACGTCAAGACCCATCACCACCTGATTTTCGTACTAGATGCTCCTTGCTGGGTCTGCGGTATTCGCCACTCAACGGGCGGCAAAATGGAGAGCCATCATGCTCACTTTGAGTGGGCTTCACAGAATGGACTTGACCTTGAGAAGGTAACCGCCGATTGGCCTGACATCACAGATCGAGCTAAGCTCGCTATCTGGGTGGATTCAGAGGGCAATATGCTTGTTCTCTGCGCAGCGCACCACAGAGGGAAGTACACAGGCATACATGAGATCACCTATCCTGCTTGGCTGCTACAGAAGTACGAGGGCGAAGACTTCACATTCATCAGTCAAGAGACGGTCCCGAAGGCTAAG
>ODAK010000721.1_pt1 | contig 37743 bp, 31 predicted proteins | sample 1539591 | NCBI WGS metagenome assembly ODAK01 (sample SAMEA3539303, study PRJEB22396) | soil metagenome | biome: tundra; feature: field; material: soil | place: USA | collected 2010-05 | depth 0.15 m | reverse complement strand
TGCAAGCAAATTAACAGGGAGATCGCATCCCTCTGCCCGCTGAAGCGAGCAGTTCTCTGCGGTTTCGAATCTATGGAAACTCAGCTTGGAAATACCAGCGGCTTTTCCTGAAAATCCACTCGCCAGTCCAGCACGTCGACCCCCATCACTCCCGCAGCCTCCTCGGCAAACGCCGCCAACTCGTCGCTCGAAATCTCGTCTCCGGCCATCCTCACGCGCGTCAATATATTCGACAGCCATTTATTCATGTCCGCCGAGCGCCGCGCGACGTTTCGAAAATCGCCCTGGCTATTGATGCCGTGAATTGCGGCGCCGAACGCAGGTAAAATCGCGGCCATCTGCACCAGATAACTTTGGTGATACAGATTCTTATCGATGAGGTGCGCGGAACACACCAGTAAAGTTCCAAAGAACAATCCAGTCGCCAGCCATTGCAGACGCTCGTCAATCCGGCTGTTCTGCCGCGAATTATGAGCGTGATATTGAATCTGCGACGTCAGCTCGTACTCGATTAGCAATTTTCGATAGGCCTGGCAATAAGAATGATCCAGCTGTCCTTGCAACATTCCGCCTTCACGAACGGCCGCTTGAAAATGCCAGTCCACCCAGGTTTTTCGCGGCAGACCGCGCAGAGAATGCTCGGGAACGCGATCCGTTCTGCTGAACCTGCCAATCAAGAATAGGAAACGCATTTGACGGAGTTTCTCCGCCAGCGAGCGGTAATCAATCCATCGTTCGTGCCATCGTCGCCGCCGGCCGAGCATGGTGATCGCAATAATTAAAACGATCGAGCTCAGCTCCAGCGCGACCCACAGGTCCGGATTGTTTTTATCGAAAAACGCGCGCAACGCGAAAAGTACCGCGCACGCAGCAAGCAAATAGTTCACCAGGAATGAGCTGCGGTAGAGATTTGCAAAGTGGTTGGCTAGCTTGTCTGCCCACGCATAGTGGAGCAGGAATTTTTTTTCTACCTGATGTTTTGCGTCCGCCGGCAGGCCGTGCGAGACGGCCCAGGCAGCTTTCCATTCTTCCCGCGTCTCTTTTTCGTAATCGCGCTGCAAAATCCGCAGCGGCCAAGGATTCGAACCGGCAATCAGCTTTGAAAATATTCTAAATGCAACCCCCAGCGTCCAGGTATGGGGTTCTTCCTGGAAGTACGTTTTTCTGCGGTCAACACTTTTTCCGCCGGACGATGCGCCTTCCTCCGCTGGCTGAAAACTCAATAGCGCGATCAATTGTTTCTCGAGCTCTTCAATCGTAAGTTGGCAGCGGCCCTCCTCCTCCTTGGCGATTAGAATGCAACTGTCATGCGGAGGCACGGTCTTTATCCAAACTGTCGGGATGTGGAGTTGCGCCGCTTCCGCTACGATTTGCGCGGTTCCGCCCTGGCTTCTTGCCGCTTCGCCATCCCAGATTGCGATCAGTAAATCGCAATGCCTCAGCACCGTGCGGCCGACGCTTTCATAAGCCCGATTTTGCGCGTCCTGATTTTCCCGCGATCCGTCCAATTCGAGAGTAGCCATGGCCTGCTTCAGCAATTCACGAAAGTGCTTTTTCGATTCCGGCGTGGCGAAATCATTCTCGTAGTCATCAATGGGAAAAGGAAACGGTGACTGAAGTTCAAATCCCAGCGCCAGACCTTCTTCCGCAACCATCCGGTCGGAACCTTCCGCGAGCGGAGAGATCACCCGGAACAATGGCTCACGCGAATCGTAGCCCGCCCGACTGTCACCGGCGATTTCCGCTCCGGCATTCCGCACGGATTGCAGAACGTGGTGGATCTGCCGTTTCAATCTTGGAAGGTCGGCCGTCTTCAGGTGATTCGGCCGGTGTCCCGTAACGCCGACACGAATCGCAAGACGAGTCTTGGGCGGATGCGGGTTGGCGTTCTTGGACATGACTGTCCGGCTACTTTTGCAAAATCATCAGCTCGATTCCAGAGGCCGCATCTTTGCGGTGAAACACCTGCTCCGTCGCTTTCTTAAAATCTTCCGGCTTTGCATCGGGAATCTCAACGAAAGTTTGCGGATTGCGATCTGCCAGCGGAAACCATGAACTTTGTATTTGCACCATGATGCGGTGCCCCTTCCGAAATGTGTGATTCACATCCGGCATCGAAAAATTCAACTCAGCAACTTTCCCAGGCGTGAGCGCTTCCGGCTTTTCCCAACTGTTGCGGAATTTCGCGCGCATCGGTTCTCCGCGCAAAAGTTGTTCGTATCCGCCCATGCGAACCGCCGGCGCTCCCAGTACTCGCTTGCTTGCGTCGGTCGGAACTGCATCGGGATAATCGTTGGGATAAACATCAATCAGCTTCACCACAAAATCCGAATCGGTTCCGCTGGATGCGATTCTCAATTTTGGAGAAACTGGTCCGGCAATCGTCACATCTTCATCGAGCGGCTCTGTCTCGTAGACCAGCACATCGGTCCGGCGCGCTGCAAAGCGCTGATCGTCCACCATATAACGTTGCGGAACGGCCGTGGCCATGTAATCCACAAATGGAACCGGATGCGCGGGATCGCTCACGTATTCGTCGAACCCTTCATTCGTGCCGGGTTGATCAAAAGACAATTTTCCGCCCGCGTGCAGATAAAGTGTCTTCGGCTGCGCGTTCGCGGGTGGCCACGAATCGTACTTTCGCCAAACATTTGTGCCTGTCTCGAACACGTACGCCTTCGGCAGTTCTGTTCCCTTGCCCTTCAAATAATATTCAAAGAATGGAAACTGAATATTCGCGCGGAAAAATTCCGACGTCTTCGCCGCAAATTGTACGTCTCCCAGATAATCGCCGTCGGAACGCGCCCATCCGCCATGTACCCACGGCCCTACAACAAGCGAGTTCTGAATTCCGGAATTGTATTTGTCGATTGCATGAAACGTCTTGAACGGGCCGGAAAGGTCTTCCGCGTCAAACCAGCCGCCAACCGTCATCACCGCGCACTTTATATTTTTCATGTGCCGCGAAAGATCCCGCGCATTCCAATAAGCGTCGTAAGTCGTGTGCGTTAGTTGATCGTGAAAAAGGGGATTCGAGCTTTTCAAGTACTGCGTTTCCAGAGTCCGAGTGGCGCCGGCATGGAGAAAAAACTCGTATCCGTCGGGTGTACCGAATTCGTACGGCACAAACGCGGCGGGTAGTTGCGACGGCTCAGGGAATGGCTTAAAGAACGTGCTGTAAAAGCCGAAGTTCGCGGCCAGCATGAAAGCGCCGCCGTGGTATCCGTCATCGCTGAAGAATAAATCGGTCATCGGAGCCTGCGGCGACGCAGCTTTTAAAGCCGGATGTGAATCAATGATGCTCGCCGAAGTGTAAAACCCCGGATACGAAATTCCCCAGATTCCAACTTTTTCGTTATTGTTTGCCACGTGCTTCAGCAGGAATTCAATCGTGTCATACGTGTCCGTGCTGTCGTCAACATCGCTCGGAGATTTATGATCGTCAATGTGCGGATGCATCTCGGCAAATTCGCCTTCAGACATGTATCGCCCGCGCACATCCTGATACACAAAAATATACGCCGCTTTCTCGAATTCATCCGACGGGCCAAGCGTTTTCTTGTACTGATCCTCGCCGTACGGCGCCACGCTGTATGGCGTGCGGTCCATCAGAATCGGATGCGGCTGCGACGTGTCCTTCGGCACGTACACTGACGTGAACAATTTCTTTCCGTCACGCATTGGAATTCTGTATTCGTATTTCGTGTAATGCGCCATCACGTAATCTTCTTTCGCAGGTTCTTGTGCCACCTGCGCGCGCGCAGCTCCACCGCCGATCGCCAACAAACCGCAGGCGATCACCGCAACCATCCAACTCCTTCGTAAACTCGTTTCCATTTTCAGGTCTCCTCGGAATCCAAATCCGTCGCGACGAGAGGATACCACTGCCGTAGTACGCGGTTAAAGCCGCATGACGTTTGTCATTCCTAATTTGATGACTCACAAATAATATCCGCTCGCGAAATGATATGCGAGCGATCCGAACTATCGGTTTATTGTTTCTGGCTTTTTTAATTCTGGCGATGCCGAGCGCGTCTGCTGCGCAGATCGGCGTGGGCATATCTATGAGAGTTGCGCCTCCACCGCTGCCGGTATACGAGCAGCCGGTATGTCCGGGAGACGGATTTATCTGGACGCCTGGATACTGGGGATACGCTGACGACGATTATTGCTGGGTGCCGGGCACGTGGATACGCGCTCCGTTCGTTGGAGGATTGTGGACTCCGGGCTATTGGGGCTGGGGCGGCGGATTATATTTGTGGCACGCGGGATACTGGGGAAGGCACATCGGATTCTACGGCGGCGTGAACTACGGATTTGGATACGGCGGCTTGGGATTTGTGGGCGGATTCTGGCGTGGCGGAGTGTTCGCGTATAACCGGTCGGTGACAAACGTCAACGTGACGGTGATTCGTAATACGTACAACCAGTCGGTGACGAATACGACCGTGAATCGGACAAGCTTTAACGGCGGGACCGGCGGAACTTCCGCTCAACCAAATGCCGCGGAACAAGCTGCGGCGAATGAGCGCCACACGCCGGCTACGACCGAACAGACGCAGCGCGAACATGCTCCTTCAACGAACAAGTCCCAATTCGCTTCGGCGAATCACGGAACACCGGGCGTTGCCGCAACTGCGAAGCCCGGGCCATTTAGCGGAAGTGGAGTTAGGAGCAAAAGGCGCGGGCGGGTCGAATGCTGGAAACCACGGCGGAGCTAATAAGATCGGCAGCGGTAGCGGCTCCGGGAAAATTACGGCCGCGAACACGAACGCTGGGAACAATCCGCAGCGAGCGAAAAACACGAACGCTCCAAACGGAAGCGGCGCGGGCGCTGCTAAAGGGGTGGGACCAGGAGGCAAAGACTCGAATCCTCCGAAGAATCCGCCACCGCCAAAGGGCAAAGGCGGAACGGGCGGCCGGAATCCAAAAGAACATCAATAGAGTTGGAAGAAATCAACACGGAATAAGGTCCGGGGAGCGTGAATCGCTCCCCGCTTTTTTGGGGGCGTTGGTGTAATGAAGGCTTAAGCGCGTGTTAAGGCTGGAGCGAATACGTTGTACCAGAATGAGAGAGCATCTGTGACGGAAGAAAATATAAGACGGCAAAACAAACCGCTGTGGACGGGCATCGGCGCGGTCGTCGTGATTGCGCTTCTTTCGCTGATCTCACCGGTGCGCGGACTGGCCGCGAAATTTTTTGCTTCGCTGCGAATTCCGAAACCACAAGCGGTGAGCGTGGACGTGTCCGCATTGTCCGGAGCGAATGGAAACCGGACTTTGCAGCAGATGATCAGCCAGATGATTTCGAGCAAGACGAACGTTACGGAGAATGAGGCGGACGAGACGGCGGCAAAGGCGGATGCTGCGTCGAAGCTTGCGGGATTTGCGGTGCAGTTGCCGGCGGCCCGGAAAGATTTGCCGAAAATAGTTGTGCAGGGCGGACATGCGGTGGATATGTCTGTAGACCGCGGCAAACTGCAAACGATTTTTGACGAGGCCGGCCGGCACGATTTAGTTTTGCCGGCGAATTTGGATGGCGCGGCGGTGACGCTGAAGACGCCGCGATCAGTTCGCGCGCAATATGGAAATTGTCCAGTGCCGCCGAGCACGATTCAAGGGCAGATAAATGGGCCTCCGCCACCATCGGCGGACAATAGTGATTGTCTGGTGGTGACGGAAGGCCCGACGAGTGTTGTGAACGCGCCAGCGGGACTGGACATTCAACAACTGGTGGAAATTGGGCTGGAACTTTCGGGGATGAGTCCGAACCAGACGCAACAATTTTTGAAGAATGTGGATTGGAAGTCCACTTTGAGTTTAGCGATGCCGCGATTTATGCGGTCATTTGAAACGGTGCAGATCAATGGAGTGCAGGGCGTGCTGGTGAATACGCTGGGACGGCGCGGACCGACGTACATGTTGATCTGGGTGCGGGACGGGATGGCGTACTCATTGACTGGCTATGCGAGTGCTAGCGACGCGACGGCGCTGGCGAGTTCGTTGCGATAGATTTCTTAGGAGAACATTCTGAGCGCGACAAATAATTTCGCGATTGAAACGCACGGCCTCCGGAAAGAGTTTGGCGCGAAGGTTGCGGTGCGGAATTTGTCGTTGACGGTGCGGCGTGGAGAAATATTTGGATTTTTGGGACCGAATGGAGCGGGAAAGAGCACGTCGATCAAGATGCTGGTGGGACTTGTGAAGCCAACGGGCGGAAAAGCGTTCGTGCTGGGGGCGCCCGCAAATGATGTGGAGATTCGGCGGCAGATTGGATTCTTGCCGGAGGATTTTCGTTTTTACGACTGGCTTACCGCGGCGGAATTGATCCGTCTTCACGGGCGGTTGTGCGGAATGGAATCGGATAAGTTGCGGCGGCGAGTTCCTGAGGTGCTGGAACTGGTCGGGCTTACTCCAAACAGTGACCGGCGAGTGCGCGCATTTTCCAAAGGAATGCTGCAACGATTGGGACTGGCGCAAGCGCTGGTGCACGAACCGCAAATTATTTTTCTGGACGAGCCGACTTCGGGATTGGATCCGATGGGGCGTCGGATGGTGCGGGATATTCTGCGAGCGCAACGAGAGCGCGGGGCGACGGTGTTTCTGAATTCACATTTACTGGGCGAGATTGAAGTTACGTGCGACCGGGTGGTGTTTATTAAGGATGGCGAGGTGGTGGCGAGTCAGGATTTGCACGCTGTGGCGGACGAGCAGGTGCGCGTTGTGGTGAGCGCCCGAAGTATTTCGCAGAAGGCGATTGATGGACTGGTGCCGTGGAGCACGTCCGCGAATTATGAAAATGAGCGACTAATTTTTACGGCGCGGTCGAAGGAAGTGCTGCCGGACGTGCTGCGGCATCTTGTTGCATCGGGCGCGGATATTTTCGGATTCACTCCGGAACGAATGTCGTTGGAAGATTTGTTTGTGAAGATTATGGGAGAGGATCGCGGGCTATGAACGGAATCTGGATCATGGCCGGAATCACTTTTCGCGAAGCGGCGCGGCGGAAGATATTGTGGACGGCGATGATCGCGGGCGGACTGCTGCTGGCGATTTTCGCGGTGGCGCTGCATTTGCAGATGGATGAGTTCAATTCGCGAGCGATGTCTCCGTTTTTGCGGTATCAGGTCGAGAGCGGCATGCTGATGGTTGGTTTGTACACCGTTGATTTGCTGGCGGTGGTGATGACGATTCTCACATCGATTGACACGCTGGCGGGAGAGATCAGCTCCGGCACGATCCACGCGATCGCCACGAAACCGGTTTCGCGGTGGCAAATTTTGATTGGAAAGTTTTCCGGATTTATCGCGATGATTTCTGCATATGTAGCGTTGATGTTTTCTGGAACCGTGGCGGTGAGCTACTGGGCGGTAGGAGTGACGCCGCAACATCCTATCCGCGGAGTGCTGCTGATTATTCTGGAATGCGCGGTGGCGTTAAGCGTTACATTTTTGCTGGGGACGTGGTTTTCAACTTTAACAAATGGAGTTTTGGTGCTGGGACTTCAGGGACTGGCGTTTATGGGCGGATGGTTGGAGCAGGTGAGCGGATTTTCGCAGAGCGCGCACATCGTGACGCTGGGAGTTGTGACCAGCTTGATTATGCCGGGGGAATCGCTGTGGCGGCGGGCGGCGTATGAGATGCAGACTCCGCTGGCGGCGTCGCTATCGTTTTCACCGTTCGCGAATGTTTCGATTCCGAGCGGCGCGGCGGTTGTGTATGCGGGAGTATTCCTCATAGTTATGCTTGCCGTTGCGATTTACCATTTCCAAGAACGGGATTTATAGAGGCGGCGAAAGTTAGTGGACCGAATTCCACCAGGGACTTTCGGCCCAATAGATTCGGATTGAGTAGCCAATTACGGCTGTCGGCTCTCGATCCAACAGGGGTTTGTAGAATTGTTTGCCCGGTTCACCTGTAAGCGTTCCTTGAAAAACCATGGGACTGATCGCGACATATGCCGGCAATTGAGGAAGGGAAACTTGAGTCCGCGCGACCATTGCCGCGCCCGGCATGTACGTGCATTGAATTCCGTAATAGGCTGGGTCCGCGGGTCCAAAGACTGCCAAGTTGATGCTCTAAACGCCGTGTTGATCCATCCACTGCTTCAATGGTTTGATGTCCTGCCCCCAATCGAGATTGGAATCAGAAAGATATTTGTAGCCGTTTTGAGGTCCTTCAATGAGTTCATTAAAAAACGCGAGGTTATGCGGATAGACCCGCGCAAATTCGAATATCCAGAACAAACAAAGCAGACCCAGTGCGGGACGAGCGATTCTGGATTTCGAACGCAAGAATTCAGAGGCGGCGAGAGCACACAGCAGAATTACGAATGGGAAGATCGGCAGGATATGACGGAGCCCAATATTAAGATCAGAATGCATAGCAACGGACATGTAGATGAATACGGGAACCAACACGAATACGTAGTTCTTGAGGAATTCCTTCCACCGAAGAGCGCAGACAACCATACCTCCGAGAAATAAAAGGATAAGTGAAACAGGCGTCTTTATCAGAAACGCGACGGGAAAGTAATACCACCAGCCATGCATTGCGGTTCGTCCCAAGAAGAAAGTGGGCCTCCCGCTTTCTTTTGCCTGCTGCAACACAAAGCCTTCGGAAAATGCATTCGGCAAGAGATGGTGCAAATCGATCCAACTCACGACACGCGCGAGTTTCGGTGCGTGCTCGAGTACGAAGGGAACGCTGTCAAACTGGAATCGCCATCCGGGCGTTGAACTGGGCATGTAATGAAAACCGTAGGACGCCCAGATGGCGCACCAACACAGCACAAACAGCATGACAAGGAGGGCGGCGCTCGCGGCAATCCGGCCCAAACGCGTTGGAATTTCTCGCAAGCCTCCGAGCCGGCACGACCAAGACACCCGACGTAGGGAGTGCACGAGCAGAAGCAATATGATAATTGGGCCCAGCAATAATGCAGAATATTTGCTGATCACGGCAAACACCGTCAACGCCGCGAGCCCAAGAACATTTGGGCCAGTTAAGCAGCGTGCAGTGCGCCACAAGAAATAGATCGCTCCGAAGAAAAAGCAGGTGACGCCGAAGTCGGTGGTCACTAGAGAGGCATAAGCCAAAATGTTGGGTTCAATCGTGTAGAACCCCAAGGCGAAGACGGCAGGCCAAAATCCCATCAATTCGCGCGCCCAGCAGAAAATGAGAACTCCCAACAGTACTCCCACTAGACTGATCATGAACCGCGCAGGATAAAGCAGTTCATCTCCAGCGTTGCCTTGGTAGAGGAACAGATACGCATAAATAGGTTGCGTCTGAGTTATCTACTTCACGGGACTTAGATTATCGATATCTCGCGTTTCTGTTCTAATGCTTTCGTGAAACAGCAGCGGCAACGCCGCCCACAAGCGCAGAAAGGGGAGATGCTCCGGATCTATGCGGTAATCCCGCAGCTTGAGCGCCAGATATCCTGTAGTGAGGTGAATCGGTTCGTCAGACGTGGCCGACATGCTGGTGATGCTGTTGTTCGTCAGCCAGAGAAACGCGGCCGCGAAAATAATAAGAACGGCGGCTGTGCGAATCCAATTGGGTCGAATCATGGCCAGGATTGTAGCGATTCGATGTTGCCGCGACAACTCAGTTGCTTACTGACGATTTTAATTACCTTCCTGATGATTTTAACTTCGAGGCGCAAGTCGGCTGCCGTCAGCTCGCAGGCGCATCTGGGATGCGGGTGGATTGCCACGCTACGACCTGCCAGCGGCCGATGCGGCGCAAGAATGTGCCGGTGTTGCGATACTTGGTGATGGTGGGCGACTTACCGGCGCTGTGCTCTTCGTCTGAGACCAGGCGGAAGGCGACGATTGCGACGTCGCCATATTCGTGAATGGTCACGTCTTCGGCGGAATATTTTGTAGTGACTTCGAGGCGGGGCTGACGGCCGCCGCCGCCGAGATTTTTCATGATGTCAGCCTTGGTGACGACCACGCCGGCGGAGCGGGTGTAGATAACGTCATCGGCGAAGAACCGATCGAAGCCCGCAGGATTACTTCTTGCCGCGTCTTGCAGGAATTGATTCAGCATGTCGGTGAGTTCGCGGGATGCGGCCGACGTTGTAGGAGTTTGCCTTGAAGATGGTAAAGGCCACGCCGATGGGAGTAACAAAAGAGCGAACGCCATCAGAGCTAGTTTTATGCGCATTGCAATTCCTCCAGTTTGTTGGGAGAGAGTAATACGGAATGCCGAGAATTGCAGCACAACGTTGGAAAAGTGGGAAGGAAAATCAGGGCGGGAGATTCCCCGCCCTGATTCGATTTAGCGAGCGTAATTCAGCGCGAAACTTTCGCGGCGGATTAAATTGTCTTCAGTATGGCCAGCATGCGTTGCCACGACTGGTCGTGCGCGGTGACGTTTGCTGGAACGGTGTTCGTGGGGTCTTCGCCCATGCGCATGAATCCGTGGCCCGCGCCGTCGCATGTGATGGGATCATATTTCTTGTTTGCGGCCTTCATGGCCTCGGTTGTGGCGGGAATAGTCGCGTCAACGCGCGCGTCGTTGCCGGCATAAAAACCGTAGACGGGCGCGGTGATGGCGGACATCGCCGCGGCGTCAGGCGGAGTGCCATAGAAAACAAAGGCCGCGGACAGATCCTTGCGATTGGTGCCGAAGCGGAAGGATTGGCCACCGCCCCAACAAAATCCGGTGACGGCTAGTTTGCCATTCGCCGCGGACAACTTCTTCACGTAATCGGCAACGGCATTCAAGTCGCCGGTGATGGTATCGGCATTTAGTCCATTGATCGCGCGCATTGCGTCCTGCGCGGTGAATTCGACCGACCCTTTGCCGGTGGGGCCCAAGCCGGAAAGAAGATCGGGCGCGATGGCGATGTAGCCATTTGCCGCGAGTTTATCGGCGACGGTTTCGACCCAATCGGTAAGACCGAAGATTTCGTGAATCACCAGGATGGCGGGCGCCTTCATTTTTATTTCTGGATAGACGATGAAGGCGTTGACCGAGCGATTTCCGTATTTAATCGTCACCCATTCCTGATGGCGCGTGGATTTTGCGAGAGTTTCCTTCGCCCACGGCTGCGGGGCCTGTGCGAAGACGGGCGCGAGACAGAACAGAAAAGCGAAGAGGGCGAGAGTTGTGCGTTTCATGTGCGGAATTTTACACCAATCGTGAATTTGAACCAAATTCGGCGAAACACTTCAGGGCTGGCGCGGAGCGCCGCCGGTTGACGACATTGCGGAGATCAAAGCGTTAATTGCCTGCGGGCTGCCGGTGAAAATATTTACGGGCGCGCGGCGGTAAGCAATCATCTGGCGATAGATAACGTCTTCAAGACTGGAATTAATTCCCCACCCTGCCAGATATGACAGACGAAGATCGGCATCGCGATTGATTTCCGCGCCTTCGAGCCATGGGCCGAGATCAGATTTCTGTCCGGCGTAGGTGGCGAACAGATCCGTGGCGGAATTGATTCCGATTTCGTGGAGAGATTGAACGACGGGCGCGTAATCGGGGCGATCGAGGCGTTGCTGCACTTCGTCGAGATTAATTTTCAGCGGCTCGCCCTGTCCCATGAAAACCATGTCGTAACCCTGGCCTTCAATTGTGTTGGCCCAGACGCTGCCGTAGGGGAACACGTCGAAGAATGTGGCTAGCTCGCTTTTCACGGTACGGACGTCGCTCTCATATAAAGGAACGTAGAGGGTGAAGATGCCGCCGGGATTCAGATGATCCTTCACGGCCTGGAAATATTCTTTTGAATAAAGAGCGGCGGTGCCTTTTACAAAAACGTCGAGCGGATCGCTGGCGATGATGTCGAATTTGTCTTTGGTGGTGAGGACGTAGTGGCGCGCGTCGTCATAGACGATGTGGGTGCGCGGATTGTGAAAGACGTCGTAATCTTGTTTGAAGAAATATTTTGTGGAAGTGGGCGGAATTACCGGCTCGATTTCGCAGACGGTAATTTTCTGGATGCCGGGATAGGTGGTGAACGTGCCGGCGGAAACTCCGGCGCCGAATCCGATTCCGAGAACGGATTTCGGATTGGGATGAAGCAGCGCGGCGAGGTGGCCGACCATGCGTTGCAATTTCATGTCATACGGTTCAGTGGTGGCTTCGACGTGACCATTCACGTCCACTTCAATTGCGCCGTCATTCCATCGGGTGATTGCGACGGATGAATTAATTCCCTCTTTCGTGTAGAGCACAGTGGATTTTCCGGCGGAGATGGCCATGCGGCGTCCGTACGCGATTAATTCGCCGGGAATTTTGTCCACGCCGATGACCAGGAAAATGGCGATGACCATCGAGGCGGTGAGCAAAGCAGCGACACCCGGAGATTTATATTTCAGGATGTGCGGCACGAGAACGAAGAGCGAGCTGACGGCTGCGAGCGCGAGTAAAACGCGTTGCGTGTCTTGCGTGCCTATGGAGGGAATTAAAATTAAGCTGACAACTAGCGCGCCGATGATTGCGCCGAAAGTGTTTGCGGCGTAAACGCTGCCCACTACGCGAGTGGAATTTTCGTCGGACGATGCGGCGGCCGCGAGAGCCAGCGGAAAACTTGCGCCCCACAAAATTGTGGGCGGCAGGATGGCCCAAAGGCAGCGCGCCATGTCCAGTTGAAAAATGTACCAGGGGCTGGTGGTGAGGAGCGGATTGACGGGCCAATACGGAAGCGAGTCGGCGATCATGTAGGCCGTCCACGCGATGCCGAAGGTCAGAAGGACTTGGCTCCAGCCGAGCGCGAGGCGCGGACGCACCGCGCGGACAAGCCACGCGCCGCCTGCGCTGCCGATGGCGAGGCCAATCAAGAAAACTGCGAGGATGATGGAGAAAACGTAAACGGTTGCGCCTAGCATCATGCCCATGAGGCGCGTCCAGACGACTTCGGCACCGAGCGCGGAGGCTCCGGAGAGCGCGATGGTTACGTAGACTGGCCAGCGAGATGAGGAGTCGGCGTCGGCGCTGTTGGCGATTGTTCTTTCGGGAGCGAATGAAGTTGGCGCGTCGGATGAATCGCCTACGACTGCGCGATTGGGAGTGAGGCCGGCCAGCATGAAGCTGATCAGCGCGACGACGACGTTGATCGCGGCGGCAACAAAAGTTGCGGTGGCCATGTTGAATACGCGCAGCAAATAAAATCCGGCGAGCAGGCAGCCGAAGACGGCTCCGATGGTGTTGCCTCCGTAGAGCAGACCCCACCAGGAAACTCCGCGCGGCGTGGATTCGATCCAGCCGACGATGGCTGGAAGCGATGCGCCCATTAATATTGTTGGCGGCAGCAAGCAGATGGCGGAGACGATTCCTCGCATTAACATGCCGGGCATGCCGACTCCGGCTCCGGCGATGTAGATGCGGTCAATCAGTGGGATGCAAAGTTGGACGAGAATTCCGAATGCGGCGATGCCCAATTCCAAATAGGCGTAGATGCGCAGCGGATGTTTGCGCGAGCGGAGGCGCGGCAGCCAAATGCTGCCGATGCACAAGCCGCCCATAAATGTGGCCAGCAAAAAAGCGAGCGAGACGGTTGTCGAGCCAATTGCTAATTGCAGAAGCTGATACCAAACAATTTCGTAGATGAGCGCGGAACATCCGCTGCCCGCGAAAAGAAGCAGGAGCAGCGGCAGATACCGCGAGGCGTTGAAACTTTGGCCCGATTCTTGAATGGCCTCATTCATGGTGTGGAGCATTCTTATACACTGTGCGCGGCCAGTTTCAAAACGGAATTGAAGCGGAATCGGGCTTGGCGCTAGTGAGCACGGGGAGTAGAATTCCCGCAGAATAGGCCTGACGACGGGATCGGCCGGGGTGGCCGATTGAGAGGTCCCCATGAAATTCCGGTCGTGCTGCCCCAGAAATCGTCCGCGAATTGTTCCTTTCATATTAATGATGGCTTTTCTTGCTGGAGTCCCTCCTTGCGCGAGTGCGGGTGATAAAGCGTCGGATCATTTGAGCAAGGGGATGGTGCTGGCGGAAAACGGGGATATTAATGGCGCGATTGTGGAGTATCGCAAGGCGCTGAAACTGAATCCGGATTTTGTTGACGCGCACAATAATCTGGGGCTGGCGCTGGAAACAAATAAAAATTTGGATGGCGCAATTGCGGAATTCCGCGAGGCGTTGCGGATCGCACCGGATGACCCTGTCGTCCATTTTAATTTGGGAATAGCGCTTCGCGCTAAGGGCGATACGGTGGCTGCAATTGCGGAATACAACGCGGCAGTGCAGTCGAATCCGGAATTGATTGAAGCGCGGTGCAACCTGGGCATGCTGCTGGACGAGCGCGGCGACTTGGATGCGGCGATTGTGCAATATCGCGAAGTGCTCCGGATTAATTCTGAGCTGGCGATACCGCACAATAATTTGGCGACGGCGCTTTACAAGAAACATGATTTGGATGAAGCGATCGTGGAATATCGGCAGGCGGTGCGACTGAAACCGGATTACGCGATGGCGCATTTTAATTTGGGTCTGGCGCTTTTTGACAAATCGGAGGTGGACGGAGCGATCGTGGAATATGAAGCCGCGCTCCGGATGAATCCGTATCACGCGAAGTCACATTATTTTTACGGGAAGGCTTTGCTGGTGAAGGGGCGAAACGAGGAGGCTGCGCGAGAATTTGCCGATGCGCAGGGGATGGATCCGCGGCTCAAACCTCCGGCTAATTTGCCTCATCAGTAGAATGCCGTACGACGTTTTGGCTGCTGCGCGAAGTCTGCTATCTTAAGTGTTGGAGATGTGGGTGAACCGTCTCCGAGAATTCCATTAAACTGATGATTGGAGAAACGACGATGCGAAAGAATATTTTTGCGATTTGTGCGGTGGTCGCGCTGAGCCTGGCGCTGCTGACGATTCCGGCGAAGAGCCAGCAGGATAAGAGCCAGCGGCCGAGTCCTCCGGCTTCGACGCAGTGCAACCTGGCCGGCGGCTACGTAGTTAAGATTGATTATTCGAGTCCGCGAATGAAGGGCCGCAAGATTTACGGCGATCTTGTGCCGTGGGGACAGCCGTGGCGCGCCGGAGCGAATGAGGCGACGACATTTGTTACGGACGCGGAATTGCTTGTAGGCGGCAAGACAGTGCCCGCGGGAAGCTACACGATATTCACGGTCCCTAACCAAACGCAGTGGCAACTGATCATCCACAGGAAAACCGGCGAGTGGGGCATTCCCTACCCCGGAGAATCCGGTGAACTTTTGCGGACGAACATGACGGTTTCATCGCTGCCCGCACCGCTTGAGAATTTCACGATCGGGTTCGACGAGGCCGGCGGCGCATGCGCCCTGAACATGGACTGGGAAACGACGCGTGCTTCGGTGAAGATTTCGCGGAAGATGTAACGCGAAGTTTCTCTTCGGCGCAATTCACGCGTTGCGGATCTGAAAACTTTCATCTGAACAAATTTATTTAAATGGATGGCCCATGTCCCCTGGGCCAACGGCCTCAGGTAACTGGGGAAACAACACGATCAGGATTTTGGAATAAGGAGCGGTGAAAACCACGGCGATGGGTGTGTCCAGCATAGTTCGGATGGCATTGAAGGCGCTGAGCCGCAATAAGACGCGGACGTTCCTTACGATGCTGGGAATTACGATTGGCATCGCGGCGGTGATTTGCACGGTGGCGCTAGGCGATGGAAGCTCGCACCTGATCGAGGCGCAGCTCGATAATTTGGGCGACAACATGATTTGGGTGGCGGCGGGCAACCGAAACATAGCGGGCGTGCGAACCGGAACCGGCGCGACGAAATCGCTGACGCAGGCGGACGCGGAAGCGATTTTGCGCGCGGTTCCGCAGGTGAAAGCGGTAGCGCCGAATTCCAGCGGACACGCGCAAATCGTTTATCAAAATAAAAACTGGAACACGTTGTTTCGCGGGAACACGCCGGACTTTCTGGTGGTGCGGCACTGGGGGATCGCTTCGGGCAGAACTTTTACGATGAAGGAAGTGGAGGCAATCGCAAACGTCTGCATACTTGGGCAGACCGTGGCGCAAAATTTATTTGATGAAGATAGTCCATTGGACAAAGTGATTCGCGTGAACTCAATTCCCTGCCGCGTGATTGGCGTACTGGAGCCGAAGGGACTGGCGCCGTGGGGAAACGATCAGGACGATTTTATATTGATGCCGTTGACGACCGCGCAGCACAAAATCAAAGGAGTGGACTGGCTGGACGATATTTTTATTTCCGCGAGATCCACGGACGAGATTGACAGTGCTACTCAGCAAATTTCTGTGTTGTTGCGGCAGCGACACAAACTCGGGCGGGACGAAACGGACGACTTCAGCATTCGGCATCCTGAAGATATTTTGAATGCGCGGAAAGAAGCGAGCCGCACGTTTGGGTTGATGCTGGCGACGACGGCGTCGGTGGCGCTTTTGATTGGTGGAATTGGGATTATGAATATCATGCTGGTTTCGGTGACGGAGCGGACCCGGGAAATTGGCGTGCGCATGTCCGTCGGCGCGACAGAAAGCGATGTGCGCGGACAATTTCTTACCGAAGCGCTGGTATTGAGTTTGCTCGGCGGCGGGTGCGGAATTTTCTTTGGGATATTTGCTTCGGCGGGGCTTTCAGCGATGCTGGAATGGCCGAGTTCTGTTTCGATTCCGGCGATTGTTGTTTCGCTGCTGTTTTCGGGAATGATTGGAATTTTCTTCGGCTACTACCCTGCCAGCAAGGCCGCGAGTTTGAATCCGATTGACGCGTTGCGATACGAATAGGCGATTCGCAGGCTTCAGGATATCTTCAGGTCGTCTGGACTAAATTTAACGCGTTGCGGCTCTTATAGGCGTGAACGATATCGATTCTTGCCGCAAAATAAAATTCCTGGAGCAGTGATTCCGAATTCTATGGGTGTCTGGTCTATCGTCCAAATGGCGCTGAGGGCTTTGAGCCGCAATAAACTGCGGACCATGCTTACCATGCTCGGAATTACGATTGGAATTGCGGCGGTGATTTGCACCGTTGCTTTGGGCAATGGTGGCCAGCAAATGATTGAGGCGCAACTGGATAATCTGGGCGACAACATGGTGTGGGTGGAAGCCGGCGGAAGAAATTTGCAGGGAGTGCGCACGGGAAATGGCGCGACGAAATCCCTGCGAGTGGAAGATGCTTTGGCGATGCCGCAGGCCGTGGCCGAAGTCAAAAGCGTTTCACCGAATGTTGACGGTCACGTGCAGGCGATCTACGGCGGCAAGAACTGGGGTACGCAATTTCGCGGCGTTTCGCCGGAATATTTGACGATCCGGCGGTGGAAAATCGGGCTGGGTGGATCTTTCACAGCGAACGACGTAGATCGAATTGCGAATGTTTGCCTGCTGGGACAAACCGTCGTCGAGCAACTGTTCGGCGATGAGGACCCTATCGGAAAAACGATTCGAGTAAGCACGATTCCCTGCCTGATCGTGGGAACGTTACTGCCTAAGGGACTTTCTCCAAACGGCGGAGATCAGGACGACTTCGTATTGATGCCGTATACCACCGCTCAACGCAAATTGAAAGGGATCGACTGGCTGGATGATGTTTACTGTTCCACATATTCCGCCGACGACATTGACCGTGCTACGCAGGAGCTGACATTTTTGCTTCGGCAAAGACATCACATTCGTCCCGATGAACCCGACGATTTCAACGTTCGCCACCCGGAAGATATTTTGAAAGCGCGGAAAGAAGCGGGCCGCACATTTGGATTGATGCTGGCGACGACAGCGTCGGTGGCGCTTTTGATTGGTGGAATTGGAATTATGAATATCATGCTGGTTTCGGTGACGGAGCGGACGCGAGAAATTGGCGTGCGAATGTCGGTGGGCGCGACGGAAAGCGATGTGCGCGGACAATTTCTTACCGAGGCGCTGGTGCTGAGCTTGCTCGGCGGCGGGTGCGGAATTTTCTTTGGTATATTTGCCTCGGCGGGGCTTTCGGCGATGCTGGCGTGGCCGAGTTCTGTTTCGATTCCGGCGATAGTCATTTCCCTTCTGTTTTCGGGTGCAATTGGAATTACCTTCGGATATTACCCTGCCAGTAAGGCTGCAAGTTTGGATCCGATCGAAGCGCTACGGTACGAATAACCGCCCATTTCGCGCTTGCCTTACCCGAGAAATCAATTGTGGATTAAACTGCCTCGCAGGCTAATTGTTTTAAGAGGTTCGCGATGAAACTGTGGAAAGCATCATTCGTTGTAGCCATCATATTCCTGTCGTTTGCTGACGTGCTTCGGGCCCAAACCACACCTGCTTCAGACTATCTGTCTCCATTTCCTGCGCACCATGTCATTGGCAACGTCTATTTCGTCGGGACAAAAGGGCTGGGCATCTTTCTGGTTACGACGCCGCAGGGGAACATCCTGATAAATTCTGGTCTTGAAGAAAATGTGCTGCTGATTCAGCAGAGCGTGGAGAAATTGGGATTCCGTTTCAAGGACATCAAGATTTTGCTGATCAGTCATGCGCATTTCGATCACGACGCCGGCAGCGCGAAGGTGAAGGAATTGACGGTTGCGAAATATATGGTGATGGATGCCGACGTGCCGGTGGTGGAATCCGGTGGTAAGGCGGATTTCTTTTATAACGATTCGACGGCTCTTCCCGCGGAAGAAAAAGCGGTCGGAGCGTTCACGATGGTCGCAGCTATCCGAAGCTATCGCCGGAGTGTTGAACCCGGCCAAGAGTGAAGGTGAGGCATGAGTTTTCGATACGCTGACATTGATAATCGCATGCGCCGTTCTTTTAAGTGCGAGGTTGCTTGTGTGCGCGGTGCCGGCGCGGCGGGCAAGCCGCGTTCATCCTACTGTGGCGCTGCGATACGAGTAAGTCCTTCGCGCAATTGACGGGCCGTTTTGCGGGAATTTCGGTGCCAATTCGAAATGGCAGCCGCTAACTTTCTCGCATGACAAGGCTTAGCTCGACGGTTTTGTGCGACTGCTGCAAAGTACAGCAATTGTTCCACGCGGAACAATTTTGGCGTATGAATCGCATTAATAAGGAATACGGCCATTCGGTAAATTTGAGTGAATTGTTTCACGTGGAACAATTGCATTAGCTTGCGGGCGCATCAAATGGAGAGCGAATCAGTTCGGGGGCGCGCTACTCGCCTGGGTTCGCGGCGGTTTTGCTTTTGTGGCGCAGCGGCGTATTATTGATTGGGAAACTTCGCTCTGGATAGCCGGCTGGGGCAACCTATTTTCAATAGGCAGCCTCTATCTGGGGCCTCATCTGGCCAGCCAGACTCTTGCTCAGGCTGCGCCGAAAGCAATCACGGATGCACCGCTACCATGAAATTAAACTTCACAAATATCAAAAAGGGAGAATCAAGAATGAATATTTTTCGCAGTGCAAAAGCTCGAATTGTTTTGTCTGTCGCGCTGGGACTGGCCATGCTGGTTGTGGCATTGCCGGCGCTGCACGCCGCTCTTGCTGACGATAATGCCATGATGCCGGCGGTCGGCTCCGTGGCGCCGGACTTCAAGTTGAATTCGCAAGAGGGCACGTCCATCAGCCTGCACGATTACAAGGGCAAGTGGGTGATTTTGTATTTCTACCCGAAGGACATGACATCGGGTTGCACGATCGAAGCACATGGCTTCCAACGCGACCTGGCGCAATATGACGCGAAGGGCGCCGTGGTTCTCGGCGTCAGCGTGGACTCGGTGGATTCGCACAAAGAATTCTGCGCGAAGGACAGCTTGACGTTCAAGTTGCTCTCCGACACGGCCCACGAAGTGGTGAACAAGTACGGCTCGCTGATGACATACGGCACCGGCGACAAGGCGATGACCATGGCAGCGCGGAACACTTTCCTGATTAATCCGAAGGGCGTGATCGTGAAGGTGTATACGAACGTCAAGCCCACCCCGCATAGTGAAGAAGTGCTGGCTGATTTGACCGCGCAACAAAGTATGAAGTAACGCGGAGTATGATTCTTTTGTTCTAGATTGAGAACTGCCCTATCGGCTTTGATGTGCGAGGCTGGTAGGGCAGTTTTTATTTCTGAGGCAATTCCCTTTCAATTCGATTCAATGACCCAGCGCATATTTTTAATCTGGAAGCATCGCTTCTGAAGTTACGCGGAACTGCGTCCTGGCACCGGAAGCGGGAGTCTGGCCGACGCCGGCGACTGGCTGGCCACCGCCGATCCAAACTTCGATGGTGCCAACTGGAATGCGGCGCTTTCCGTTTTCATCGACGATGCTTAGTTCGCGATCGCGCAGCGGAATGCTTACTGTGCGTTGTTCTCCGCTGGCGAGATGGACGCGTGTGAATCCTGCGAGCGCGCGGATTGGTGCGCCGGCTACGTCAGGGCGCGTGACGTAAAGCTCGACGACTTCGTCGCCGGCTATTGCGCCGGCGTTTTTCACGTCAACGGAAACATTTACTTTATCGCTGGCAGAAATTTGATCGTGATCGACATGCGCGTTTGTATAGCTAAATGTTGTGTAGCTCAATCCGAAACCGAAAGGATAAAGTGGAGTGCCAGCGAAATATCGATACGTGCGGCCGGCCATGGAATATTCCTCGAACGGAGGAAGCTGTGCGACGCCTGTATAGACCGAAACAGGCAGTCGGCCTGAAGGATTGTAGTCTCCCGCGAGCACGTCGGCCACGGCGTTGCCGCCTTCTTCTCCCGAATACCACGCGTCAAGAACTGCGGATGCATTTTTCTGCGCCCAATTTACGGCGAGCGCGCTGCCATTCGTAAGCACAACGATTAAAGGCTTGCCCGCGGCGCCAAGAGTTTCGAGCAACTGCTGCTGAGGGCCGGGCACATCGAGGCTGGTACGATCGCCGCCGGAAAATCCTATCGCGTCGGTTTGCATCTCTTCGCCTTCAAGTGCCGGACTAATTCCCACGACAGCGATTACCACGTCGGCCGACTTTGCAATCGCTGCTGCGTCTTCCAGTTCAGCAGGATGCGACCATTCAAGGCGTGCCGCGGATCCGCCAGCTGCTTGAAAATATTCCATCACGATTCGATATGCGTGACCGCGCTGAAGATGAACTGGAGCGGTGTGCGCGCGCTCGGCATGAACACTCCAGTCATTCACGATTTCTTTACCGTCCAGGAAAACGCGGAAACCGTCATCGCCACTGGCGCCAATGCGATAGTCGCCGTCGGTGGGCGCCAGCAATTCCCCAGTCCAGCGAACGGAAAAATTCTGGCCGCCAACGCCAGGCGCCGGCGAATTGCCGCCCCAATCGAAATTCACCTGCGGGTCAATTCGGCGAAGTATTGGCGCTCCTTCCAAATTCTTGTTGGAGAAAAATTCCGCTTTCAAACCGGGCTGTGAATTAGGATCTCCGCTACGCAACGCTGATGAGGGAACGGGATCGGCGCTGGTCTCGGTCAACGGACTGCCCTGCGCGTATACAATCTTCGCGTTGCTGAAACGCTTGCGAATGCCGGCGAGAATTGTTGTGTAACGCGAAGGCGTGCCGTTGTAATTACCGAGAAGGACGTCGAGCGCGTCCGCCGTTGGGCCAATCACGGCGATAATTTTCGCGCTATCGGTTAACGGCAGGATGTTGCGATCATTCTTCAGAAGCACGATCGATTCGCGGGCGGCCTGCAACGCCAGCGCACGGTGCGCTGGCGTATCGTTGTCCGACATTTTCAGATTCGACCACGGAACTAGCGACGGAGGATCGAACATTCCCAGGCGGAAGCGCGCCTCGAAGAGGCGTTTCACGCTGCGGTCTATGTCCCCTTGAGAAATGAGGCCGTTGTGCACGGCTTCGGCCAATGAACGATATTCATCACCGCAACTCAAATCCGTGCCAGCTTTGACGGCGAGCGCGGCGGCGTGTCGAACACTGCTGGCAGAGTGGTGTCCCTCAAAAATATCGCCCACGGCGCCGCAATCGGAAACAACGTAACCTTGAAATCCCCAGGAATTTCGCAAAGTATCCATGAGGAACGGGCTGGCGCACGCGGGCGTGCCGAGAACCGAGTTGTACGCACACATGATGCTATCGGCTTTGCCTTCTGTGATTGTGGCGCGGAATGCCGGTGCGTAAGTATCGGCGAAATCGTGCGGCGACACGGGAACGTCGAAGCGGTGGCGTAAGACTTCGGGGCCGCTATGAACGGCGTAATGTTTCGGCGTCGAAATTGTTTTCAAATAGCGCGGATCATCTCCCTGCATTCCGGTGACGAAGGCCACGCCGATTTGCGCGGTGAGGAATGGATCTTCGCCATAAGTTTCCTGGCCGCGGCCCCAGCGTGGATCGCGGAAAATATTAATGTTTGGCGACCAGAAAGTGAGTCCGTAATAGCGCGAAGTATTATTGTGCGCCAGCGCGTCATTATATTTGGCGCGTGCCTCGGTGGAAATTACGTCGGCAACGCGGTGGATGAGGTTAGTATCCCACGTTGCGGCGAGTCCGATGGCTTGCGGAAATACGGTGGCGTTTCCCGCGCGCGCGACACCGTGCAGCGCTTCATTCCACCAGTTGTACGCCGGAATTCCCAGGCGTGGAATTGCCGCGGCAACATCCTGCATTTGCGAAACTTTTTCTTCGAGCGATAGGCGGGAGACGAGATCGTTCACGCGCTGGTCTGTTGGGAGACTGGGATCCAGATAAGCAGGCTTTGCGGATTCATGCGCCTGATTATTTTTGCCAGCCGCCGCAGGCGCGGGGGTCTGCGCAAGCGCCGGAACGACGAGTAGGATGACGATTATTGCTGATTGGGCAATCGTGCGATGCATCGGGATTCCCTCGGCGCGGAAAGAATGCGTCATGACGCGAGATTATGCAACAAAGCAGGTCAAGTGGCGAGAGTGTATTGTAAAAACAAAAGCGCCCAGATTTTATTCCGGACGCGCTTGTTTTTCCGCGATTCAGTAAAACTCAACGAGGCTGCAAGTTCTTACGGTTTTGTGCCGTCGGCTGGATCAGGCGACGTTGGCGTTCCTGTTCCCTGCGGCGGCTGCGGGCGACCGCGTCCTCCTCGGCCGGGGCCACCTTGCGGACCACCGGGCCCGCGCATGCCGGTACGGCGCGACTGCATCAGCTCTTTCAGTTTTGCCTGCTGGTCCGGAGTGAGCGCGGTCTTCATATCCAACTGGTGATGGACTCGTGTCTGCTCCGCGGCAAGTTGCGCCACGCTAATTTCAGAGAGTTTCTTATCAATCGCCGCGCGGTCAGGCTTATCAGCAGACATCAACTGATTGAGTTCCAGGTGCGCCACTTGAAGCTTGACGCGATTCATGATTCCGGCCTTCTGAAAATCCGCATCCTGCTGGCGGATTTTCGCGGCTTGCTCGGAAGTGATGCCGAGTTTTTCGCGCATGTCGGGATTGTTCACGATTCGAGCGAGAGGCATGGGACCGCCGAATCGCCCCATGGCTCCGGGACCACCAAAGTCATCTCGACCGCCGAAACCCATGCCGCGGCCCATTCCGTTACGCGCCCACATGCGTTGTCTCCGACCCATTCCGTCGCACATCGGTCTGCGCATGCCGTCCATCATTTCGCCGCCATCGTCATACAACATTGGAGCGCCACCGCGCATTCCACCGCGTCCCATTTGGCCCAAAGGACCCAAGCGTCTGTCGGGCGCGGATTGTCCCTGGCCCTGTTGCGGAGGCGGAGAAGTTTGCTGTCCCTGCGAAGCGTCTTGTGCGAACGCGAGGGGCGCGCAAGCGGCCAACGTCAAAAGCGCGAAAATCGAGCGTTGTTTGATACTCATATCGAAATCTCCTTGCCGGCGTTTGAAATTCCGGCGGACGTCCTGCACTCTAAAAACCCGAAATCTGTGACAAAGTTGCGAGCAACCGCTAACCGTTAGCCGTTAGCCGAACAGTTGTCGTTCACTCGAAGAGTTAGACGCGGTGATTGTTCACGCGGTTGCAGACGGCGTGCGGATCCATGCTACAACGACCGAGGCTCTGTTCGGCGTGAAGCCGCGCCGAACAATTTCTGGTATTCTCGCGGTGTGCACAAAAGTAATCGCTCCGGAATATTTCTACTGATATTTGCCGCGCTGGGAGTTGCGGCGGTTGTTGTTGCGAACGTGGGCGGCGCGGCGGCATCAATGCACGCGCAAAGTTCGCAGCAGGTGAAGCCGCCTATTTCGCCGGGACAACGACTCGATCAAATTACTCCGCCGGCCGTTCCACAATCCGTGAGGACTCCATTGAATGTAGTGGTGATTGATCCAGCGCATGGCGGATCCGATTCCGGCGCGCGCGGATCCACCGGAATTAATGAAAGCGAAATTGTGATGGACTTCACGCGCGCAATTCGCGCCGCGTTGGAATCGCAGGGTCTGCGAGTGGTGCAGACGCGCACGGGAAACGAGGGGCCATCGTTTGACGATCGCAGCGCCGTGGCAAACGCGCAGCGCGGATCGGTATTCGTCAGTATTCACGTTGCTTCCACGGGAGCGTTCGGACAAGTGCGCGCGTATTCGCAGCCTGCTCCGGAACGATCAGGCGATTTGATGGGCGCGCAGTCGTTCGGAGCGCTGAGTTTTCCGTTGCGCAACGGATTGCTGCCGTGGGATCGCGCGCAGGAACCTTATCTGGCGGCAAGCCGGAAACTCGCGGAGCTTGTGCAATCGGCTTTTGCGCAGAAATTCAAAGGTTCGCCGGATGCGCCAATTTCCGCCGCGGTTCGGCAATTGCGCACCGTGGGCACGCCGGCGATCGCGATTGAAGTTTCGAGCGTATCGATTGCGGATCGCGAACAACTTTTACGAATGGCGCCGGGGATTGCGGATTCCATTGCGCAAGCGGTGATGAGTTTCCGCCCGATCTATGAATCGGCGGGACATTAATGAGACGCGCGTAGGGCACATGTCATCTTTCACAAACATGCCGGCGAAAATTAAGTGGGCGATTGCGGCGTTGGGCGTAGCCGTGCTGATTGGATTGTTTTACTTGCCGAGGCTGTGGAGAGGCGCGCGCGATTTGGAAAAACCTGCTCCATCCGATGAACAGGCGCGAAGAGAAATTGTTCAGCCGCCGATCACCACAGCGAGCGATGTGAAGGCGACAGCGAAATTATTTTGGATTTCGTCGTCAAATCCGAGCGTATTGGAATCTGAAGATGTGAGTCTGCCGCTTTCGGCAGATCCGGTGCAGCGTGCGCGGCAACTGGTGAACGCGCTAATTCTCTCGCCGCCATCCACTCAGCAACGCACGTTGCCCGCGGATACCGCGCTGTTGGATTTTTATTTATTGCCCGACGGCACGGCGATTGCAGATTTCGCGGACACGCTTTCGACCGGCACTCCTTCGGGAATCATGAGCGAACAGCTCGCGGTGGAATCGATTACGCGAACGCTTGGGACGTCGGTGCCGCAAATTCGGCGGCTGAAGATTTTGCTTAACGGGCAGGAAGCGGACACGCTGGCCGGTCACGTTGACCTGACGGGATTTTTCCCCGTGCGTGCGGCCGCGGACATTTCGCCGGTTCCTGCGCCACCGCCGCCTGCTGCGCCGGTTTCGCCGGGGCCGCAGCCGGGCGCGAAACCGGGGACGTAAACGCGCTCTGACGCGTGTTAACATGGCGTGTCCCAGTCAATCAACTGAATTTCCAATTTAGATTTTAACTTGAGGAGGAAATTTTGCGCAGCGATGGCCGAACCGCCGACCAGATGCGTCCGGTAAAAATCACGCCGGATTTTATTACCACCGCTGAAGGCAGCGTGTTGATTGAAATTGGACAGACACGCGTGATTTGCACGGCGACAGTGGACGACGGCGTGCCGAGTTTTCTGAAGGGACAGGGCAAGGGCTGGGTAACGAGCGAGTACGGAATGTTGCCGCGCGCAACGGACGAACGCACAAATCGTGAAGCCGCGCGCGGAAGGCAATCGGGACGCACGTTGGAAATTCAGCGGCTGATCGGGCGGGCGCTGCGCTCCGTTGTTGACCAACAAAAACTGGGCGAGCGTACCGTGGTGATGGATTGCGACGTGATTCAAGCGGATGGCGGCACGCGCACAGCTTCGATCACCGGCGCGTTTGTTGCGCTGGCTCTGGCGCTGCAGAAACTGGTGACCTCGCGCATTCTGAAAGAATTGCCGTTGCGCGATTCAGTGGCGGCGACGAGTGTCGGATTGGTGGATGATCAAGTGCTGCTCGACTTGGCGTACGACGAGGATTCGCGCGCGCAAGTAGATATGAATGTGGTGATGACCGGCAGCGGGCATTTCGTGGAAATTCAGGCCACCGGAGAAGGCCGCACATTTTCCAGCGCGGAAATGCAGCGCTTGCTGGGAATGGCCGCGAGTGGAATCAGCCAGCTTCAAATTCAACAACAGGCTTTGCTGCAAATAAACTTCAGTGGACGCTCCCGCTAAAATTCTGCTGGCATCATCGAATCGCGGCAAGCTCGCCGAATTTCAGGCGCTGGCCGCGGCGGCCACGATTTCAATTCCAGAGTTGGAATTATTTCCAGAGTTCACTTCGCTGCCACAATTTGAGGAAGCCGCGCCCACATTTGCGGAAAACGCCGCGGGCAAAGCGTCGCATTACAGCCGCTTCACGGATTTCTCCGTGCTCGCGGACGATTCAGGATTAGTCGTGCCTGCGATCGGGGGAGGGCCGGGCGTGCGTTCGGCGCGCTACGCAGGGCCAAACGCATCGGATTCGGAGAAGATTCAGAAGTTAGTTGCGGAAATGCGCGGAAAATCCGGCGACGAGCGAAAAGCGCGGTTTGTTTGCGTGCTGGCGGTGGCGCGGCGCGGGCGCGTGTACGCGGTTGCCTCTGATTTTGCGAGCGGCGTACTGCTTGAGACATCACGTGGTGCGGGGGGATTTGGCTACGATCCTATTTTTTTCATAAGCGAGGCGGGAAAGACATTCGCGGAACTTTCGCGCGACGAGAAAAATCGCTTGAGCCATCGCGGAAAAGCTTTTCGCAGAATGCTGGCGGCGTTAGCGACGACGTCTACCTGAAGCTTGTGATATATTTTCCCGGCGAACATGGCGAAAAAATCTAAGAATGCAAAAACAGGATCAAAGGCAAAGGCTGCCAGTAGCAGAAGCGCGAGGCGTTCCTCATCAACCACGAGCAAGGCGAAGTCTCTGCAAGCCAAGCTGAAATCGGCAGGCAAGCCCGGCGGAAAGCCGAATACGGATCCGAAGCGCGTTGCGGCAATTCTGGCGAAACTGGACGAAGCGTATCCCGATGTGACCTGTGCGTTGGAGCATGAAAATCCGTTCCAGTTATTGATTTCCACGATTCTGTCGGCGCAGTGCACGGATGTCCGGGTGAACGCAGTTACCAAAATGCTGTATCCGAAATACTCAACGCCGGAGAGATTTGCCTACGCGAATCCCACTGAACTGGAGCAGGAGATCCGGCCGACCGGGTTTTTCCGCAACAAGACGAAATCCATCATGGGCGCGAGCAAGAAAATCGTCGAAGAATTTGGCGGCATGGTTCCCCAAACGATGGACGAACTCTTGACGCTGCCCGGCGTAGCACGCAAGACCGCCAACGTGGTTCTGGGAAGCGGATTCGGAATCGCGGCAGGCGTAGTGGTGGATACGCACGTTATACGGCTCTCAAACCGCCTGAATTTATCGCGCAATAACGATCCGAAGAAAATCGAGCTGGATTTAATGGCGGTGATTCCCAAGGAAAAATGGATACTTTTTTCGCACCAACTCATCTGGCACGGCCGGCGAATTTGCGTGGCGCGAAAACCGCGCTGCATCGAATGCAATCTTGAAAAGATCTGCTACGCAAAAGACAAGACGTATTCCACCCATTCCTGAGGTTCCTAAACCAAAACATTGCGTTTCACATCTGGTGGACGGTGTCCGAACCTGCGCGTATAGTTTTATGAATGAAACTTCTGAGTGGCCACGATGCGATTGCGCACGTAAAAAGAATACTGAGTGCGAAACACCAGGTTCATGCGTATTCGATCGATCTGACTGTTAAACAGATTTGGGGCCTGGATCCAACCGGGCGATTGGATTTCGGCGGCGGTGAATACGCGCCGGCTGGGCATAAACCTGTTGAGTCGCACCGCTTGCGCGCTGAGGACAACTACCAATGGTGGGAGCTAAATCGCGGCTGCTACTTCATCGAATTCAACGAGACGCTCGAACTTAACGACAACGAAATCGCGCTGCTTGAGCCCGATCCGCGCACGTTGCGAACTGGCGCCACACACGCATCCGTATTTTTACGGGGACACACAGAACCGCTCGAAACACTGTTCGATGTGCAGGCCCAGCACCTGACGCTGAAACAGAACGCGCGTGTTTCGCGCCTGAGAATTTTTCGATTAGATGAGTCTACGAAAACTGCTTCCGTAAGGCCAAAACCGAAAGCTGCGAAGCGTGCACCGAAGCCCGCGAAACGTTCCCGCAAATAGTCCTGCTTCAAGAACCCACGTGAAAGGAAGTTTGCCGCCAGAGATGAGCGGCGGGCTACTTTTGGCGGCGGTCCGCGAGTGTTTGTCGTGCGTTAATTTGATCCCCTAACGATGTAACTCAGCGCTTATCTCTGTTACAATATGAGTGTGCCCTCACATTCTTCAATTGCGCCGCGACGAATTCCCCAGCAGAAACGGGGACGCCGCCGAGTGGCTGGCTTCTTGCGAGCCGCGGCGGCCGTGATCGCGGAGATAGGATATGAGAGAGCGACGATGAGCGCGGTTGCCGAACGCGCGAATTCATGTATTGGATCGCTTTATCAGTTTTTTCCGAACAAGCCGGCGGTTGCCGAGGCGCTTCGGGATCAGTACGTTAAGGACATTGAACAATCCTGGACGGCTCTCGGCCGCCAGGCTCGCGCACTGAGCGCCGAGGATCTTGCCTGCCGGCTCGTGAGCTTGCAAATTGAAATCGTCAAGAATCATCCTGCGTTGCTCGCGCTTCTGGATGTTCCCGCAGCGTCATGCACACCGGCGCGGCGTGAACTGATTCGGGCACGAATTGCCTCGGTGCTGATTGCACACAAGCCGCGTATGTCCAAGACGACTGCCCTGCGCATTGCATCCGTTGTGCAGCAAGTGAGTAAAGCGCTGTTGACGCTATACGCCAAGAGCGACGCCAGCGAAAAGATCGCGATGATTGGGGAATTCAAATCCGTATTAACTGGATATCTCGTGCCCAAACTGAAGCTTGGAGCATCTACAAGATAGCGAATCGATCGAAGGCGTTCGGGACTCGCACGACTCGTGCGGATTACGAACGGTGCAAGGCAGTCCTCTGGATATCCGGACTCGAAGCAGAAGCATAGTGAAATCGTGCTATTTGCCGAAGGCACAAAGCCACGATTGGTTGGAGGATCAAGAATGCTGCGAAGTCAGTGGCTTCGTTCGGGCTTTTTGATATTCACATGGTTTCTAGTCTTGGACTTCGGCGGATGCCGAAATGATGCACAGAACAGTTCGCAGAAGAGCGCACCTCCTCCAACAGTCCAAGTGTCGGTCGTACAGCAGCGAGATGTTTCTCTAACGAGCGAGTGGATCGCTACAATGGATGGCTTTGTTAACAGCCAGATCCAATCGCACGTCACGGGCTATTTGATTCGCCAGAACTACCGCGAAGGGTCGGTGGTCCACAAGGGCGAGCTACTGTTCGAGATCGATCCGCGTCCATTCCAAGCAACGCTCAACCAGAGCCAGGCTCAACTCGCGCAAGCCGAGGCTCAAGTAATCCAAGCTCAAGCGCAACTGGCCAAGGCGGCGCAAGATGTCACTCGCGATTCCCCGCTTGCTGAGGCCAAGGCGATCGCACAAAGTGAGCTAGATAACGACCTTCAAGCCAGGGCAGGAGCCGCAGCTGCGGTGGCTGCCGCCGAAGCCGCAGTCGGGGCAGCCAGAGCGGCGGTCGCGCAGGCCCAATTGAATCTTTCGTTCACTAGAATCACGCCACTAGTAGACGGTGTGGCGGGTATCGCGCAGGCCCAGATCGGCGACTTAGTTTCCACGACGACTGTGCTGACCTCGGTGTCGCAGGTCGACCCCATCAAGGTTTACTTCCCTATCAGCGAACAGGACTATCTACGGGCGCAGAAGATTCGCATCAACGGCACGGCTGGGCAAGTGCTCCCTCTTGAGGGAATTCCTCTTACCCTACTGCTCGCCGACGGCAGCATTTATCCGTATCCGGGTAAAGTTTTGTGGACCGATCGCCAGGTGGACCCCAGCACTGGCACGATTCGGGTCGCGGCCTCTTTCCCTAATCGAAGCGGCGTCCTGCGACCCGGTGAGTATGGCAGAGTCCGCGCTGTAACTGAGATGCGTCACAATGCTGTGCTTGTGCCCCAGGCTGCGGTCACAGAACTTCAGGGCAGCTTTCAAGCGGCGGTCGTCGGCCCGGATAACAAGGTGAGAATTCAGGTCATCCAGGTTGGCGCGCAGATGGGCTCCGACTGGATCGTCACGCAAGGTATCGCCGCGGGCGACCGTGTGATCGTGGGAGGCATGCAGTATGCCCGCCCGGGAGCGATCGTCAATCCCGAACCGGTGTCCACCACGCCAGCGGGAGGACGCTGAGCCATGGCTAGATTTTTCATTGGGCGGCCCATCGTTGCCATCGTCATCGCAATTATCATCATGCTCGCTGGTATCGTAGTGATGCGCGGCCTCCCCGAAGCCCAATTCCCAGATATCGTTCCGCCTCAGATAATTGTCTCGACCACTTATCCTGGTGCGGACGCACAGACTGTCGAGCAGTCCGTCGCCACGCCTATCGAGCAGCAAATGAACGGCGTTGACAACATGTTGTACATGCAGTCCACAAACGGCAATGACAACACAATGTCGCTGACCGTGACCTTTGACGTCGACACCGACGTGAACACAGACGAGGTCAACGTGCAGAACCGCGTGGCACAGGCCTCGCCAAATCTGCCGCCCGACGTCACACAGTTTGGCACCACAATTCGCAAATCTACTGGGCTGCCTCTGCTCGCCTTCGCGTTGTACTCGCCCAATCACACCCACGACTCTCTTTTCCTTGCTAACTACGCGAATATCAACATTAATGATCAACTCTTGCGCATTCCGGGCGCTGGCCAGGCACTCCTATTCGGCGCCACCGACTACTCCATGCGCATCTGGATCAAACCCCAGGTACTGGCCAAGCTAGGCCTGACCGTTGGCGATCTCGTCGGCGCTCTCAATCAACAAAATGCCGTGAACCCGGCCGGTCAACTCGCCGGCAATCCTGCGGTGCCTGGAACGGCGATGACCTACACCGTCCGCACTCAGGGACGCTTGGTCACGGCAGAACAATTTGGCGAGATTGTGGTGCGCGCCAATCCGGATGGCTCCGTGGTCCGCCTTAAAGACCTTGCCCGTATCGAGCTTGGTTCTCTCAGTTACAACGAGGCCTCACGGTTCGATGGACAACCGAGCTGCATTATTGCCGTCTTCTTGACGCCCGGCGCCAACGCGGTTGCGGTGGCCGACGCAACTCGAAAAGTAATGGCTCAATTGCAGCAGCGATTCCCTCCCGACTTGGCGTATAGCTCGGCGCTCGACACAACGTTGCCTGTGACCGAGGGCATCCACGAAATCCTCGTGACGCTATTGATTGCGATGGGCCTCGTGATCCTGGTTGTGTATATATTCCTGCAAAATTGGCGTGCCACACTGATCCCCATGATCGCAGTGCCGGTGTCGCTCATTGGCACCTTCGCGTTCTTTCCGGTGCTCGGGTTTTCCATCAACACTCTTTCGCTGTTTGGTCTTGTCCTGGCGATTGGTCTGGTAGTGGATGACGCCATCGTCGTCGTAGAAGCAGTCGAACACCATATCGAAGAGGGTATGCCCCCGCGCGACGCGACACTGCAAGCCATGCGCGAAGTCTCGGGGCCGGTTGTCGCCATTGCCCTTATTCTTGCGTCGGTGTTCATTCCCATGGCTTTCATGAGCGGTATCCAGGGACAGTTGAACAAACAGTTCGCCGTCACCGTCGCGATTTCTGTGATCATTTCGGCTTTCAATGCCTTGACGCTCTCGCCCGCGCTTGCAGCCATGTTGCTTCGCCCGCGCAAACCTGTAAGGGGACCGCTTGGCATGTTTTTTCGCGGCTTTAATAAAGGCTTCGACAAATTGAAGAACGGCTATGTGAACGTAAGCCACGGTCTTATCCGTAAGGTGGTAGTAGCGATTCTGATTCTGGCTTGCTTTGTCGGACTCGATGCTTTAGTCGGCAGGAAACTGCCCACCAGTTTTCTCCCGGACGAGGACTACGGGTTTCTCTTCATGAACGTGCAGCTTCCTCCCGCTGCTTCGCTGGAGCGCACCGATAAGGTTGCTCGGAAGATCGAAGGAATACTGGCCAAGACGCCTGGCGTTAAGGATTACACAACTATCGATGGGTTCAGTCTCTTGACCCGGGTCTCCACAACGAATAGCGCTTTCTATTTCGTCACGCTGAAGCCCTGGACCGAGAGATCCAGTTCAGGCTTGGCGTCAGGTTCAATTCTGGCAAACATTAACCGGCAACTGTTCTCACAGGTTCCAGAGGCGATCGCATTTGCATTCAGCCCACCCGCGATTCCGGGCTTCGGTAGCGCTGGCGGTTTTTCGCTCTGGATACAGGATCGTTCCGGAGGTTCCGTTGACGATCTCGATCAAAACCTTCAAAAGTTTCTTCAAGCGGCGCGCAAGCGTCCCGAACTGACCGGCATCAACTCGCAGTTCTCGGCCCAGACTCCGCAGATCTACGCCACCGTGGATCGTGACAAGGCGCTGAAGCAGGGTGTGGCGTTAAGTGATGTGTATCAGACGTTGCAAGCCTCGCTGGGCGGACTTTTTGTGAATCAATTCAATCGTTTCGGCCGGCAATGGAAAGTATTTCTCGAAGCCGAAGCAGCAGATCGCTCTTCCGTCTCATCCATCTCGCAATATTACGTGCGTGACCACGCGGGCACTATGGTCCCGCTTTCAACGCTCGTCTCCACCAAACCTACGAATGGCCCCGACTACACTACCCGGTTCAATCTTTACCGCGCAGCGCAGGTGATCGGCTCCGCTGCACCGGGATACAGTTCCGGCCAGGCGCAAGCGGCTCTCGAAGAGGTGGCACGGGACACACTGCCCGCTAGCATGGGTTACGATTGGGCCGATCTTTCTTATCAGGAAAATAAGGCCTCTGGCACAGCAGGCAAAATCTTTGCGCTTTCCTTGTTGGTTGTCTTTCTTATTCTGGCCGCGCTTTACGAGAGTTGGACTCTTCCCTTTTCAGTGCTCCTCTCCGTGCCAATTGCCATCTTAGGCGGCTTCGCGGGACTATACCTGCGTCACTTCGATCTCGACATCTACGCGCAGATCGGTCTGGTCATGCTGATCGGCCTCGCCGCGAAGAATGCCATCCTGATCGTCGAGTTCGCGCGTGATGAGATGAGCAAAGGACGAGATGTTGTTGATGCTGCCCTCGAGGGCGCCAGGCTGAGATTGCGGCCCATCCTGATGACGTCGTTCGCTTTCATTTTAGGTTGCGTACCGCTGGCCATTGCCTCCGGTTCGGGCGCGGTCGGGCGCCAGATACTTGGAACTATTGTCGTCACCGGCATGTTGGCTGCGACGGCATTGGCCGTCTTCATCATTCCCGTTTTGTTTGTAGTGTTCGAGCGTATCGCGCTCAGGCTGCACGAAGGAACGCCAGCAGACATAAACTCCGACAATATGTCGGCGCCGCACAGTACAAACGAGGGAGGCGGCTAATGCTGCGAACAACTTTTCGGATTGCGATGGGATCGGTACTGGCACTGATGCTTGCCGGATGCGCAGTGGGCCCCAATTACAAGCGCCCTGCTGTTACCACACCGCAGACGTTTCGCGGCGCGGCCGCCGAAGCCCCGGCTGCCGCATCGTTCGGAGACGAGAAATGGCCGGAAGTGTTTCAAGATCTACAACTTCAGAAGTTGATACGAACCGCACTCGAACAGAACTACGACGTGCGGATCGCCGCTACACGTATTTTGCAAGCACAGGCTCAGTTAAGCATCACACGGAGCGACGAGTTCCCTTCCGCCGCCGCAATCGCTTCGGCCAACAGCACTCGAAACGCGGCGTCGAAGTTCTTTACGGCCTTCAACACGAGTGATACCGAGCTCGGGCTCGGCTTCCAGTGGAACCTAGACTTCTGGGGCAAGTACCGCCGCGCCACCGAAGCCGCGCGTGATCAATTGTTAGCCAACAATTGGGCACGGCAAGAAGTAAACATCTCGGTGATAGCCGACGTGGCCTCCGCGTATTTCACTTTGCGTGAACAGGATCTGCAAATCCAGATCTCACGGCAGACGCTTGCCTCCGATCAGGATTCGCTGAGGCTGACGCAGCTGTTGTCAGATCACGGACGCACGTCATTGCTCGATGTGCGCCAGGCTGAACAGTTGGTGTTCGCCGCCTCCGGCGCCATACCCAATCTCGAAAAACAGATTCAGCAGCAGGAAAACCTGATCAGTATTTTGGTAGGCGAAAACCCCGGAGACGTGACTCGCGGGTTGGAACTGACAGCCCAGCACCACTCGCCCGAAGTTCCCCCCGGTCTTCCTTCATCACTCCTGGAGCGCAGGCCCGACATTCGCGAGGCCGAAGCCCAATTAATGTCGATGAACGCTCAGATCGGCGTCGCAAAGGCTGCCTATTTCCCCGCCATCAGCCTAACCAGTCTTGGCGGCGTAGAGAGCGTCGCGCTCTCCAAGTTGTTCAGCGGACCGGCGGGCATGTGGTCCTTTGCAGGTCAACTTACTCAACCGCTGTACGCCGGAAGCAGCTTAAGAGGCGCCGTGCGATTGGCACAGGCGCAGAAAGATCAAGCAGTGCTGACCTATCAGCAGACGATTCAACGGGCATTCCGCGAAGTCTCCGATGCGCTCATCGCTTATGCCAGGGACCAGGAGTTCCGTAAACAACAAGAGTTGTTGACAAACTCGGCGCAAGACGCAGATCGACTTTCTAATTTGCGATACCGGGGCGGGGCTGCCAGTTATCTGGAAGTTCTTGACGCTGAAACTCGATACTACTCCGCCGAACTGACGCTGGCACAGGCCCAATTGAACGAGATGCTCGATTATGTTCAGCTCTATCGCGCTCTAGGGGGCGGATGGGGAAAATAGGAGTTAGTGTGTGGCTCGCGCGCCCGGTGGGCGCTCCGCTTACACTAATTTTTAACGGGCGTTCACTCCAAGACGCGCCTCTTTTTGTGATATGACCGCGAAGGGACAGTTAGCGTAGAATCGTAGCCATGTCCGGTTTCCTCCGATGTTAACCGAAGGCGTGTGGGCCGAAATCAAAGTGGGCAATGAACATCTGCGCCTTTTCTCTGAAGACAACGCTCAGGGTGTCCAGGCGTCCGTGTACAACGTCAACACGAAGAGTTGGATTGCACCATCTGAACCAGTTGTTGACATCGAGCAGGGAAAAGAAAAAGCAGAAGAGTACGCGGCGGCGTACTTGAAACGTACCACGAATTCAGACCTGCCACCGTTGAATTGGAAGAAATCCCGGGCGCTGTAGCATCACTCGTTGTCGGCAACATCGGTGTCCATCTTAATGTGGCGTGCCTTGAGCGCCGCCCGCCCCAAACTGTCGGAAACCATCAATACGCTATCGGCAAACTTACGCTCCTTGACACGCGCTGGTCTGCCCTGTTTTTATGATCTGCGGCTATGGCCCGTCCGCCGGCTCTATTGGCCACCATCGTTTATCGTAACTCGAACGTCGCAGCGCCAGTAGCAGAGCTCCTGGATTGCGATACGGACGTTAGCAAGAGGAGATTTCCTTGAATCGTAAACTCGCCTTGTCTGTCTTGTGCGCTCTCCTGATATTTCCGTTCATCTTATTGAATGCCCAGCAGCAGCGGGACGTCCAGCTCTGGTTGACGACTGCGGACCGGTCTTCGTTGTTCGCTCTCCAGCCGCGCCCGCTGCAGTTCTCTGAATCCCGCGATGCGCTTCCGGTCATCGACGTGAACGACATCGCGCAGTATCAGCCCATCGACCGTTTCGGTTTCGCTCTCACGGGCGGAAGTGCGCAACTTCTTATGCGTATGGAACCTGCGCAGAGGAATTCCTTGTTGAAAGAACTTTTCGCAACCCAGGGGAACGATATTGGCGTCAGCTACCTCAGAGTCAGTATCGGCGCCTCCGATATGAATGACCATGTGTTTTCCTACGATGATTTGTCGGCAGGAGAGACCGATGTGGATTTGGCCAGATTCAGCGTGGCCCCCGATCGTGCCGACGTGATCCCTATCCTGAAAGAGATGCTGGCAATCGTCCCCGGTATCAAGATACTTGGCTCTCCCTGGTCCGCTCCAGCCTGGATGAAAACCAACGGCAAATCGAAAGGAGGCAATCTAAAGCCCGAGTTTTACGAGGTGTATGCGAACTATTTGGTGAAGTACATTGAAGGCATGAAAGCCGAAGGCATCACGATTGACGCCATCACGATTGAGAATGAGCCTTTGAATCCGAAGAACACGCCGAGCATGGTGGTGTTCGCGCCGGAGCAGGCCACCTTAATCGCAAAGTATCTTGGACCCGCGTTTCAGAAGGCGGACATCCGCACGAAGATACTCTTATACGATCACAATCCCGATGTTCCTTCGTATCCTCTGTCGATCCTGGCGGACCCCGATGCCGGAAAGTATGTCGACGGCACCGCCTTTCACTTGTATGACGGACAAGCCTCTACTTTTACGAACGTGCACGATGAATATCCGAACAAGAATTTGTACATGACCGAGCAGTCGATCGGCGGTCGCCCGACCGGTCCGCTCGGTATTGCCGCGGCCGTTAGCCGGGTGCTGATCGGCGCCACCCGAAATTGGAGCCGCAACGTGCTCCTCTGGAACCTTGCCGCCGACCTGAATTACGGGCCGCACACCAACGATGGCGGATGCACGATGTGCCAGGGCGCGATCACTCTCGACGGCAATAACGTAACTCGCAATTTGGCCTACTACGCGCTCGCACATTTTTCGAAATTTGTGCGGCCGGGTTCTGTGCGGGTTGGGTCGAATGATCTCGAACAATTGTCGAATGTGGCCTTTCTGACCCCGGACGGGAAGATGGTGCTGGTCGTATCGAATACCGGCAACTTCCCGAAAACGTTCGCCGTGACCTATCACGGCAGATCATTCACTTCGACCCTGCCCGAAGAATCCGTGGGAACGTACGTCTGGTAAGCTCCATGTGGAGCAGTGGAAAACCGCTGCGCTGACCACTTGGTCTTTGGTTTCTCGCCGAAGACCGTGTCGTCACCCACTCGGAAACTGACGCATCACCGCGCACTGGTGGAACGTTTCTAGCGTCCGTGGTGGCTGTTCTAGGTCTAGCAGATGGAATCTGTTTCGGTCCTTAGTCTCCATTCCTACGCTACCTCGCAAAGCTTTCCGTCACAAGCGCGCGACGCTACCCGGTGAGGCCGGTGAATCACTCAAGACCGCGCAGGCCCTCCACCATCGACGCCACCAAACATTGACGCACTTTGAAGTCACTCAATTTTTTCCAGATAGCGAGCATATGAAACGAGATTGGAATCTTAGAACCGACGGAAACCGTAGTAAAAAGGGCCCGCCTGCTTTTGAAGCATTGGAGTCGCCTCCAACGATTCGATTCCGCTGATGCAGCGGCCAGTTTTCAACAATCTGGGAGGAAGATTTTGCAAAACGCGTGTGCCAATATCGCGAAATCGATTTTATTCTGGCACGGTTTTGGCCAGAGCCCGATCACGATTGAAGACAAATCCGCAAATTGCGGTAGAATCAGATGTTAGAAATGTCGGGGCGTAGCGCAGCCTGGTAGCGCGCCTGCCTTGGGCGC
>ODAK010000720.1_pt1 | contig 37817 bp, 44 predicted proteins | sample 1539591 | NCBI WGS metagenome assembly ODAK01 (sample SAMEA3539303, study PRJEB22396) | soil metagenome | biome: tundra; feature: field; material: soil | place: USA | collected 2010-05 | depth 0.15 m | reverse complement strand
CTCGAAGCTCGCGCATCGTGAATAGGCAGCCGGCCAGCACGGCAGTGCCCGCTAGTGCCGGTGCCGCCCAGGCCGGCACCACGAGTCCGCCCGCAGCCGCCCGAGGCCGAGGCCGGTCGCCTGGGCTGCCGCTTGCATGCTCAGAGCGAGTCGCATCCTGGCTGGCGGGACGCTCGTGGTCACCAGCGCCACGCTGTTGGCCTGCAGCATCGCGGCGCGCCGGCCTGAACCAGCCGGGGGGCCACTAGAACCGCTAGCGATGGCGCCAGCCCGCAAGCCGCGGATCCGATGGTGAAGACGATGAACCCTTCTGCCCTTCCGGAGGGAGTCCGGGTGGATCAGGACGGGCCGGGACTGAACACGATCTCGTGCTGTGCGATGAGCCACCGATCGTCGGCCGCAACGAAGTCGTCGATATACCGGCCCGTCTGCAGCGAACCGTCCCGGCCGATGAAAGCGAAGTCGCTGGCGGCGCTGGCGTGCTGACCGTCAACAAGGCGGGCGATCACATTGCCGACCAGGTGCTTGCCGCGAGCCTCCGGGGTCATCACCTTGGCCAGTAGGGCCGTGACGTCCGCCCTGCCTTCCCGGGTCCTGCCGAACGCGATCAGCCGCGCGTCCGGCGCGAAGCAGCCTGCGAGAGCGGTGAAGTCACCGTCATCGATCGTCTGGCAGTACTCCGCCAGCGTCCGCCTGATCCCCGCCTCGGCGATCAGCCGGGCCAGTGCCTCCTGGGCCATATCTCTCTCCTCGCGGCCGAAGATGGAGCGGCCGAAGATGGAAGCGGGCCAGTGCCCGCGCCTGGTACGGCGATTATCCGCGTTCCAGGCGCCGAGCCGGGCGCGGGTGAATACTGTGCGGACCAGTGCTGCCAACAGGGCAGTTACCGGGCGGCAGATCCCGGTGGGCACCAGGTCGATGCGGGACATGCCGGGCGCGGTGCTGGCCAGGAGGGGGTCCCAGCCGTCAGACTCGTGACGGGGGTGGTCCGGGTTCCGCCCCCTGCGCGGCCCGGGCAGCGCGGAAGGGACGCCGATGCAGGAGCTGCGCCTCGTCGCGGTCAGCGAGGACGGGAGCTACGCCATTCTCGCGGTGCCAGGGCGGGGCGGCCGTTTTTCGTTGCCCATAGACGACCGGCTGAGGACAGTTGCCCGCGGCCAGTTCTCCCGGCTCGCCCAGTACGAGATCGAAGTGGAGAATCCCTTGCGACCAAAGGAGATCCAGGACCGGATCCGCGCCGGCGAGACCGCCGATGAGATCGCAGACCTGGCGGGCATCCCGATTGATCGGGTGCGTCGCTTCGAAGGCCCGGTGCTTGCCGAGCGCGAGTACCGGGCACAGGATGCGCAGCGCGCGACGGTCCGCAGCCCTGGTGACTCGGGACCGGGGCCGCGGCTAGGCGAGATTGTCGCCGAGCGGCTCGCCCAGGCCGGAGCAAGCGCCGAGGATGCGCGCTGGGACTCAAGGAAGCGATCGGACGGCAACTGGCAGGTCCAGCTCATGTTCACGGCTGGCGGCCGCCCTCAGCTCGCCGAGTGGATCTTCGATCCGCAGCGCAGGCACGTCACGCCCGACGATGACCAGGCGGCGCGGCTCTGCCTGGCCGAGGCCGAGCTTGCGGCGCTCCGGCTCGGGCCGCGCTCCCCGGCGACTGCCACGGTGACGCCCATAGCGCGCCGGCTTGGCGGGCCGGGCACAAATTATCAAGAGCCACGTGCCGAGCCGGAGCGCCGGTCCGCACGGCCTGCCGCCCCAGCGGGTGCCGACGCATCGGCCGATGCGGCACCTGGTGCACCTGATGGCCCGGGTGCACCGGGTGTCCCTGCGGCGCAGCACGGGGACGGCAAGCGCGAGGCATCCCGCCGGGATGGCGCGGCTGAGGCGCAGGACCAGGCAGCCCAGGCGCGCGAGCGCCCGGCCAAGAAGGCCGCCAGCGGAAGATCCAGGCGGGCATCGGTCCCGTCCTGGGACGAGATCATGTTCGGCAACTCAAGGAACCCTGACTGAGCGGTGTGGGATCGCGGGCCGAAACGGTTAAGTCGATGGGCAAGGGGACCGGGCTTGGGCCGGTGTGAACGGACGACCGGCCGGGCCGCCCGGCGTACGGCCGTCGTCGTCGCTACCGCCTCGCTGCTGAGTGGCTGCGGCCTGGTGGGCGAGTCGAAACCGCTGCGAGACGCGCCCTCGGTGATGACCGTCACCAGCCCGCTGCTCAGCGAAGGCGTGATCCCCGGCCAGTTCACCTGCCACGGCGTCGGCGAGAGCCCGCCCGTCTACTGGTCGGGCGCGCCCTCGGGCACCCGGTCCTTCGCGCTGGTCGTCGATGACTCCGCCACGCCCATCACGCCGTATGTCTACTGGATCGTATTCAACATCAGCCCGGGTACCGACATCCAGCTCGGAATGATCCCGCCGGGGGCGCGGGAGGCGCAAAACAGCGCGGGCACCGCGAGGTACAAGCCGCCGTGCCCGGCGCACAGCCACGTGTACCGGTTCACGGTCTACGCGCTCGGCTCGTCCCTCCCGCTCCCCAACGGGGCCGGCCTGCAAGCCGCCTGGACCGCGATCGCCAATGATGCAATCGCACGGGGTCAGCTGACCGCAACGGTCCGGCGGAAGTAACCACAGGCAGGCCGCATTTATGGGACGGCAGCCCGCGACACAGCCGGGTAAACTTCTCGAATCGCGTGACAAGGGAGATAGCGGTCCGCCAGAATCGCTGTTCAGGCGATCTGCCTCGTATTGATCAGGGTGCCTGCGCTACTGAGTAAGGTCCGCGTCGATGGCCGCGTGTGCCTCGCTTGCACCGCACTGTGAGGCCATGCCGTGTTGGATGGTGCGATGACTAAGCTCTTGATTGCCTTCGCTGTTGTCGTGGTTGTCCTGGTCCTGGCCTTTTTTGTCGTCCGGAACAGGCGAACGCGGGACGCGGGGGACTTCGAGGACGAACGGGAAGACCGGGGGGGCAGGGGCGGGCGCAACTGGGGCGATTCCGACCGGGCGGAGCGGCCTGGCCGTCATCCGGGCCACGGCGGCCGTGCTGGCCTGAGCCAGGCGGGCGAACCCCGCCGGCCGGCCCGCAGCGGCGGCGACCAGCGCGCGGCCCACTCGCGGGCCGGCCGCAGGAGCGAGCACGGCGAGCCGGGCTACGGCCCGCGGCAGGAGCGCGGCGCAAAGTCCGGGCGGGGCCAGCAGCGAGCCCGCGCCCGCAGCAGCGATCATGCCGGGCCTGGGTACCCGCCGGGGCAGGAGCGTGGCGCTGATGTCGAGCGCGACCAGCTGCGAGCCCGCAGCCGCAGCGAGCGGCGTGACAGTGATGGCGCCAGCCGCCATCGGCCCGACGAGCCGGTCCAGTCGCACTCGCGGCTGGGCCGCAGCAGGCGCTCGGATGACAGCGCGGACTGGCCGAGTACCGAATGGGACAAGCTTTCCGACGTCGACTACTGGGCCGAGCTGGCCTCCGACAAACCGCTGACGACCACCGCGCAGCCGGCCCGTCCAAGCCGCACTGGGCAAGGTTCCGGTACGAATGCCTTGGCTGACCCTGATGCTGGCGACAGCCAGGTTCCCGGCCGCGCCGGCAATCCCGGCCTGCCGGCTCGCAGCCGTCCGCAGCTGGCCGCGGCGCCCGTTTCCACGCCGCTGCTGAGCCCAGACTTTGTGGAATCGCTGTCCACCGCGCCGCGGCCAGTGGCTGCTCGCGAGCCAGACCTCGATCCGGTCACCATCCCGGGCGGCACCGCCCCGCAGACTAGGCCGCGCCGGTCTGCGAGCGCCGACAATGACCCGTTGACGAGCCCGTCGTTCCCCAGAATCCCGGCCTCCGACAGCAGGTCCTACCGCGGCAAGGGCAATGGGTACGCGCCCGACTCACCGGACGCCGCCTACAACGCGCCGACGCAGCAGTTCGCCAGCTACGGCCGACCGGCGGCGCGATCGTCCGGCACGGGCGGCCCGGTGGCGGAGAGCCAGACCCGGCCGTCGGCTTACCCAGACGCGATTGCCGCGCCTGCGGGCCAGCAGGGCGACAGTCCTCAGGCGCCCGGCCTGGCCAGCACCGACCGCTACCCGACGGTGCCAGGATCGCGCGGCCGCCACGAGTCAAGCTCAGCGCCAGCGGGCGCCGACTCGCTCTCGGCCGCAGGCGCGCTGCCCCCACCGTCGGGAAACCCATACGGGAGCTACGTCAGCACTCCCCCGAGCGGGGGCTTCCCTGCGGCCGGATCGGCGGCCGGGCACAACGGGGCTGGCAGCGGGACGTATCACGCGGCTCCCGGTCCGGTCCGGCCAGGCCAGGACCTGACCGGACACAGCAGCGGCGCCTATCCGCCGGCGCAGGACACCTACCCCCGAGCCCACGACGCGCCCGGCTCCTATTTCCCGGTCCAGGACGCGCCTGGCTTCTATCCGCCAGCCCAGGATGTCAGCGGTTCCTATCCCCCGCCCCAGGACCTGAACGGCTGGTATCCGCGGCAAGCCGATAGGCCAGCGCCGGTCAGCAATATACCGGGCGAGCTTCCAGACCCGGGTAGCTCTGACGCCCGGCGACGTGGCCAGCGAAGCGATGACGGCCATTACTACCCGGCTACCAGCCAGCCCGGCAGCTGGCCGGCCGATGGCTACCCCGACAACCAGCCGGGTCAGGCAGATTATGCGCGCGGCCGCTACCCGCACCCGCAGCATGAGCGGCCCGTCCCCCGTGCCCAGGACCCGTACGCACCGGACGGCTACGGCGGCCACCCCGGATACGACACCTTCGGTCGGTGACCGTTCTGCTACCCCCGCGACTTGACAAGGTGACCCAGCCCGCACGGACAATGTGCCGAAGCTTGCAAGGCAGGTGATATGCAGGACGGCACCCGTGACCACGCACGTAGTTACTATTTGCACCGTCTCGCGACGGCGCTGGACAGTGAGGGGCTTCACGCCACGGTAAAGACCACCTATCCGGCGGCTTTGCACGTTTTCATCCCTGGCGCGGCGATGCTCGCCGAGAGCATCGATTGCACTCCCGGTAGCGACCCTGATGGCCGCCTATGCTGGTTCTACCGCTGGTCCTGGGGCGAGGTGCTGCATGACGCCGAGGACCCGCCGGGCGCGGCGGCGAAGATCGCTGAGGTGCTGGCGGCACGCTGACCGAGGTGCCTGCCCGCCTGGCACACGCTGAGGCCGCCTAAGGTCAGCAAGCCGGCGGCGATTCCGTCGTGCCGGGCAGCATCGGTTACACCTGCGGCCCATGCTCGTCCTGTTAAGGTCGCCGCGCTGCGTAGCGGCCGGGCCGGAGCGCGGCCAGCGTGGCAAGGAAAGCACTCGCGAGCAGCGCGTAAGGGACCAGATCCGACGTCGCCTGGGCGAGCGCGCCGCTTGCCGCGGCCGCGATGGCCTGGCCGGCTGCCCAGGCAAGGTTGCCCAGCCCGAACGCGATCCCCTGGTTCAGCTGCAACCGGTGGGCACCCTCGCTCAGCAACGCCGTCGCCGGGGCAAAGAGGGTGCCGTAGGCAGGCAGGCCGACGATCAGGAGGGCAACGAGCAACGGCAGCGGTGCCAGCACCGGCACCAGCACGCTCACCAGCACTCCCCCGGTCAATGACATCCGGATCGGCGCTAGGGCGCCACGACGGTCGGACAGCCGGCCGGCGAGCGGTGAGAGCACAGCCTCGATCGCCGCCGCCGCAAGGAAAGCGGCCCCGATGACTAGGGCCACGGCGCCGAGCTGGCTCAGCCGCAGCGGCGCCAGCACATCCACAACCCCGAAGGCCAGGCCTGCGAGCGCGGTCAGCCACATGCCAGTGCCGACCTGCCGGTCATGCACGGCTGGCAGCGCCGCCCGCAGTCCCTGCGCAGCTGAACCGTGCGGCGCCGGCACGATGAAGGCGACCACCATGAGGGCGGCTCCGGCTACTGCGGCTGCGGCGAACGCGGGGCCGGTTCCCAGCTGGCTGGCGATGGCCCCGACAACGGGGCCGAACAGCGCTCCGAGGACTGCCGCTCCCAGCGCAATGCCCAGGAGCTCGCCACGCCGCTCAGCCGGGCCGGCCGCCGCCAGCCATGCCAGGCCTGCGGCCCAGGTACATGCTCCGGCCAGGCCCTGAGCGAAGCGCGCCGCATCCAGGACCCCGGCAGTGGACGCCAAGCCGAAAACCAGCGTCGACGCGCTCATCAAGGCCAGCCCGATAAGCACGACTGGCCGGTCCCCCAGCCGGGCGGTGAGCAGCCCGCCGGGAAGCGCGCCAACGAGAGTGCCGAAGGGATAGGCGGCGACCAGGAAACCTGCGCCCGACTTCGACAGCCCGGCTACGTGCGCATAGTGCGGCAGCAACGGAGTCAGCGCGGTGAAGAACATCGTGTCGACAAGCACCAGCGCGCACACGAACCCCAGCAGGGAACGCACCGCGGGCGTGAGCCTAGGACCGGGCTGCGTCATGCCCGGTGCAGCGCGGTGATGGCCGGTACCCCGGCTGCCGCACGAGGCGGGCTAGCCGCGGGGCGGGTCGGCGAAGCTGTGACATCTGCCCATAATCGCCGGACCCGCTCATGCCCGGTGGACAGGGTCGCCGCCAGGCCGCTACCGGCCCCGGGCCCTCGTCACCAGCCGCCCGGGCCGAGCCCCGTCTCCGCACGGACCACGGGAACAAACCTCAGGCGATACTTATTATCATGAGCGGAGCTTATTGCGGTGCGTAAGTCAGTGACATACTCCGGCCTTAAATTGTATCACGGGAGAGGCTAATTGTCTAACGAAGAAATGGCGCGAGAGCAAGAATACGTGTCCACGCTCTACCGCCGCCTGGATAGCAACCGCGACCGGGCGTCGCAGCGGCTGGCCAGGGTGATGCGGGAAAACGGCGGCACCCATCAGGCGCGGTCAGAGCGCGAGGCGCTGACCGCGATGTATTTCCGGCAGCTCGCTCAATTCGATGCGGCCGAGAACGGACTGTGTTTCGGGCGCCTTGACTTCGAGCACGGCGACGTGCGTTACATAGGCCGGATCGGGCTCCGTGATGAATCCGGCGAATACGAGCCGCTGCTGATGGACTGGCGAGCGCCAGCCGCGCGTCCCTTCTACCTCGCGACGGCTGCGTCACGCGACGGAGTGCGCCGCAGACGGCAGATCAAGACACGCCAGCGTACCGTGACGGGCCTCGATGACGAGGTGCTGGATCTCGCCATCGCCGATCCTCACGCTCACCAGGGCCTCACCGGTGAGGCCGCACTGCTCGCCGCGGTGAACGCCAGCCGGACTGGCCGGATGAGCGACATCGTGGAGACGATCCAGGCGGAGCAAGACCAGATCATCCGTTCCGGCTTGCCGGGCGTGCTCGTCGTGCAGGGCGGTCCCGGCACCGGGAAGACCGCCGTCGCGCTGCACCGGGCGGCCTTCCTCCTCTACACGCACCGGGAGCAGCTCTCCAAGCGTGGCGTGCTGATCGTGGGACCGAACGCCACCTTCCTGCGGTACATCGCCGATGTTCTCCCGTCGCTGGGCGAGACGGGCGTGCTGATGTCGACTATCGCGGACTTGTATCCCGGGATCACCGCGCGCCGGGCCGAACCCGCGGCCACCGCCGCGGTCAAGGGCACGCTGGCCATGGCGAAGCTCCTCGCTGCCGCGGTGCGCGACCGCCAGTGGGTGCCCGACGACACCCTGGAGATCACCGTCGAGCGCGAGACCCTGCGGCTGGACCGGCGCACCTGCATCCGGGCCCGGACCCGGGCGCGGCAGTCCCGCAGGCCCCATAATCAGGCCAGGGCGATCTTCGTCAGGGAGATCACCGAGGCGCTCGCCCGGCAGATCGAGAGCGGCATCGACGCCGTCGCACCCGGCGCGGGCAGCGTACTCGGTGAGCTTGACGTCACGACGATCCGCCGTGAGCTGCGCGGGAGCGGCGAAGTACGGCGAGCTCTCGACCTACTGTGGCCCGTGCTGACGCCACAGCGCCTGATCGATGATCTGTTCGCCGCCCCGCGTCGCCTCGAAGCAGCCGCCGCCGCCGCCGTGCTGACCGAACCGGAGCGTGCCCTGCTCCTTCGCAGCCCGGGTGCCGGATGGACTCCGGCCGATGTGCCGCTGCTCGACGAGGCGGCCGAGCTGCTCGGCGAGGACGACCGGGCAGCGCGGGCGCAGGCCGAGCGGAGGCGGCGGGAGCGGGTAGCCTACGCGCAGGGTGTCCTTGACATCATGTCCCGCGACGATGAGGACGACTCGGATCCCGAGATACTGCTGGGCGCCGACATGGTGGACGCGGACAGGCTCGCCGCACGGCATGACCCGGATGCCTACCTGACAGCGGCTGAACGCGCGGCGGCCGACCGGACCTGGGCCTTCGGCCACGTCATCGTCGACGAAGCGCAGGAACTGTCCGAGATGGCGTGGCGGATGCTGATGCGGCGGTGTCCGGCCAAGTCCATGACCCTGGTCGGCGACGTCGCGCAGACCGGTGATCTGGCCGGTACCTCATCGTGGCAGCGGGCACTCGGGCCGCATCTGGCCGACAGGTGGCGCCTGGCGCAGCTGACCATCAACTACCGGGCGCCCGCCGAGGTAATGGCAGTGGCCACGGATGTCCTTGCCGCGATCGATCCCGCGCTGCAACCACCGCGATCGGTCCGCGAGACCGGCGTCCGCCCGTGGCGGCGGCAGGTGCCTGCCGCCGAGCTGCCTGGGCGTCTCGCGGAAATCGTCGCTGGCGAGCGGGACCAGCTTGACGACGGGCGCCTGGGCGTCATCGTGCCCGCGGCACGCATGGACGAGCTGGGCAGCCGGATCGTCGCGGCCGTCCCAGGTGCCGCGGTCGGCGAGGACCCGGAGCTCGGCAGCCCGGTGGTGGTGCTGACTGTCGCGCAGGCGAAAGGACTCGAATTCGACTCGGTGCTTGTTGCCGAGCCGGACGAGATACTGGCCAGCTCGGCCCGCGGGCTCAGCGACCTTTACGTCGCGCTGACCAGGGCCACCCAGCGGCTAGGCGTCGTGCACAGCGCCCCGCTGCCCGCCGTCCTCGCCGGGCTGCGTCCTGATGACGCAGTACCGCCCGTGCCCGGCGGTGAACCGGCCACCCGTGCGCGGCGCTGACCCGGCCGGTCACCGGGCATCGCCTGCAGGATCTCGTCGAGCTTTCGCTGGGTCGCGGCCTGCCGGCGCGCCCGCGTGTGCTGGATGACGAAGACCATTGCTAGGGGGGCGCTCCGGGGGGCGAGCACCGCCTGAGGCGCCGGTGGTGTACCGGCCGTCACGGCTGCGGCCGGCTTTGGCCCGTCACCCCCTGCCAGAGTCCGGCCGGCAATGGCTGACACCATTCAGGCCGTGATCACCCACGGCCACGTTCGCTGACGCAAACGTGGACAGCCGGGCCGGGCACCCGCCCTGACCCCCGGATGTCGGGCAGGGTAGGCGCGTCGTCAATGGCGATCTCGCCGGGCTGCGGGAGCCGTTGCGCCGGTTCGGGAACCGGAGATCCGAGCGGGCGGGATGAGCCGAGCAGGCTGGCCGAGCCGAGCAAGTCCTCCAGCGGGACACGCGGACCGTCGTCCATGCTCAGATCCTGCTCGACCAGGTCTCTGAGCAGTGCCAGGTTACGGCGGAGCGAGCCGGTCCCGCGCTGGCGCATGCACAGCCCGGTTATCCCGGTCACGATGAGGACCAGGCCGGCGATCTGCAGGCTGATGAACCCGGGATGAACGTTGACCGCGAAGGTCAGGAACGCGCCAGCGGCCAGCAGGGCGATCCCGGTCGTTGTCCTCATGGTCATCCTTCCCGGCTGCAGAGGCCCGCTACCGTGCGGCCCGGACCACCCCGGCGCCCGCCAGTGCCACCGCATCCGCTGCCGCCATGAGCTGCCCTACCCAGCGGCCCGCCAGGCTAACGGCAGCAGGCCAGGGCGCTGTCAAGCCGGTGCAGCGACGCCGTTGCGAGGGTGTCCTCCAGATGCTGGGCCACATCAGTCGCCCGGACTGTCGCGAGCGCGGCGTCCACGCCGAAATCGGCCGCCGCCAGTGCACGTTCGGCCGAGCCCACTCCGGCGCGCGACCGCGGATCGTCCACGTCCGGGCCCTGTTCAGATGGCCTCGGCCGGCGCCCGCTCGGGCGCAGTGAACGCAGCTGCTCGCCGACCTCATCAGGAGTGCCGACCAGCATTCCTGCCGTAAGACCGCGCCGTCGGCGCCTGGCTCGCGGGGCTTTCTGCAAGACCAGGCCCGCTCACCCGCCTGGGCGCAGCTCCTCATCCGCAGCCGACGGCTGGCGCAGTAGCGCCGCATCGGCGGTACCCTGTCCGACCTCGCGGGCGAGGTCGGACAGCAGCCGGTTGCGGGAGCGAGCGGCGCCCCGCAGCACGCTGAACGCCTCGTCGGTGCTGATCTGCAACCGCTCGGAGAGCACCCCCTTGGCCTGTTCGATGATGACCCGGCTGGTCAAAGCGGTCTGCAGCTGTCCCGCGATAACTTCAGCCTGGCGGACCGTGCGCTGCTGAAGGATGCCGATCGTGGCCGCGTCGGCCAGCGCCTGAGCCACGCGTAGCTGCCGGTCGCCCAGGCCGCCCGGCACCGCCTGAAATAGGTTGAGCGAGCCGATCACATTGCTGCGCAGCCGCAACGGCAGTGCGTTGGCTGAGGAGAATCCAGCGTTAACCGCCTGCGGGGCGAAACGCGGCCAGCGGCCCCGTGCGTCGTCCAGGTCCACATTCACCACTGCGGCGCCCTGCTGGTAGCAGTCACGGCACGGGCCCTCATCGTTCTGCACCTCAAAGAGCTCCAGCAGCCTGGCCCGCTCGTCGGAGGCTGCCACGGTCACCAGCGCGCCGCTGTGGTCAGCCAGCACCAGTCCGGCGGCGGCCACATCGAGCAGTTCGACGCAGCGGACGGCCACCACCTGCAGGAAGTCGATGACGTCAAATTCGGCGACCAGGGTGTCCGCCAGCTGCACAAAGGCCTCCGCGAGGCGCTGTTCCCGATCTGTAGCCGCCACTGTCCACTTACCTCTCCGTCATCCCGCAGGCCGGCCAGCCCTGACCGGGCGGCATGCGGGCAGGGCGCGCACCGCACGCCCTATTCAGTATTACTGTCGAATCGCAGCCGCCGCGACACCACGTCGGCCGCCACATCAGCCAGGGCGCGCCGGTGGCTGAAGGCATAGCCACGCATCCGGAGCAGGGCGTCGGCCTGGCTCGATCCCAGCTGGACGCTCATCATTCCGGTGGCCTGGTGGATCTTCGCGCGATACCCGGTCGGCTGGCTGGAAAGCCACTCCGGCTCTCCTGCCACCCCGCTTCCGCGCCCCAGTATCGCGTCGGCTGCCGCATCGCCGAAGGCCAGCATGTCGGCGAAGGCACCCCCTTCCAGCGGGCCCGGCACGTCCCGGTGGGCCATCAGCACGCCGAGGCGGATCGTGCCGATCTGCAGCGGCACCGCGAACACTGCCCGCACCCCGAGGTCGAGGGCCGCGCGCGTGAAGACCGGCCACCGCCGTGCGGGCACAGCCGCCAGGTCAGGCTCAAGGACGAGCCCGCCCGACGTCGCGGCATCCACCGCTGGCCCCTCCCCCAGGGTAAGCTGCAGGTCGTCGAGGCGGGTACTGCCCTCACCGGTCCGCCAGACCACCTCGCCGCCGCCGCTAGCCAGCAGCACGGTCACCGCAATGCCCGTTACTCCGAGCAGGCCGGCGCACCGGGCGGCCGGGACTGCCGCGAGGCCGTGCGGCCCGTGCCGGGTCAGCGCAGCCACGATCGTCGCCATGCCGGTGCTGACCACCTGCACACTCAGCCGGTACCGGCGAGCAGGGCCAGGACCTCGCCAATGGCAGGCTCCTGGCTCGCGGGTTCGCGCAGCGGAAGATGTGCCTGAATCTCATAGCGGTTGCGTCGGCCATCCTTCTGCTTGACCACGTAGCCGGCGTCGGCCAGGTCAGTGACGATGCCGTAGGCGCTCCGCTCGGTGATGCCGACGCGGGCCGCGATGTCGCGCAGCCGCATGCCCGGGTCGTGGGCTATGCACAGCAGCACCCGGGCGTGATTGGTGAGAAAGCTCCAGCTCGGCACGTCAGCGACAATACCACAGTTTATAGAATCTCATTGCTAGTTACATACTTCTGCCATTTGTCTTCCGGCCCGGATCTCACGGATGAGGCGCCGCCGCGGCCCGGCCTGCGTCGCCCGCCGCGCCGGCGTTCTTCGCTGCGCTGCCCGGTATGGTTGGTACGGCACGGCGTTACCGCAGGTCCCACCATCAACATCGCCGCTCTGCCCCGGGGAGCCACGCCATGCAACGAGCCAAGCCCAGGCCGACCCCAACCTACAGTCAGCAAGACCTAGAGCTGATTGACGCCTACTGGCGGGCCGCGAACTACCTGTCAGTAGGGCAGATCTACCTGCTGGACAATCCGTTGCTGCGGGAGCCGCTGCGCGCCGGGCACGTCAAGCCGCGGCTGCTTGGCCATTGGGGCACGACACCCGGGCTGAACCTGCTGTACGCGCACATGAACCGGGTCATCAAGGACCGCGACCTCAATGCGATGTACGTGATCGGCCCAGGTCACGGCGGCCCCGGGATCGTCGCCAACGCCTACCTGGAAGGCACCTACAGCGAGGTCTACTCCTCGATCGGCCAAGACGAGGACGGCCTGCGCGCGCTATTCCGGCAGTTTTCCTTTCCCGGCGGCATTCCCAGCCACGTCGCACCCGAGACGCCCGGATCCATCCACGAGGGCGGCGAACTCGGCTACTCCCTCGTGCACGCTTACGGCGCGGTATTCGATAACCCTGATCTGCTGGCGCTGTGCGTCGTCGGTGACGGTGAGGCGGAGACCGGGCCGCTCGCCGCCAGCTGGCACTCGAACAAGTTCCTCAACCCGGTAACCGACGGCGCGGTGCTCCCGGTGCTGCACCTCAATGGCTACAAGATCGCTAACCCCACCATTCTGGCCCGCATCTCTGATGACGAGCTCGCCGCGCTGATGCGCGGCTACGGATATGAGCCGCACTTCGTCGTCGGCGACGACCCCGCCACGGTCCACCAGGAGCTCGCGGCGACGCTCGATGAAGTACTGGATGACATCGCGGCCATTCAGCACCGCGCCCGCGGCAATGCCGGGCAGCAACGCGAGGATGATCCCGCGCCGGAGCCCCGCCCTGCCTGGCCGATGATCGTTTTGCGAACCCCCAAGGGCTGGACCGGGCCGAAGATGGTCGACGGCGTCCAGGTCGAGGGCACCTTCCGCGCCCACCAGGTCCCGCTGGCCGAGACCCGCACCAACGCCAAGCACCGGGAACAACTTGAGCAATGGATGCGCAGCTACAAGCCCGAGGAGCTGTTCGACGGGACCGGGCAGCTGATGCCGCAGCTGCAAGCGCTCGCGCCGCAGGGGCCGCGGCGGATGAGCGCCAACCCGCACGCCAACGGCGGGCTGCTGCTGCGCGACCTCGCCATGCCGGACTTCCGCCGCCACGCCGTTGCGGTGGACCGACCGGGCGCCGAGTCCAGCGAGGCCACCCGGGTCCTTGGCGCCTTCCTGCGCGACATCATCGCCCGTAACCCCGACCGGTTCCGCGTCATGGGCCCGGACGAGACGGCATCCAACAGGCTGACGGCAGTCTTCGAGACGACCAACCGCGCCTGGGATGCGATCACGGTGCCCGGCGACGATCACCTCTCCCGGGATGGCCGGGTCATGGAGGTGCTGTCCGAGCACCTGTGCCAGGGCTGGCTGGAGGGCTACCTGCTCACCGGCCGCCACGGCCTGTTCAACTGCTATGAGGCGTTCATCCACATCATCGACTCGATGTTCAACCAGCATGCGAAGTGGCTCAAGTCGACGCGCACGATCCCGTGGCGTGCCCCGATCGCGTCCCTCACCTACCTGCTGTCCTCACACGTCTGGCGCCAGGACCAAAATGGCTTCTCGCACCAGGATCCGGGCTTCATCGACCACGTGATCAACAAGAAGGCCGCGATCGTCCGCGTGTACCTGCCGCCTGACACCAACACCCTGCTGTCGGTGGCCGATCACTGCCTGCGCAGCAGGAATTACGTCAACGTCATCGTCGCCGGCAAGCAGCCCGCGCTGACCTACCTGACCATGGAGCAGGCGATCGCGCACTGCACCCGGGGGCTGGGGATCTGGCCGTGGGCCAGCAGCACCGACGGTGAGCCCGACGTGGTGCTCGCCTGCGCTGGCGATATCCCCACCCTCGAGACCCTGGCCGCCGCCGACCTGCTCCGCAGCCGCCTGCCCGAGCTGAAGGTGCGCGTCATCAACGTCGTCGACATCATGCGCCTTGAGCCCGACACCGAGCACCCGCACGGGCTGTCCGACGGTGACTTCGACGCGCTGTTCACCTCCGAGAAGCCAGTCATTTTCGCCTACCACGGCTACCCATGGCTCATCCACCGGCTTACCTACCGCCGCAACAACCACCACAACCTGCATGTGCGCGGTTATAAGGAAGAAGGCACCACGACCACGCCGTTCGACATGGTCATGCTCAACGACCTCGACCGGTTCCACCTCGTCATGGACGTCATCGACCGTGTCCCTGGCCTGGGCACCCGGGCAGCGACGCTGCGCCAGGAGATGTCCGACGCCCGCCTCGCCGCCCGGGCCTATACCCGCGAGCACGGTGAAGACGACCCGGCCATCACCGGCTGGACCTGGCCAGGCCGGTCCTAGCCGGCCGGCCCGGCCGGCCGGCTCGTCGCTGACGCTTCGGCCAGCCGGGCGTGCAGCCGCTCCCGGATCTCCTGCGGCGTGTAGGCCCGGCGCTGCCGCTGCGCCCGCGCAATGACCACTCCGGTGGCGGCGACACCTGCAAAGCCTGCCAGTCCAAGTACCTTCCACCAGCGCACCTGCCTAGGCTACGACAGTGGCCCTGACGATCACGCTTGATGAGGCTCTCGATCTGACGCGCACTGGTGACATCTGGCTCTTTCGCGGACGCAATATGGCTGACCGGGCAATCCAGGTGGCGACCAATAGCCCCGTCAACCACGTCGGCATGTCCGTCGTCATCGACGACCTGCCACCGCTGATGTGGCATGCCGAACTCGGCCGGTCGCTGCCTGACCTGTGGTCGGGCACCCGTCACCGCGGCGTCCAGCTGCATGACCTGCGCGACGCTGTCACGACCTGGGCCACCAGGTACCACCAGCGGGCATGGCTGCGCCAGCTGGACCTGCCGGTGACCCGCGAGATGGAGGACGCCGTCCTGCGGGCCATCGCGCGGCTTGACGGCACGCCATTCCCCTCTGCGGCCCGGCTGGCCGGGCGGTGGCTGGCCGGACGCATGCCGGCCATCAGGCGCGCGACGCGTGCGGCAGACCTGGAGACCGCCTACTGTGCGGAAGTCCTTGCGGTCACGTACCAGGCCATGGGGCTCCTCCCCGCCAAGCGCCGGCCGGGGTGGTATGACGCCGGCCGCTTCTGGAGTGGCGATGACCTCGCCCTGTCCGCGGATTTCCGGCTGGCCGGGGAGATTGCGGTGCAGGTCCCGCCTGCGCCCGGAAATCGAGCGGGCCCGGCCACGGTGTCCTGACATTTCAAAAGGGCCAGTTACGGCATCTAACGGATTAGATGACCATTGCAGGTAATTATTCCAAATCTGCCGGGAATAAGCTACAATGAGAAAAATGCTGCTCCGGACCCAGGCATCTGCAGCCGTCAAGTGACGTCGCTGCAGGGCGGGGCCCGGAGTTTTTGGTTTGTACTCGGACCGGTGCCGGCAGGATGCCGCGGACCAAAGGATGGTGAAAACCCCCGGGAGAGCTCTTCTCCCACCGCGATCAACCCAGCATGACCGACCACCGCGTACCTCACCTGGTCACTGACATTAGGAGTCGGTTATGGGCATCATCGCATGGATCGTTCTCGGGCTGGCCTCGGGCCTGATCGCCAACACACTGGTCCCTGGCAAGAGATCGCAGGGCCTCATCATCACCTGCGTGATCGGGATCGCCGGAGCGCTGCTCGGCGGCTGGGCAGCCACCAGGCTGTTCCACATCCATACGCTGAACGGGATCTTCAACTTGTCCACCTGGCTGACCGCGATCGCCGGAGCGGCTGTCCTGCTGTTCGCCAACCACCTGGCCGCCGGACGCACCGGCCACCGGACGGCCGGCCGATGAGCCCGCCGGCTGGTCCTCGAAAGGCCGCTGGTCCTCGAAAGGCCGCCGGGCCGCTACCGGGCGCACGGACAGTGCCGGGCGCACGGACAGTGCCGGGCGCACGGACAGTGCCGGGCGCACGGACGGTGCCTGGCGCGCGGCGCGCCATGAGCGCCGGAGTGGGCATCTCGCTCATCACGGTCGGCGCCATCCTGCGGTTCGCCCTCGCGGGAGGATCCCCGCACGGACTGAACGTGCACGTCGTCGGGGTCATCTTGATCCTCGCCGGTGCCATCGGCCTGCTCCTGCCGCGCCTGACCGCGCGCGCACCGCAGGACCGGATGCGCCGCTGGGTCCGGCCAGACCAGCACCGGGCCTACGACGAGCCACCGACCGGCGCCGAGCCAGGTGCCTACGACGATCGCCCGGCGCTGGTGCAGGATCCGAGTCCGCCTGCTCAGCGTGGTTCACTGACCGACGATCTCCTCAGCAAGTGACCGATGCTGGCGCCACCGTCTCGCGCGCTCCGATCTACCGTCAGCGACGCGCCAACGGCAGGCCGACCGTCACGGTCGCGAATGCGGGCTGGTCCGTGCCGGTCTCCACATAGACCGATTCCAGCGCCCCGATCTTGTGGCCACTGCTGTCGACCACGTCCTGGCCGCGCCACTCCCTGATGTCAGCGGCTTCGAACATCGCGGCTTCCTTACGTGGCCAGGACCTTCGCCTTCTCGGCGGCAAATTCCTCATCGGTCAGCAGGCCCTGATCTTTCAGCTGGCCGAGTTCCTTGATCTGGGCTATCCGGTCGTCCTGCGCCGTCGCGGGCGGCGCTGCCGGCTGCTCCGCTGCCTGCTGTTGCCGGGCGGCGTTCTGCTCCGCGTGGCGGTGCACGCCCCCGGCTACGGCCGTAGCGGTCCCGGCAACGACCGCAGTGCGGGCCACTGTGCCCATCAGGCCGGGACGCCCCCGGCGCACCGGCATACGTCTGCGCATGGCTTCCCCTACTCCTCGTCGAGTGCCGCGATCGCGCGCAGAACGTTCTCGCGCGGGACCCTGTCCTGGGCAATCAGCCGGCCATCCGAGGCGCGCACAGCCGCAGCGAACCGGCCAGCCCAGCTGTTCTCCCATACGAGCACGACAGCGGACGTGCCGGCTTCCAGTCCGTCGCCGATCTCGGTAAGGTCAGCGTCGCTGAGCAGGTCGAACTGCGCACTGGTGACCCGTTCGAATGCGTCGGCGATGTCCGTATCGCCGACTTCGGCGAAGGAGACGGAGCCGTCGGCCAGCTTGCGTACGAAGGCAAGGTCGATGACGCGGACCGTCCCGCTGTCGCTCAGCTCGGCCAGCGCGGGGACCACGTCTGAATTGAACTCGTTCCCGCCGAAGAGGATCACGGCGACGTCCACCGGCCCGACCGATTCCGCCTGCAGGGCTGCGGGCATGACCAGACCTCCACCGGGTGCGGCCGACTCATTACCGACACTGCCAGCGTGCGGACGGACGGCCGCGCCTCGCATCACCCTTGGCGGGTGGTCGGTGGCTGGCCGTTGTAATGCTCCTCCCCGGCGCGGCGCTGTAGCGCGCGCCGACCACCTGATCCCCAAGCGGGTCGAGCACGGCAAGCTCGGCCATCGCGCCGACGGTTTCCTCGATCTCGGCCGTCTGCGGCGGCCGGTGCAGGTAGTACAGGTCGGTCAGGTTCACGCCGAGCCGCAGCAGCGACGATTCGCGCTCTCTCTTGACGTAGCCGCGCTCGCAGCGGACGACCCGCTTGTCGTCGCCGCCGGACCTGTCGATGCCTAACTTCGTCGCCAGCTGCACCTCGTCCCTGCGGCCGCTGATGGTGCGGCCGACAAGGACCTCGTTGTGGCCGGCCCCGTACATATCGGGTCTGCGTGCTCGCCCCACGGAGGGTCCGCCACGCTCGGTAACCAGCAGGCGAACCACCGTCATCGCGGCTACAGGACGTTGCGCGAGGGGTCAGTCTCCTTGCCGGCGCCAGCCACAGCGATGGCGGTCATGGCGGATTTCCTTCGGCCATGAACCGCTGCAGCGGACCGGCGAGTGAAACCCTGGTCGCTACCCGGGCGCTTCAGGCACGATACCGAGCCGGCTCAGGCCGGCGGCCGCTCGCCCACTGAACGATCGGAGGGCGCACTTACCGCAACCGGTGAGCGGTGTTCTTCAGGGCCCCGGCGATCGAACGCGCCGGCGAGCCTCCCGGCCCCAGCGATTCCCCGGCTGCTACTCGCCCACCCGCCGCGACCGGAAGCTTACGGCCTCGTCGACCCCCCAGCTCACAATCCGGCTGGGGGTGATACGAAACATGTCGTCGTCGAAGCCGGGCATGATCTCTTTGCCGCCAGTGCTCAGGATCGACGCGCCGCCGCGTATCTCGATCGCTCGCGGCGTCCACGGATCCACCGACACAAGATCGTCCACGACGACCGCGACCTTGGGATTCTGCTGCACCTGCCGGAACTTCCATCGCTTTGCGAAGTCGTGGCCGCCGATGTCAATCGAGTCATGCTCGGCGTCGTACCGGTAGGAGACGGGCACTACGTGCGGCTGGCCATCGAGACTGGCAGTGGCCAGCCGAGCCAGGCGCTGGCTTCGCAGATACTCGATCTCCGCCGGGGTTAAAGACGCTCACCACCCACCTCACTTCCGGGATGAGATCCCTGTCACCCAACGACTTGGTCATGCGCGCTCACCTGCCGGGAGCTCTTCCAAGATCCTAGACCGTCAGACATCGCTCAGTCCGGTCGCCGGCCGGGCTGCCATCGACAAGCATGCCCGGGAATTGCCGCTACCGCCCCGTAGGAAGTGTGGCGAGGATCCGAAAATAGCCGCTTTGCTACGGCCACAGCGCTCCCGCTGTGCGCGATCATGCCTAGAAATTGGGTCGCGTTGTAACCACGGGACTTCAGGTAGTCCACGTCCGCCAGCACATGCTGTTGAAAGCGCCGGGCCAGCTCGCGCCCCGCCAGACCTTCGGGGAGCGGGGGCGATGCGTTCATGTCGGCAACCACGCAGGAGATGGCCAGCGGTCGGCCGCCACACGCAACCCGCCGCTGCGGTGCGAGACCCCCTGCAGGTGTGCCTGAGGCGGATGATGCACCAGCAACGTGCTCCATCCTCCCTTCGGGAGCCCAGCCGGCCGCTGAGGACAAGACTAGATGATCTATTCCAAGGGGTCAGTGGTCGTAGGCCAGGAGTGAGCTTTTGACAGGCTGGCTGGTGCGGTCGTTGTGCCAGATCACGGCGGAGCGGGCGAGGATGCGCTGGAGGATCCGGGCGGTTACGCCGTCGGGGGTGCGGCCGCCGTGGTGTTCGAGGTCGAGCTGGCCTTTGAAGGTGCCGTTGACCGATTCGATGGTCTGGCGCAGCGGCTTGAAGAACTGGGCGGATGGGCCTCGTGGACGTCCTCCCGAGCTGAAACCTCGTGCACGTCAGCGTGCCCGTCCATGCCTGGCCGCAGGTAACGGTGGCTTTACCGGTGCCCTAACGGCCTATAGCCTGACCTTTACTACGCGCTGTCAGCCTGCCGGCCCGGGAGATCGCGGCTTCTGCGGGACGGCGGGGGTCCCCGGAGAAGGCGCTCGCGGCCCCTGACAAGATGGCGGGAACATGAAGTGCCAAGGCGCAAATGCCGGGCACGTGCGTTGCCGACGGGGAACCGGCCGAGTGCCGGGGATCGGCCGCATTCGACCTATCTACGGGGGATTGATCATGAGAATGCGAAGAGTTGTCTCCACGCTGCTCGCGTCCATGCTGGTCGCCGGGACCGCCAGCCTGCTCGGAGGCGCCGGGATCGCGAGCGCGTCACCAGGCGCGCCCGGGCGATTCACCTGCGCGGGCACGCCGAAGGCACCTGGCGTGCTCACCGGAACCTACTCCAGCGTGACAGTGCGCGGGCTGTGCGAGGTCAGTGCCGGCGCGGCGTACGTGCAAGGCAGCGTCGTCGTCAGCCCGCACGGGGCACTGGTGGCGGCGTTCGCGCGCCACAACTCCAACCTGACGGTCGGGGGCAGCCTCACCGTGCTGAAGGGAGCCACGCTCATCCTGGGCTGCGAGGCGGCGCACTTCGCCTGCGTCGATGACCCGAACCAGAAGAGTCCGACGCTCTCAAGCTCCAGTTCGGTGGCCGGGAACCTGCTCGCCAGGGACGCGCTCGGGGTCCTCGTCCACGCCAGCACCATCGGCGCGAGCGTAGTCCAGAGCGGCGGCGGCGGCGGGCGCAACTGCACCCCGTCGGGGATATTCGCCGCATTCAAGTCGCCGGTCTACAGCGACTACGAGGATAACTTCGTCGGTGGTGACCTGAGCGTCACGGGACTGCGGTCCTGCTGGTTCGGCGCCCTGCGCGACAACGTGCGCGGCAGCGCTCTCGTGGCCGGCAACAAGATGGCGGATCCGGACGCCATGGAGGTCCACACCAACCGGATCCGCCGCGACATCGCCTGCTTCCGCAACAGCCCGGCGATCCAGTACGGTGATGCCGCCGCGGGGACGCCGAACGTCGTCCGGCGCCACGCGTACGGCCAGTGCGGGTTCAACGTGCTCCAGCCGAACCCGGCACCGACCAAGACAACGCCGGCCGGCCCGCTGACGCCCATCTCGATCCACGCAAGGCGGCACCATCACCATTGAGGTGGCCGGAGCCTGATGCGACCGACGGCCATGTGACGAGGCCGGCCAGCCGGTAGAACGGGGCCAGCCCGGGCGCCTGCGGGACTGCCCGGCTGGTCCCGACCGGCTGAGCACTCATCGTTATGCATATTCAGGGAGCCGCGGCGACGCGGCCGGTCTGTGCTTTCCTTCAGTGGGTTGCCCGGCGGTGACAGTAGGCCTTCGCATATGGGCCCAACGACCCTAGGGACCGCGGTAACGCCGCCAGAGGATGGGACAAATTCTCTCGGAGGCAGCCATGTCAGTTCAGTCCGCTCACGTTTCCACTCCGCCCCGCGACGTTGTCGTGCTGTCCGGCGTGCGGACCGCAATCGGCAAGTACGGCGGCGCGCTCAAGGACATCCCGCCCGCTGACCTCGCGGCGCAGGTGACCCGTGAGGCGGTCGCCCGGTCCGGCATCAGCGCGAGCGAGGTTGGGCACGTCTTCTTCGGCAATGTGATTCACACCGAGGGCCGGGACATGTACCTGGCGCGAGTAGCGGCGATCAACGCCGGCCTGCCGGTGGAGACCCCTGCGCTGACCGTGAACCGGCTGTGCGGCAGCGGGCTGCAGGCCATCGTTTCCGCCGCGCAGACGATCGCGCTCGGCGAGACCGACATCGCGGTAGCCGGCGGCGCGGAATCGATGAGCCGGGCGCAGTACTGGGTGCCCGGGCTGCGCTGGGGTCAGCGAATGGGCGATGGCGGCGTCATTGACGCCATGATCGCCGGGCTGAGCGACCCGTTCGACCACTGCCACATGGGCCTGACGGCGGAGGCCATCGCCGAGAAGTGGCCGATTAGCCGCGAGGATCAGGATGCCCTCGCGTTCCAAAGCCACCACCGGGCCGCTGCAGCGACCGCTGCGGGCCGCTTCACCAGCCAGATCCTGCCCATAGAGCTCAAGAGCCGGAAAGGCACGACCGTGTTCGAGCAGGACGAGCACGTGCGCGGCGGCATCACGATGGAGGATCTGGCGCGACTCCGCCCGGCGTTCAGCGACACTGGCACCGTGACGGCAGGCAACGCCTCAGGCGTCAACGACGCTGCCGCCGCTGTGGTCCTTGCCGACGCAGCCACGGCGCAGGCAAGGGGCCTGACGCCGCTGGGCCGCCTCGTCGCCTACAGCCACGTCGCGGTCGAGCCCAGGTACATGGGCATCGGGCCGGTGCCGGCCGTGAAATCGGTCCTCGCCAAGACCGGCCTGTCGCTGGACGACATCGATGTGTTCGAGCTCAACGAGGCCTTCGCCGCCCAGGCGCTCGCCGTCATCCGCGACCTCGGCCTCCCCCCCGAGAAGACGAACCCCAACGGCAGCGGCGTGGGCCTTGGCCACCCGGTCGCCGCGACCGGGGCGATCCTCACCGTCAAGGCGCTGTACGAGCTCGCCCGGATTGACGGGCACTATGGGCTAGTCACCATGTGCATCGGCGGCGGCCAGGGCATCGCCGCGATCTTCGAGAGGGCATAACAGGCAATGACTGATCGGCATGGGCCATTCGCCCAGGCTTACCGGCTCTACGTCGAGTTCGAGACCCGCGCCTCATCGGCACTGGAGTCTCTCGGGACCAACGCGTTCGGCGAGCTGCTCGCCACGTCCGCATCGAACGCGCTGGCAATCGCCAGGCTGGCGAACGGCAGCATTGACCGCGGGATCCGGGCCATGCGGGTGGCAGGGCTGGTCCAGCTCGTCGGGGAACTCCAAGACCGCCTCGCGGTGGCTCAGTCCCCTGCGGACCGGGCGGCGAAGCGGCAGACCTCGTGATCAGCCCGGTGACCGTCGCCCGCGACCTCGCGAGCGCTGCCGCCGGGGCCGGCTCGGCTGCCTGCCGACCTGACAGAGGCGGCGAACATCCTGCTGACGACCGACCGCGCCGTCATCGGGACGACCCCGCGCGACGTGGTCTGGACGCGCCGCAAGACAACGCTCCACCGGTACTGCAGCCGCAGCAGGCGGCACGCCGTTCCCATCCTGCTCGTCCTCGCGCTCATCACAGCCACCGCCCAGCCCGTCTGACAGAGCCACGACAGGAGCCACGATGACCGCATCCGATACCGCTCCGGTATTGACACCGTCCTCCGAGGGCAAGCTCACCGGCCGGGTCGCGTTCGTCACGGGAGGCACGCGCGGCATCGGCGCCGCCATCTCGCAGAGCCTGGCGCGGCAGGGCGCAGCGATCGCCGCTGGTTACGCCGGCAACGAGGCCAAGGCAGAGGCCTTCGCCGAAGCCTTCCGCTCCGGGCACGCTGACGACGAAGTCAAGATCACGCTGCATCGTGGCAATGTCGCGTCGGGCGACGACTGCAGGCGGGCGATCGCGGAAGTCATCGAGCAGCACGGACGGCTCGACATCCTCATCAACAACGCCGGCATCACGATCGACAAGACCGTCGCCAAGATGACCGACCAGGACTGGAACAAGGTCCTGTCGGTCAACCTGTCCGGCTCCTTCTACCTCTCCCAGGCCGCGCTGACCCACATGCTGGAGCGTGGCACCGGCCGCATCATCAACGTCTCGTCAGTCATCGGCGAGACCGGCAATATCGGCCAGGCCAACTATGCGGCGTCGAAGTCGGGTCTCTTCGGGCTGACGAAGACCCTTGCGCGCGAGGCACTGTTTCAGCTCGCCCGGTCGGGAAAGCTGAGCGAAGACAGCATCGGCGTCACGGTCAACACGGTCACGCCGGGCTTTGTCGCCACCGAGATGCTCCAGTCGGTGCCGGAGAAGGTGCTCGAGAAGATCAAGAGCCAGATTCCCATGGGCCGCCTGGCGCAGCCTGAGGAGGTCGCGCGCGTCGTCCACTTCCTCGCTGCCGATGCCGCCGGCTACATCACCGGCCAGGTGTGGGGCGTCAACGGCGGCCTTGACATGTGACGCAGCCGACACCGCACAGTTAGCTAAATTAGCAAGGAGCGTGCTAACATGTAATTGTGCTTCTAAAAGAGTACCCAGACCGTAAGCACAGCCCGCACGATGAACGGAGACCACAATGCCTACCGCCAAGACCACCCACGACGGCGCTGCCCTCGGCGTCGACCCCGCTGCCTTCGAGGATGCTGTTACGCGTATTCGCGACCTCAATGAGCGCCTCATCGACAGTTCCAAGGCAGCTGGCCTGACCTCCCTCGACGCCTACGAGAAGGCTCTCAAGAGCCTCGTCGACTTCGAGCAGAAGGTCGCCGGCGCCAGCCAGCTCGAGTGGGTGTCCGCACTCGCCTCGACGTACGCATCGTTCGTCCAGGACGTGAGCGCCGCTTACACGAAGGCCGCACGCGAGCTGCTCAGCTAAGCCCACGCTAACGGCGGGACGGTGGATCCTCACCGGCCCGCCGTATGCCGCTCCCGATGAGGGTCTATCGCCCGGCTGCGTGACTTCACCGCACTCCGAACGCCGGACGACGGTCAGGAACTCGCAGCGGAGCGGCTCCGCCGCACAGCGTTCGCGTCGACGAACGAGCGGTATATCTCCGCGAGGGTCCGCCGCTGCGCGCTGGTAAGCTCGTCGGCCGCATCGATTGCCGCAAGCAGCCCGGAGTCGGGCGACGCGTCCTCTCCAGGCTCCACGTATCCCGCCTGGGCATAGAGAGAGTCGGCCGTTGTCTTGAGCGACTCGGCAATGGCGTTGAGGACCGTATCGGATGGCGCGCGCAGGCCGCGCTCGATCTGCGACAGGTACGGGTTCGAGATTCCCACGGCAGCCGCGAGCTGGCGCATCGGCAACGCCGCGAGTTCACGCTGCTTGCGGATGATAGCGCCCAGGCTGAGCGGGGGCTGCTCCGATTGGCTCACGGGCCCAGCGTAGAGGCGGAGATGCCACCTGCGGGCATCGCGGCAGCAAAAACGGCAGGGCCGCCGCCGCCGTGTCCCTGGTGAGCCGGCCGTGGCGACGTTCCCGCCGTCGCGACCAGCGGGACTGTCCTCTACCGAGGCTACAACGGGCGACCGCGCCGCTCGTCACCAGCGGTCGCGGGCGCACGGGCTGAACCTGCCTGGATTACCGTATTGACGGGACGGATCTTCCTAGCCGCCGCCCATGTCCGGTCTGCTGGCACTCGGGTCGGGAGAAGCAACGGCCATCACGATAAGGACCGCCGCCGCGGCGGGAAGCATACTCGTTGCCCTGGCCGCCGCTGCCTGTGGCAGCGAGCAGGCCGGAAGGCCCATCGCGACGGTGCAAGGATGTGCCGACTACGGGGTACACGCGATCGAGGATCACGTCACGGTGACCAGCCGGCCGGCCGCGTGCGAGGGGCTCAGCAGGACGGAGCTCAACTACGCTGTCGCCAAGGCCATCTACAAGGTGGCCGGCCGCCAGTCACCGAAGCCCGCCTGGCGGAAGATGGCGGCCGAGGTCGCGCCGCGGCTGGCTCAGCTGCTAACCGCGCCGCCAGCAAGCAGCTCACCGGACCGCGGATCGACGTCGCTGGGCAGTTTGCCGCCGTCAAGTCCCCGCCACGGCGACGACGTCGCCATGAGCATCGCCGCGCTGGTCGCCTGGATCATCACGGCGGGAAGCGGCGCTTACGTCCTCGGCACCTGGATCGTCGGGGCCGGCATTCGCCGGCGCAGCGCCAGCCTGACCGGCGCCCCGCTGAGCGTGGTCTTCGGGCACTTCGGGCTAGCTGCCGCCGGGCTGGCGTTGTGGATCATCTATCTAGCCACTGGCTGGCCAGCCGTGGCCTGGATCGCGGTCGCGATGCTGCTGGCGGTGGTCGGACTCGGCACGGCGCTGGTCACCGTCGGGCTTCCTGGCCACCGCGACCCTGCCATCGCGGCTGGCCCTGACCGGGGCAGGTCCCCCGCGGTGGCAGCGGAAGCCCGACCGCCGATCCTGGGCATCGCGGGCCACGGCCTGCTCGCTGCGACAACTGTGCTCCTCGTCGTGCTGGCCGCCATAGGCGCAGGAGCAGGCTGACCGGGCCCGCCACCGCGACGGATGGCCACGGCGGCCTTCGCCGTGACCAACCGCAACTACCTGTCCGCGCGCTGGCCGGGCGACGTCTACCTGTTCGCGCGCCGGTTCCGCGATCTCCTGCAGGCCCAAGCGGGGCCCGGCCGTTGGCAAGGCCATGGCAGCGCCCGAGGGCATCACGCCGTCCGGCGGCGCACTGCTCGGGCTCGTGCCGGCCGAGGGCGTCCGGGCTCAGACTTCCCCGGCACGCTCCAGGACGAATACCGGAATCTGGCGGGCGGTCTTCCGCTGGTACCCGGCGTACGGCGGAAACGCGGCCACCGCCCGCTCCCACCACTCAGCACGCTCGGCACCAGTGATCTCGCGGGCGACCATCTGCCACTTGCCCGGGCCGTCCTGGAGTTCGACGAACGGATCCGCCCGGAAGTTGTAATACCAGCGCGGATGGGACGGGGCACCGCCCTGCGATGCGACGGCCGCATAGCGGCCGTCATGCTCGACCCGCATCAGCGGTGTCTTGCGCACCTTTCCGCTGCGTGCCCCGCGGTTGGTAATGATCACCACCGGAAGGCCGGTGTCGCGCAGCGTCGTGCCCTCGGTGCCGCCGGAGCTCTCATAGAGCTCGACCTGCTCGCGGACCCAGCCCTGCGTGCTCGGCTCATATTCACCCTCGACAGCCATGCCGCTAGTCAATACCCCCGGGCGCGTGCCTGCGCACGCGGCCCCCGCCCCGATGGGCCGGTTCCAGGCATGGCCGGCGTCGGGGTACTCCCTTGATGTCGCGGTCCACGCCGACCGCAGTGAGGACGCGTTCCAGCCGCTCGACGGTGCCCCGGTTGACGCGGTCATTGGCGCCGTAGCTGCCGACGACGGGGCACCCTCCGGTCAGGAAACTCTCGGAGCAGGCGTCCTTGTCCGTGGCGGGGTAGTTCACGCTGGAGGCGGCGAAGCCAGCTAGCCAGGCACGGGTGGCCTCGATGTCGTCGAAGGCCGGACCGCGCCTGGCGCGCCCGTCGCGCATGATGGAGCGCATGCAGGCATCTATCGTGCTGGCCGAGTTGCCGGCGGAGAAGGTCGTTCTCGCGAACACCCGCAGTTGGCGGTTGAGAGTCACCTGGCCGCCGAGTCATAACGGCGCCCTACAGGCGGCCCCGGCCGTCTGACCTGTCCGCGATGGTCCGTCGGCCATGGCAAGCCCGAAACACCCGGGCGCCCGGTGGTAGGAGATCCCTGCTGGCCTCCGTATCGGCTTGTCAGCGAAGCCAGCCGGGCATTCGACGCCCATTTCCGCCCGCGTCGCCGGCGCGACCGCTCACGCCCGGGCCCAACGGCCCAGCCCGACGGGACGTTCGGCGTCTGGCATCAATGGCAGGCCGCGCGAATTGTTGTCCTGTTCCGTAAACCAGCCCAGGTTAGCCGGAGGTCGCCATGTTCCACCTTCGCCGTCCAGGGGGCGCGGCTGCTGCCGGCGCCCTCGCGTTAGCCGCGTTCGCGGCCCTGGTCATCGCTTCGCCCGCAATGGCCGAGCCAGCGACAACAGTCGGCTACCCCGCCGGGGCGGCCTCGACTCGGTACGCCGGGTCCGCGTTCGACACCTGCACGGCGCCGTCGCTGGCGGCGATCACGGCGTGGGGCGCATCGCCCTACCGTGCCATTGCCGTGTACATCGGCGGCGTCAGCCGCACCTGCAGCCAGCCGCAGCTGACGGCGAACTGGGTGACCATGGTGTCCGAACTGAAGTGGCGGCTGCTCCCGGTGTACAAGGGCCTGCAGCCACGGTGCGGCGGCAAGCCCACAGATCCGAAGATCACACCGTCCAAGGCGGCGAGCCAGGGCAGCGCCGCTCCAGACGGCCGTCCTCACGTTTGAGTCCGCATGGACCAAGGAACTGCACCGGCTGGGGTATGTGTCCGGTGTCTATGCCAACCTCAGCTCCGGCGCGCCGGACCTGTCCAGGGTCTACACCTCGACCGCCTACGCCCGGCCGGACGCACTGTGGATAGCCCGCTACGACGGGAACTCGTCGCTGACCGGATGGGCAGGCGTCGCCAACAGCAAGTGGGCAGTTCACCAGCGCGCCAAGCAGTACCGTGGGGACCATAACGAGACCTACGGCGGCGTCACGATCAACGTCGACAACGACAACGTCGACGCGACGGTCGCGACCGTCGCCTACGGCTACACGGTGACGAGCACGACCGCGCTCAACGCACGGACCGGCCCGTCCACCTCCGACCCGATCGCCAGGACCCACGCGGCAGGGTCGACGGTGCAGACCGTCTGCCAGGCACCTGGCTCCAAAGTCGCCACCACGAGCGTGTGGGACAGGCTCTCCGACGGCACCTACGCCACCGACTACTACGTCAGCACCTCGTCCAGCACCGGCTACAGCGCGCCCCTGCCCCGTTGCGCCTACCCCTACCAGACGACGGCCTCCCCCGTGCTCAATGAGCGGACCGGGCCAGGCACGTCGTACCCGGTGGCCGGCCTGCTGCCCAACGGTGCCCTCGCCTGGGTCGTCTGCCAGAAGGCGGGATCGAAGGTCGGCACGACATCGGTGTGGGACAAGCTCCAGGACAGCCGCTGGGCCTCCGACTACTACGTCGCCACGCCGAGCAACACCACCTACAGCAGGCCGGCGCCGCGCTGCTGATGGCCCCGGCCGGCCCCGGCCGGCTGCGCCCTCGCGCTTCCTCAACCTCGAAGTCCCCGCGCAGCGCACTGTCATGCCGTCTACACGAAAGTTGGGCGCGCCGCGCCGCGGTGAAGGCGGCCTGCGAGAATCGCTGCTCGTGGTCAGGCCCCGGCACGTCGTCATGGTCTCGCACGACGTGCGCGCGATACCGCCTCACGACGTCGTCGCTGCGATCCGGGGCTGCTCTACTGCGAACCCACGGCGAACTGCGGCTCTGCCCTGAGCCGCCGGTCTGCTGATTGGCAGAGGTAAAGGACCGCACCTTGACAGGACTGGCTACGCACGGAAGATTCCAGACATGGCAAGGCAGATCTGGGGCTGTTACTCGGTTGCCGATCAGCAACGCCGCGCCTGAGGCACCAGCAAGCCCATACGATGCGAAACGTCGGATCATTAGTGAGCAACTGGGCAATAAAGTCTTCGAGGAACATGGCGACGTGCGCGCTATTGCCGTGTACGCAAAGCCGGACCACTTCGACCGCGAGTGGGAGATGACCCGGACACTGCCCTTTGTCCGGCGGACCACGCGCATCCAGCCTGGCGTGCTCCGGGACGTTGCCGCTCCCGAGTCTCTTGAGCGCCAGCGGATAGCGAAAGTTGTCGTCACTCGCCTTGTCGTTCCCGATGAGGGCAGCAGCGACGTGGAAGTACTGACGCGCACCGTCGATCTGGTCTCGCGTGCCGACGTTGCGGCACGGCGGGCCCAGTTTCACGAACTCCTGGCATCACTCCAGGCAGACCAACTCAGCGACGAGACGATCGCGGGCGAGGTCGAAGATCTGCTTGTTGCACTGAATGAATCGGTACGCAGACATACCAAGGCTCAGCGGGCTCGCGCCGCGGTGCAGGTCTTGACCACAGCTCAAGGGGCAGCAGCGCTCTGGGTCCCTCCGGTTGGTCTTGCCACCGGACCAACCGCCGCTGTCGGCGAAGCCGTAATTCAGAGACGCTGGCCAGGTCAGCCCGCCGAAGGGCACCTCAGCGCGGTATCGCTGCTGGCCGAAGCGCAGCGCGCGCTGCAGCCGGGCTGAGACACAGGCGACTTAGCACCCAGATATCAGGCTCTGCGGGTTACCTGAATTCAGACGCCTGGGATGCCCAACTCACTCATCCTCTTCTGACCCTATGAGGGCTTCGCGAATCTGCCGGCCTTCTAGGTACTCGCTGTCGCGATGGAACATCCTGTCGTCAGCGGCCCGGTACCGAGTGGCGGCCAGCAGGCACGACCGGCCCGCTCCTGGCACGCCCCGGCGCAGCAGGAAGACATCGGCTTCCCTGCCGGTCTTCAGTACCCCCAGCTCCGCCACGACCAGCGGCGCATGTCCGGCTCGGCGGCGGTGGGTCCGGGCAGGGCCGGCATCCTCCCGCGTCAGAGCAGGCGGGGGGCAACGGGCTGCTCTGCGTAGCTGCCGTCCGGGCCAGGCCGCACCCACCAGGCCCGCTTGCCGGAAAAGGACGCTCACGGCTTCGTGCAGCCTCGTTCCGACATAGTGCAGTCCGACGCCATCCTCGGTCGCGTAGCCGGGCGGCAGTGAGCCCTGGCCCGCTAGCTGCCGGTAGATGCGCCGGCGGGGCTGGTCATCGAGGTCATCGTGGACGCCGTTGCTGCAGGGGAGGAAGCCCAGGCCGTCGGTGAACGGGGCGAGTGAATCGCTGAAGGAGTCGGTCGGGCCGCCCAGGTGCCAGCACGGGCTTCCCGCGCTGGTCCCGGCCAGGACGACCCCGGCCTCCCAGCATTCGCGCAGGATCTGCGCCAGGCCGTGGGCTCGCCAGACGGCCAGGAGGTTCACCATGACGAAGCACTCCGGAGTAGCCAAGAATCTGCCTGGGAGCGGATGCCATCCGGCCAGCGTAGACGATCCAGGCCCTGCGCCCGCGATCACGACGGCTCGCGCTCGCCGGCCATGGCCCCCCTGGCCGCGTGCGAAGCTGACGTCATGAAGGATAGCGGGGTGCAGGCAGCGCGCGTGCCCGAGGGCGTGGGCCGCACCGCGATCAGCGTGGCTCGCATCCGGGCGGCCGAGAGCCGACGGCCAGACCGCCTGTTTGATGATCCTTATGCCTCGTCGTTCGTGGCTGCGGCACCTGGTGCCCTGCCTGAGCGGCGCCCCGCCACCGCTCCAGCTTCGGACCTGGCCGGGATCCTCGGCTTCCACGTGGTCATCCGCACGCGGTTCTTCGACGACTACCTGCTGGCCGCGTGCACGGACGGAATCCGGCAAGTGGTGCTCCTCGCCGCGGGCCTGGACAGTCGCGCTTTCCGGTTGCCCTGGCCAGCGGCGGTGCGGCTGCTCGAGGTGGACCTGCCTGAGGTGCTGGCCTTCAAGGAGCAAGTGCTATCCGGTCATGCGGCGGCGCCACGCTGCCATCGGGTTGCCGTAACAGCGGACCTGCGCGAGGCGTGGCCTGCGGCGCTGACTGAGGCCGGCTTCGATCCGGGCAGGCCCACCGCGTGGCTGGTGGAGGGGCTGCTGATCTACCTGTCCGCTGAGCAGGCGGCACGGCTGCTGACCTCGGTGACGGAGCTGTCCGGGCCACAGAGCAGGCTCGCTTTTGAGCGGGGCGGCACGGCAACCGCCGATTCGCTCAGCCGGAGCGGTGTCTCACCGGGTATAGCGCGGCTGACCGCACTGTGGCAGGGCGGCCTCGGCGAGGACCCCGCTGGCTGGCTGCGCCGCCACGGCTGGCAGGTCAGCGTGCACGGACTGGACCAGCTGGCGGACTCCTACGGGCGCCCCGCCTCGCATCCGACGCGCAGTGGTTTCGTTACCGCGCGAAGGAGCGCGACGGGGCACCGGTAGCGCGGGCCGTTTCCTGATGCTGGAACGGCTGCCGCCCAGCGGCGGTCCCGGCCCGCCGGCCACCCGGTTGACTCGCGGTAAGCCAGCTGCCCCGGCATCGTTGCAGCTTGGCATCACAGCCCGCAGGCCGCAGCCACCGCGCCGGCGGCAGCCTCGCGGTTGCCTGCGGCAGGGATGCCGGGATGCTCGAAGTCATTCATGTAGATGTCCGCGGCCTCGGTAGCACTGGTGGCGGCGTTCAGGGCCGGGATGTACTGAGACCACTGCTGGTTGAAGGTCAGCAGGGCCTCCAGCTGTGTCTGCAGGTCGGCCGACGTGTTGCCGGTGACGAATCCCGCGGGCAGCGGTGTCCAGCCGATAAGGCCGCCACCGCCCGACCCGACGGATTCGGGGTTCCCCTCGGACTCCTGGTAGATGTTCCCGGCGATGCCCGCCGCCGCGAGGCCCGTGTACCCGTGTGTGGTCAGGAAGCCGACGATCGCGGCGTAGTTGGCGGGCAGGCTCCCGCCCGTCCCTGAGCACGTCAGCGTCGCGTGCCCCGCTGCCGACGGACTCTGCTGGTGGCTGACGGCGGGGGCGGCACTGACCGGGATGATGCGGGGTCTGCGGGCGTGACGATGCACAACAACAGCGCGGACGGGCGCGGGAGCGCTGACCGTCGTAACGGGCCGGGGCTGGTAAGAGCCGTCCTTCACCAGCTCCGGAAGGCCGACGGGCACGCTCACCACCGGGGCCGGGGGGATCCGGTGAACGGCCCGCGGATGACTGGTTGCGGCGGCCGGCGCGGCCCCGCCGAGGTCAAGCACCTGCGGTGCGGCTGCGAGCGCGCCCAGCACTGCGACAGCCAGGGCGGGCATGGCCGCCCGCCGGGCTATCTTGTGCGCCTGTCGGGGCGCCGTATGCCGCCCTGTCTTCCTGACCTTCCTGTTCCTGCTACGCGCGGTTAGTGATCTCACGAACCTGCCTCACGCCGGATCCGCGCCCGGCTACTCGGCATCCTGCGCCGCTCGCCGGGCCTGATATTCGCCCCAGCGGGCAGCATGGCAGGACACTCGGCTCAGGACACCTGAAACAGATTTAAATAGCCCATTCGGACTATGCTCGGGCAAACTCGCAATCTCGCACGTCAGCGGGTGCATGCTCACACTTGGCGCTGGCTAACAGGCAGCGACTTCTACCTGGGTCGATGCGGAGACCCCGATCAGGGCCCACTCACGCCTTCGGGGATTGCATCACGATGAGGGTCGCCGGATCGTCGCGGTCGTACATGATGTTCACCGGCGCGCCCGGAGCGAGTCCGGCGATGGCGACGTCGCTCATGAACTGCGTCACGGCCATCTCGCGGACGCTGCTACCGAAGTCAAGACGCAGCGTGAAAACGATCTCGCGCCCGGCTTCGCCCGCGCGGGTGCGGCCGGTCGGAGCCAGCGCGATGATCGTCGCCTGACCAGGGATCCCGCGCTTGGCGATGGCCCTGGCCACGCGGGCGTCCCGGCTACTGGCGGTCTGTGGCGGGCAGCCCGGCAAGGGCGGCACGCGCCTCGCCAGCGATGGGCGGGGGCGCGGTGATCGACAGCACGTGCCGCAGCGCGTGGCCGTAGGCAACGTCATACGCCTCGGCGGCGGGCACGGCGATATCCGGCACGACGCCAGTGCCTTCCCAGTTGGTGCCCGTCACCGGATTGATCGACCGCGCGCACGGCATCGCGATCGCGACGGTAGGGCTGATCGGCAGGACCGTGGTCGGATGGGCGCCGCCGCCAGTCGTCTCACCGATCAGCTGCGCGCGGCCCTGCGCCTGCAGGTTGTAGCAGAACTCCTCACCGCCGGAGAACGTCTCGCGGCTGGTCAGCAGGTAGACCGGCCGGTCGAGGTAGCGGGCACCTGGTACGTAAGCCAGGCTCCAGAACTGCCTGGTCAGCCCGCTTTCAGCGTCGAAGATGTCGTTCAGATGGGTCTCGGCATCCGGGAAGAGGTAGCTACACCAGAAGATCACCCCGTCCGGCGAACCTCCGCCGTTGCGCCGCAGGTCGATGATGAGCGCATAGGTTCCCGAGACGAGCTCCATCGCCGCTGCGATGGCCGGGCCGGCCTTGGCCGGGCGAGCTACCTGGCGCAGGTCGAGATATCCGATGTTGCCGTCGAGCCGCTCGGCGCGGTAAATGCCGTAGTTGTCCAGCCGGCCCTGCTCCCGCCTGGCCTGCCGGGCCTTCTCGGGATCTACTTCCCCGTGCCCGGGGGGACCGCCGACCCGTATCCGCAGGTGCCGGTCCGCGCAGATCTCATACAGCTGACTGGTAAGGCGCTCAGCGAGCGCGCCCTCGCCAAGGTCCTCGTACTCGCCCGCGGCCAGCCTCGCCTCGATCGCCGCGGCGGCCTGCTCGGCGCGGTCAGGAAACACGTACCGGTCGCGCAATAGCGAGACGGCGGCCGCCACGATCTCGCGGCCCGGCATCACGCCGTCCGCCGCGCGGTCGTCTCGCATCAGGATCCGGGGAGTTGCTTCGGTGTCGCCTGCGGCGTCGATGGTGAATTCGAGCAGGCTGGCCTCGGGAAGCCGCCGTGAGAGCTCGCGCCGGAATCGCTTCATCCTCGCCTCGTGGGCCTGTTCCCACGTAGCCAGGCACTGCTCGTAGCCCCCAGGTCCGTCAGCCGGCTGGATGAATACCCGGACCAGCAGCTCGCCCGGCTCGATCACCGGGTCGTCGCCGTGCTGCAGCACCGCGACGCGCTGTACCGCGCCGGCCGGGAAGCGCGCCAGCACCTCATCGTTGATCCGGCGCTCGATACGGTCCATCGCAGGCCGTTCCAAGGCAGCCTCCCTGTGCGTTACCTGGCAATAAGCGTAACCAGCCCTATGTCCATCGGGCATACGGCATTGCGCCCGGAATGGCGGAAGGCCGTGCAACCTCGGTGCAAGGTTCCCACCGAGGGCCAGGCGCTGCTCAGCTATATGAAGGAGACGACGCCAGAGCCGCAGGCCGGGCGGTCTGAGGCGACGCTGACCCTCGGCCCGCAGCCGCGCGACTCGCCCCGCAAGAGCACCCCCGTACTCCCCCTCACCATCACTGCCTGACCGGGCGTCATCGCGGCCGTCACAGCAGGTCAGCTGGCAAGGCGGCGGGCGAGCGGGCCTGTAGGCCGGGTCTAGCGCTCGGGTGCTGCCGACCTCGGTCAATGCTGGCCGGATGGGTGCTGACCTGCGGCTGAGATCTCGGTAATTCTCAGCGCTTCCGGTCAGATCGCGACGCGATGTGCCCCCGATGTGCCCGGCCGGGCCGCCCTACACGCCACACTCAGCCGCGCGCTCGCTGGTGCGGACTACGAACGTCGGCGCAGTACGCCGCGAGCACCCGTTCGAGGCACACTAAGCGATTCGTCCGCCGTCAGTGGTGCGAGTGCAGCCCGCCCGGCCTGCAGATGTTTCAAGATTGGCTCTATCCGAGCAGCCTGGTCATCGGGGTGGGAGGGCCACGAGGCCTAATGCGATCATCCTCATCTTGGGCACGACATGTGAGCCTAGCGTTACCGACTGCCACCTGGCCGGGGATTCGCCGCCGGCCTGGAACCGCTGTTCGCAAGACCGCCGTCGTTATCCGTGGCGCTGCCCGCCAGCGTGTACTCGGCCTGCTCAGCGTCCTAGACTCACGCTCGGGCCACGGAGAGGCTGCGCCGCCTTCACTGCGCGACGACCTTACGCCCGGACCGACCGGACCGCGGATTTGTCCACCGGTTAGAGCAGAACCACGAGGCGATGGACCGTTGCCGGGCTCATGGAGCCGCCCGGCCAAGGAGGAGACATGGCTGGCAAGTTCGTCCTGAAGAAGGGCTCTGGCGGCAAGTGCCACTTCAATCTCGTCGCAGCCAACGGACAGGTGATCGCGACGAGCGAGACCTATGAGCGCAAGCAGTCGGCACTGAACGGAATCGAGTCGGTGAAGCAGAACGCTCCCGGCGCAGAGGTCGACGACCAGACTGGCGAGTAGGCGAGGAAGGCCCAGGGCTCAGGGCTGACCCGGCTGAGGATCAGTAACTCGGATCCTTGATCCCCTGCTTGCAAATCAACATATCTTCCTGGTGTGACATCGCTGACCTGCGCCTGCGGCCGTCCCTGAGTGACCGTTGCGTACCGCTGTTGACCGTGGTTAATGGCATGTTATTGGCACGAGGATCTTGACTGATCCTGAGCTGGCCCAGTGCTGGTGCTGGATGTTCCGGATCGGTCAGCCCGCTTGTTCATGACCGATGTGGTTCTCATACGCTGCGAGGCCCGCGTCAAGGGTGTATGGCCCGCGGATGCGCTGCAGCCAGCGGGGGATCTCGGCGTAGTCCAGGTAGGGATGGTCGCCGCACTGGCCGCAGATGAGTTCAAATGCGTCGGTGTAGCCGCCTTCCATCCGGCCGTCTACGATACGGGCTGGCTGGCGCCGGAGGCTCGCTGTCCTGCCATGGGCCGGCTGACCAGCAAGAGGCAGGCCCATGAGAGCTTCGGTGTCAAGGCGCAGCCACGGGTCACGGGGACCGGTCGGGATGCGCGGTCTCAGGATGGCATTGTGACGGTCAGGCAGCTGGCTGCTGGTCGTGACATCGCCCCCCCCGACCGCCCTTCGTTACTGGCTCTCTGCCACGAAATCAGGCGTTCACGGGACCATACCGCCTGGAAAGGGTCTTTGATCGGGAGAAGTCAGGGACCTTCGTCACGAACTACAGGCGCGTTTGGGCCTACTCCCGGGTAACCATGACTGACCGCTGGTGGCCCTCCTGTCGGCCTCGACATCGAGCCCGACCAGCTCACCGGCCTCCATCCGCTCTGGCATGGCGCCTGACCTCCGCGGATGCAGCGCGTCGGCGTGTGCCTGGCGATCGCCGTCCCGCACATATCCCGCGATCTTAGGGCTGATGCCGTAGCCCACGGGGGACTGTGCGGGCATCAGCGTGGGTCTTGCCGTCTGGGACAGATGCGGTGCCGTTATTGATCGGTACGCCGGGGTAGCGCCGCGGATACTTGGCCAGGCCTGCGCGGATGTGGCGGCGTGCTACTTGGTGTTACCTGGGGCGTTATGGTGATATCCGGTGGGTGAGAGACTGCTTGACGGCTCAATGGCTAGCTGAGGGGACGGCATGCGGAGCAAGGCACCGTGATCCTCGCTGCGAGTTCTGCCGAGACGTCGGGTGAGACGTTCACTGCGCTGATGGATCACGTGGCCCAGGGTTTCGAGGCGCTGGGAGCCGCGATCCTGGTGATCGGCGTGCTCTGGTCGTTCGTGCTCGCGGCCGTGGCCGCACGGCGGTCCGGCTGGTCGGCCAAGGCTTATCTGGTACTGCGACAGGCCTTCGGCGGGACCCTGCTGCTTGGGCTGGAAGTCCTGGTCGCCGCCGACCTGGTGCGCACCGTCGCGGTCGCGCCTACTCTCGACAATGTCCTCGTGCTCGGGCTGATTGTGGTGATCAGGACGTTCCTGAGCTTCTCGCTGGAAACCGAGATCGAGGGCGTCGCGCCGTGGCGGCGGGCCCTGACCGGCGGCGCGGGGACGATCCGCCGGGCCTCCGCCCTCGCGCTGGAGTCCGAGACGCCGCCCTGACACCGGGCTGGCAGACCGTCTTCTGGCAGACACCATCGGCGCCTGAGCGAAAGGGTGAGCGGTTGAGCCACACCATCGAGATCAACATCTCGGAGCGATGCGGATGACAGGTGGATTCGATCCCGGCCACTACACCGGCGCGCCGCTGCAGACGGAAGGCATAATCCGGTTTGGCGGATCGCCCGATGCGGTCTTCGCCCGGATCGCAAACCACCCGGCGATGACCGATTGGGTCCCGCTGCTCAAGACCGTCCAGGTCTCGCATCCGAAGCCGGTGCCGCCCGGTGAGAGCATGGTCGGAACGACCCGCGTACTGGCGCTGCGCGGCGGTGTGACCATCCGGGAGGAGATCGTGTACTGGGACCCGCCGCGCTGCTACGCCTATACGACGGAGGGGAAGCGCTGGCCGATGCGGAACTACGTGGGGTTCATGGGCGTGCAGACCGCGGCCGGTGGTGGTGGCGACTTCCTCTTCAGGGAGTACTTCTGCGTCGACGGGGCACTACGACGGGCCCTGGTCTCACCAGGCATCGTGATCCTGGGCCGCCGGGCGCTGCACAACCTGAGCAAACTGATCGGCGGGACCTCCGTGGAGTTCCGCCACGTCCCGGCACGGACTAGCCCCCGCGCGTGATCACGATAGGTAGCTACCCGCCCAACCTGTGGTCTGGCCTGGGCTGATCCTGCTCTGCTGCCATCTTCCTCATAGCTGCCTGCCCCTGTGAGTGGGCGCCGGGTCAATGGTCGGCGTAGCCGATCGCCTGCGACGGCAATGCCGCGTAGTTAAGGGCGCGGTGGTGAAGTCAAGGAGGATCGCGCGACGGCGTGGCGGGGCGAGATGGGGACGGGACCTCTGGTAGATCGGGTCAACCCATCACGATCTTCCCGATACCAGAGGTCCCGTTGCGTACTGAGTCTGCCACCGCGACCATCACCCGTGCCGTTACTGTCGCCGCTGGGGTGTTCGCCCCCGGTCATCTGGGTGAGTTAACCCAGTACCTGCCGTTCGAGCTGGTCGATGATGTCCTGGAGCAGACCAGGACCGTGCAGCGCCGGCTGCGGGACCT
>ODAK010000719.1_pt1 | contig 37829 bp, 21 predicted proteins | sample 1539591 | NCBI WGS metagenome assembly ODAK01 (sample SAMEA3539303, study PRJEB22396) | soil metagenome | biome: tundra; feature: field; material: soil | place: USA | collected 2010-05 | depth 0.15 m | reverse complement strand
TAATTTAAATTTTATCATTTTGGTCTAAATGATATATAATTACTTCACAAGAGTTTGGTGACAGATTTTGTTCCCGAATATTTATTTGATCATCCGTACGGTATCAGGCAACATTTTTCCGCGACAGGGTATCTTTACTAATGTACACTTAATTCACCATGATTGACTGAACAAGAATTAATCGGAGGCTGTAAAAAAAATAATACAGCCTACCAAAAATTACTTTTCGATAAATATTCAGGCATAATGATGACTGTTTGCTTAAGGTATGCATGTGACCAATCGGAAGCTGAGGATATGCTCCAGGAAGGTTTTGTACGGGTTTTTAGATACATACATCAATATAGATTCGAGGGACGTCTTGAAGGATGGTTAAAGCGCATTATCGTAAATGCAGCATTAAGGATTTTACAAAGAAAGGTTATCCTGTTTTCAGAAATTGATGAACATGTTGAAGATAAACACCTGGAAGATACAGATCCTTTTTCAACTTTACAGGAACGCGAAATACTACAATTGATCAGCAATTTGCCAACAGGCTATAGGGTTGTTTTTAATATGTATGTGATCGAAGGGTACAGCCACAACGAAATTGCTGCGATTCTTGGGGTTAACAGTGGCACGAGCCGAAGCCAGTTGGCAAAAGCCAAAAAACTATTGCGGCAACAAATACTTCAACAACAAAAACTTTCAACTGATGAATGAGGAGCAGTTTAATAAATTTTTCAGGGATAAGCTTTCGAAGTACCCGTCATCAGTGCCTGATGACATGTGGGAAAGAATACAGGGTAAAAAGAAAAGAAGAATCTTTTTCTGGTGGCTTTTTTCGGGGATATTGTTTATCTCTTTTACAGCCGGTTATTTTGTTTTTCAAACCAATACTTATAAGACCAATGATAAAGGTCATGGATCAGATAAAGGCTATGTATCAATAGATAAACAAAAAGCCTCCGGAAATAATAAGGATAGCGTGCGGATCAGCAATACGGAAAAAAATATATTGTTACAACAAATAAAAAGAGACAGCGAAATTGGAGAAAGCGGTACATTAAAATCTTTGATGAACATGGTAACAACGACCCCAGCGCCTGCTGCAAAAGGCAATTCTGAAAAGGGCGATCATCGTAGAAATTATCGTGGACCGAACGCACCATTTACGGTCAGCAAAAATTCATATGTAAGGAAAAGCCGGTTGACGGAAAAGCAACAACCGAGCTCTGTTATAACAAATGACGCCTCAAAGAATGATACGACAAAGGAAAAAGATGCGTTGACTGCTGATGCCAAAAACCATGAAAATACTACCGCTGAAAATAAGAGCACAGTCAAAGTAACGATTGAAATCCCTGTTCCATTAGCAAAGGATTCTTCCAGGAAAATCGAGGCTCTGAAGGACTCATCGTTTCGTAAAAGCAACACAGTTATAACGAAAAAAGGCCTTTTTTTAATCGTTTACTTTTCACCTGCAATTGCTATTAATAAATTTACTCCTGGTATTACATCTTACCCGGTAACTTATTTGAAGACAATTTACAAAACGAAATTATCGTACAATGCAGGAGCAACAATTGGAAAAACATTTGGAGAGAATTTTTCTATCGAAACAGGATTACTGTATTCGCAAGTGAACATGATCCTACAAACTCTAGACAGCGCTCATTTAAAAATTAAGGGTAAGTACAGAAATATTGATGTTCCGATTATCGCAAGTTACAATATATGGCAGGGTAATTTCACCACTACTATTCATGCAGGTATGATTTTTAACCTTTCTGCTTCAAGCCAGGGTAGTGCTGTTTATGACAGTACGGGCAATCCTGTAAATACTTACAGAACCAATGCGGGCATCAGTTTATATTTGGGACTATGCTTTGCAAAGCGGCTCACCAATTCAATTGATTTAGTTGGAGAGTCATACTTTATGTACCGCCCTTCTTACATAACAAAACAGGAAATAGCATTTAAACAGCAAATAAATATGGCGGCCATTTCATTTGGGTTGAGATATAACTTTTGAAGAGTTGATGAAGAGTGTCAATCTTTTAAAGATTCATTTTTTTGGCGGAGGCAACAATTTCAATTTATTCAGTATCTATATACAAACAAATAAGCATTAAAAAGAATTTAAAATGAAAGCTTTTATAACTCTTGTTGGTATTATTCTGATTATATCATTTATTTCATGTAAAATTGATAATTTCTCTATAACCGATAATTATGCTTCTGTAAATGATTTTTTTGAAAAGAATAGTGATCCTGTTTCAACATATACCGTCGATGCGGGGAGCGGAGGCAGTTTTACAACAGCCCAGGGATCAACTGTAACCATACCTCCGGGTGCTTTTGTCTCCGCGTCAAATACCACCGTAACAGGCAACGTAACGATACAGTTTAAGGACATTTACAAAAAAAGCGACATGCTGTTTTCAAACATGCCGGCTGAAACTTTCTATGGATATCCTTTGAAATCTGGTGGAGAATTTTTTATAAAGGCGTTTTCCAATAATTCCGCAGTCGATCTCGTACCAGGCAAAAAGATCACTGTGACACAGCCCGCAAACCTTACCGGAGGGTTTGATACTGTGAATAAGCAAATCCCTTTTGTAATGGTTAATGATTCTATAGGGCGTGGATGGGAGACCACACCTGCTGATTCAATATTCAATAGCACGCAGGGTTATGTTTTTAGTTTTTATCAATTCCGCTCACCACTTGACTCCGGCAGCTGGTGCAATAGCGATAACGCGAGTTATTTTTCAGCATATACCATGACTAACCTAATCCTACACCCAAACGATAGTGTTAATGAATATGCCACCACCGTATTTCTGCTTTTTAGCAATCTTAGTTCAATGGTACATGTTTATTATGATTCGTATTCCGGCTTTCCATATAATTATGCGCCACAGGGACTACCATGTACGCTTGTGGCACTTGGGGTAAAAAACGGAACACTCTATTCGTCATTTGTTCCAATTACCATAACAGCGAATGAAACAGTTAGTTTCACTTTAAGTAAAACGAATACAAATGAATTCAAAAATCAATTAAAGGCCTTGGATTGAAAACACCCCAGCGGTTATGCTGCCAACGTATATGCGTTGGCTTCAAACAGCAAAGCCTGAATAACTTCCACTTGTTCGCAAGCACAGCTTTTCTCCAGAGCCGTGTCTCTGCTCCAGGCTTTTGTCCGGCTGCAGGACAAATCGTGCAAGCTCACCAACCCTCGATCGAATATTCGCCTTCTTCTCCTGCAATATAATGCCTTGCTGGTCTATGCTTATAATCTACCGGACTATCAACTAAATTTTTATATGCCACCCTAGTGTACAGGTAAATGTTATAAAGTTCAGGCCGCCGGTTCGTTCTATCTCAATCTTACAGGCTTTTCTCTAATTAGCGAAATCTTCCTGAATCGTCGCCGTGGCCTGCCCAGCTGCTGGCCCGGAGGGAACCGGCTCGGGAAAAGGTTCCTGCTATTACAAATGCTGCCCCGCTATACGCTAACGCTAAACATGCACTGGTAATTTCACCCTTCAAATAGGCATGTGGGGAAGTAAAGATAGCCGGGAGGTGAATCGACATAAACCAAATAAAAATCATCAAACCCAAAAGGGCGGCAAATACGCCGTGCCTGATCTTGAAAATAATTGCGATGCCTGAACCAATTAAAGCCGTGCCGGCAAAATAAGTCCAGAATATGGGTTGGGGTATCCAGAGTGGAACCATTGTTGACACATCATTTGGATATAGAAAATGATAGGTACCAAAACAGATTATTGGAATCGCAAAAAAAACAGCACCGATGCGTATAAGTTTCGGCAAAAAATTTCGAATGACTGTTTCATTTTTTCCGGCAAAATAACCTGCAATAACCAATGCGCCACCTGATAACGACAGGTCTTTTTCTGCATTTTCCCATTCGCCAAAATCTTTAAAATGAAAATGGGTTGCGACTTCATAAGGGATATACCAAAGACAAACTATCAGTAAAATCAAGCCACCGAAGAGGAACGATATCAGTCCGGTTCTTATTTGAAAGAGCATTGCGGCACCGGCCAGGAAAAAGACGCCACCAAAAAAATAAGCTAGTATTAAAAGAACTGTGGGCCCTAAATGGATTGGAGGCAACAGCATATACGGCAGATAATGATAATATAGTGCCACCAAACCTATGCCAAGCATGGCTATGCTGTAGAAGATGCGACCTGTTTTCGATAAAATTTCCATGAGGACCAAATTATTTTAAATACGTGCCAGAAATCCAAAGGGGTTGTATTCCGATTGCGTGTATTCTCGTCAAAATTAAACATAACTCTCACTCCATTGGGAAATTGTTTTGCTTTGGAAATAAGAAGTTTATTACAGCTAAAGAAGCTTGGTCCCATTCGGTAGATATACTTTCTCGACAGTTAGTTTAAATGTTGGAAGCACAATCATCCGGATTACAAATGATTTGATCTTATTCAGCGGAGCAATGAAGTTCAGGTGTATAAAGATAAATTTGGCCGGGGAAGTTTTTTCAGTATAAGACACAGGCAATCAACAATACAAATAAACCAACCATACTTAACAGCATGATTATATAAATAATACCACCATTGGGTTTACCGTTTTTAAAATTTTCATCTAGCCGCATGTCAGCAAAAGGATAGGCAAATAAGTGCATATTTTTTTCATCCTGTTTTTGCAAAAAGAGTTTTTCAAGTTAGGTATTAAGTGCCACAGCATTGGTATCGGGTTGTAATTGTACCCAAGTCAGAATCCTGTTATTATCCCATTTAGCTACCCAATCGTTTTCCTGCTCCAACAAACGAAAGGGCAATACGATTTCAAATTTGTTAGTACTGTTTGCAGGAATATCACGAATTACCGCGCAACCTTTAAAGCATGAAGGTTATTTTGCACTATCATTTTACCCATCGCCTCTTCATTACCAAATAATTTTTTTTGCGGTACTTACAGTGCTAACTATGGGCCAGGTTCATTAAGGGCACCTATAGGATTTCCTTCAACTGAGAGGAAGGTCATGATCTTAAAAAAATCCGGATCAGCATAAATGCCATTTAAATAAATTGATTTATCTCCGGTGCGCAAAAGTTCACTGGATGACTGGCTTTCCCTGACTGCATATTTTACTTCCGGAATTTCGGACCGTACGCTGGCTGCCAGTGGGCAGGGAGTTTGCTTTCCGGTAATAATGTCGCTATTCATGTCCTGGTTTCTTCTAAGCAGGTGTATATCTGAAAGATTGGTATTGAATTTATCGTAGCTCACTTCATTTACAATCACCAGCATAATAATAATTGCAGTTGCGAGGCCAATAGATAAACCACCAATATTAATAAAAGGAAGAAACTTTGTTTTTGGTAAGACTTCTCCAGGCTATTATGAAATAATTTTTTATCATAATTTTTTATCTCTGATTTATCTATTTACAATTCACCATTTCCGTTTTTTATTCTGTTCTCAAACTCTTTACGGGGTTCATTAATGCAGCCTTTACCGCGTGGAAGCCAACTGTACACAAGGCAATCACAATGGTCACCAAAGCCGTTATTACAAATACGCTTAATTGTATGGGTATCCTGAAAGCAAAATCCCGGAGCCATGAATTTGCTGCCCACCACGCCAGAGGTATTGCTATAAGTATGGCAATACTTACCAATTGTAAAAAGCTACCTGCAACCAGCAAAGTGACGCTTCCTAAATTGGCGCCCAAAACTCTTCTGATGCCGATTTCTTTCGTGCGTTGAACAGTGGTGAATGCAGCAAGTCCAAACAATCCCATACATGCAAGGCTGATGGCAATTCCTGCTGCTACACTAAATAATGCGGAAGTGCGCTGCTCTGCGAGGTACAGTTTATTGTAATCTTCATCGAGGAAATGATAATTAAAGGGGCGGTCAGGTAATCTTTGTTTCCAGGCCATTTCAATACGACCTAATGTTGATTTCATATCATTCCCATCCAAGCGAATCAAAAAATCTCTAGAATAATCTCGCCCAAGGAATATTACCAATGGGCCAATAGGGTCATGCAGGCTGCTGAAATTAAAATCTTTTACCACACCTACTACCGGCCCGGTTGCATTTTTCTCGATGGTTTTGCCAATTGCCTGTTCCGGCGTCCAGCCAATTTTTTTTACCAGTGTTTCATTGATAATATAAGGCTCATGATAATTTTTATTGTTATCTGAAGTATCCATCATTGCAAAATCTGATTGCTTGAAATCGCGCCCTGCGGCCAGTTGCATCTTCATGGTCTTAATAAAATCCAGATCTACCGGCATAGCATTTAATGAAATCTCATGTTTACCTTTCTCGTCAAAGGCAGTGATGCCATCACCCCATTGCACATATTCCGGTGTCTCATAGGATGCAGTAACCTCTTCCACACCCAGGACCTGTTTAAAAGCATCTTTGAGGTTTTGAAAATTCTGCATCATTTTACCACCGATAGGAAGCACTACCACATGATCCTTATCATAACCGAGGTCTTTTGTCTGCATGAAATGCAACTGCTGCAGAATAATTACTGAATAGATGATAAGAAAAGCGGAAATACCGAATTGAGCGACGATCAATGTTTTGCGAAGCAAATTTTTACCGCCTGTAAATGAGAATCCCTTTTTCAGAACACCTATCACCTGCGCTCCAGACAGGATCATTGCCGGGTATAGGCCTGCAAAAAAACTTACGAGCAAAGAGAAAAGCACCAAAGCAATTATTGGAAAAGGCTGCAATAATGCCTCCGTGTTAAATTGTTTTCCTGCAACCCTGTTGAAATAAGGTATCAAAAAAATACTCAGCAGAAATGCAAGTGTCGCGGCTATAAAAGTAATTACAGCAGACTCTCCGATGAACTGCACAAAAACCTGGCGTTTGGATGCACCCAATACTTTGCGCATTCCGATTTCCCCGCAGCGGCTTGCAGATTGTGCAGTTGCAAGATTGGTATAATTGGCACAGGCAATAACCAGGATCAGAAATGCAATCGCGAGGAACATATAAATATAGGTGATGCCGCCATTGGGCTCAAAACCAGCAAGCGAAGAATAAAGATGCACTTTGGTGAGCGGCTCTAAATGATAAGCGAGGTAATTATTGCCTTCAAGATTTGCATCTTGTCTTACTCCCGGGGTTTTCATGTAATTGTTTATCTGCTGCTGAAAAAGCGTAATATCTTTTTTATTGTGTAATAATAAATAGGTAATCCAGTTTGCCGTCCACCATTGCTCTTCCTTTACGCCATTGCCCAGGTTGAGAAATTGGGTAACGAAATCAAATTTTACCTGGGAGTTTTGAGGTATTTCTTCGCAAACAGCCGATACCCTGAAATCTTTTCCGCCGCTTGTGATCGTTTTATTTAAAGGATCAGCATCCCCAAAATATTTTTTAGCCATGGAATTCGTAAGGACTATTTTATCCGGAGCATCCAGGGCAGTTGCCGCATTACCTTCCAATATCTTAAATGAGAATATTTTAAAGAATGATTGATCAGCATATAAGATCCGGGGTTCATCAAAAATTTTGTCTCCCCTTTTCATCACATTATGGTAGATAAATGTGCGGACATAATCTTCAACCGCAGGAAAAGTTCTCTTAAACTGCGGACCCACTTTTGTTCCGGTAGTAGCAGTTGAATTCACAGTTTCGGCCTGCTTATACTCCATAGTAACTCGAACGATCCTGTCAGCATTCACATTAAATCTATCGTAACTAAGCTCATGATTTATATACAAACCAATTAACAGGCAGGCTGCCAGTCCGATAGTCAATCCAAAAATATTAATGGCCGCGTATAATTTGTTTTTACGCAGGTTACGCAATGCAGTTCTGAAATAATTTTTAAACATAGCTTTTGTTTTTATTCTGTTCTCAAACTTTTTACAGGATTCGCAAGGGCAACCTTAATAGTTTGAATACATATTAATGCAGCGGTAATAACGACAAGAATTGTCACTGATATAATAAAAGGCGAAGCGGTAATATTAATTCTATATGCGTAAGCCAGCAGCCAGTTATGCAAAATAATATAGGCAACAGGGCAGGCAACGATTGCAGAAATTAAGATGACCAGTAAAAATTCTTTCATAAATAAAGACATAATCCCGGCAGCAGATGAACCCAATACTATGCGGATACCAATTTCTTTAGTGCGCTTTTGAACACTCAATGAAATAAGCCCGAGTACACCAAGCAATACAATAATTAAAGCGAGAACTGTTGCTGTGTAAGAGGCTTTCTTTATTTGTATTTCTGACTTATAGAGTTTGGCTAAGGCATCATCCATAAAGGTGTATTCAAATGGGACGTCCGGCATCAACGCTGACCATTTTTTTTGCAATGCGTCAATTGAGTTTACGATACCACCGGGTCTTATTTTAAATGAAAAAATTCTGTAAATATTTGCCAGGCTCGGGTGCAGGAAAGTAATCGGCTGAATCGGTTTTTGCATGGAGCCAAAATGAAAATCTTTAGTAACACCCGCTATTGTGAACACTTGCCCACCCCCACCCTGGAATTTTAATTGTTTACCTATTGCATCCTCTACATTATTCCATCCGAGTGCTTTGGCCTGCGCCTGGTTTATTACAATTGTAAAAGGATCGGTGAAGGCACCAGGTGGGCTGAAAAATTTTCCCGCTGCCATGGGAATGCCGAACGTAGAGGCGTAATATTCATCGGCAACTATTTGTTCCGAGGCAACTGCTGTGGTTGAATCAGCACCTGCTTTATATAAAGATGCGCTGCCGGAACTGTTGCCATCGGGCACTGTGAAAGAAAGCGTTGCATTTAATACCTGTGGCATTGCAGCAAATTGTTTACGCATTTCCTCTGCTTTTGTGACACCTTGCTGTGTCCAGTCACGCGGTAGTTGCGCAGATACAATGTAATCCTTATTAAAGCCAATGTCTTTACTAAAGAAAAGATTGATTTGCGAAGAAATAATTATTGCACCAATGAAAGCAATAGTAGCCGTCCCAAATTGAAATGCCACCAATGATTTCCGAAGCCATACATTCTCTTTAATGGAAGGAAGTTTTCCTTTTAATGACTCAACAGACTTTAGCGATGACAGAACAAATGCTGGGTAAATGCCAGCTAAAAAACCAATGACCAAAATTAGTATAAGTGGAAACGCGATAAGGTAAAGTGGAAAATCGCTTAGCGAAGGAATTTCTTTTCCAAGAATACTGCTGAACATTTCTTTCGAGAAAACATATATGATCATCGCAAAGACTGTTGCAAAAAAAACCAGGATGATTGATTCAATAAGAAACTGCATAATCAATTGTTTCTTCAATCCGCCAAGCACTTTTCGTATTCCAATCTCTCGCATACGAGTTGCAGACCTGCTTACAGACAAGTTGATAAAATTGATGATGGCCATTATCAAAATAAAGATTGCAATTGCTGATAAGGCATACAACATTTTTTCAATCAGGCCATTATTTGCGGAGAGATAATAATCCTTTAACGGAACAAGATAAGGGGTCATGTCAGCTGCAATCTGTGGGGGCGCATTTTGCCTCATCAGGTATTCCATAGGCTTTTCAAGATCTTCAGGCTTCACTCCTTTTTGCAATTCAACATACCCAACAATATATTGATTGGGCCAATCCATGTTTCTGCCAAAATAACCTATGTTTTTTGATGAAATACAAAACTGGTTATCGTTATCATCATTAAGGTAAGTAACAGAATTTTTCGGTATTGGTTTCAATATTCCGGTAATAACAAAATCATGTTTAGAACCTGAGAAGCTTTCAATCGTAAGCGTTTGTCCAACCACATCTGTTTTGCCAAAATATTTTTTTGCCTTATCGCTGGTAATTACAAGAGAGTATGGGCCGTCAAAAGCAGTCTTAGGATTTCCATGAAGCAGTGAGAAACCATACATGCTAAACATAGTGCTATCGCATATTTGTAAGGATTCCCTGAAACTCTTATTTCCTTTGGAAACATTAGAAGTAATGCCGTCCCAGCGATAATAATTTGCCACCAGGTCAGGGTATTGTTCTCTTAAAGCCCTTGCCAGCGGCCCCATGGTTGTAATCTCAAGTCCTTCGTTGGGGTTTTTCCATTTGCTCTGAATGATATATTGACGGTCTGCGTTTTTCAATCTTTTATTCACTTGCAGCTCGCCCCAAACGTAGGCGCCAATCAATAATGTAAACGCAATGCCGGAAGATAAGCCAATAATATTCACGACAGAATAAAAACGTCTTTTGATGATATTCCGCCAGGTGATTTTGAAATAATTTTTTATCATAAAATTTCTATTTATGATTTACAATATCTTATTTTCGGCTATACTCTGTTGTTATCAAACCCATTTTCACATTTCCTGATTTGCAAATGCTCACAACTGCCGACTGATAACTGTGGACCGCCGACTGTTCATTCAGTTTTTAAACTTTTTACCGGGTTTGCCATTGCTGCTTTTATTGCCTGGAAACTAATTGTTGAAATAGTGACAATTAAAATGCTCAGGCCGCAAACAGCAAAAACCCACCAACTAACTTCTATTCGATAAGCAAAATTTTGTAGCCATTTATTAAGCAAGTACCATGCAGGAGGCGTGGCTATTGCAGTTGCTAAAACAATCACCCAAACAAAATCACCTGCGGTAAGTCTTATAATATCAGCAATACCTGCACCCAATACTTTCCTGATGCCAAATTCCTTTTTGCGTTGCTTTATAAAGAGTGTAATCATTCCAAACACCCCGGCTAATGAAAGAATTATTGATAATGCCGAAAAGTATATGAAAATCTGCCTGAACCTTTCTTCATTTTTATAAATTGTATTAAAGGCATCATCCAAAAACCAATAATCAAAAGGAGCATCAGACAGGGTATTTTTCCAGTCTTGTTTCATTTGATTCATGAAGGTTGCAATATCCTTGGTTTGATATTTTATTGCGAGGTATGAATAGTGATTTTCCCACGGCTTGTTAGTTATAATGAGAGGCTCTATCTTGTCGTGTAATGAAGCAAAGTGAAAATCTTTAATTACTCCAATTACTTTATGCACGCCATCCCTGCTAATCGTTTTTCCTAAAGGATTTTCCCAACCCAATGTTTTTGCAAGCGTTTCATTTATTACATATCCATCGCTGAGCGTGGGTTGATCTTTTGAAAAGAAATCACCCGCTACCAGTTTAATATTAAATGCTTTCAGCAGGTTTTCATCTCCATCAAGTTGATGAATAACCATTGCCTTACTGCTACCATCAGGAGTAAATCCATTATTGGTAATACCATCATAAGGAATTTCGGAAAGTGCAGCCACTTGCTGAACCGAAGGCAATTGTAATAGCTTCTGTTGCAGCAATGGATATGCTTCCTGCGTTTTTTCACCCACTAAAGGCAGCACAAGAATATGATCCCTGTCAAAGCCCGGATTTATGTTTTTGCTGTACTTAAGTTGAAGGCCCACCACTAAAGTAAAAGCCATCAATCCTATAGTTATTGCAAACTGTGCAACAATCAAACCTTTTCTAAAAATACTTTGGGAAGTTTGTGGAAGAAGCGCTTTGAATATTCCCGTTACATTAAATGAGGAGAGATAAAAAGCCACATAGCTTCCGGCAATTAATCCAACAATCATTATAATTATAAATAATAACAGTAAAGCCGGGAGGGTGCTTATACTCAAAGACGGCAAGCTCTTATCAATGATTTGTTGATAAAGTGGGGTTAATAGGGCCACCAGCAAAACAGCAACAAGGAATGCAATGGTAGTGAGCAAAACTGATTCAATAAGAAATTGATTAATTAATTGTTTACGGCCTGCGCCCAAAACTTTTCTTACACCAATTTCCCTGAATCTTGTGATAGCCTGCGCAGTAGTAAGATTAATATAATTTACACAAGAGATAATAAGAATAAGCAAAGCAATGATACTGAATACATAAATGTTAGTTCGCAATGAAGCTGAATTATCTCCGTAACGCAGGTGAATGTCTTGAATAGGTTGTAAATATGCATCAGTTCTCAAACCTGCTTTGGAATATTCCGCATTGATATGTTTCCACATAAAAGCAGGCAACTTTTTCTCCAGCGATTCAGGATTGACACCATTCTTTAAATGCAGGTAAGCTGTGTATTGTTCCCCACCGTTCCAATCCATAAAATTACCAGGCTCTTTGTAGAGGGTAACAAATGAAAGCAATGCATTATAGCTAAGATGGGAATTTGAAGGAGCTTCCTGCGCAATACCGGTAACAATATAATTCGTTTGATTATCGAGCCGCACAACTTTACCAATTGCATTTTCATCCTTGCCAAATATTTGCTGTGCCGTTTCCTTAGTTAATACAATTGAATACGGTTCTTTTAAAACAGTAAATGGATTACCCTTCAACAGTTGGTAGGAAAATAATTGAAAAAAGGATGAATCAGCATGATGGATATTCTCAACCTTAATCGTCTTATCCTTATAGGTGATATATGCCGTACGTTCCGTAGATATTCTTGCAAAAGATTTTATTTCAGGAAACTCACTTTGCGCATCCGGCCCAAAAGGGGCTGTAAATGCTGCACCGTCACCGAGCAATTTTCCATTCTGCCAAAAACGAAAACCTACACGGTATAATGAGGATTTGTTTTCCTGGAAATTATCATACCTTGTTTCGCTATATATATACATTCCAATCATCAAGACTGCCGCGATGGCAGCAGACAATCCACCAAGATTTATCAATGAAAGAATGCTGTTCTTTCGAAAATTCCGCCATGCAGTTTTGAAATAATTTTTCAGCATGAAATTCTTTGATTAATCTTTTCAACATATATACCAATATTCCATTTTACTGATAAAGAACAATTTATTATAAATATAATTTTGCAATAGTGTTCGAAATCGAACACTATTAAGCGAAAAGCGGACAGGTTGAGACAATCAATGATTGTTTATTTAAATGTCATTGATCAAGAAAAAAAATTAATTATTAATATCTTTACACTATGCCACACAAACCGAAACCCATATTTCACAAGCGCATCTTTTGGGATGTTGATTTTGAAAAGATCAACTACGATACTAAAGCAAATTTTGTTATTGAACGGGTTTTTGAACGGGGCGATGTGGATGATATACGCAATTGCCGCCGCTATTACGGCCATGAAAAAGTTACGGAAGCTTTATTGAATGCGAAATTTTTACCCGAGCACACCATGTACCTGGCAAGCGCAGTAACCGGCATGCCGCTAAAAGATTTTAGATGCTACAAATTAAGACAGTTGAACCCCACACTTTTTCCATATTAGAACAGCTACTCCAAATGCCGGAGCTGCTGGATTTTTCATTGGTTGGCGGCACTGCCTTATCTCTCTTGTATGGACATCGTATGTCAGTTGATCTGGATATTTTTTCAAATAAACCTTTCGAGAACTCCGTAATAATTCATGCGCTTGAAAAAAAGTTTAAAAGTTCTTTTGTTAATAGGTCAACGAATCCACGGTTCGGAATTTTCGGCTTTGTAAGCGATATGAAAATTGATCTTATCCGCCACCCGCATCCTTTGATAAGGCCTTTGCTAACTATTGATGAAATCAGGATGTTCTCGACGGAAGATATTATTGCTATGAAAGTGCAGGCAATATTAGGCCGTGGTAAAAGGAAAGATTTTTGGGACATTGCTGAACTATTGAATCACTACACCATACCGGATTTTATACAATATCATAAAGAAAAATATACAACGCAAAATTTATTGATTACTGTACCGCAGGCCATCACCTACTTTAACGATGCTGAGGAAAGTGAAGACCCGGTAAGCTTTAAAAAGCAAACATGGGAAAAAGTGAAAAAATTTATAAGCTTAAAAGTTGATGAATATTTGCGGTAAATATTATTTGAAATCGAATTCACCTGATATGGTTCGTGTTTCACGAGTCTTTCTTTTTTTCGATTCGCGAGACGCAAACCGGGGAGAAAAATTATTTAGGCATTTTAGGCATTTGATAAAATTCTGATAAGCTATTAACACTTCATCCCAAAGCCACCAACTGCCTTATCTCTACGTCACTCAATTCACCAATCCATTTCTCACCGCTTGCCACCGCAAGGTTGGCCAATTGTTTTTTACTTCGCAGCATATCATCGATCTTTTCTTCCAATGTACCCTTGGTAATCATCCGGTGTACCATTACATTTTTGTGCTGCCCTATGCGAAAAGCCCTGTCTGTTGCCTGTGCCTCAACTGCCGGGTTCCACCAAAGATCATAATGAATTACATGGTTTGCTGCTGTGAGGTTTAATCCTGTTCCTCCCGCCTTCAGGCTTAAAATAAAAGTATCATTTATCAGGTTGTTTTGAAACGCTTTCACCATTTCATCTCTTTCTTTGCGGGTATTGCCTCCATGCAGTTGCAGCGCTTTTTTGCCAAAGTGTTCCTGGATTAAACTGCGCAATAAGCTACCCATTTCCTTATACTGAGAAAAGATAAGCGCCTTCTCATTGTTCTCATAAATAGTTTCCAGCAATTGCAGCAGCAGCATGGTTTTGCCTGATTGTTCCGCCACAATTTCTACAGAATTCTTTAGGTAATGTGTGGGATGATTACACACTTGTTTTAAAATAGTCAGCAGTTTCAAAATAAGGCCTCTTCGATTAATACCTTCTGCTTCTTCAACCTCCTTCATCATGTCTGTTGTAATACTTTGGTACAACGATGCCTGTTCTTTACTCAGGTTGCAATACTGATTATTTTCAATTTTATCAGGAAGGTCGCTAATGATGCTCTTATCCGATTTTACCCTTCGCATAACGAAAGGCGCCGTTATCTTTCTGAATTTATCGAGGCGTTTTTTATCCTGGTTTATTTCTATCGGTTTTGAATATTCTTCATTAAACCAATTGGTATTACCAAGGTAGCCGGGGTTTGCAAAATCAAAAATACTCCAGTATTCCATCAGCCTGTTTTCTACCGGCGTGCCACTCATTGCAATTTTTATTCCTGCAGGAATTTTCTTTACTGCTTTAGTTTGTGCTGTATCCGCATTCTTTACATTTTGCGCTTCATCAATCACCAGCGTGTGCCACTTTTGCTTTTTAAGCCGTTCATTATCCGTACGTGCAATGCCATAAGTTGTAATCACTACATCAACATCTGTAAAATTATTGTTTCGCAAAGCGCCATGAAATATCGTTGCCTGCAAGTCAGGGGCAAATTTTTCAATTTCAGCTTTCCAGTTGCTGAGCAGCGTGGCAGGAGCAATTACCAAAGCAGGTTGATTTTTTAAAAGTCCTTCTTCTTTAAATTTTTGCAGGGTAGTAATTACCTGTAATGTTTTGCCAAGACCCATATCGTCGGCCAGCAATGAACCCAGGCCTAATTGTGCATTTTTATACATCCAGCTAAAACCTCTTTGCTGGTAATGTCTTAAAGTGGCGTTAATATGTTGTGGCAGTGATACAGTTTCCGTTTTAAGAATATCGTTGATTTTTTTCTGAAGCGCTTTATCTATCTGCACGGGCGACCCTTCGTAATCGCCACTCAGTGCGGCTTGTAGAAGGGTAAATGCTTTTGGCGCCGAGGGTGCATTCAGCTTTTTAATTATTTTCTCAATGTCCTCATCATTCATCATCACATATTCATCGCGGATCTTTACGAGGCCTTTTGACTTTGAAGCTAATGATAAAAATTCTTCGGCGGTCATGAAAGTATTACCCATAGATATTCTCCAGTCGAAATCAATCAGTTCATTCAGAGAAAAATATTTTTTGTTTTTTGTATTGGGTTTTAAGGACACAGAAACTTGTGGCCTCAGCAGGTGCTGCAAACTTTTAGGTAACAAAGTTTGAATACCGAACATTCGTATAGCCGGCAAAATCCCAATTAATACTTCACTGAAGGTTTGAGAATTGTACATCAGTTTTTCTTTTCCTTTGGAGGTGATAAGATTGTTGAAGCCGGGAAAATAGGAGGACAACGATTGCAAATCTTTAAGCGCAGCAAATTGATGTTCCGGATTTCTTTGCATAAAAGAAAACAAAGGTTCAACCGGTTGCATCGGCGCTTTATTATCTTTCATCAACACGGCCACTTCAAAACCTTTATCATCATCAGCTTCGTGTATCTGCAATACAGGGCTAAAGGTTTTCTTGCCAATATAAAAGCGATTTAGCCAAAGTTGTATTGTATTGGGAATTTCTCTTTCATTAAAAGAAATAAACTGTTCTCTTGAATCATTGAAAAAAAGCTCATTTATTTTTAGTGCGTGGCTATTGGATTGTATGTTTCCGCTAAAACCATTGCAGCTATTTTTTACCGAAGCATTTATAAATAGCGCACACAATAAAGAGAGCCCTTCTTCCTGCTTTGCCCGCAATAATTTTTTGTTTTGATTTGTCTTTTTTGAGACAACTTTTTTTGTTGCATCTTTAGAAATATTGAGTTGCACTATTTCTTCAGGATACCAAAGCAAAAGTGTATCGAAAACCTTTTTGATGCTTTCATTGATTAAAGCAGGTATCCATTGAATGCGGTAGCTATTGGCTGTTGCATCAAAAAGGCGCGGCAGTACTCCGCCTCTTTCAGCCAATATATTACAGAATCTAAAACACCTGTATAAAAGAACAAACGAAGGTGAATAGCTTTCCAAATGCTTGCTCTCCGTTTTTGACAACAACACTAATAAATCTGGTAATTTAACTGCATGCTCTTTTTCATTTTCATCGTTGGCAACAATCGCCGCTTGTCCCTTTTCATTATAAGCGATGCTGTAATTATAATAGCGAAAGTCGTTGGATAAATCTTCTTTAGATTGTTTTAATTGGCCAAGATAAGCGCCTTCATTTTTTGCCAGTCTTTTATAATGATTTTGCATAACCACTTTAAAATCGGCATCGTAAAATAATGGAGTGGAGGTAAATAATAAAGGCAGTGTCGGCAACAGGTTTTCTATCAGCGAAAAATCGGGGACTTCTTTCGTCACCTCAGGTATTATTAGTTTTTGTTTTTCAATGCTGATACAATCATTGAGTGAAAATATGTTTTCCGTCTCCATATCTTTCAGCAGTATTTGGTATGCAGAAAGTTCATCTAATAAATTAAAACGGTGAAGACTGAATACTAAAAAAGGGTTTTGATCTATTTCTTTAGCGATGGTATAAATAACAGCAGCAAGATGTTTACACGGTACGGCCCAATCGGGACAGGAACAATTCAACTTTATATCCTGCCAGCTTTGCGGAAATATTTTAATTTGTTTGCTCACTGCAAGGGTGAGTAATTCCTGCGGTAATTGCCTGTTCAATAACTGAGAAAGAAGAAGTGGGTCTCTTTTAACTGCGTTGAGAAAAAACTTTTTTTCTTCATCAAAAAAAGGAGGCACTATTATATTAATATTATAAGGTTTCGGGCGGCTTCCTTTCACTTTTGCCAGGATAGCATTATCCTGGATATTGATAGAAGCAACCATCCCTTTCTTTGCATAACTTTTACCCCGTGGAAGCCGGTTAGTAAAATCAATTCTGTCAAGTGATTTGAGCCATTGCTGTCCCCACCAAGTGCGTCCATATTGTTCCATGAAAAAAATTTGCACAATTATACTTCAGGCAAGTCAGGAAAAGGACGAATTATTAAGTTTGATAAGCACTTTTTTTACACATTCATTTTAAAAAACGGGAATAGTATCTTTTATAGAATAAATTACGTAAATTTTCAGGTTAACCTTTGAAAAAAATTTTGGGTGTGGCTGTATTTCATAAATAGGGTAGAAAATATTTTCTTGCCATGATTTGTATTTCAAGAATCATTGTTATTTCCCATTCATAGACACGAACCGTTAATGCATAAAAGACTTTTCCTTTTCGGATTGATACTGGAAATCTTTCAATTTAGAAACTTCTGGAAAGTTGAAAACTTTCCAGAAGTTTTTTAGCACCATATATAGACATTTATATTTACATGATCTTTTTTATTCTGTCTTTAAAATGGTTACCGGCTTTGTCATCGCAGCCTTTGCAGAATAAAAGGAAGCTGTTGCCGTGGAAGTTATTACTATTACAATAGCTGATAAAATAAATGGAATAAAAGATAAGCCTGTGTTATAAGGAAATATATTCAGCCAATTGCTCATAAAATACCAGGCCACGGGAAACGCAATGGCAGCCGCAATCAAAGCGAGCCATAAATAGTTGCGGGTAATCAGGGTGACCACTTCAGCTATGCTGGCGCCCAGCACACGCCGTATGCTTATTTCCTTTTGCTTTTGCTGGGTGGTAAATGCCGTAAGACCCAGCAGGCCCAGAAATGTTATGATGATCGTTAATATAGAAAAGGCAGCAAAAATTTTCCCCCGCTTCTGGTCGGCGGCATATTGAGAGTTAAAATTATCATCGAGGAATTTATATTCAAAGGGTAATTCAGGGAAGTATTTTTTCCAGATGTTAGTCACTTGCGCAATAGAATTTTTAATATCACCCGGATTCATTTTCAATTGTATATTATTACCGTTAGGTCCGTAAAACAAGAGCAAAGGTTCTATGGGATTATACAACGATTTCTGGTTGAAATCTTTCATTACGCCGACTACTTCCAGGTAGTTGCCGGAAGTATCACCTGGAAATTTAACACGCATTCCAATTGGGTTATCCCACCCAAAATGTTTTACCATGGCCTCGTTCACCAAGATGCTGTGGAGTGTATCTGAAGGACTTGAAAAATTTCTTCCTTTTACCAATTGTATTCCCAGTGTGCCCAGGAAGTTTTCATCGATGGCATAACAGTTTACGGCCTTATTCACAAACCCGTTCTTCGTTTGAACGATGAATAAATTCAGGTTGATGTTCGAGCTTCCGGGATATGCATTGCCGGTTCCTACATCCCTTACGCCCGGCAGGTTGCGAAACTCATTGTCCATGGCAAATATTTTGCTGCGTTCATCCTCTCCAGTATTTACCGTTACGGTCATCACCTGTTCTTTGTTGAAACCAAGATCTTTCTTACCTAAAAAAGAAAGTTGGGAATACACTACCCAGGTACAAATAAGCATGGTCATTGCAATGGAGAACTGCAGTACAACCAGTGTTCGGCGCAGGTTAACATTACCAGATGCTTTCGATAGAGCGCCTTTTAAAATACCTACCGGGTTAAAAGAGGAAAGATAAAAAGCAGGGTAACTGCCACCCACCAAACCGGTAAATAAAATAATGCTTATAAGAAGTATGATGTTAAACGGCTTGAATAGAGTAAGAATCGTAAATGATTTTCCGGAAATAGAATCAAACTCGGGCAAGAGAAGCATTACGAGCAGCACACTTAACAGAACCGCTATGAAAGCCGTAAACAATGATTCGGTAAGAAACTGCATTACTAACTGTTTTTTAGTAGAACCTGCCACCTTTCGGATGCCAATTTCTTTTGCCCTTTGCGCAGACTTTGCCGTAGTTAGGTTCATGTAATTGATGCAGGCAATCAACAGCATAAAAAAGGCAACCGCGGAAAATATCCGGATATAGGACATGCTGCCCACTTCTTCAGGTTCATTTTGCAGGTTAGAGTGTAGGTGGATAGAGGTAATATTCTGTACATCATAACGCATCTTCACATTGAACTGGTCAAAGATTGGCTTTACATATTTTGTATAGGTGGACGCTAATTTTTTATTAAATGCAGCAACATTAGTACCCGGCTTCAGTAATACATAGGTAAAGTTGTTAAAGTTGCCCCAACTGTTTTGGTTGTCCTGGCTTCCTTTTATAATGGTAGATGCAGAGATTAGCATATCATACCGTAAATGAGTATTTTGTGGAACATCCTCTATCACGCCTGTAACTTTATACAAATCATAAACTGTCTTGAGGGTTTTGCCTACAGCAGGGTTGTTCTTTCCAAAATATTTGTCAGCAAGAGTTTTGGATATCACAATGCTATTGGGTTCAGTTAAAGCATGGTCCGGATCGCCCTCAAGAAAATTGCAGGTAAAGATTTTGAAGACACTACTATCAGCATAATAGATCTTTGTTTCAAAAAAGCTTTTTTCACCATATTTGAATACTGTCCTTTCCCTGGGCATAAACCTTGTCATTTCTTCCACCTCGGGAAATTCTCTCTTTATGGTGGGGCCCAGCGGAAGTTGCGTTAAGGTCCAGTCAGTATTTTTATCACGTTCCTGTATATAAGTATTTATCCGGTAGATGCGGCCGGCGTTTTTATTATAGCGGTCATAACTCAGTTCATCCGCAATATAAAAAATCAAAAAGAGGCTGAAGGTAATACCAATAGTGAGCCCCAATATATTTAAGAGGCTATACCATTTATCCTTTCTGAAATTGCGCAGTGCAACGAGTAATAAGTTTTTTATCATGAAATTTATTTTTATTCGGTTCTCAAGCTTTTTACCGGGTTCATTAATGCAGTTCTTATGGCCTGGAAGCTGACTGTAATTAAGGCAATCAGGACAGCCAGTAGCCCAGTATATAAGAATATGGTCCAACTTAGTTTAATTCTGTAGGCATAATCCAGCAGCCATCTGTTTGCAGCAAACCATGCAACCGGCGCAGCAATAATAAAAGCAATAAAAACAAGACTTATAAAGTCTTTGGCGAGTAATGCAGTTATGCCAGTCACATTTGCACCCAATATTTTTCTGATTCCTATTTCCTTTGTGCGCTGTTGTATAGCATAAGAGGACAACCCGAATAATCCAAAACAGGCCAGGAGAATGCCGATAGACGCAAATAGATTCATAACTTTTCCGAGCCGGATTTCTGATTGATAAAGATCGTCGTAATCTTCATCCAGAAAATGATATTCGAATGGCCTATCGGGAACAAGCTCCTTCCATTTAGACGCCAAAAAGGAAATAGTCTGCTGAACATGATGTCCGTCTAATTTTATCAGCAGCCTGCCCGCTCTGATTTCCGGAAATAAAACGAATGGTTTTATGGGCGAACGCAATGATTCAAAATTAAAATCTTTTACAACGCCGGTAACATAGCCCGGACGTGAATTATCTAAATACATTTTTTTGCCAACAGCATCTTTTGGTTTCCATCCCAATTCCCTTGCTGCCGATTCATTCAAAATAAAATGATATAACCTTCCGCTGTCGGGTTCCACATCCTCTATATCCTGGTGTGTAAAGTTGCTACCGGCCTCAAGCTGCAAACCAACTGTGTTGACATAATCTTCGTCTACAGGGTTGGCCGTTACATCCATTTGCTTATCGGCAGGCATTATAGCGGAACGCATATTATAACCCCCACCGCCTTCCACGGGAGTTCGGACACAACGGGCAACACTCAGGATATCAGGATCTTTTTTAAATTCCTGCTTGATCACATCCAGGCGCGACAACATTTTATTGTCCATGGGCAATACGAGTACATGCTCCCGGTTATAGCCCAGTTTTTTATGCTGGATAAAAAAGAGTTGCTTTTGAATTACGATAGTTGAAATGATCAGGAAAACAGAAATAACGAACTGAAAAACTGTTAGTGATTTCCTTAAAACCTGCCCGGAAGCAGTATTTTTAAAAGAGCCTTTTAATACTTTGACAGGCTGAAATGCGGTGAGCACCAAGGCGGGATAGATACCTGCAATAAGACTGATGCAAAGTGCAATAAAAATTGAAAACAAAACAAATGGAAAAAAGAAAAGATCACTTACCTGAATCTGTTTGCCGGTCAGATGATTGAAAAAAGGCAATAATAAATTAGCTGAAGCAAGGCTGATCATTAATGAGATCATACATACCAAAGCAGATTCTGTGATGAACTGCCGAAATAATTGCCCTTTCATTGCGCCCAATACTTTACGAACTCCCACCTCCTTTGCCCTCTCCAGGGAACGGGCAGTGTTGAGATTAATAAATGTTGAGCATGCGATGATAAGGATCAACAAGGCGACGGCACCAAGAATATATATGTAGGCAATATCATTGTTAGGTACAAAGCTGTCATAAGGTGAGTACAAATGGATCTTCTCAAAGGGCTCCAGGAAGAAATTTATAGTTGCCCCCTGCCCGGCCATTTCCTTTTTCATAAAGGCAGGAAGCTTTGACTGCAACTCACTAATATCCTTTTTGTTTCTTAACAACAAATACGTCGTGTAGTTGGCATCCCAGTATCGTTCTTCATAATCAGGAGTAATACCAAGAGAAGAAAAAGAAGCCAGAAAATCAAGCTGTATTTGCGAATTAGCCGGGCAATCCTGCATTATAGCCGTAATGCGATATAAATTACTGTCATTGCCTACTTTCAGCGTTTTACCGACCGGATCTTCATTCCCAAAATATTTTTCCGCCGTTGATTTCGTAAGAACTACATCATAAGGTTTATCGAGAACTTTGTTTGGATCACCCCGCAAAAGCCTGAATGAAAATATTTTAAAGAAGGAGGAATCAGCATACATGAATTTATTTTCAACAAATAACTTTTCGTTATACTTAACGACCCTGTTGTATTCCATCATTTTTACAGCGGATTCCACCTCTGGAAAAGTTTTTGGGAAAATGTGGGCCACCCGCACACTTGTATAATTACCCTCATTGGAAGCAGAACTTCCATCAAAACTGTATTGCATGATAACTCTGGCAATACGGTCGCCATTTTTTTCAAACTTATCAAAACTCAGTTCGTTACGGATATAAAGTGATATTAAGAGGCAACTGGTCAAGCCAACAACTAGACCGGTAATATTAATCAATGAAACTCCCTTATTGTTCCAAAGATTTCTAAATGCGGTTTTGAAATAATTTTTCAACATAGTTTTTGTTGTTCGCTAATAGCTATTGGCCATTAGGTGTTAGCTAATTTATTCCGTTCTTAAACTCTTTACTGGGTTAGCCATGGCAGCTTTTATTGCCTGGAAACTTATAGTAGCTAAAGCGATAAATATTGCCAACGCTCCGGCCGCTGCAAAAACCCACCAACCAATATGAATCCGGTAAGCAAAATTGTCAAGCCATTTATTCATAAAAAACCTGGCAACAGGCGTAGCAATTATTAATGAAATACAAACCAATACCAGGAAATCTTTCGACAATAAGGAAACAATGCTGGTAGCGCCTGCTCCCAATACTTTGCGTACCCCAATCTCTTTAATACGGGATTCCACCGTAAATGTTACTAATCCGAAGAGGCCCAGGCAGGCTATAAAAATGGCCCAAAGAGAAGAGGCAGTAAAAATATTGCCATATTGCATTTCTGAAGCATACAGCTTATTGTAGTTTTCATCAATAAAGAAATATTCAAATGGGTTGCCGGAAAAATTTGAAGTATACAGCTTTTTCAAAGTGCTGATCTTCTGATTCATCTCACCCGCACTAAGCCTGATGGTAAAATAACTGCTGTTAATTTGCGGGTAAAAGATCATAGGGCTTATAACATGTTGCACCCCGGTATGATTGTAATCTTTTACCACTCCAATCACGTCAAGCTTACGTTCATCCCATTGTACTTTTGTTTTTAAAGCATCTTCAGGATTTTGAAAATTCAATTGTTTTGCCGCAGTCTCATTAATCAGCACTTTGCTGTTATCATTCCATTTCACTTCGCATTCTTCTTTTGTAAAATTTCTTCCTGCTACCAGCGGTATCTCGTAAGTGCTTAGAAAACAATTATCGATAATGGCAAATGAATAACTTTTTAATTCATCCCCTTTGGCTGATCCCGGCTGTGAAAACCCGCTTGTTGTAAAATTGTAATTGCCACTGGGAATACTTCCCGTTATGCAGAAATTTTTTACAAAACTTTCTCCTGAAAGCTCATTTTGAAAAACTGATTTTTGAATATTTAATGTGCTGTCCCGGCCAACCTGCGGTCCGCGTATTACCAATAACTGGCTGGCGTTTAATCCCAGTTTTTTATGTTGCATGAAATGCAACTGGCTGTAAATAACCAGCGTGGCAATGATCAGCATAATGGAAATGGCGAACTGTGCAACCACTAAAGATTTCCGAAGCAAAATTCCTTTGGTTGTTTTACTGATCTTTCCTTTCAAGGTTTCTACCGGATTAAATCCCGATAAAGTAAAGGCAGTATAAGCGCCGGAAAATAAGGAGCCTGCCAACAATAATAGTAGCCCGTAGATCCAGGTGGTGGAATTAGTGGTGGTACTAAGGGAAAGATGTTTCTCCACAAGCGTGTTAAAAAAGGGTTGCAATAAGGAGACTAACACAATTGCCAGAACTAAGGCTAACAGATTTATCATTAGTGACTCGCCCAGGAACAGGAATACGAGGTTCTTTTTGCTGGCGCCAATTATTTTCCTTACGCCTACTTCATTAGCCCGCCTGAAAGAATTAGCCGTGGAAAGATTGATATAATTAAACCATGCTATCAGCAAGATGAGTAAGGCAATCCCCGCCAGCATATACACGTACTTAAGATTGGCGTAAGTGGGATAAGTATCATTAAATGTGCTTCCAAGATGCACATCTGCAAAGGGCTGCAGCCTGAACCGAACACCATCCTTATCTTTTTTTAATTCAGTACGAAGCGCTGTTAATTTCTCTTCAAGTGATTTTGTGTTTGTATTATTATTTAAAGAAAGGAATGTAGTAATGTATTGCGTATTCAGGTTATCTAAGGCAGCCCAGTCATTACCATTGAGGTTAGCGGGATTTTTCAATGTTTCCAGGGAGAAAAGCATGTTGTATTGAATATCTGAATTGTCTTTCATATCAGCATACACGCCCTTTATAACATAATCTGTTTTGCCGAATTGATTATTGAGCACCAGTGTCTGATCCATCGGATCGCTTTTGCCAAAATATTTTTGGGCAGTTGATTGCGAAATAAAAACAACGTTAGGCTTGCTTAATGACGACGGGCTCCCGGATAATAATGGGAAGCTGAAAAACGAAAAGAAATTACCATCAGCATAACCGGTTTTTTTCTCACTGTATGATTCGTCCGGGTGATCCTTTGTACTAATAATGGTATTTCCCGTTTCTTCATCAAACCGGCAATAATCCTTTACTTCAGGAAATCGTTGCTCCACAATGGAAGCCCATCCGGGTTCTACTTCCGGCCACGAATTACCAGATGGATCCTCATTAATCAGCCGGTACATATTTGGCAGGTTTTTGTGAAAGATATTTGCACTTTTTTGAAGGCTTATATATTCCATCAATAACAGAAAGGCACACAAGCCCAGCGCTAAACCGGCAATATTTACTACAGAGGATATCCTGTTGCGGATAATGTACCTCCATGCATTTTTTAGATTATGGTATAGCATTTTAATAATTTATTTTAATTCATATGGCTATAGCTATTTTATATTCATTCCGTTCTCAAACTTTTTACCGGGTTTGCCATAGCTGATTTAACTGTTTGAACACTCAGTGTGAAAATGGCAATTGCCAACATAGCAAAGCCGCTTAAGGCAAATATCCACCAGCTCATATTTGTACGGTAAGCAAAATCTTCCAGCCATTTATAAGTTGCCCACCATGCAAGCGGAGCAGCAATAACAAAAGCAAGTAATACCAGTAACACAAAATCTTTTGACAATACAGAAACGATCTGCGATACAGAGGCGCCTAATACTTTTCTTATACCAATTTCTTTTGTGCGGGTATTGGTCGTATAGATTACAAGGCCAAGAAGACCAAGACAACTGATTAATATAGCAAGTCCCGCAGCCCATTTCAGAAGGCTTGCAGTATTAATCTCACTTTCATACATACTGGCAATCGTTTCATCAAAAAATTTATAATCAAAATCTGTTTCAGGGTAAATTTGTTTGCAGGCTCTTTGAATTTTACTAATTGTGGTCTGCCATGCTTTCCCACCAGCATTATTTGGATTTAACCTGATATGAAAAGTAGAACCATTGCTACCTGAAAAAACCATTGATGAGATAAAAGCATGGGTGCCCTGGTCACGAAAATCCTGCATTACGCCAACTATCGGCATGTTTTTCCCGTTAAAGGTCAATTGCTTACCAAGTGCATCTTCCGGCTTCTGAAAACCTAACAATTTTGCATAAGTATTATTAATAATAAATTCTTTCATAGTATCACTTGGTTCTACATCCCTTCCTGCGAGTATTTTTATATTATAGACTTTTATATAATTTGGATCACCCCATCTTATCTGCACATTAGCATTCAGATTTTTTTTGGGTGCATAGGTAACATTGGTAAAAGCGACGCCTTTATCTGCAGGAGAAAGAAAGCCTACACTTGCCAGGTTAACACCAGGAATAGCATTAATTTCATTCAATAGTAGTTTTGCATGGGCTGCAACAGTATCGCGCGGTCTATCAAAAGTGATGATACCGTCTTTGGTGAAACCCATATCCGCATTAAGCGAATAATTGATCTGCTTGATTACCATCAGCGTGGCGATTATAAAAAATTGGGCAATTACAAATTGTGATACGGTCAATGTTTTCCTTATCCATACATGTCTTGTTTCATTAGTATTTGCGAAAGACTGATTCTTTAGAACAAGAACAGGTTTGTATCCTGATAATATTAATGCCGGATATAAGCCAGACAGAAAACTTACGAAGACGATGAGAAGAATTAAAAAAAGAAATATAGAAGGTTGATGTAAAAGATCAAAATGCAAACCCGGAGGAGTAAAGTCAGCAAACATCTTCAGCAGCACTGGAGTTAAGATAACAGAACCAATTGTTGCAATGAAAGTGATAAAAAATGTTTCTCCCAAAAACTGGAGAATTAATTGTTTCCTGGAGCTCCCCATCGTTTTGCGGATGCCAATTTCTTTTGCACGTTGTGAGGCCTTTGCAGTTGTAAGATTAATAAAATTGATACAACCCAGCAACAGAATAAATGCTGCAATGGCAAGCAGGCCATATAAAGTTGGTTTATGTGCAAGTCTTTGTCCGACGGCGGGATAAAGGTGGTTAAAATGCACATCGCTCAATGGTTGGAGATGAAAACCGATACTGTTGTTCGCATCTTTATCTGCATCCTTATTATATTTTTTATAAAGCGTTTTTATTTGCGCTTCTGTTTGTAAAGCAGTTCTGCCTGCTGAAAGTTTTATGTAGAGTTGTGAATAAGCCATCCAGTCATTCCAGACATCCATCATAAACTGGTTCTCTAAATGTGTTTTAGCAATGGTTGGCAGCGAGATGAATTCTTCAGCGGTAAAAGAACTGGTTTTGTTAAGGTCGGCTACAATTCCTGAAACTGTAACTGTAAAATCATCATTGTAGTTTATCTGTTTGCCGATAATATCAGCCGTAGGCAGCTTTGGAAAATATAGTTTAGCCCTGCTTTCCGTAAGTACAGCAGTAAAGGGATTTTGTAAAGAAGTATTAGAAGAGCCTGCAATCCATTGATATGGTAAAAGCGAAAAATATTGGCTGTTTGTAAAAACAATATCGGGTTGTTTTTTATAAATGGCAGGTTTATTGTTATCCATTTTTGTAATCGCAACTTTTGCTGTTGCATCACCCTGGAATTGCATTACAGGAATAGTTAATTCAACCCCGGTTACTTCATTCTGAATTGCTGCGCCTAAAGGTGCAGGAACCGCAGAGCTGTGACCTTCCGCACCATTAAATTTTGCATCAAGTACTACATGATAAATCCTGCCGGTGTTTTTTTCAAAAGTATCATAACTGAATTCATAATGAACAATCAGAAATATTACCAATGCTGCACTGATGCCAATTGACAGGCCCAGCACATTAATCATTGAAAAAGCTTTGTTCCGCCAGAAATTTCTGAGAGCGGTTGTAAAATAATTTTTAAACATCGTTTTAGTTCAGTTGATTATTAATTAACTGGTCATTATTAATATTCATCTTTATTCAGTTCTCAAACTCTTCACCGGGTTTGCTACCGCTGCTTTTATTGCCTGAAAGCTCACTGTTAGTAACGCAATGAATATAGCTACACACCCGGCTAAAGCAAAAATCCGCCAGGTAATATGTATACGGTAGGCAAAATCCTGTAGCCAATGGTTCATTACCACCCAGGCTACCGGTGTAGCAACCAGCATGGAAATTACCACCAACTTTAAAAATTCTTTTGACAATAATTGGAATATGGAAGGAACACTTGCTCCCAATACTTTCCGGATGCCAATTTCTTTCGTGCGTTGTTCGGCAGTAAAGGTTACAAGGCCGAATAGACCAAGGCAGGCAACGAAAATGGTTAGTCCTGCAAAAATGGCGAGTATCCCGCCCATCTTCTGCTCTGCTTCATAAGTCTGTTGAACACGGTCATCCAGAAACGAATAGTTCATGGGGCCTTCCGGAGATAAAGCTGCCCAATCATTTTTCATAGTGGTCAAAAGGCCTGCAATATCTTTAGTTTTGGCTTTAACTATCATGGTGCCTGCCCCGTTACCTAATACCATAACCAAAGGCGAGATCAATTCATGCATTGATTTAAAATGAAAATCTTTTACAACTCCTATCACATGGTAGCTGCTTTGTTTGCCATCATTATCCTTTGTGGAAACAATTTTGTTGAGAGCATTATTATTCCACCCAAATGCCCTGGCAGCGGTTTCATTTAAAATTATTCCGGTGGAATCAGTTCCAAAATCTTTTGAAAAATACCTCCCATAATCCATCTTCATTCCTAAAGTGGCCAGGTAATTATAATCTACATCATACCGCAAAGTCTTTAACATGGCGGAAATATTATTACCAGGATAAATGAAAAAATTATTTCCATAAGTGGAGCCTGCAGGTATATAACCAGAAACGCTTACATTTTCAACGCGGGGTTCCTGCAATAATTGGTTATAAAATGCCTGTTGATTATTTTGAAGCAAATAAGCTTCCGGCAATATGATCACCTGGCTTTTATCATACCCTAATTTAATTTGTTGAATAAAGGAAAGTTGCCTGTACACTACCGTAGTGCCTGCGATCAGCACGATGGATATAAAGAACTGGAATACCACCAGGCTGCTTCTTAATCCGAGGGTTTTTCTTCCGGAAGAAAATTTGCCTTTCAATACCATAACCGGTTTAAAAGAGGAAAGAAAAAATGCAGGGTAACTACCGGCAAAAATGCCCGTTATAAAAATCAACAACAACAGGAAAGGAGGTAGCCATAAATTTCCGGCGAGCAGAAGAGATAATTCTTTTCCTGAAAAGCGATTGAAGAAGGGTAAGGCAATTTTTACAAAAACAAGAGCTACAAGTAAAGCAAGTGCGGAAAGTAAAATTGATTCAGTTAAAAATTGCCGGACCAATTGCATTTTCATAGAACCCAACACTTTCCGGATACCTACTTCCCTGGCTCTTTTTGAAGCTCCTGCAGTAGATAGGTTCATGAAATTAATACAGGCTATCAGCAACATAAAAAATGCAATTGCACTGAAAATATATACATACCGGATATCACCTTCTGGTTCCAGGTCATTGGTAAAGTCGGAATGAAGGTGTATGTCAGTTAACGGTTGGAGATACAAACCAATATCATTGCCGTTTTTGCGAAACTGATCAATGCTTATTCCCATTCCCTGCTGTAATTGGGGGCCAATGTATCTATCCACAAATTCCGGAAGTTTAGCCTGGAGTTTTTTGTAATCATATCCTTTCTGAAGAACGAGGTAGGTATTATAGTTTGAGGTCATAAACGAAGCGGATTTGGCATCCGGTACATTTTCCATTGACTCAAAAAAATCAAAATGAAAATGTGAATTTTCCGGAACCTTATTTATAACACCGGTAACTTTAAAACCTGTTGGAGCTCCTTTGATCATTAAAACTTTTCCCAGGGGCTCTTCATTCCCGAAATATTTATTTGCTATGACCTTAGTTATTACAATAGAGTTGGGCTGCGAAAGCGCACTTGAACTATTACCTTCTATCAGGGGAAGCGTAAATACTTCAAAAAAATTAGGATCCACAAAAGCCAATCCATCTTCCTTAAAACTTTTATCTCCGTAACTTATAAATTGTGAACCGTCTTTCCTCAGTCGTGTAGCTTGTTTTATTTCAGGGTAATTGGCTAACAGTGTTTTGGCTACCGGGGGCATTACATTGGCTTCTTTCATTTTTTGCCCATCAACAGTGCCACGAAAAACAACACGAACTATCTGATCTGCCTTTGTATTATAGCGGTCATAGCTCAATTCGTTTTGCACAAAAAGCATAATGATCAGGCATGTTGCGATACCAATAGCGAGGCCAAAAATATTAATAGTGGAAAACGCTTTGTTTCTCCAAAGGTTTCGGAAGGCAATTTTGAAATAATTTTTAAACATATATTTTGTTTTAAGCCAATCGCTGTTAGCCATTATCAGGTAGCTTTTAGCTGATTTTCATTCTGTTTTCTTCACTCCTGATTACTCATTCAGTCCGTAAGGATTTCACCGGGTTAGCAATTGCTGCTTTTATTGCCTGGAAGCTTATTGTTGTTAATGCAATAACAACGGTGAGCAATCCTGCTGCAATAAATATCCACCAACTGAGATTTACCCTGTAAGCAAAATCCTGCAGCCACTTATTCATGGCCCACCAGGCTACCGGAAATGCTATAAACGAAGCGATTATTACCAGTCTCAAAAAGTCTTTTGCAATCATTGTTACAATACTGCTCACATTTGCGCCAAGCACTTTTCGTATCCCTATTTCTTTGGTACGCTGTTCTGCAGCGTAGGTTACCAGGCCAAACAATCCAAGGCAGGCAATAAGAATAGCCAGCAAAGCAAACATTATGATTATTTGTCCTGTTTTTTGTTCTGCCGTGTATAACTTATTAAACTGTTCATCCATAAAGGAAAAGTCGAGTGGGCGACCGGGCGTCATTTCCGTCCATTTATTTTTTACCTGTTCAATGACGGAGGGAATAGAAGCAGAGTTAATACGAATTGAAATATTGCCTTCACTCTTGCCTAAGTGCAATGCCAGAGGAGTTATTACATCGCGCAAAGAACTGAAGTTGAAATTCTTCACAACCCCAACAATGTGAAACTCCTCCAATTGTTTTGTTTTGAGATCTGATATCCTGTATAATTTTTTATTCAGGATATCTTTCGTCCCTAAAAACTTTGCAGCAGCCTCATTAACAATTATCGCTGAGGAATCCGTTGGAAATTGCGGGGAAAAGTTTCTTCCCTGTAATAATTTCATATCCAGGGTAGGGATATAATTTTCATCTACCTGCCATATTTGCATCGATACAGCGCTTTTTGGTTCAAGAGCCGTTGAGGTAAAAAACGCATCATTATTACGGTCAAATCCCGTAGGTATAAAACCCGTCATTGTTGCATTTTGCACTCCACTGATCTGCAACAACTCGTTCCTGAAGGTTGTTGTCTCGTTTCCCAATGCATTCGTATTATTGATAACCAAAACCTGGTTGCGGTTATAGCCAATGTCTTTATGATGGATATAATTAAGCTGGTTATAAATAACCACAGTTCCGATTATGAGAATTATAGAAACCACAAACTGAAAGACCACCAATGAATTTCTTAACCAGGATCTTTTAAACCCTTTTGCCAGCTTTCCTTTCAATACATCTATAGGTTGAAATGCAGAAAGGTAAAAAGCGGGATAACTGCCTGCAAGCAGGCCCACCACCACCATGAATGATATTAGAGCCAATAATATTGAGGGATGAAACATGTTATCCAGGTGAATGCTTTTTCCGGAAAGATGGTTAAAATAAGGCAGTAGCAATGAAGCAATGCAAACCGCAAAAAACAAGGCAATTAAACTGAGCAATAAAGATTCAGTTAAGAATTGCTGCACGAGGTTCTTCCTCAATGAACCCAAAACTTTTCTAACCCCGACTTCTTTGGCACGATTGGAAGACCGCGCCGTAGAAAGGTTCATAAAATTAACACAGGCTATCAGCAAAATAAATAAAGCTATCGCCGAAAAAATATAGACAAACTGGATATTGCCATTGCCATCCAATTCGCCTGTTTTGTTTGAATGTAAATGAATGTCCGTCAAAGGTGTCAGGCTGGCACGAATAAAGCCACCACCTTTTTTAAACTGATCAAGCGTTAAGTTAGCTACTCCCTGAATTTCTGGCCCAACATAACGATCCATCATATCATTCAATTCAGCGTCCAGTTTTTTTACATCGGCATTTTTGTTCAGAAGAATATAGGTATTCCAGTTCTCACTAAGCCAGTTGTCATTCCTGCTGTCAGGGTTTTCTGACATAGCCACAAAAAAATCAAAATTGAAATGTGACTGCGCCGGGATATCTTTTATGACCCCTGTTATCTTATAATTCCCCGTGTCATTAATGATCAGACTTTTACCTATTACGTCCGTGCTGTTGAAATATTTCTCAGCCATACTTTCAGTAATTACCACCGAATGGGGTTCTACCAGGGCTGTTTTGGGATCCCCTTCAATCATAGGCAAAGTGAATACTTCAAATAAGGTTGAATCACCATAAGCCACACGGTTCTCCCTCAAATTTGTATTTCCCTTTTTAACCAGGAAACTGCCATACGACCTCAGGCGGGTGTATTGTTTCACCTCCGGTAATTCTTTAACTATGGTTGGCCCCATCATAGCCGGCGCTACGGCAAGGTCAAAATGATTATCCCCAAATTTTACTTCGTTATTTACACGATAGATCCTGTCTGTATTTACATTATACTTGTCGTAGCTCAATTCATCCACTACATATAAAAGGATGAGCAAACACGTGGCGATACCCACTGCCAGCCCGATAATATTTATGGACGTGTAAAACTTATTCTTTGTTAAGTTTCTGATGGCAGTTTTGAAATAATTTTTTAGCATGATGGAAATATTTAGGTATGAGGTATCAGCTTACAGCTATAAAATAGGATCATATCTGTACGGTTGGTTACTCCATTTGTTTATATTATAAGAGAATAAAATTAAACCCAGGTTTCAGTTGAAGCATATAATCAGTCTCAATGGTTGTGCCAAACCGGAATATCCTCAACTTCAAAGGTTTGTGAACATAATTGCCAGGAAAGGTGTACGTTTCTGAACAGTATTATGTCCGCTGGTGTACGGCAATAATTTGTGACTTATAAGAGCTGGTTTGTTGGAAAAGAAATTAAACTTCACTCCGATCTCAAACTCTTCACCGGGTTAGCTATCGCAGCTTTTATCGCCTGGAAACTAACCGTAATTAAGGCGATACAAATTGCGAGTAAGCCAGCCAAAACAAACGTCCACCAGCTGATAGGTGTCCTGTATGCAAAACTTTCCAGCCATTTTTTCATCGCTAGCCATGCTAATGGCGATGCAATAAGCAAGGCTATTACTACCAATTTTATAAAATCCTTTGAAAGTAAGGAGGCTACATTGGTCACCGAGGCGCCCAATACTTTGCGTATGCCGATTTCCCTGATGCGCTGCTCAGCCGAAAATGCAGATAAGCCAAATAATCCGAGGCAGGCAATTAATATGGCGATAAAGGTAAAATAGCTAACGATAAGTGATATACGCTGGTCTTTTTCATAATTCTTCTGAAAATCATTATCAAGGAATGAATACAGAAATGGTGCATCCGGATTTATTTTGTTCCAGGATGTTTGAATGTTTTTCAGAAGGCTGGCGTAATCTTTTATAGATGCATTCGCAATGACGTAACTGTATTTATTACCCATAGAAGTTGTAAATCCGAATGGTTTTATTGAATTATACAGGCTTTCAAAATTGAAATCTTTAACCACTCCAACAATCTCCATAACCGTGTGCATTCCTTTAAAATCAAAGTATATTTTCCTCCCAACAGCACTTTTTAAAGGGTATCCCAGTTCTTTCAATGCGGCTTCATTCAGCACAATACTGTTGGAGTCTGCCGTATATTCCTTTGAAAACCCTCTTCCGGAAAGGATAGTAAAACCCAGCGTTTTGAAATAATCATTTCCCACGGTGGCCAAATGAATATCGATCACGTCATGGATACTTTTACTTTCTGCATAAAAAAGCATGTCCTCAACGTTGGGAATACCCGGGTAGGTAGAGCCGCTGGTAACATATTTTATATCCGGATTTTTTAATAATTCATCTCTAAGGCCTGCATAATGGTTTCTTTCATTCTGGCCCCGTAAAGGCAAAATAATTTGCTGATTTTTATTGAAACCAAGTTGCTTATTTTCCAGGTAATTCAGTTGCTTTATGATGACAATGGCTCCAAAAATTAGGCAAATTGAAATAATGAATTGAAATACAACGAGGCCTTTACGGATGGCTACTGCAGAAAAATTATTTAATAATTCTCCTTTAAGTACACTAATAGGTTTGAACGATGACAAATAGAAGGCCGGGTAAAAACCGGAAATTATTCCTGAAAATATTGTGAGCCCGCTAATCCAAAACCAGAGCAGGGGCTCATCAAAAAGCTGCAGGTTTTTTTGAGTAAGACTATTAAAAAAAGGCAGCAGGGCATAGGCAATTAAAACAGCGACTAGCAACGCAAGAATGCTGAGCATCAGAGATTCTCCGAGGAATTGGAATACCAATGATCTCTTTTCGGCGCCTATTACTTTTCTAATCCCGACTTCCTTTGCCCTTTTCCCGGAACGGGCTGTTGATAAATTCATAAAATTAATACAGGCTATCAATAATACAAATAGCGCAATGCTCCCAAGAATATAGAGGTAAGTAATATTTCCATTGGAAGCAATTTCATTGTCAAGATCAGAATGAAGGTAAATATCCTGCAAAGGCTGGATAAATAATTTTTTGGAAATACCCAATGCCTTCATATCAGTGCCTCCCCGCCTGTCTATGAAGGGCTGCAGCTTAGCCTCAAATGATTTCGGATCAGTTCCTTCTTTTAATTTCACGTATGTATAGAAGATATTGTTGGTAGCCCAGTCAGTTTGTTCATCTACCCAGGTACCTAAATCGCCATTGCGCATGGAAAGAAAGAAGTTTGCCGGAATATGAGATTTGATGGATGAGTTGTCAAAAACCCCGGTTACCGCATAATTAAAATTTCCAAAAGGCAAACCGATATTAATAAATTTTCCGACGGGATTTACACTTCCGAATAATTTTTGGGCAACCGCATCTGAAATTACGATGCTGTTGGGTTCTTTGAGGGCATTGATTGCGTGTCCATAGGTGAAAGGATAAGTGAAGATTTGGAAAAAAGTAGAATCAACATAGTAGCCATTGGTTTCATAAAACTGTTTGATATCATTGCCATGTTCATATTTCAAAAGCATCTTATCAAGGTTAGGAAATTTAAGAAGCCTTGCTGCCTGTTCTACTTCGGGCATGTCTTCCTTTAATCCCCATGCAATGGGTGCTGAAGTTGATGCCCACGGTTTTTCTTTTATATCTCCTAACTGCCCCGCCTCGGTAGCAATCCTGAAAATTCGGTTGCCATCTTTATTATGAGTATCATAACCCGATTCACTGAAAATATAGAGCATGATCAGGGTGCAGGTTGCGAGCCCAATAGCCAGTCCAAAAATGTTGATGAAAGAAAATGCTTTATTTCTCTGAAGGTTTCGGAGGGCGATTTTGAAATAATTTTTAAGCATAATTTTTGTTTTGTGCTAATAGTAATTGGCCATTAGCAGTTAGGTAATCTCTACTCCGTTCTCAAACTCTTCACAGGATTAGCTATCGCCGCTCTTACCGCCTGGAAACTTATTGTTATCAATGCAATAACGACAGCAAACAAACCTGCTGCAGCAAACATCCACCAACTGATATTTATTCTGTACGCAAAATCCTGCAACCATTTATTCATAGCGAACCATGCAATCGGCGAGGCGATAATAATGGCAACGATTACGAGCTTCAAAAAATCTTTAGTTAGTAATTGTGTGATGCTTGAAACACTTGCCCCAAGTACTTTTCTTATACCTATTTCTTTTGAACGATTCTCTGCCGTAAAGGTTGCCAAACCAAACAAACCAAGACATGATATTGCAACAGCAATAATTGCAAATGCTAATATTAATGTTGACGACTGTTGATCTGCTTTGTATAACTCATTGAAGGCATCATCTAAAAAATTGTATTCATGCGGGCTGCCGGGTAAAAATTTCTCCCATGTTTTATTTAATGCAGCTATTGATCGCGATGCACCGTTTGGCGAAATTCTTATCATAAAAGTATTGTACCAGGCCGGATTTTGAAACGCTACCAGCGGGCCGGTCTTGTCGTGCAAACTATGAAATTTGAAATCTTTTACAATGCCGATGATCTGCCCTGTTTTACCTTTCCAAACAAAACGTTGACCAATATACGGCTGAGGGATTTTTAATTCTTTTATCGCTTCTTCATTCAACACTACATTATTTTTATCAGCTTCATTTCCCTGCTCAAACCATCTTCCTTCTTTCATTTGCAACTGCATGGTATTTACAAAATTTGCATCAGTTGAAAGTTGTGCGATCTTTGGATTGAAAGCAGTATCACGGCCAATCCAATCTGCACTGCCGGTAGAATAACTGCCAATGTTTACAATAGATTGATTGGCAAGCGAAACATTTTGTATGCTGCTTTGTGTAAGCAAATCCTGCTTTATTTCATTTACTATTTCATTCTTTTTATTAAAATCAATATTGGGCGGCACATGCGTAATCAAAACCTGCGATTTATTGTAACCGGGATTTGTTTGCTGTATGAATTGCATCTGCTTATATATCACGATCGTTCCTGCAATCAATATCACAGAAATAGTAAACTGGAGCGTTACCAAACCTTTTCTCAGGAAGCTGTCTTTTAATTTAAGAAAAGTAAATCCCCTGAAAACATTCAATGGCTTAAATGATGATAAAACTATAGCAGGATAAATGCTGTTCAATACAAATGCTGCCAACAATGTTAATCCTACTACTTTCCAAAAATTTGGCGAAGTGAAAGGCAATTTAAAATTTTTATTGGTAATTGAATTAAAGGCAGGTAAACAAAAATGAATTAATGCCAATGTTGCCATCAATGCGATACAACTTACGAGTAAAGCTTCAGCAAGAAATTGGTTAAATAAATGCGCCCTATTGGCGCCAACAATTTTTCGTATGCTCACTTCTTTCGCACGCAGGCTTGCTTTTGCAGTTGTTAAGTTTACGTAGTTGATACAGGCAATCAATAACAATAATATACCCAATACCGAAAAAATATAAACGGTACTTATATTTCCGCTTACAAAAGATGAAGATTGCAGATCAGTTTCAAAATGCATATTTTTTAATGGTTCCAGCGTGATTGAAGATTCATGATCATTGTCACCGCTGTTTACTTGTAACACAGAGGTAATTTTTTTTGAAACAAGAGATGTATTTGCTCCGGCCCTGAGTTCTATGAATGTGATGTAATTGGCATTATCCCATTGTTCATCGTTAGCCTTCCTGGCGGCGTTTTTCAAGAGGTTGCCCAGCGGGATAAACGCAGTATATTGAAAGCTCGAATTTGCAGGCGCATCATTAATAATTCCCTTCACTACGTAATTCATGCTGTCAACATGAATAACTGTTCCTAGCGCATCGAGATTACCAAAATATTTTTTTGCTTCTGATGCTGTAAGTATAATACTGTTTTCATCATTTGCAAAAGCGGCTGCATTACCTTGTATAAAATTATAATGAAACATTTTGAACCACTCATCGTCAACATAAGCGCAACTTTTCTCATAAGAAAGATTATTATTGAAATTAAAAATTGGCATATCGCCTGAGTATAATCTTGCCGTTTTTTCAACTTCGGGGATATCTTTTTTTACTGCATCAGCAAGCAACAACGGAGTTGTTTCCCATATCCAACCCTGGGCTTTAAGATTGGTGGTAAGCCGGTAAAGATTATCCGCATCTTTATGATAATTATCAAAGCTCATTTCATTTTGCACCCATAGAAAAATCAATACAGCAGCCGTCATACCTACGGCTAAACCTGTAATATTAATTATAGAAGTTGTTTTATTTTTCAACAGGCTTCGCCAGGAAGTT
>ODAK010000717.1_pt1 | contig 37907 bp, 35 predicted proteins | sample 1539591 | NCBI WGS metagenome assembly ODAK01 (sample SAMEA3539303, study PRJEB22396) | soil metagenome | biome: tundra; feature: field; material: soil | place: USA | collected 2010-05 | depth 0.15 m | reverse complement strand
GTCACGACGCCCGAAGTGAAGGTCGCCGCGGCCGCCAAGGCCAAGGCCACCCGTGTTGCGCGTCACACCATGGGCCCGAAGGAGAAGGCGAAGATCAAAGGCACGGTCACTCCGACCGCTCCGGCGACCTCCTCGCCGACCGCTCCGGCGCCCAGCCCGACGCAGCCGGTGGTGACACCTGCTGCGTCGGTCCCTTCGACGACGCAGCCGGTCACTCCGGCGGCGTAGCCGATCGCACCCGCGCCGTCGCCGGTCACCCCGGCGCCGTCGCAGGCGGCACCGCCAGCCGTAACGGCGGCGCCGCGCGTCTCGTAGTCCGCTTTCTTCGTCGTTCGTAGGTAGTCGCTAGGCAGTAAACGCGCTCCCTCCCGGCCCCTCTCGCACCGTGCGAGAGGGCCGGGGGGGCAGAGCGGAAAGCCACGGTAACGGATCCTACGGCGCGATGATCTGCAATGCTGGAAAATACGTTCGGTAGCGGGCTCCATCGCGCGTGATGAGCGCCATTCGTCCGATGACCGCATGGGCCCCGACGTAGAAATCGGGCATCGGCGAACGCCTGGTCCCGCCGCGCTTCCGGTACGCGAGGAAGGCCTTACCGGCGAGAAAGCCCGCTTCGTACGGCAGCGGCTCGCGCGTGAAGTCGACGAGCGCCATGTCGGCATCCTCGATGCGATCGAACTTGGCGCTGATCTCGGCGAAGATGATCGGGTTGATCGCCAGCGTCGTGTGCTCGGCCGCCTTCCGGAGTGCGGCCTCTGACCAGGACTGCCATCGGGCATCCTGGGTGACGATATCGAGCAGGACGTTCGAGTCGACGAGCGTCTTCATCCCTTGCCTCGCATCAGCGCCATGATCTCGTCGGTCGAGAGCTTGTTCGACGGGCGCACACCGCGCAGGTGAGAGATCACACCGTCCCCGCGCGAGAGTTTGCCGCCACGCTTGGCTTTGCGAAGCCGTGCCTCGCCGTCAACGATGTCGAAAGTGACCTCGGTGTTGGGGAGAAGCCCGAGCTGGTCCCGGATCTCCTGAGGGATCGTGACCTGGCCCTTGGTGGTGACGCGCATGGGTGAGTATTACCACGATGGGTAAGACCGGGCCACGGGCTCGCGGTGCACGATTCCACGCTGGAGCGCGCGTCGCGCGCCGATGCCACGGAAGCCGGGGTGGTCCTCGGTCCGCGACGAACGTCTTCAAATGGGGCGACGCTTCGCCTTGCCCGACCCGATCGACTCGACCACGTCGCGCAGCGTGCCCGCGAACTCGGTTGGCTTGTCGAGCATGAGCCAGTGGCCGGCGTCCCTGATGACGCGCGCGTCGAACTGCGGGGTCCGCCGCCATCGCGTGCTGTCCGGAAACTGGGCCGTGCGCCAATTTGAAAGACATTCGCAGTGGCGGCGCCCGTTGGCGCGAGGACGATCGGCGACTATCGTCGCTCGCCGTGAGACTTCCGAAGCTGGCCGCCCCATTCCAGTTTCTCGTCTCTCTGCTCGCCGGTTGGATCCATCGGCTTCGACGTGGCTCGCTCCACGATCCAACGCATCTTGCGAGAGAACGGGATCGAGCCGGCCCCGCGTCGGGGCGTGGAGCTGCTGCGCCTGCCGGCGCGAAGCCCGAACTTGAACGCCTACGCGAGTTCACCAGTGATCTCCAGAACGGCACGCTGCCAAGCGTCGCCTGGCTGGTGGACCAAGACCAGGACAGCGGGCACCCGGACGTGGTCGTCCCCGACCTCAACATTCCGGTCGGCGGCGTCTACTCGGGCGAGGGATGGACGGTCAAGTACATGAACCAGCTGATGCAGAGCCCGTATTGGGGCCGGGGGCGGGGACGAACCTCTCCACGCCTGAGCCGGTTGCGCTTACGGCCTCATCGTTTGCCATGCCGAGGCCCCGCCGCGGCATGGACCCTGCGTCGGGTGGACCCATGAAGATCCCGAGGCTGAGCGACGACGAAGTGAAGGACCGACTGAACAAGCTCCCGGGCTGGGCGCTCGAGGGCGGCAAGCTGCATCGGGAGTACAAGTTCGCTGGCTTCGCCGAAGCGTTCGGGTTCATGTCGACCTGCGCGCTCGTCGCCCAGAAGCAGGACCATCACCCCGAATGGTTCAACGTCTTCGATCGGGTCGTGGTCGATCTGACCACGCACGACGCCGGCGGGATCAGCGCGCTCGACTTCGCCCTGGCCGCGGAAATGGAAAAAGCGGCGCAGCCGCTGGGTCGAGCCATCCGGTGACGCGCACCGCGGCACGCGTTCCCCACCACCGCTGGCAAAATGCCACGGTTGGCAAAATGGCCGTCCAGCGATTGTCACGAAAAGCCGTTGGCCAAAGGTTCGTGTGACCGATCAAGAACACGCGTCGGGGCCTGATCCCCCGTCTTGCGTCGGCGGCGCGGCGCCATTGCCGCCCCCGGCAGCGATCGAGTTCCCGGCGTCGGTGGGGTTCCCGGTATCGATCGGGCTTCCGGCGTCGACCGGGTTTCCGTCGTCGCCGTCGTAGAGCAAGGGCCCGTGCGCACCCGTGAGACCGGGAAAGCTCGCATTTCCCGAGCTGCTCGTGCCGCTCGAACTGGTTCACCACTCGACGACGAGGTGCTCGCGCCGTCGCCAACGCCTCCCGCCGACGCGTCGCTGGAGCCACCCAGGCTGGTTGTCGAACCCGCGCAGTGGACGGCAACGACCGAGAGCGTGGCGAGTGCGAGAGACCGTGAAATGGGTCGATGCATCGAGACGTCTCCTCGGCTTCCGATCACTTCGGGGCCACCCGGCCGGCGCTCTTTCGGGTCTCGGCAAGCTCACGTTTCAGGGAGGCTATTTCCTTTTCCTGCACCTGCATCGTGGCGACGACCATGCTCAGGTAACCGTACATCTCGATGGCGTCGTGCGCGGAGTCGACGGCGGGGCTCGCCGGATCGTCTTCGATGATGAACCCGAGGCGCCGTGGTTTGGGATCGGCGTACGCCGCCTTGTAGTTGTAAGTGGCGAGTCGAATGCGCAACGTCTGATCGTGGAGCTGTTCGAGCCGAGCCGGGTCGAGGTACTCGATCCCGTCTTTGAACTGCCGGCTCGAGATCGGACAGCCGCCGAAGCCTGCTCTCGGATCGCGCGCCGCGCAGGTCAAGACGGCGCCGCACGCGACTCCGGGATTGCGCGTGCCGCACTGCTCGCCCATCGTCGAGCAGCTCGAGCCCACCGCCGGGCATGCTCCGCCGTCGGGCTCCGTCAGCCCCGCGTCCGACTCGGGCGCCTGGCACACCGAATCGCCGCAGGTCATGTACCAGGACAGGCTCCCTGGCTGCGCGTCGCCGGGCTCGGCATCAGCAGGGGGCTGCGCATCGGCGGTGGGTTTTGCGTCGGCCGCGGACCCAGAGTCCACGCTCGTACCGGCGTCTGGCGGAATGAAGCACGCACGGCCGAGAACGGGGCACGAGGTCACGCGCATGCACGTGGGCGTGCAGTACAGGTCTGCTCCTGCGCAGCAGAGTTCCCCCTGGCTACATGTCGTCGATCCGCACAACGCCCCGGCGGAGTCGCCTTCGATCGCCGTAGCGCCGTCCTGCCCGATAGGAATGCCCGCGGAGCTGCAGCCGCCTCCGGCCATGGCAAGACCGCCGAGCGAAAAGAGAGAAAAGGACAAGATGGCGCGTTTCATAGGGGCCTCCCGCAGGTTCGATCGAGGAGTGCTCCACCGCCCACCGATCCATCACGGAATCGACCGCGAGGGGCTGCCGCACGAGGAGAGAACGCGACCGGTGAGGGGGGCACCCGGGCGGCGGCTCAGAAAGGACACAGCGGCTGCGCGCGCCTCCGCGCTCCGACCGAGGTCGCACAGGGCGGTGATGCGCTCCACGTCGCGCTCGTCGGCGAGGACGCCCGCCGGAAACGCGCGCGCGTGCTGGTCGAAGAGGGCGAGGGCGCGCGCCGGATCCCCCCCGTGCAAAGCCGAGAGTCCGGCGCGCATCAACTCGGTCTCCGCGAGAAGGGTCGCCGCGGCGGCCGTGGGGACCGGCACGTTCGTCTCGATTCCGGCCGTCGTGGAGAGAGCCGCGGGGGCTCGCGAAACGGCATCGCCGGGAGCTCCGGGATCATCGTGAGTCTCGTCGCTGGCGAGCGCGTTCGACCCGGCAGACGCCGCCGCGATCGGACGGTCAGCTCGGGGATCGGGGCGACGAAGGGAGGGAGAGGCGGCCAAGGCCTTCGCCGATTCCGTCGTTCGCTCGGCATTCGAAACGGGCGGTGCAGTGGCCCGGGGACGCGTCGGCTCCGGGAAAGGGGCCGTCTCGAGAGCGGGCATCGCTGCAGGGACGTCGCTCCCGAGCGCCGACGTAACCGGGAGTCGCAGCGTCGTTGCTGGTTCGATCGCCCGCGGCGGCGGGACGACGAGGGATGCGGCCGGGGGCGGCGCTGCGGGAGCTGCGACGCGCAGCGCCCGGTGGATGGCCACGCCCCCGGCACACACCGAGCCCACGATAGCCACGGCGCCGAGGATCTTGGCGGCCAGCACGCCTGCACCGGAAAGGACGCCTCCCGCGGCGCTCGCACCCGCAGCGGCCCCCGCCGACGACGACACCAGGCCCGCGGCGATGCCAAGCTGCGCGGCCAGGGCCGTACGCACGCGGTCGCGGTCGACGGCTGCCGGATCGTGGCCGCCGCGCGCGAGGTCGAGCAGGGCCCTGTCATCGGGCGTCAGGTCGCTCATGGAATCCTCCGTTCGTCTCGCGCTCGATGTCGCGCCGCGGCGGCTGCGAACTCCTGGCGTGCCAGCCGCAAGCGCGAATACACGGTGTTGAGAGGAATCCCGACCGCCGCTGCGATCTCTGGAGCGCTCATCTGTTCGAGCTCCGCCAGCACGAAGACCTCACGTTTGCCCTCGTCGAGGGCCTCGAGAAGCCGATCGACGAGCCGCACGGCTTCGGCCTGCGTCGCAATCTCGTGAGGGCCCGGCGCCGCATCCCTGACCGCCTCGAGATCCGCGGCCACCTCGGAGCGAAGTGCGTGGGGGTGCTTCGCGAGCAGCGATCGGCGGTGGGCGCGCACGACGTTGAGCACGATGCCGAAGAGCCAGGTCCTCAGCGAGGATCGCCCCTCGAACTCGGCGAGGCGTCGATGCACGATCACGAACGTCTCCTGAACGACATCGTCGACCGTCAGCGCGGGGGCACCCAGCCGGCGGGCACTTCGCCAGACGAAAGCGAAGTGGGCGTCGTAGACCTCTGCGAAGGAGCACGGCGCCGCCACGGGCGCCGCAGGGGCCGACGTCAGGGCTTCCGGGCGGGAGACGACCATGCTCTCCCGATCTTGTGCCTCCTGCGGTGAGGTTCCGTCAGAAAAAGCGCGCTTCGATTCCGACGGCCATCCGGAAGGTTGCCGGGGCCGGGCGATGTACGACGATGTCGCTGGCTTCGAAGCGCGTGATCACGAAGGGGGGCCGCGAGAGTGGAAGCACGCCGTCCGCGCGCACCGTCACTCCGAACGCGCGTCCCAGGTTCCACGTTCCGAGGGCCGAGCCGCTGAGCCCGCCCCACGCGCCGCTTCCCTGTTCCGCTCCAGTTCCCGTGCCCGAGCCGCTCATGAAATCGACTTCGCCTCCGAGGCACGGCCCCGCCTCCAGTGTTCCGAAGACCCGCGTGGCGCACGCCCGGACGCCACCGGTCACGAGGGAGAACGTCCCGCCCTCGCCGGGCTGGCCCGCGACTTCCGTCGACCGATTCTCGAACACGCTGCCGCTGGCTTCGGCTCGAAGGGTCCACGAGGCCGTTCGCCGCGCCCAGCCGAGATCGCCCTCGAGACCTAGATCGAGCGAAGGCTGCGTTGCCGTGTCGAGAGTCCCGGCCAGGCCGACGATGAGCTGCGACGCGCCCCCATGCGGTGCGCCCTGGCGCGTATCGTTCGCGGATTCGTTCGACGGCAGGTTCGGCGCCGGCCGCGGCTCGTGGAAAGGCCCTTCCAGGGCAACTTCCGCGATGACTGCGGCGGCGGAGGCGATTGTTTCGCAGCTCTCGGCATGCAGAGAACGTTGGCTCGCGATCCCCCGCACCACGATGTGGAGCTTCGCCGTCCAGCTCGAGTCCGCATCGCGTTCGACGTCGATCTGCACCCTACCCGCGGTTTGCCCGCTCGCCGTCGGACCCAAAGCGCGGGCGAGCTCCCCCCGGACGACGTCTCGCGTGGGGCACTCGGCCGGCGCGTTCCACGCGAGATCGATTGCCGCGGCGCCTTCGGTTTGAGCCGAGGCGAACCCCGGCACGAGCGTCGTGGCGAGCGAAACGGCGGCCCAGGCAATCGAGGAAATCGGAGCCTTCATGGCCATGGCCCGGTGAAGAGCGACGTGACCCCCGGATCCTACACGACGTCAGCATGCCTCGCGCGTCGTGGGATATCAGCCGTCGATCGCGAACGAGCCGTACGAGGGACGGCCGGCGCGCAGGTACGTGCTGATGAGGACCCCTTTGCCGGTCGTTTGCGTGCTTGCCAGCGTGAGCGCCGCCGGCACGGCGCCGGCGCCGAACAGGCGCTTTCCCGTGCCCATGTCGGCGTCCGCGTAGGGCACGAGCCACCCACCGTGCCCGAAGGCGCCGGTGCGGTCTTCCTCTGGGCCACCTGGCGCTTGCATCACACCGTCGAGGGTCACGAACGTCGTGGTCGTCAGCTTGGACATCGCTTCTTCTCCTTGACCGAGCCCGGGCTCGGCCTTCGACCAGGCGACGAACGGGGGGCGCCCGGATCGACATCGCTCGCGATCTTTTTTTTCCCCCGGGTTCGTCTTCGGCCCCCGCGTGGTGCGCGCCCGGCGTCTCACCGCCTGGGCGCCCATGCCGCCGCGCGAGAGGGCTCCCGCTCGCTCCCACGCTCGAACGCATAGCCCACGATGGCCTTCACGACGATCCCCGCGCTCGACGCCGTGAGCCCCTCGCCGACGCCGAGGTTGAGCTCGACCCCCTCGATCGAGAGCAGATCGACGACCTCGAAGAGCTGCTGCTGCTCTTCGTTCCACGGGAGCACGGCGGCCAGCGGCCCGAGCGTCGCGTAGTATTCGAACCCGAGCGCGATAGGCCCCACGGTGCGCGCCACCTTGGCGGCAGGTTGCAGCGAGGGTCCGCTCGAGGCGTCCGGACCGGCGAACGGCTGGTCGAGGATCGGATTGACGACGAAGAGCCAACCGGCGCCCTGCCACGCGACGATGGGCCGGAGCTCGGAGCCCCAGCGGTCGCGATCGTACGCCGGCGGGAGATACGCGAGCTCGAGGTTGACGCCCAGACGCCAGTGCGCGTCGAACGTCGGAGGGGTGACGAACTTGGACCGGAGCTTGACCCCGCCCCAGCCCACGATGCCATCGTCGGCTCGCACGGCACCTTGAAGATAGGCTCCGATCTCCCAGAACGGCAGGAGTCCGAGCGACGGCTCCAGCGTGGCGTGGAACTGGCCGTGGAGCGGAGCCTCCGGTGGGGCCGCGTCGCGGTTGCCGGTCGCCCAGTCGTTCAGATGAAGCTCGATGCCGGGCGCGCCGGGCGCGTTCGCCGTGCCGTCGTACACCTGGATCTCGAAGGGATCGCCCGCCTGAGCGACCGACGGCACGGCGCATGCGGCGACGATGAGCCAAAGCGCGGGGGCTCGTGCCATGCGCGGCGAACGTAGCAGCCGTGGCTCTCCGCCAGGACGGCTAAACTAAGTGGCCCGACGAGAGCCCCCCGTGGTCTAGACGCTTGCCGAATGTTCCGCCCTGCACCAAACTGCCGGGCCCGGCTCTCGGCGCCCCGGGTCTCCGCAGAGGACATCGAGGCCGCTCTCGTCAGAAACGAAGGCCGGATGGATCAGACGCGGCGAGCGCTGGTCTAGCGAGCCGGCACGTGCTCGCGCGGCTCATGGCCAAATACGGCATTCGAAAGTGAAGCGATGATCCATGGCCCAGACCGCGACCATCCACCACTTCGAAATCGCCCTCTCGGACGTCGATCGCTCCGTGTACGAGACGCTCGACCTGCGCGTCGCACGCCACCCCTCGGAGAGCGCCCGCTACCTGGTGACGCGAACGCTCGCGTACTGCCTCGCTTACGAGGAGGGCATCGCGTTCAGCAAGGGGGGCCTGTCGTCGGCCGAAGAGCCGCCCATCGCCGTCCGCGATCCAACGGGCGTTCTGCTCGCGTGGATCGACGTGGGGGCGCCTTCGGCGGAGCGTCTCCACAAGGCCTCCAAGGCGGCGCGTCGCGTGGCGCTCTACACGCATGTCGCCCCGATGTTGCTGCGGCGCGAAGCGGCGACCCGCGCCATTCACCGACTCGAAGAGATCGAAGTTCACCGTTTTGCGCCCACCTTCCTCGACGCGGTCGAGGCGCAGGTCGACCGCGCGACGAGGCTGGAGCTCGTGCGGACCGATGGGCGGCTCTACGTCACGGTCGGCGGCCAGGTCATCGAGGGAGAGCTGACGCGCGTGAGCCTCGTCGAAGCGTAGGGTGTCGGGCGAGACCGGGCGCGGAGTGACCGAGCACCGACCGTGGCGGCACGCGCACGTCCCATATGACGCCGAGCCACGACAGGACCTTGAGCGTGTAATAGGTGAAATCGAGCTCCCACCAGAAGAACCCCTGGCGGGCCGAGCTCATGTAAAAGTGATGATTGTTGTGCCAGCCCTCGCCGAACGTCAGAACGGCGAGGAAGGCATTGTTCCTTGATTGGTCGCGAGTCTCGTATCGCCGCGAACCCCAGAGGTGCGCCAGCGAGTTGATGAGCATCGTCGCGTGAAGGACGGCTACCGAGCTCACCGCGAATCCCCAGACCAGGCCGGGGACGCCCCCGATCGCGAAGCACGCAAACGCGTAGGCGACGAGGGGCACCCACTCGTGGCGATCGACCCACCGGAGCTCGGGGTAGACCATCAGGTCTTGCACGGTCGACTCGTCGCGCGGAGCGGGAATGGTGCGATCGAAAATCCATCCGATGTGCGAATACCAGAAGCCGCGTTGCACGGGGGAGTGGGGATCGGTGGGGCCGTCGGCATATTTGTGATGGCGGCGATGGACGCTCGCCCACCAGATGGGCCCGTTCTGCATCGCGGTGGTCCCGACGAGCGCGAGGACGAGCTGCCAAGCGCGACTCGTCTTGTACGATCGATGCGCGAAGTAGCGGTGGTAGCCCGCGGTGATGGCCCACATTCGAAGCCCGTAACCGCCGAAGGCGAGCGCGACCACCTTCCACGAGAACGGGACGACGAACACGAGCATGACAGACGCGTGAATGGCGACGAAGAGCGCGTTGGAGACGTGCTCCATGGCGGAGAAGGGCCGACCTTCCGACCCGTGAGCAGCGGACAAGATATCTCCTGACGAACCCGGAAGCCGATGCTCCGGAGCTTGCTCAGAAACGTGTGTCGCGCGTCGTAGTTCCGCGCGCGTGGCGAAATCGATGTGAGCAGGTCGTGACCACGCGTGACGCGATCGTGACTGGGCGCCCTGCTCAGTCGCGATTTGCGACAGCGCATTCGCACTCCGCTCAAGGCGCCGCCGCGGATCCGACCGTCCGCCGGTCGCTTCGTTCCGATGGAGCCTCGTTCCGATGGCGCACGGGCATCCGACCGCCCCGCGCCTGACATTCATAACGGCGCTCATCGCGTTCTCGTTTCTGTCGGGCGGGGTTAGGCCAGGTATTGCGCGCTCCGCCCGTGATGGAGGGAGGCAACGAAGCCCGTCGTCGAGAGGGCGCGAAAGACGGTTCACGCCGTGGCTCCGCACGCGGAAGGAAAGTGCGTGCGGCGCCCGCAAGCCGGGCTCGCCGAGCACGATGTGGAAACTCTTCCGCTCCTTCGCCAGGCGTTCGCGCTTCCGGTGAAGTCGGCGGCCGACGCTTGCTCTAAGCTTACGGCCCGACGTTCGTGACCGTGCCGCTGTTGATGAGCGTCGCCACCCAGTCGGTGAGCTTGACCGTCGCGGCGTCGCCCGAGCCGGCCGTGCGCGTGTCGAAGCTCGCGCCGCCGAGCGTCGTGTGGACTGTGCCCTGGAAGATGAACCCGCCGACGTTGGGGAGCGCGGCGAGCCTCATCCGGCTATCGAGCAGGCCCGCCGTGAACGTGTCCGCGGTGAGCTGGGTCGGAATGAGAGCCGTGCACATGCCGGCGCCGAAGCCGTAGAACAGCGTGATGACTCCATCGTCAGTGTCTTCGACGATCCCGAAGGGAATCTTCGGATACATCTTGGCCGTGTGCATCGTGGCGTCGATCGTGTAGTTCGTCGGATCTTTGCAGTCGGAGCCGCAGTCGGCGAGGACGGTTTTGTCGAAGCCCCAAGTCTGCGCCCACTGCGCCTGCAGGCAGCTCGGGGCGTAGGGGTCCGCCATCGGCGGCCCCGAGTCGTCGAGGCTGTAGACCGGCACCGACCCGAACGCCTTCGCGGTCTGAGGGTAGTTCGCGGCGGCGCCGAATCCGCCGGCGCTGACCCCCGTGAGGAGGACCTTGTCGAGGCCGGGGAAGGTCGGAATGATGCGCGCGAGATCGCGGGTGACGTTGGCGTACCCCACGAACTGCTGTTTGCCGGTCACGCCAGGGACGGTCGCGTCGAGCTTGTTGCCGGCGTGCACGTCGCCTGTGCAGAAGGGAATGTAAACGAAGTTCCAGTCGGCCATCGCGTTGGCCGTGTCGGTGCGGCTGAAGACGCCCTGGTCGCCAGCGGTGCCGCCGAGCCGGGTCGTGAACTCCGTCATCCCGAACGTCGCCGGATTCGTGGCACACGTGAGCGCGTTGAAGCAGGCCCCGCCCCCCTCGAGGTAGATCATCAAGTTCTTGGAGCCGGGGTTCACGTTGACGCCGATGCCCGTCGGTGAGCCGTCGCGACACATCGCCCCCTGGATGGGAACGTACTGCCAGGTGTTCGCCGGCAGGTTCGGGATGGCGGTCGTATCGACCGGCGCGGCATCGGGGGCGAACTCGCCTCCGGCGTCAGGTGCGCTCGGGCCTGCCTCCTCCTTGACCCCGGCATCTGCCTCCTTGGCCCCGGCAACTGCCGCGGCGTTGTTCGACGGGTTCGACGGGTTCGACGAGCTTCCGCAGCCCGCGACGACGAGGGAGGTGATCACGAGGAGGCGCCCAATCAAGCGAAAGCTATTCACGCCGCGGACATTACGGCGCTCGGCAAGCTCGCGCAATACGAGCACGACGCCATTCGCTTTGGCCGCATGTCCATTTCATCTCGCCACGATGGGCATTGGATTGCGCACCCTGCGCGGCATCTGACGATGCCTTTGGTGGTAGATTTCCGTTCTGGTCTCAATTTCTTCGCTCGCGGAGGCCCCCACGGCCTCGTCTATCCCCGTCGGCTCGCCGACCGTCACTCGCTCGTAGACGTGGGTGGCGGGCGCGCGGCTTCGACCATCGTCGCGACGGGACCTTCACGGGGGTGCCATCGGTTCCCGTCGTCGAATTCGAGTCGCTGCAATGCGTCAACGCCAGCGTGGCCAGCGCAGAGAACAGCGCGACGGCGACCATTCCCGTGTGCATCGTCTTCATCGGAATTCTCCTCGGAGGCGCGCGTTCACGGGCTGGCGCGCCGCCAAAACCGTCGAGGCGCAGGCGCCCGGCAGGCCGACGAGCGGCTCATCGACAGGTCCTCGCATGGGCCCGCGCGGCGTCACGGTAGCGGATCCGCGCTTCGCAGCGATCCTCGGTCGAGGCCGATGGTTAATCGCCAGCGGTCAATCCCGATCGCCGGCCGATTCGGCGCTCTCGTGACGGGCTGCGTCGAACGCCGAGCAGCCTTCGGATCATCCGCTTATACGCATGCGTGCGTCGACTCGCGGTGGCATTTTGCAAAACGCAGCGGGCGGTCGATGGCGCGGCCGGCGCTCGGAGTGCTGGAACCGCCTGCGAATGCGGGGCGCGGCGGGGGTCCGAGGACCGAAGCGGACGGGTCCAGGTGGCGGTAAATCGCAAGAAGCGTTCGGCAACTCGCCCGGACAATGGTTAAGTGTGGGCCGGTATGCAGGCCCGGATGCTCATCGTCGACGACGACCGCGGGATGCGGGAGACTCTGCGGGCGCTCTTTTCGAGCGATGGATACGCCTGCGAGCTGGCGCCAGACGCGTCGGCAGCCCTCGACATCATGGATCGGCTGCCGCTCGACGTCGTCGTCAGTGACGTGCGCATGGAGGGTATGAACGGGCTCGAGCTACTCGACCGCGTGAAACGCAGCCACCCCGGGTTGCCGTTCATCGTCATCACCGCGGCGGGGGCGCCGCGCCAGGCCGTCGAAGCCATCAAGCGGGGCGCTTTCGAGTACGTGGTCAAGCCCTGCGACGGCGACGATCTGCGCAGGATCGTGAGCGCGGCGCTCGAGGAGCGGCGGCTGCTTTCGGTCGACAGCCCGCGGCCCTCCCAGCTGCCGGCCGGCCTGGCCGGGGAGCACGAGCTCGTGGGCTCGGGCCCGGTGATGCGAACGCTCCAGGTTGCCATCGACTGCGTTGCGGGATCGAGTGCCCCGGTCCTCATCACCGGGGAAACGGGCGTCGGGAAGGAGCTCGTCGCCCGGGCCATTCACGCGAGGAGCCTTCGCAGCCATCGTCCCTTCCTGGCGATCAACACCTCGGCCATCCCCGAGGCGCTGCTCGAAGCCGAGCTCTTCGGGCACGCGCGCGGCGCCTTCACCGGCGCCGTGCAGGCGCGCCGGGGGCTCCTCACCGAGGCCGACGGCGGTACGCTGCTCCTCGACGAAATAGGCGATATGCCCGCGGTTCTCCAGGCGAAGGTCCTCAGGGTCCTCCAGTTCGGCGATGTTCGACCGGTTGGCAGCGACCGCACTCAGCGTGTCGACGTTCGCGTGATCGCCGCGACGCACCGCGACCTCTCGGCTCTGGTGAAGGAGGGGCGGTTCCGGGAGGATCTTTACTATCGCCTCTCGGTGCTGCCGGTGTCCGTTCCGCCTCTGCGCGACCGGCGCGACGACATTCCAGAGCTCGCGGCGCACTTTCTCGCGGGGGCCTGTCAGCGCGCGCCACGGTCACCGGTTCGTGCGATCGGCCAGGACGCGCTTCGCATGTTGATCGAGTCGGTCTGGCCAGGAAACGTGCGGGAACTCGCAAGCGCCATCGAGCGCGCGGTGGTGTTCGGCACCAGCGAGGTGCTCGACGAGAAGGCCTTCTCCCCGGTCGAGAACGGCGCACCCGCGCGCTCGTGGCCTTTTCCCAGCAACGCGCCGTGGACGCTCCGCCAGCTCAGCCGGGCGTACACGGCGTGGGTTCTCACGGAGACGGGGGGCAACAAAGAGCGCGCCGCCGAGATCCTCGGAATCGACCTCTCGACTTTGTACCGCTGGTTACGCGTGCAGGGCAATTGATGGTCGATCGCGCCGCCCGGCCGCCATGTCTCAGGCGCTTCGCACGCGACCCACATGGGGCGACAAATGCAGCTCAAAACCGGTCGGCGCGTCTAGTGCGGCTCCCGCCCTCTAGTAACCTTGCCGACCACAAGAAGGGTCGCATGCTTTTCGACTTCATCGATGCAAATCGCGTCGAGCTCATCACCCGAACGCGGGCGAAGGTCGCGAAGCGCCTGGCTCCCCGGGCGACCGAGCGGGAGCTGGAGAGCGGCGTGCCGCTGTTCCTCGATCAGCTTGCCGAGACGCTCCGGGTCGCGCCTCCGGAGATCCCCGCGAGCATGGAACGGGCGGCAGCGCTGTACGGCGCGGCCCTCCTTGGCCTCGGTTACACGGTTGCCCAGGTCGTTCACGGCTACGGTGACATCTGCTTGGCCATCACCGAGCTGGCCATCGAGACCAACGCGACGATCAGCACGAGCGAGTTTCATACGCTCAACCTGTGCCTCGACAGCGCCATCGCGGGCGCGGTGACGGAGTACGCGCTGGTTCGCGAGCAATCCATTGCTGCGGCCACCACCGAGCGCGCCGGGGTCCTGGCGCACGAGCTTCGAAACCGCATCGCGAGCGCCCAGCTCGGCTTCAACGTGATCCAGAGCGGGCGCGCGCCGATCGGCGGTAGCGTAGCGTCGGTCGTCACGCGGAGCCTGGCTGACATGGCCACGCTCATCAACCGGGAGCTCATCGAAGTCCGCGTGGACTCGGCCAGTGCCACCTCGCGGCGCGTCCATCTGCATCAGCTCATCGAGGAGGCCGAGGTCGACGGAATGCTCGAGGCCAGCGAGCGTGGGGTTTCGCTGAACGTCACGGCCACCGACCCCGACGTGTGCATCGACGTCGACCCGCAGATTCTGTCTGGAGCTCTCGCCAACCTCATTCAAAATGCGTTCAAATTCACGCCCGCGGGTGGGCTCGTGACCTTGCGCACCGCGGTGGTCGACCGCCGCGTCAAGATCGAGATCGAAGACAGCTGCGGCGGGCTTCCGGCGGGGAAGGCCGAGGAGCTGTTCGAGGCCTTCAAGCAGCGAGGGGCGAACCGCAGCGGCCTGGGCCTCGGCCTCTTCATCAGCCGTAAGGGCGTCGAGGCGATCGGCGGCGAGCTTCGCGTCCGGGACATGCCGGGACGCGGATGCGTCTTCACGATCGAACTGGCACGGACGCCAGCGGAGGTTTAGAACGGCCCAGCCCGGTGGGGTGTTTTGGCATTTCGCCAAGGCAGTTTGCGACGCGCGCTCGCTTTCGGCAGCCCGCCTTTCACGCGCGAGGGAGGCGCCTGGCCGTTGCCTCTAGGGGGCACCGGTCGCCAGCGGAAGGTCGATCGTGAAGACGCATCCGGTCCCCGGAATGTCGCGCACGCCGAGCCTCCCGCCGCTGGCTTCCACTCCCTTGCGGCTGATGAAGAGGCCGAGGCCCAGGCCGCTGCGGTTCGCGCCTCGCTGCTTGAAGGCCTCGAACAGCTCCTCGGCCTTGCCCGTGGGGAGGCCCCCGCACTGGTCTTCGACCTCGATCAGGACGCGGCCGTCGAGCACGGCCGTCCTGAGCGAGACCTGCCCGCCGGTCGGGGTGAACTTGAAGGCGTTTTGAAGGACGTTGGCGAGCGCGCCCGCGAGGATCTGCGGGTCGCCGTCGACGTGGGTCCCGAGATCCGTCACGGCCACCGCCAGCGAGACGCCGTGGACACCCGCCTCAAGCGTCCCGTCGACCTCAGCGTCTTCGATGAGGTCGTACAGATGGACGCGTTCGCGCCGCGCGCCTCCCGAGTCCAGGCGCACCTCGACCAACACGCGGTCGATGAGCGAGGCGACCGCCTTCAAGTTCCGGGCGACGAGCGCGGCGACGCTGCCACTGAGCGGGGCGCGTCCGCTTCGGATCACCGTGAAGCCCAGGATTGCGGCCGAAATTCGGTTGCGTAGCTCGTGCGCGAAGGCCCCCGAGCGCTCGGTTTCCGCCTCGGCGCTCGAGTGGTCCCTGAGCCGCATATACTCGGTGATGGCCTCCGCGATCGAATTGTCGAGGCACAGGTTGAGGACCTGAAACTCGTCTGTGCTGATCGTGGCGTCGGTCTCCGCGGCCAGCTCCGTGATGGCCTGGCAAACGTCGCCGTAGTCGTGGACCACCTGTGCCACGGTGTAGCCGCGGCCAAGCAGCGCCGCGCCGTGCACCGCTGCGCTTCGCGCCATCGTCTCGGGCATCCCGGCGGGCGATAGCCGTAACGTCTCGGCGAGTTGCTCGAGAAAGAGGGGTACGCCGCCGTTGAGCGAGACCTCGGTAGGTCGAAACAATCGTGACGCGACTTTTGCGCGCGTTCGAGCGATGAGTTCGTCGCGGTGGGTGACGATGAAGTCAAATAGCATGAGGGGGGTTGGCACGGCCTCTGCAACTTCGGGTCCCGGCTAGCCCGGGTTCCCTGGAGTGCCGGCGACCACCTGCCCCGAGTGCAGGCCGATGCCGGTCCGTAGCTCGGGGAGCCCGCGCTTGAGGGCCTTGCCGGCCAGGAGGTCGGCGAACGCCGGGCTCGACTCCGGTCCGAGCGAAGCGGGCCCGCGGTCGGCGCTGGCACGCGCCAGAACGACACCCTTGCTGTCGGAGGCGAGGATGATGCGTTGCGCGTACACGTCGGCGAGGCGCTTCACCATCGCGTCCGCGCCGGCTGCGTCGCGGGCGGCGAGCGCCTGCTGGAACTTCACCGCGTGCTGGGCCAGCGAAAGAGCCAGCTTCGAGTTGGCCTGGTACTCGTCGAGCTCCTCGCCGAACCTCCGGTTGCTGGCGTTCACGCGCCGCTCGACCTGGTCCAGCATGTCGCGCTCGGCCGCGCGCGACCGCAGAACGGCGCCGACGACCGCCGGTAAGACGCAGGCAAGGACGAGCGCCACGAGCTTGAAGCGGACCGTTCTCATCGTAGACGAGTCTCGGCGAGGCGCGCCAGGAGCGCAAACGGGAAGGCGATCGCGTCTCGCCGCGGCCCCCGCTCCCCTGTTCGCCGGCCAGGACCGCGCGCCCGGCGTCAGCGCTCGCGACTGATCGCGAGCCGGGCGAGGGCCTCGAGGATGTCGGGGAAATCTCGCTCTTCTCCGAAATGAACGGCATTGCGGAAGAGACCCGGATCGCTCTCGACCCGAGAGCCCCTCTTCGATCGGGCACGCGCGCGCACACGCCGCCTTCACTCGGCGTACACGCGGCGTGCTTCTCGCGGGCACCCAAGGTGGGTCGAGCGCGCACGAACTGCCATCGATTCGCGGCCCCTCGCTCACGGCAGGACTGTAACAAGGTACTCTGACGGTTCGGCATTCGGCATAAGGCCACGCCCCGAAGGATCGACCATGCAGCTCGTTCGCCCCACTGTCCCGTTGGTTGTCCCAGTGCTCACGTTCGGAGCGTTGATGCTCGCCGCTGCCTGCGGCTCGACCCCTTCGGGATCGCCGAGCGGTTCGGACAACAAGAACGTATTCTCATCCGACGCGGGCCCCACGGGCGACGACGGCGGCAGCCTCTTCACGACGCCGCTGAGCGACGGCGGCGAGATGACGGCGAACTTGCCACGGTGCATCACCGCGACCCACGAGTGCGTGAGCGCCTGCGCGACGAACGCGGCCGCCGGCGATACGACGCTGACCGGAACCGTCTACGACCCGGCGGGCAAGAATCCCCTCTACGGGATCGTCGTCTACATACCGAGCGAACCGCCCGCGGCTATCACCACCGGGGCGTCGTGCTACTCGTGCAACAGCCTCTACACCGGCAATCCCATCGCGTTCGCGGTGACCGATTCATCGGGCAAGTTCACGATTCACGGCGTGCCCGACGGCGCCGACATCCCGCTCGTCGTGCAGGTCGGAAAGTGGCGGATGCAGTACAAGCTGCCGAGCGTGACGCCTTGCCAGGCGAACGACGCGACCGCACTCCTGAAGACCAAGCTCACGCTGCCTAGCAACCATCAGGTCGGCGACATCCCGAGCATCGCCATCTCCACCGGCGGCGCTGACTCGCTCGAGTGCCTCTTGCACCGGATCGGCGTCGACGAGGCCGAATACGGGCCGGGACCGACCAGCCCGGGGCGCATTCACATCTTCTACGGCGACGGCGGCTCGAACACGACGCCGGCCGCGCCCAATGCCTGGGCCTCGCTCTGGGACACGAAGCCCGATCTGATGCCGTACGACATCACGCTGCTCACCTGCGAGGGCCACGAGGCGACGAAAGACGGCCAGGGCGGCGCCCTCACCGACGCGATGCGGCAGGCGCTCTACGACTACGCGGCGAACGGCGGGCGCGTCTTCGCGTCGCACTACCACTACAACTGGTTCAACGCGGGGCCCTTCGGCATGCAGAACCTGGCGACGTGGCAAACCGGCGGCCAGCACTACGACACCGATCCGGACGCTGTCATTTTGACGGCGTTGCCGGGTGGCCAGCCGTTTCCGCGGGGCGTCGCGATGCAGGAGTGGATGACCAACGTCAACGCGCTCGCCAACAGCGAGCTGCACATCGTGCAGGCACGTCACAACGCGCTCGTCACGGCGGCCAACACCGCAACGCTGCCCTGGATCGCCACCGACACCAAGGCCAATCCGCCCAGCCAGACAGAGTACTTCTCGTTCGACACGCCGTTCGGAACGGCGCCCGCCGAGCAGTGCGGTCGCGTGGTCTACAGCGATCTGCACGTCGGCGCGGCCTCGGGCGACTACGGTGGGTATACCGACAGTGTTCCCGGGAACGCGGTCGTGCCCACCGGCTGCGGCAACGGCGACCTCTCCCCGCAAGAGAAGGCGCTGGAGTTCATGTTGTTCGATCTATCGGGATGCGTGACGCCGCCTGATCAGCCCGCGGGCGGCCTGCCGCCGCCCAAGTAACGGGCCGACGACACCCCAGTGTCGAACGGAGCGCGTCTCCGATACGATCGCGTGATGCGACCTGCTTGCGGGGCGAGACTCGTTCTCATGGGAACGGTAGTTGCGTGTTCATCGACCTCGGCGACGAGCTCCGGCGTGTCGATCCGAAAAAAGCCCTCGACGCGCTCTCGCCGGCCGAGGTCCAGTCGCTCTGCGATTGGACGGCGAAGGCAGAAGGGGGATACGGGAACACGGTCGTCTGCAACGCCGGTGGCGTTTCGCTCGAAGTCCCGGTCGATCAGGCGAACTGCGTGACGGACGTGACGCCGCACTGGGGCCAGCGAACGTGCGTGGCTCCGGTCTCCGACTGGATGACGTGCGCTCGATGGGCCTTCGCGAACGTGTGTGCGACGCCCGCGCTCGCGCATCCGGCGAGCTGCGTCGCCATCGACGTCGATTGCTTCGGCGGCGACGACTCCGTCCCCCGCCCGGATTCGGGCTCAGACTGATGGCGACGCGTCGCTCGTTCCGATTCGAACAAAGCGTGGCTCATTCTACCGAATGATCCGGTGCACGGTCGGCCCGCTCTCTCGTTGACACGACCTCGGACGCCCGCCACGCGCGTTGACGCGTCGAGGCGCCCGGTTTACCGCCTGACGTCGTGTACACGCCGAACGTTCGCCGCACCATCGCTCTCGCCGCGCTTCTTGTCCTGGGGGCGGTCGTTGCCGCGACGTCGGCGAGCTGCAGCTCGTCGGGGGTCGAGCTCTCGGGCAGCTGTTCGATCAACAGCGACTGCGATCCGCCGCTCATCTGCGCGTTCGGCAAGTGCCACAAGGCGTGCGAGGTCTCGAGCGATTGCCCGGTGACGAACCCCGCCGAACGATGCATCGTCTCGGGGACCACGGGCGTGTGCGAGCTGCCCGACGAGCTCACATGCAGCGGCACGAAGCCCTGCCCGACCACGCTCCTGTGCGCCTCCGACGAACAGTGCCGGACGCCCTGCGAGATGAACAACCAGTGCGCGGGCGGCCAGGTCTGCCTCGCCCAGGCCGTCACCGCGATCGTCGGCGGCGCGTGCTTCGACGACACGGAACTCGGCGACGGCGGCATCGTCGGCCCCGGCGACGGCGCACCGGGCAGCGGGGGTGACGGCTCCGGCTCGTCGGGGGGCGGCTCGAACGACGGCAGCCCCTCGACGGGAATGGACGGAAGCGGCACGACGTCCCCAGGATGCGCGAACCCGAGCGCCTTCGGCCGCGGGGCGGTCGGGACGTCCAAGGGCTCGTACGCGTCGGGCGCGGGAACCCGCACGGCCAGTGGCCTCATTTTGCTCAACGACGACAACGCACCGATCATGACCGACGCAGGGACGATCTATGAGGTCGTTCCCCAAGGGTTCGACTTCGCCGGCAACCCGGTCACAACGGGACCCACTCTGCAGCCGATCAGCTACGGAGCCGGCGTGGGAACGATCCTCGCCGCGGGAACCTCCCCCGACGGGACGACCCTCTTCGTGGAAGACGGGCTCTTCTCGGGCCAGTACACCAGCACGAACTACTTCCTCTTGAAGCCCGATTTGAGCGTGGTCGTCGCGTCGTCGCTCGAGAACACGGCCGCGTTCCCCGCCGACCTTCAGTGGGCGGGGGATCGCTTCGTCATGGCGTGGCTCTACAACGGGGCGGCCGGCAAGGGCGTCAAGGTCCAGATGCTTGGCACCGACGGGAGTGTGTTCGGCGCGGGGACGCTCGCCACCGACGCTCCGGACAGCACCGTCTTCGGCAACCTGGTCACGGTGGCCGTATCCGGAAACACCGTCGCGGTTGGCTACGAGAGCTCTGTCAACCACTACCCGGTCGTACAGCTCCTCGACCTGAACGCGACCGCGATCGGCGGGCCGGTCTCGGTGGCGCCGGTCGTCCCGACGGCGTACGCCCTCGGGGGGACGGCCACCGGGTTCGTCGCGGTTTACGACGGCGCCGGCGACGCGGGCGACGTCGCGCAGAGCGTCAACGTGACCCTGGCGGGAACGGCATCCCCCACCGTCGGGGCCCCGGCGGTGATCGCGGGCGGAAAGGTCGACGTCGCGCGCGGGACCAGCGACGGCACCGGAGCGGGCTTCGCCCTCCTGTACGACGACGGCTTGAGCTTCGGCTACTCGACCGGGTCGACGCTGCACGTCACCCCTGTGACCACCGCCGGCAACGACGATCCGGTCAACATCTCCGCCTTCGGGGGGCACTTCGGCCTCTTCCGGTATGCGGTTCAAGAGCAGCGCACCTACGGCTTCGCCTCGGGCTGTCCGGCCACGGCCGCTGCCGGGCACTGAGCACTGAGATGATCGAAAAGACCGACGCCGTCGTGGTGGGTGCAGGGCTCGCGGGGCTCGTCGCGGCAACGGAGCTCGCTGACGCCGGGCGATCGGTGCTCGTGGTCGATCAGGAGCCGCAGCGGAACCTCACGGGTACCGATCCCTCGAAGGGACGTTCCTCGGCGGCTGTCTCTTCTCCGGCCGGTGCGCCGGGCGTTCGGCGGCCGCTGCCATCTGAGGCGCGGGGCCTGCCGCGCCCTCGCTCGAGAGCCCCGTTCGGCCCCGCTCAGCCGCGCGCGAGGCGGTACGTGCGCTCGTAGCCGGCGTCGACGTCGCGAATGACCACTTCGACGATTCCCTTGTCGTCGAGCGAATACCGCTCGACGACCGGCGGGCCGCCGTCGCTTTGGCGCTCGACGCGAACGCCCGCGAGGTCGCCCGCTTCGCGCAGCGCCCGATCGAACGGAAAGTACACGTCGCGGTAGAGAGCCATGTCGCCCCGCGGCCGGCCGGCCGCGTCGATGGCGCTGCACTCGAAGAAGCGAAAGTGCCCGACGTTGTGGGCCGCGCGGTACTCGCGTGTCTCGGTGAGGCGCTCTCCGCGCGCGCGCGGCAGCTCGGTCTCGGGGCTGAAGATGGGATCGAAGGTGATCTCGCGCCCGCTCTCGCGCTCGCGGAACACCCCGAACGTGCGCGCGTAGCGATCGACCAGCTCGAAGCCGGAGCCGGCGTCGGCCGCGATCGACAGGCCGATGGCCACGGCGGCCGACGGGTACGGCGACCTGTGGACTCTGCGCCCGAAGCGCTGGCGCAAGGTGCGGGCCACGACGGGAAGCTCGCTCGCGCCCCCGACCACGTAGATGCCCGCGACTTCGCCGAACGCGGGGGACATGGCTTCGTCTTCGAGGCGGCTCATCAAGGGGGCGATCGCCTCGACCGTGCGCTCGACGAGCGGCGCGCACGCGTCGTAGAAATCCGAGACCGGCAGGGTGACCTCCGGTCGCGGCGCGGCTGCGCCGAGCGCGCCCTCGAGATCGATGGTGATCTTTCGCGACGCCGGGTTGAGGGCCTCCTTCGCCGCGCGGCAATGGTCGACGAGGCGGTCGAAGGCGGGGCCGTCGAGGCTCGAGCCCTCGATGCCCGCGTGCGAGAGCGCGACATGGGCGAGGTTGCTGTCGAAGTCGTCGCCCCCGAGGTGGGCCAAGCCGGCCGTGGCGATCACCTCGTGACGGCGACCGCTCATGCGAACGACCGACGCGTCGAACGTGCCGCCCCCGAGATCGTAGACGACGACGAGATCGCGCTTGGAAGAGAGCGTGTCGCGGTGCCGATGGGTGTATTCGAACCCCGCGGCCGATGGCTCGTTGAGCATCGCGATCGACTCGAAGCCGGCGCGGCGGAACGCGTCGAGCGTGATGAGCCGCTGGGCGCTGTGCGCGTTCGCCGGAACGGCCACCGCGGCGCGCAGACTCCCGCGGAGCGCCGCGCGCTTCACGTCGGACCGGGTGCCGAGGGCCTCGCGGACGTGCGCCGCGAAGCCGGCCATCAGGTCCGCGAGCGCGATCTCCGCGGCGCCGATGCGCACGATCTGCTCCGGCCTCGCCGCGCCCGAGAGCAGCCGCTTGAACGAACGAACGACGCGCGACGAGCCGTCGAGCCCGACGGCGTCGAGGCCGTAGTGCAGCGTGCCCCGACGCTCGGCGACGATCGACGGGATGAACCCCACGGTGTCGCCGGCGGCGTCTTGAAAGCTGACGACGGGATGGTTCCCGCGATCGGCGCAAGCGACCACGGTGCGCGTCGTTCCGAAGTCGATCCCGAGGTCCACTTTGGGTCCGTGTTTCCTGGCCGATGCCGTGAGAGGGGTCGAGAGCCGAGACGGGGGGGCGTGCGTCTCGCGCGGAGGCCCGCAACTGCGCAACATTGTTCATCCGCGAGCCGCCGACCTCAAGCGCCTCGTTGTCGCCGTCCGAATCGGACGCGGCCGCCTTCTTGCGGTACGCTCGCGCGCTCCCTCGCTTCAGACCGGTTCAAAGGAGACTCTCATGCGCGCTGCCGCCGTCATCGTTCTCGGGGTTATCGGACTCGCCGCGTGCGGAGGGTCGCCGCCGCCGCCCGCCGAGCCCCCGGCGGCCGACACATCGTCGCTCGAGGCGAAGTCCGGGTCCTCCAAGGAGTCGACCGACGACACGGCGTCGTCCGCGGCCTCGTCGGCTCCAGCCGCCGCGCCCGCCCCGGTCGCCTCGGCGGCGCCCACGGCCGACACCGCGGCTCCGGCGGCCGCGTTTCACCCGGCCCCGTCGGCGACTGGCACCATCGACGGCAAGCCGTTCTCGCCGAAGGTCGCGCAGGTCATCGGCCCGATGAAGAAAGACGGCCGCATCACGCTCAGCCTGACGGAGGCCACCGATTGCCCCGGGGCCGGCGACAAGGGCGACCACGCGTCGATGCTCCTCGTCGTGCCCTGGTCCGACGGCTACAAGGTCGACGTCTCGGCGCTCAAGCTCGCAGGCAAGAAGGGCCCGGCCGAGATCGGCTTCAGTCGCAGCAAGAAAGACGTGTCCGCCACCTTCAAGCCCAGCGGCACGGTCACCGTAGTCTCGGCGCCCATGGACAAGGGCGCGACCGGCAAGCTCAAGATCGATCTGCAGAGCGGCGACTACATGCTCGCCGGCACGGTCGACGTCGAGATGTGCGTCGCGCCGAAGTAAAGACGGCTTGGCCGCTCTTCTGAGCTCAGCTCCTCGAGACCGCCGGCGCGAGCAGCGCGCCGGCGAGTCCGGCGGCCAGCATCATGGTGCCGTGGCCGAGAAGCACGTGCCACGCCCCGGTGATGGGGCAGGCGATGCTCATGACCGCGGCGGCGATGCCGCCTGCCGCGATGCCGAGCGCCGCCGTGCGCCATGGCGCGGCCACGGCGAACGCCCGCCGGAACGCCCATAAACCGAGGGCCACGGGGCCAAGCGCCAGCACGGCCGTGGTCGACGCGCACCCGGCCGCGTGCTGCCAGAAGGCCGGGTCCGGGGCGTTGTCGGGCGCGCCCGCGAGCGTGCCGAGCGCAAAGAGAGCCGGCGCGGCCACGGCGAGGCCGGCGATCACGCGCGCCGGGAGGCCCAGCCCGCGCGCTCCTCTTCGCGTCCCTGCGAAGAAGGCCACCGCGGCCACCGCAAGAGGGAGCCCGAGGCCCACCGCCAGCTCCGCCGGGGCCACCGCCGTCACGTCGCGACGGTGCCTGGCAAAGACGAGGTGCGGCACTTCGAAGAGCAGCGCCGCCGCGAAGGCGATCCACCGGATGGCGCGCACGCGCGATCGCGTCGGCGAAGCGTTCTCGCCGGCCGGAATGCGCGGCGGCTCCAGCGAGCGCACGGGAGCGGCCGCGTCGTCGGCGAAGGGATCGCCGATGGCTGCCAGCCGGGCGAGGTCGTGCTCGTCGTTCGCACTCATGGCCCCGCCCTCGGTCGCGCGTTCGGCGCCGCGTTCGGTCCCGCGCTCGCTCCAGCGCGCGATCCAGCTGTATGTCGGTCGCCGGTCTCTCGCTCGAGCGCCTCGCGGAGCGCTTCGTAGGCGCGAAAGGCGCGCACCTTCACGGCGGCCTCGCTCGCACCCAGGATCAGGGCCGCCTCGCTGACGCTCAGCCCTTCGAACCGGATGAGCACGAACGCTTCCCGCTGCAACATCGGGAGGGTGTCGAGCGTCCGCCGCACGACCCCGAGCATCTCGCGGGCCGCGAGGACCTCGTCGCCCTGGGTGTCGAGCGCGGCCTCGCGCGGCTGGCACTGGTTGACGCGGGAGTTTCGCCGCACCTGTTCGCGCCGCGTGTGATCGAGGAAGGCGTTGCGGGCGATGGCGAACATCCACGGCAGGGCCGCCGCCCCCGGGTCGAACCTGCCGCGCGCCCGGTGAATGCGGACGAAGGTCTCCTGCGTCAGATCGTCGGCGATCGCGGCGTCGCTCGAGAGGCGAACGAGAAAGCCGCGAATGCGCTGCGCCCCCCGACGGTAGAGCTCGTCGAAGGCGCGGTCGTCGCCGGTGGCGCATTTCTCCATGACGGCGTCGAGGTCGCCCGAGGCGCTGCTGCCGGCACGGGGCGACGCCCTCATGACCGCGGCGCCGGCCGCGAATTTGTCGCTGGGTTCGCCCATCCAGAACGCCGTCGGGAAAGGCGAACCATCACCGATGGGCCCCCGCAGGGTCAACGTGGAACCATCGGTGGGAGGAGACACGGCGGGGGGGATCGCTCCGCGAGCGCACACTCGACCGGCGCTCTTCACGACGTACGAGGCGGCGGCGGCGCCGGTTACAACATTCCCGGGGCTCGTGGCTGGCTCGCAGCCGGGGCGGTTGGGCTCTCCGCCGGCCCCTGATGACCTGCCCGCAGCCGCTAGGACCGGCAAACCCGGCGGTGGTATCGTGCCGCCTATGGTCGCCAATCAGGAAGCGTTCGGCCCGTCGGTTGGGCCAATCCCCGCCCGCTCGTTCGACGCGCAGCCCCCCACCGGCGAGAAGGACCTCGACCGCCACGTCGGCCGCCTGAAGGATCGGGCGACCGAGTTCGCGCGGCTGAACGTCGCCACCAAGATCGGGCTCCTCGACGACTGCCTTCGCGGCACCCACGCGGTCGCGTCCGACTGGGTCACCGCGGCCTGCCGCGCCAAGGGGATCTCGCTGAACGCGCCCGTCGCGGGCGAAGAGTGGATCGCGGGTCCGGCGCTCACGCTCCGGAACATTCGCCTCCTCACTCGCACGCTGCGCGAAATCGGCCACCACGGCGCTCCGCTGCTCCGGGACAAGTCGATCTCCGAGACCGCCCACGGGGCCGTCGCGGTCCGGGTCACTCCCTACGACGCGTTCGACGGCGCGCTCTACGGCGGTATCAAGGCCGACACCTGGCTGCAGCCCGGGATCCGGCGAGGCGACGTCGCGAACCATCAGGCGTCGTTTTACAAGAAGCGCGATCCCGAGGGCCGCGTGTCGCTCGTGCTCGGCGCGGGGAACGTCGCGTCGATTCCGCCGATGGACATCCTCTACAAGATGTTCGTCGACGGGAGCGTCGTGCTCCTCAAGATGAACCCGGTCAACGAGTACCTCGGGCCGTTCTTCGAGCGCGCCCTCCGTCCGCTCCTCGATCGAGGGTACCTCGCCATCGTGTACGGCGGCGGCGAGGTCGGCTCCTACCTCGCGTACCACCCGGGCATCGGCGACGTGCACATCACCGGCTCCGACAAGACCCACGATCTCATCGTGTGGGGGCCGCCCGGCCCCGGGCGCGAAGACCGCAAGCTCCGTAACGATCCGCTCCTCCAGAAGCCGATCACGAGCGAGCTCGGGAACGTGAGTCCCGTTCTCGTGGTGCCGGGGCCCTACACCGATGTCGAGCTCTCGAGCATGGCCGAGAACGCGGCGGGCATGGTTACCAACAACGCGTCGTTCAACTGCAACGCGGCCAAGCTCCTGATCCTGCCCAAGGGGTGGTCGCTGCGCGACGCGTTCATCCGGAAGTTGACCGACGTGCTCTCGCGGGTGGCGCCGCGAAAGGCGTATTACCCGGGCGCGCTCGAGCGCTACGAGTCGCTCACGACCGGCCACGGCGACGTGCGCAAGATCGGCACGCCCGGCGAGCACGTGTTGCCGTGGACGCTGGTGCTCGCCCTCGACGCCGGCGACGCCGGCGAGAAGAACTTCGTCACCGAACCGTTCTGCTCGATCTTGAGCGAGGTCACCCTCGGCAGCGACGATCCGGCCGAGTTCCTCCGGGCCGCCGTTCCGTTCGCCAACGACCGCGTGTGGGGCACCCTGAACGCGACGTTGTTCGTTCACCCCAAGGTCGAGGCCTCGAGCGTGACGAAGGATCTCGACGCCGCCGTGCGCGACCTGCGGTTCGGAACCGTCGCCATCAACACGTGGCCGGCAATCGGGTATGCGCTCGTCACGACCCCGTGGGGCGGTCACCCGAGCGCGACCCTGACGAACGTGCAGAGCGGACTCGGCTGGGTGCACAACACGGTGATGCTCGAAGACGTCGAGAAGTGCGTCGTTCACGCGCCGCTCAAGCCGATGCCCAAACCGATCTACTTCCCGTCGCACAAGACGCTCGACCAGGTCGGTCGCCGTCTCGTCGACTTCGAAGCCGCCCCGAGCTGGCTGAAGGTGCCGGGGATCGCCCTCGCCGCCATGAGCGGCTGACCGTTTCGAGGATGAACGCCGGCCCCGAGCCCGGGCGCGCTTTGCATCTGCAGCGCGTCCCGCGTCCGTCACGTCTGGCACGCGGCTGGTGGCCCCGGACGTGGGCCGATGCGGGCTGTTTCGCCGGCTCGCTCGCGGGCTTCGCGGTGATGGTCTTCACGATCGCGTTCGTCGTGGCTCCGGCGTTTCGCGACCTTCACTCGCTGGGCTCGCACGACTGGGACCAGATGGAGTCCCACCGGTACCTCGTTTTCAAGTCCGTCCGCGAATACGGGCAGTTCCCGTTCTGGAATCCCTACGGCTGCGGAGGGCACCCCTCGTGGGCCGGGATCGAGAGCGGGACGACGATCGTGTCGCCCTGGCTCCCGCTCTATCTCCTCGCCTCGCTGCCGCTCGCGCTCAAGGTCGAGATGGCGGGCACGGCGCTCATCTCGGGCATTGGCACGTGGCTCCTCGCCGGACGCTTCACCAAGAGCCCCGGCCTCCGCGCGTTCTGCTGCGCGGTCTTCGTCGTCGACGGCCGCTGGGCGCTCCAGATCGCGGCGGGGCACACCTGGCACCTCTATTACGCCTGGACCCCGTGGGCGCTCTTCTTCTTCGACCGCGCGAGCGGCTGCGGCGAGCTGACGGGCGGAACGGGGCCAGCGGGGGGTGTCGGTCGAGCGGCGCGAGAGCGCCTGCGCCACGTCGAGACTCGCTGGCGTGACGTCGTGCTCTGCGGCGCTTCGCTGGCGATGATGGTCTATAACGGCGCGATTTATCCGCTCCCCGAGACCGTCGTCGCGCTCGGGGTCCTGGCGTGCGTGCTGGCCATCGTCCACCGAACAGTTCGGCCCCTGGTGGTCCTGGCGGCGGCGGGCGTCGCGAGCGTGGGGCTCTCGGCGCCCAAGTTATTTCCAGTCATCGACGCCTTGATGAGGTTCCCGCGCCTCATCGACTCGCCCGAGACCATGGACCTCGGCGCCTTCGTGACGATGTACACGTCGCGCGACCAGGGGTTCAGCTCGCGGCCGGCGCCGGTCGGCTTCTACGGCTGGCACGAGTGGGGCATCTACATCGGCTGGGTCGCGTTCCTGGCGCTCCTCGTCGGTGCCGTCTTCGCCCGGGGCAGGCGCGAGTTGCCGTTCAAGTGGGTGGGGCTCTTGCTCATGGTCCTCGGCTTCGGGGCGTTTCACGAATACGCCCCTTGGACGCTCCTGCACTTCGCACCGATCTTCAAGTCGCAGCACGTTCCGTCGCGCTGGCTCTATCCGGGCACGCTCGTTCTCGGCGTGGTGTTCGTCGCCATGTGCGAGCGCGGGCTCGCACGGCTTCGCCCCGTTCGACCGCTGTTCGAGGGCGTGCTCCTGGCGTCGGCGACGTGGATCTCGTGGGACGTCGCGACGATCGCGCGCCTGCCGATCGCCGAGATGTTCGGCGCGCACATGCCCACGATCCCCACGGAGACCGCCGAGTTTCACACCGACGCGCACGTCGCGGACAAATACGAGTACGACGGCGTCTCATACGGTCAGGGCACGTTGCCGTCGGAGATCGCGAACGTCGGCCAGATCGACTGCATGATCTCTCCCGCGTTCAGCATCTTCGCCAAGGACGCGAAGGGCATCATCAAGGGCCTGGGGGCCAAGGGCAGGGGCGACCCGGCGTACCGCGGCGAGGCCTACACGGCGAGCGGGAAGGGCAAGGCCTCCCTGATCCGGTTCACGCCGAACGCCATGACGGTTCGAGTCGACGGCGCGACGCCCGGCGACCTCGTGGTGCTCAACCAGAACTGGGACGGCGGGTGGCGCGCCAACGGCGTCCGGGCGGTGGCCTATCACGACGCGGTCGCCACGGTCATCGACGCGCCAAGCGAGACGATCCTCTTCCGCTACCGGCCCAACTACTGGTGGTTCTCGCTGGCCGTGTTCACCGCGACCGCCTCCGGGATCGCCGTCGCCTACGTTCTCCGTCGCCGCGCCACCGCATGAAGACGATCATCCTGGGCGACAACGCCGTCGTCCTTCCGACGCTCCCCGACGCGTTCGCGCGCGTCATCTACATCGACCCGCCGTTCAACACGGGCCGCCGCCAGAAGCGCGACCGGATGCGCGTCACGGCCGCCGAGGGCGCGGGCGATCGCGGCGGCTTCGGCGGACGCCGCTACGACGCCAGCAAGGTCGCGAGCGGGTCGTTCGGAGACGAGTTCGACGACTTCGAAGCGTTCCTCTTGCCGCGCGTCGAGTCGGCGCTTCGCTGCCTGACTCCCGACGGCTCGCTCTTCGTTCACCTCGACTACCGCGAGGTCCACCACATCAAGGTGGCGCTCGACCGCCTGCTCGGCAGAGGCTGCTTCCAGAACGAGATCATCTGGGCTTACGACTACGGCGGCCGCCCGAGAGATCGCTGGCCCGCGAAGCACGACACGATTCTCTGGTACACGATGAACCCCGACGGGTACGTCTTCAATTACGACGAGATCGATCGTATTCCCTACATGGCCCCGGCGCTCGTATCTCCCGAGAAGGCCGAGCGCGGCAAGACGCCAACCGACGTCTGGTGGCACACGATCGTCGCCACCGGCGGGCACGAAAAGACCGGGTATCCGACGCAGAAGCCCCTCGGAATCATGAATCGCCTCATCAAGGTACACTCGACCCCGGGCGACGTGATTCTCGACTTCTTCGCGGGCAGCGGCACGACCGGCGACGCCGCCGCGCGTCACGGTCGCGGCTTCGTTCTCGTCGACGACAACATCGAGGCCGTCACCATCGCCGCGGCTCGCCTCGCGGCCCACGGGCCGGTCTGCGTCGGCTTCTCCCCACCGACGTGACGCACGATCGCGGCCGATTGCCGCCGGGCTACGCTCCCGAGCGGTCGCTCTCGCGGCCGAGGGGGGACTCGCTCGGAGTGAGCTCGTCGAGGGTCTCCATCAAGCGATCGGGCTCGCAGGGTTTCTCGAGGAACGCGGCGCAAGCGCCGCGGGCCTCTCGGTCGACGAGCTCGGGAACGGCGGTGACCATCACCACCGGGATCGAGCGCGTTCGCGCGTCAGCCTTGAGTCGACGCAGCACCTCGGCGCCGTCCATCCGGGGCATCGAAAAGTCGAGGACGATGGCGTCTGGCCCGAGGGCGACCGCCGACGCGATGCCGGACGGGCCGTCTTCTGCGGTCTCGGCGCCGAAGCCGTGGAACTCGAGGTAAGCGCAGTAGAGGTCGCGCGCCTCGGCGCAGTCGTCGATGACGAGGACCACCGGCTTCCGTGCGTCTCGACGTCGCACGTAGGAGCGGTTGATTCTAGAGGCCACCGTTTGCCCGTGATCCCTCGACTGGAACATAGCCTGGCCCGAACGGGCGCCCTTACCAAACTGCACTTCACGACCTGGACCCCCCGATTGTTCCGCATCGGGTGCTTGCTCTGGTTCGCTCTCGCTAGCGCTTGTCTGGTTAGCGCTGGCCAGTCCAGATCAGCGCGACTCGACGGGAACCGCGCTCGAACACCCAGTGGGTCCCAAGCATTTCATGTGCCTCGGCGCTTGGGACGAACGAGCCCGTCTCCGCCGGGGTTCGGCACTCGCGGGGTCGCGACGGCGGCCGCTGGCGCGTGGCGACTTTGCGGGAATGTGACCCATTGCCCCGCCTCGCCCCCGCCTCGCCCCCGCCTCGCCGCCGCCTCGCCGCCGCCTCGCCGCCGCCTCGCCCCCGCCTCGCCACTCGCTCAACCCTCCGCCTTCGTCTCCCCCGACGTTCCGGGAGTATCCCGACATAGGGACTCATCCGAGCAGCCCCGCGCGCGGCAGGTGCGCCCGCGCCCTACTGGCAGTCGAGTTCGTCGTACATGAGCGTGTCGTAGGTTCCGGCGTCGTCGGATTTCGTTTCGACCCATGCGACGCCCCAGCGGGCGTTTGCTGCGCCGAGGCTGATGGGCGAGGCCGTCGCCGCGGTGAAGTCGCTCCGGTCGGTGAGCACCGCGTTGGGCCCGTCTTCCTCGCTTCGAATGGCGCCTGTCGCATCGAACCAGAGGAGGTTCAGCCCGGGCGCGACGCCGCCATCGGCCGCGTGGCTGCCGGGACCGAGCAGCATCATGCTGTCGCTAGACCAGCGCGAGTCTGCGCCGGAGCCCGCAGGGAAGATCGGCGCCATGCTCGCGTCGCTGAAGGTCCTCACGACGGGAAGATCCGTGGAGACCCACGAATCGAGCTTGGCGTAATCGACGGTCCCTGCTCGGCACGTGATGGCTCCGCCCCCCGCCGCGATGATACCGCTCTGGTAGGCCACGTCTGCCGCGGCGCTCATGGTGCTTTCGGCGACGTCGTGAAGGAAAGCCGGCTGGCCGCCGGAGATCGCGCGCTTCGCCGACGCCGTGACCACCGTGCCCGTGTCCGGAACGGTCCACGCCGAGAGGCCGGGAGACGAGTTGTCGTTCTGATCGTAGATGTAGACGTTGCTGTTCGCGTGGAACATGACCGGGTTCCTCAGGTCGTCGGCGTTGGGCGTCGTGGCCGCCGAGGTGAGCGTCGCGGGTGCCGCCGTGGTGGCCCGTCCGACGCCGAGGACGTAGTTCGTGGGCGTGGTCTGCGTCGGATAAGCGACCGCCGTGAAGAGGTCCGTCGTGCTGAACGGCAACACCCGGAGCTCGTTCACGGCCGGGAGCTGGATCGTCTCGCCGTACACCGCGAAGGTGGCGGGCAAGGGACCATTGGCCGGCATCGTATCCGGCAGGACGTACGCATAGAAGCTGCCCGTGACCATCAGCGGCTTGGAGACGAAGGCGACCGCCGTATACGGCTGGATCGAGCTTCCGCTGCGGTGCCCGTTCGCATAAGCCCCGTTCGGCACGGAAGGCGCGTCGAGCCGGGTGACCTGCGCGGCCGCCTGAGAAGTGTCGACCGTGTAGACCGAGAACGGGACACCTCCGCTCTTTCCCGCGATGACGCGCACCCGACCCGAGGGCAGCGGAAAGACCAGGAGCGGATCGCCGACGCTGCGGTTGCCGGTCGACAGCACCTCGAGCACCACGGGTTGCGCGTAGAGCCAGGTCTTGCAGGTCAGCCGACCGACCGCTGCGTCGGCGCCGCCCTCGCCGCGGCCGGATTCGAAGGGCGCGTCGGACGACGATGCGGCGTCGGTGTGCCCCGGCGTCGTCGCGTCCGACGCGTCGGTCCCGTCGGGGGCCTCGACGTCGGGTGGTTCGATCCGGCCATCGAGCGCGGCGCCATCGGCCGGGCCCTCGGGGCTGCTCGAAAAGTCGCCGAGGAGCGCCGTGCAACCCGCGAGCCCCAGGCACGTGAAGGCGAGGCCTGCTTCGTAGTTGCGGCGTGACCACTTCGCGCGGTTGCCTTGCATGCGACTCGGAAGCACATCACACACCGCCCCGCGGTGGATCAAGAAAGGTCAGCCCGGCGAGCAGCGGGGTCGGGCGACTCGCCGCGGCGAAGAGGAGCTGGTGCCGTGCGCGCGTCGCCGCGACGTAGAGGGCGCGGCGGGCGGCTGGCGTATCGGGGTACTCGACCGCCGTCGCGTCTGGAACGAGCACGAAGTCGAACTCGAGCCCTTTGACCTCGTCGACGATGGTGACCTGCGCTGGGCCTCGCGCGAGGAATCGACCGTCGAACACGAGACGAGCGGGGACCTTCGCGCGAAGCGCCTCGGCCATGCGGCGCGCCGTCAGGGGAGACCGGCAGATGACGGCAACCGAGGCCCGCGGATCGCGCCGCTGCAACGCGGCGATGTCGTGGCCCAGACGAGCCGCGAGGTCACGCTCGCTGTCGAACGCGACAGCGACGGGCGCGAACTCGGCCGCGGGCTCGCCTCCGGCCGCGAACCCGGACCCGCCCCCCGCGAGGATCCGGCGCGCGATCGACGCGATCGCGGGCGGGCAGCGGTACCCGATCTCCAGCTCGACGGCCGCGTACTCGGCGCATCCGAGCTCGCGCATCGTGGCCTCCCAGTCGAGGAACGCGGTGGTCGGGTCGGTCTGCTGGTGCACGTCGCCGGCGACGACGAGCGTTCCGCCGGGCGCGAGGCTTCGACCCACGAGCGCGAGCTCGAGGGGTGCCATCTCCTGAGCTTCGTCGAGCACGAGGACGTCGTAGAGGCGCGGCGCCCTCGCGGGCACGCCTCGCCGGTCGGCGCGCATCCGATCGAGCTCGAAGAGGATGGCGTAGTCTTCGACGTCGATGGAGCCGGCGTCCGCCGCGGCCGTCCCGTCGTCCATCGCGCGCCGATCGACCGCCACGAGGCGCGCTCGGTCGGTGACGTGGTCCCACTCGTCTTCTGCCGCGCGCGAGAACTGCACGCGGGTGTGGTCGATGACCTCGTCGATCATGCGCGACGTGACCGACCCCGAGGCCCGGGCGATGGCTTCAACCAGCGAGCGATCGCCGAAGAGCTGCTGCAGATCGGCGCGTCGCACCAGCGCGCGCGAGCGGGCTGGCGGCGCGTCGGGATCGTCGTCGATCCGCGCCGGCGCCCGCGGCGCGAGCTCGGCGAGAGCGACGCGAACCGCGGGATCCCTCTTGAAGCGCGCGACCAGCGGGAGCGCGGTCTCGCTCTCACGGCGCGGCACGTCTCGCAGCGCGCGCCGGGCTTGCGCGGCGGCCCAGCGGTCGTACGTGATCGCCTCGACGTCGACGCCCAGCCTGCGAACGAGCGGCTGGAGCAAGCGCGCAAGGCCCTCCGAGGGCACGATGACCGCGGCCCGCACGGGCGCCTCTCCGTCGCGGTCCGCGAGACCGCGCCAGACATGAGCGAGCCGGTGGAGCGCGACGGTCGTCTTGCCGTGACCGGCCTCGCCCAGAACGAGCAGCGCCCGCTCGGCGGGGAGCTCGACGGCGCCGCGCTGGGCCGGATCGAGGTCGACGTCGATGAGCGACGCCGGTCGCTGCCGCTCAGCGCGCGAGCGCGGTTGCAGCCAGCGGGGGAGAGACCGTGACGGAGTCGTCATGCCCGTTCTCGCATTAGGCCCCCGGTCGGACCCAAGAAGGAAGCTACCCATGCGGGCGCGGACTCGTGATAATTGATGCCCTCCGGCGGGTGGCGGGGGGCCGCTACGCACGGGGTACGAGGCGCTCGACGCCGGCGCCGCCGGCCACGAGCACCACATCGGCGCGGCCGACGAAGAGGCCCGTCTCGACGACCCCCGGGATGCCCCGGAGGGCGCGATCGAGGGCGCCGGGATCGGCGATCGGCCCCGCCTTCAGGTCGAAGATCAGGTTGCCCGCGTCCGTCTTCACGGGGTGGCCGTCGCGCACCCGAAGAACGGGGACGCCGAGGCGCTCGAGGTGCGCGCGCGTGGTCCCGTTCGCGAAGGGGAGCACCTCGACGGGCACGGGCCAGCGCTCGCCGAGTTTCGTCGACATCTTGGTCGCGTCGACGATGATGACGTTGCGGCGCGAGGCGTAGTTCACGACCTTCTCGCGCGTGTGGGCGGCGCCGCCCCCCTTGATGAGGTCGAGCTTCGCGCTCACCTCGTCGGCGCCGTCGACGTTCACGTCGATGTCCCAGGGCCCCTCGTCGTCGAGGAGGGCGATGCCGACCGCCGAGGCGAGCGCTCGTGTCGACTCCGACGTGGGCACGCCGAAGAGGTTCCACCCCGCCCGGACGCGCGCGCCGAGCTCTTCGACGAAGAGGCGCGACGTGGACCCGGTGCCGAGTCCGACGATCAGCACGGCGCCGTGCCCTCGGTTCGGGATCTCGTTCAGCGCAGCGATGGCGGCGGCCCGCTTGGGATCTTCCATTTGCGCGAGCTTCTACCGATTTGGCCGCGCGGCGTCCATAGACGCCAGCCGCCGGGCGATCGACGCGGCCAGCGACGGGTACGCGCCGGTCAAGGTGATCGTCTTGGCGAAGGCGAGGGCGCTCTCGAGCGCGTGACGCGCCCCGGCAGGGTCGGGCTTAGCCAGGTACACGTCGGCCTCGAGCGACCAGAGCCGCAGCTTTCGCGGCCCATAGGCCAGGGCGAGCGCGCGCTCGAGCTCGGTGATCGCGTCGTCGTACCGCTTGAGATCGAACAGCGCGCGGCCGAGGCGCGCCGGCGGATTGTAGTCGCCCGGGACGTCTCGGGCGCTCTGCTCGAGCATCGGGAGGGCCCGCGCGGGCTCGCCGACGGCCTCGTACGCGAGCAAGCGATGGGCATCGAACACGGTCCGCGCGGCCGGCGACGCGGCGCGGGCGGCGCTCTCTTCGAGGAACGCGACCCACGCGCCCGCGAGCCGCTTCGCGTCGCTGTCGCGACCGAGATCGCTCAGCGCGTCGACCACGTAGTCGTAGACGTCGGAGCGATCGTCGGCGAGGATCGGCTGCGCCGGATCGGAGACGACGCGTTCGCCCATGCGGGCCAGGTCGGCGAGCCGCGCCCGCTCGGGAGCGCTGGCGGGCAGGTCCTTGGCGCAGCCCAGCGCCGCACGCAAGACGTCGGCGAGCGGCGTTCCCGGCGGCATCCGGGGCGCCTCGTCGGCGCCGGCGGTCACGCACCCGGCGAGCTGCTTGGAGTCCGCGAGGCGGGTGACGTGCTCGGCGATGGCCTCGGGCGAGGCGACCGCGGCGTTGCCGGCGGGTCGTTTCGCACCGGTCGCACCGGTCGCACCGGTCGCGCTGGCGCCGAGCGGGTCGAGGAGGCTCGCGAGCTCGGCAGCCGTGAGGGAGCCCGGATGCGCGAGACGAACCCCTTCGGTCGCGGCGTCGATGACGTAGAGCGTCGGGAGCACCTTGGCCCCCAGTCGTTCCACCACGGGGGCGTTCTCTTCGCGCTCGGTGTCGATCGCGAGCCACACGAAGCTCGGGGCGAGGGGGCGGAGCGCAGCGTCGGGGAACACGAACGCCCGCATGCTGAGGCACGTATGGCACCACGGCGCCCACGCGTCGACGAAGAGAGGCACGCCGCGCGCTCGCGCTTCGGCCAGCGCCCGCGGGTAGTCGTCTTCGATGAACGCGATCGCGTCGCCCGAGGACCGCGCGCGCGGAGGGGCCGGGCCCGCCGTCACGCCGGCGGGCCCGGGAACGGACGAAGCGGCCGGTGCCGGCACCGCCCGCTGCGGCGCGCAGGCCGGGGCCGCCCGGCCGATCGCCACGAGGCCCAGCGCAAGCGCTCTCAGGGCCGTGTTCATCGCGGCGAGGATAGCGCCTCGACCCTTTACATGCCCCGACCGGTGATTAACTGTTGGTGCGACTCGCAGCGAATGGCCAGACCAGCCGAAAGGCCGGTCGCGCATTCCGCGAGCGGCGTCGCGTCGGGGGTCGAGCGTCGCGCAATCATCGCGCACGCGCTGTGCAGCTCGTCGGCCCGACTTCCGGCCGCGCGGAGACACATTTCGATTTTCATCAAGCGAACCCGAGGAGAGTCCCATGGTCACAGGCTGGCGAAGTTTCAACGAAGCGCTCCGAACCATCGATTTCTTGAACCGACACATCGACTATGTCTTCGACGACCAGCATGTCGCCGCTCGCGTCCCCGAGCGTCCTCGCGCGCGCGTGGCCTTGCCGCTCGTCAACGTGGTGGAGACGAACGAGGCGTTCGTCTACCGAGCCGAAGTGCCCGGTCTCGGCGAGGGGGACGTCTCCGTGCACGTCGAAGACGGCGTGCTCCACTTGCGCGGCGAACGCAAGGCGGCGACTCGCGAGGGTTACGAGTCGCACCTCCGCGAGCGCGCTTCGTTCGCGTTCGCGCGCACGCTGCCGCTCCCGGGCAGGGTCGATGCCGACGCCGTCACGGCGACAATGAAAGACGGCATTCTCACCGTCACGCTGCCCAAGGCGAAAGACGCGCGCCCGCGACAGGTCGCCGTCACGTCCGCCTGATACGCGCGCCGGAAGAAAGCCACCGGCGCGTCTCCAATCGAAATTCAACTTCCAAGCTGCAAGTCAGACAACGAGGAAACGCCATGAGTGAGTCAGTCGCAACGCCTCCCCTGGAGGCCAACGGAGTTCAGCAGGGCAAGCAGGGCTACGCGCGGTCGGTGTCACCGTCCGTCGACGTGTTCGAGAACGGGGACGAAGTCCTCCTCGTGGCCGACGTTCCGGGGGTCCCGGCCGGCGCCATCGACGTTCGCGTCGAGAACGGCACGCTGACGCTCGAAGCGCGGCGCGCGGGGGTGCCCCGCGGTCCGGCGCTGGCGCGCGAGTACGACGAGCTCGACTTCGCGCGGAGCTTCCGCATCCCCGCCGGAATCGACACGGCGAACGTCACCGCCGAGTCGAAGAACGGCACCGTCGTCGTCAAGCTGCCCAAGGTCGCCGCGGTCAAGGCCCGCAAGATCACCGTCCAGTCGGCGTAACGCGCTCGCTGGAGGAGACGGAGATTGGCCGCTGAGCCGCAGAGAGCACAGAGCAGTAAGGGCTTCGGGACGGTCGTGGGGCGCGTCTTGTGACGCCGACTCAGACCAACCCCTCTCACTGCTCTGCGCTCCCTGGAAGCACGTGTTAGAGTCGGCGGCGTCGCTGGCTTTAGTTCTCCATGGCTGCGGGCACCCACGCCGTATGAAACGGTGGTTTCTTCCTAGAAGGTGCCGTTGATGGCGCCGCCCATCGGGGTCACGGCGAACGAGAGGTGGATCTGATCGGGCGGAACCTGGACGTTCGGCGACGGGTGGTACTTGTCCACGTAACGGTCCCACGCGTTGCCGGCGCTGAACGGGCGGGTCAACATCTCAAGGAGGGTGAGCCCGACGCCCGCGCCGAACGTGCCCCAGCCCGCGGGGATCTGGTGGTACCCGTAGATGAGGATCGCGCCTCCGCCCGCGCTCGAAAGCGTGGCGAGGATCAGCGGAACCGGCGAGTGATAGAAGCTCTCTTCTGCGGCGGTCGCGTGCAGGAGGTATTCGGCGCGACGGCGCCTCTCGTACGCGCCGAGCGGCGTGCTCGCGTCGAACTTCTGGAGGCGCTCGCGCGCATTGCCGCCGAGGGTGTTGGGCGCGCCTAGCATCGCGAGCAGTCCGAGCGTTGAGTTGACGGCGCCGACGAGCGAGAACTCGCGCAGGCCGGCGTTGGGCGCCGGCGCGGCGAACGCGTACTGGCCGACGGACAGCCACGCGAACGTGGCCGTCCAGCCGGTGTACCAGCGCTCGGTCGGCCCTTCGACCTGCCCCAGTTCCTTGTCGAGCCAGGCGTAGCGCGCGCCGTCGTCGAGCGAATCGGTCTTGGCGGCCGCGTGGCGGGGGGCGCCTTCGCTCTGGGCGTTTGCGGTCGGGGACAGCGTGAGAACTGCGCCACCCAACCCGAGAAGACCAACGAGGCGTCCGGGGTGCATTTTGGGCGACA
>ODAK010000716.1_pt1 | contig 37947 bp, 39 predicted proteins | sample 1539591 | NCBI WGS metagenome assembly ODAK01 (sample SAMEA3539303, study PRJEB22396) | soil metagenome | biome: tundra; feature: field; material: soil | place: USA | collected 2010-05 | depth 0.15 m | reverse complement strand
TCAACATCTGGCCGCGCCCCTACCAGCAGCCGCGACCGAAGATCTACATCATGGGCGGCGGCAGCCCCGAAACCGTCGATGTCGCGGTCGAGTTCGACGCCGGCTACTCGGTCGTCTTCACCCCGATCCCGGTTCAGCTGCGCGCCTTCGCGGACCTGCGCGAGAAGTGCGCGGCACGCGGGCGCGAGCTGGCGGGCGAGGACATCATGCTCACGGTGATGGCCTACGTCGCCGACACCGACGCCGAGGCCGAACGTGAGGGCCGGCCGTACATCGAGCGGTTCTTCAGCTGGTTTCACCGCGTGCCGCCGAAGTACATGACCCCGCCCGGCTACGTCACGCGCGCGAACTTCGAGCGGCTGGCCTCGACGCGGGCGCTCGCCGACGCCCAGGAATCGAGCTGGGAGGACATGCGAGCGATCGGCCGGATCGCGATCGGCTCGCCCGACACCGTCGCGGAGACGATCGCGCACTGGGCGCGCGAGGCGGGAAGCAGCCGCATCATGCTGAACATGACGCACGCCAACATGCCCGAGGAGATGACCGTCAAGAACCTGACGCTGTTCGCGAGCGAGGTGATCCCGCGGATCCGCACCCGGACCGCGGTGGCCCCGTGAGCGCCTACAGCGAGCGCCGCCTCGAGTTGGGCGGAGTGGAGATCGCGCTCTATGAGGCGGGGCAGGGCGAGCCGCTGCTGTTCCTGCACGGCGCCGGCACGGCGACCGGCTTCGACTCCCTGCTTCCGCTCGCCGAGCACTTCCGGCTGATCGTTCCTCACCATCCCGGCTACGGTGCCTCGGCCGACGACCCGGCGATCCGCAGCGTCCACGACTACGAGCGCCATTACCTCGACCTCTTGGACCTGCTCGAGATCGGGAACTTCACGCTCGTCGGTCACTCGATGGGCGGCTGGATCGCGGCGACGCTGGCGATCAGCCAGGGCGAGCGAATCAGCGAGCTGGTACTCGCCGCGCCATGGGGCTTGCACGTCCCCGAGCATCCGACGGTCGACGCCTTCTCGATTCCCGACGCCGAGGTGGCGGGATATCTGACCGCCGATCTGTCGGTGTTCGCCGGCAAGGCTCCGGACCCCCCGACACCCGAGTTCCTCGCCGACCGCTACCGGGAGCTGACCTCAACCGCGCGCGTGCTCTGGCAACACACATACGACCCCAGCCTCGCGCGCTGGCTGCACCGCATCCAGGCCCCGACGCTGCTGCTGTGGGGAGAGCTCGACCGCCTGATCCCGGTCGGGCAACTGCCGGCGTGGCGCTCGCTGCTGGCCGCCGCGGATGAGCGGATCCTCCCCGGCGTCGGCCACCTGCTGTTCGACGAGTCCGCGCAGGCGAGTGCCGCGATCGTCGAGCACGCGCACCGGCACGCGGTCCGCTGAGCGACGCGCGGGCGACGCTCGCGCCGGGTGCGACGCGGACGGTCTAGTGGCCCGCCATCTCCATGCCGCCGTTGACCGCCCAGACCTGGCCGGTGATGTACGCCGACGCGTCAAGGCAGAGGAACTGCACCACGCGCGCCACCTCCTCGGGCCGCCCGAGGCGCCCAGTCGGGATGCGGGCCGTGACCTTCTCGATCACCTCCGCGGGGAGCGCGGCAACCATGTCGGTGGCGATGAAGCCCGGGGCGACGGCGTTGACCGTCAGCCCGGGGGAGTTCGGACCGTGGCGCTCGTCGCGGAGCATCGCGCGGGCGGCCTCGCGGGCGAACGTCATCGTCAGCCCGAACAGCCCGGACTTCGACGCCGCGTAGTTGGCCTGACCGATGTTGCCCTGCTGGCCGATCACCGACGAGATGCTCACGATCCGCCCGGCGCCGCGCTCGAGCATCAGCGGGAGTGCGGCCTGACTGAGGAAGAACGCGCCCGACAGGTTCACCTCGAGCACGCGATTCCAGTCGTCGTCGGTCATCTTCAGCACCGAGTGGTCGCTGGTGATCCCGGCGTTGTTGATCAGGATGTCGAGGCGCCCGTGCTCCTCGACGACCTCCCCGACCACCCGCCGGCAGTCGTCGGCGAAGCCGATGTTTCCGCGGTGCACGCTGGTCTTCTCGCCGTGCGCCTCGATCGCCTTGCAGGTCTGCTTGACCTGCGCCTCGTCGCGGTGGTAGCCGGCCGCGATCGTCGCGCCCTGCTCGGCGAGCGCGAGACAGATCGCGGCGCCGATGCCGCGACTGCCGCCGGTGACGAGCGCGACCCGGCCGGTCAGCTCGCGTGTTCGGGTGCTCTGCTCGATCGGGCCCGTGCTGGTGTGCATTGCGTTCATGGGGCTCTCCTGTTCAACGTGCCGAACGCTGTGCGAGCCACTCGACGATGTCTGGCCAGATGCCGTGGCGGGCGTTCGAGCCGATCATCAGCCCGATGTGCCCGCCCGGGCGATCGAAATGGGTGACGTCCGCGCTGCTGACGAGATCGAGAACCACGACGGTGCCCTCGCGTGGCGCGATGTGGTCGGCCGCGGCCGTGACGACCAGCAGGTTCGCCTCGATCCGGCTCAGGTCGACCCGGCGGCCGCGCAGCCGGAGGCGGCCACGCACCAGCGCGTTCTCCTTGTACATCCAGTCGATCCACTCGCGGTACGCGCGGCCCGGGAAACGGGGGTTGTCGGCGACCCAGCGCGCCATCGCCTGGTAGGCCGACCGACGGTCGTTGCCCGCGTAGACGTCGTCCCACAGGCGCCGGTAGGTGGTCCAATAGTTGGTCACCGGCTTGAGCAGCTTGTTCGCGAAATCGATCAGCTCGCCGGGAACCGACGGGTAGACATCGGTCACGGCGGCCGCGTCGAAGCTGTCGCGAGCGACCCAGTTGCTGTAGCGCGAGCTTGCGGTGTCGATCGGGGTGGTCAGCAGGATCAGGTTGCGCAGCGCGTCGCGCTCGAGCGCCGCGTACATCGCGGCGAGCGTCCCTCCGATGCACCAGCCGAGGATGCTCAGCTCCTCGGCGGCGGCGGCGCGCAGCGTCTCGCGCACCGCCCAGTGCAGCTCATCGAGCACGAACGCCTCGAGCCCGAGATCGGCGTCCGCGTCGTCGGGCTCGCCCCAATCGAGCAGGAACACGTCAAAACCCTCGGCGAGGAGATATTCGACGAACGAGTTGCCCGGCTGCAGGTCGAAGATGTCGGGGCGGTTGATCAGCGCGAAGACGAGCAGCAATGGCACGGCGTGGCGCCGCTGCTGCGAGCGGTAGCGAAAGAGCGTCGTGTTGCGGTGCGTCCAGACGACGTCCCGCGGGGTGACGGCGATCGGCGCGTCGTTCGCCGTCAGGATGATGTTGGCGAACTCGTTCGCGGCAACTCCGAGACGGGTGAGTTGGCCGACCGGGTTCACGGCGCGGCCGCGGGCGGGCCGTCCCGAGTCTCGGCACGCAGCGCCTCGATCTCCTGGAGCAGCAGCTCGAGCTTGTCCTCGGTGCGCGCGAGCTGGCGGCCGAGGCGGTCGATGTCGGCCCGCCCCGCGAGGCGCAGATTCCGCACGATCAGGTCCGCGATGTCGAAGGCGATCTTCGTGACGCCCATGACGTTCTCGGTCGCGCGCGCGAGCAACTCGCCGAATGCTTCGCGCTGCACGGTCTGCTCGGTCGCGGCGGCGAACGCGTCCTGGCTCTCCTTGAACAGCTGCCTGATCGAATCCTCATGTGGCTCGGCCGCCGGCGTCATCGGCTGAGGATAGCTCGCAATGACGCATTTGCCACTAAGGTCCATCATATGCCCGACGACGAACAGGGCTTCCCCGAGTCCCTTGGCGAGATCGTGCGGCGCCAGCGCGAGCTGAGTGAGCTCTCGATGCGCCAGTTCGCGGCGCTCGCCGGCATCTCCAATCCGTACCTCTCGCAGATCGAGCGCGGCCTGCGCGAGCCCTCGGAGCACGTGGCGGAGGCGATCGCCAAGGTCCTGCAAACCTCGGTGTCCGCCCTCTACAAGGAGGCCGGAATCGATGAGGAGCGGCCCGAGTCCGCCGTCGCGGACGCGATCGCAGCCGACCCCGACCTGACGCCACGACAGCGCCAGGCGCTGCTCACGAGCTACCACGCGTTTGTGCTCGCCAACGGCGGTCCCCGGCGCCGGCGGCGCCAGCGACGCGGCGCGGGCGAGCCCCCGGCGGGCGATCAGGAAGGCAGCGGCTGAAGCGCCTTCCTGCGCGAGCGCGGGCGAATCTCGCCCATGCCGATCGTGTTGCGCACCACGGGGTAGACGTCGCGCTCCCACTGGCGCCCGCTGAACACGCCGAAGTGGCCGACGTCCGGCTGCAGGAGATGGTGGCGCCGCGCGACCGGGATCCGGCGACACAGCTCATGCGCCGCGGCCGTCTGCCCGATGCCGGTGATGTCGTCGCGCTCGCCCTCGACGGTCAACAGGGTCGTGCGACGTATTTCGAGCGGGTCGACGAGCTGGCCGCGCCAGCGCAGCTCGCCGCGTGCGAGGTGGTGCTCCTGGAAGACCCGCTGCACGGTCTCGAGGTAGAACTCGGCTGTCAGGTCGAGTACGGCGAAGTACTCGCGGTAGAACTCCGCGGTCCTGGCCGCCTTCGCCCCCCGCTCCTCGACGAGGTCTGCGAACAGGTGGGCGAACGCGGCAACGTGGCGCTCGGCGTTCATGCCCAGGAACGCCGACAGCTGCACGAACCCGGGATACACCCGCCGCCCGCGACCTGCGTAGCGGGCGGGTACCGTCGCGATCACGTTCCGTGCGAACCACTCGAGCGGATAACGCGTGGCGACCTCGTTGACGGCGGTGGGACTCACCCGCGCATCGATCGGGCCCGCCATCAGCGTCAGGCTCCGCGGCTCGCACGGGTCGCCGGCAGCGGCCATCAGCGCGGTCGCCGCGAGCGCCTGCGCCGCGGGCTGGCATACGGCGACCACGTGACCGCCGGGACCGATCGCGCGGAGGAAGTCCATCACGTGCGCGACGTAGTCGTCGAAGCCGAAGGTCCCCTCGCCGACGGGGATGTCACGCGCGTTGTGCCAGTCGGAGATGAACACGTCGTGATCGGCGAGCATCGTGCGGACGGTGTCACGCACGAGCGATGCGAAGTGACCGGAGAGCGGCGCGAGAATCAGCACGCGCGGCTGTTCGACGTGCGGCGTCTTCGCGAAGTGCAGCAGCGTGCCGAAGGCCGTGCCGGTGACCGCTTCCTCGTGTACCGGGAGCTGCCGCGAGCCGACCCGCACCGTCTCGATCCCGAACGGCCTGCGCGTGTGGCGCAGGGCGGAGAGCGGGGCGATCTCGGCGCCCGCCAGCGCCGCCCGCGCGATCGGGCCGTCGCGCAGCGCCGGCGGGAGCGCGCGCAGCGCCTCGCCGGCGGCCACGGCCAGCTTTCGCCAGGGGGCGAGGAGGTCTTCCTGCGCCTGATACGCCGAGTAGAGCATGGTCATCCTTGCCCCGAGTGGTCGCCTATCATCGCAGCTTCCCGCTGTACAAACCCAAGATCGCGAGGACCATGTCCGAGACAAGCCTGACGATCATCAGCCGCAACTACGGATCGTGGTCGCTGCGCGGCTGGCTGTTGTGCGAGTTCGCGGGCCTCGCGGTCGACGTCCTGACCGCGGCCGTCGGCGACGAGGCGGCACGCGCTGAGCTGTTGCTCCTGTCGCCGTCCTATCTCGTTCCGCGTCTCGAACACGGCGACATGATCGCCTGGGGCGTGTGGGCGATCGCCGAGCATCTCCACGAGCTCGACCTCCCCGCCGCCACGTTCCCGGCCGAACCCGTCGACCGGGCGCACTGTCGCTCGGTCTGCGGCGAGATGGTGTCGGGATTCGCCAACCTGCGCTCGGCATTGCCGATGAACATTCGCGCGCAACATCGCGGCTTCAACGTCTGGTCGGGCGCGCAGGCCGACATCGACCGGATCGTGGCGATCTGGCGCGACTGCCTCGAGCGCTACGGCGGTCCGTACCTCTTCGGCTCCGATCCGACCGCGGCCGACGCGATGTACGCGCCGGTATGCACGCGTTTCGCGACCTACGATGTCACGGTGGACGCGGACTGCGGCCGCTACCGCGACACCGTGCTGGCCCATCCGGCGATGGACGAGTGGATCGCCGGCGCGCATGCGGAGACCGAGCAGGTCGAAGAGCTCGACGCGGAGTTCTGAGCGGAGGAGCCGCGGGTGGAACGTGGATCCACAGGCGCCGACGAGCGGGTGCTCGCCGGACGCGTCGCGCTCGTGACCGGAGCCGCGAGCGGCATCGGGGCGGCGATCGCCGCGCGCCTCACCGACGACGGCATGCACGTCCTGGCCGCCGATCTGACCCCGGCGCCACACGGGCCGGGGGTGCCGTTCGCGTGCGATCTCACCACGCGCGAGGGAAACCGCGACGCGGTCGGCGCGGCGCTCGAGCAGTTCGGCCGCCTGGATGCGGTGATCGCCAACGCCGGCTTCCAGTACGTCGCGCCGATCGCGGAGTTCCCCGAGGATCGCTGGGATGCGATCGTCGCGCTGCTGCTGACGAGTCCGTTCCTGCTGGCGCGGTACGCCTGGCAGGCGCTCAGTGACGCGCCCGAGGGACGGTTCGTCGCGATCGCCTCGGCGCACGGACTCGTCGCATCGCCGTACAAGTCCGCCTACGTGTCGGCCAAGCACGGCGTGGTCGGGCTGATCAAGACGCTCGCGCTCGAGGGCGCCGACTGCGGCATCCTGGCCACCGCCGTCTGCCCGCCGTTCGTGCGCACTCCACTCGTCGAGGCACAGATCGCCGATCAGGCACGGGCCCACGGGCTGCCGGAGGAGCGTGTGCTGGAGGAGGTGATCCTTGCTCCGCATGCAATCAAGCGCCTTGTTGAGCCGGCCGAGGTGGCGGGCGTCGTCGCGTTCCTGCTCGGCCCCGAAGGGCGAGCATTCACCGGCGCGGCGATCGCGATGGATCTTGGCTGGACCGCCCGCTGAAACTGCGGGCGGTCCGCCACGAGCTCTCCGCGTTCTAGGACGAGCTCTCCGCGTTCTAGGCGAGCAGCGTCCGTGCGGCCTTGGTGTAGGCGGTCGCGAGATCGCGAGTGAGGTCGGCCTGGGCCTGGGTGACCGTGGAGACCCACTCGATCGGGCTGGCGGCGCCGATCTTCTCGGTGTAGTCGGCCAAGGTGTGCAGCGCGCTGTCGTAGGTGTCGACGGTCACGCTACCGGCCTTCTTGGTCGACGCGACGACGCGCTCGTTCAACTCACGAACACGCTCGGTTGCGTCTTCCAAGCCGGTCTCGAACTTCGTATCGTTGGTGGTGGAGGCGGCCATGGTGTCTCCTTTCGAGAGCATCGGTATGTGCTTGCACATTAGCAGGAATGTGAGCTAATTGCAAGCGCCACCCCGGGCGCGATCACCGCCCGCGCCGGCTGCCGCGCGGAGCCCTGGGAGCTCAGCGCCGCCGTGCTTGGCGAGTCCGGCCCGCGTGGGCGGACTCCAACAACCGCCGAGGGCGCCGGTGAGGCGTGCAACCATCTGAGTGATGGTGCGCCGCGTCGCGATCCTCGGATCGGTCCTGCTCGTGCTCGGCGCGGCGGCGGTGGCGGTCGCCGCCTCCCAGTATCCCTATGGCCGGGGCACCGGCGCCTGCCCGCTGTTTCCGGCCAACAACCCGTGGCGCGAGAACATCTCCAAGCTGCCGGTGAGCCCGCTGTCGAGTGCCTACATCGCCTCGATCGGCGCGAACATCAACCTGCACCCGGACTTCGGCTCGAATCTGACCTACGGGATCCCGTATGCCGTCGTGCCGGCGACCCAGCCGAAGGTGCCGATCCATTTCACCGCCTACGGCGACCAGTCGGACAAGGGCCCGTATCCGATCCCGCCCAGCGCTCCGGTCGAGGGCGGCGCGAGCTCGAGCGGGGATCGGCACGTGCTCGTGGTGCAGTCCGGCAGCTGCAAGCTGTACGAGCTGTACAACGCGCAGCCCAACCCCGATGGCTCGTGGAACGCGGGTTCGGGCGCGGTGTTCAACCTGCGCTCGAACAAGCTTCGACCGAACGGCTGGACCTCGGCCGACGCGGCCGGGCTGCCGATCTTCGCCGGCCTGATCCGCTACGACGAGATCCAGCGCGGCTACATCAATCACGCAATCCGCTTCACCACCCCCGAGACCCAGGCCGGGTTCATCCATCCGGCGACGCACTTCGCCTCGAGCTCGAGCAACGCGGATCTGCCCCCGATGGGCCTGCGCGTGCGCCTGAAGGCGAGCTTCGACATCAGCCGTTTCCCGCGCGTGGCGCGAATCATCCTGCAGGCGATGAAGACCTACGGCCTGATCCTGGCCGACAACGGCAGCCCGTGGTACTTCCAGGGTGCCACCGACCCGCGCTGGAACGACAACGCGCTCGACACGCTGAAGTCCGTTCCGGGCAGCGCCTTCGAAGCGGTGCAGACCGGGCCGATCCTGCACACCGGCTGAGCGCGAGCGCTGCGGCTTGGTGGCGTGCGGGGCTCGGGCCCGCCGTCGCTGCGCGGGCCGATGCTCCCGTTAGGCTGCGCTGACAACCCACCCAAGGAGAGACACATGCTGTTCGGGCAGGATCACGTCAAGCGCTACGTTGAGACCGACGGCGAGGAGGGGCACGACTGGCAGGGGACCACGACGCTCATCCTCACGACGACGGGACGCCGCTCCGGCGAGCAACGAAGCACGCCGCTCATCTATCAGACCGAGGGCGACGCCTTCCTGGTGGTTGCCTCCAAGGGGGGCGCCGACGAGCCGCCGGCGTGGTATCTCAACCTCGACGCGGACCCCGACGTGCAGGTCCAGGTCCGCGGCGAGCGTTTCGCGGCGCGCGCTCGCACGGCCGACGCGCAGGAGAAGCCGGCGCTGTGGCAGAAGATGCTTGGAGCGTGGCCTGCCTACGACGACTACCAGCAGAAGACCGACCGCGAGATTCCCGTTGTCGTGCTCGAGCGAGTGTGAGCTGAGGCGCGCTCCGTGGGAGCGCCGCGACGCCGATGCTGCTGCTGACCCCGATCCTGCGCCGCCTGCTCGTGATGCTGGTGGTTCTCGCGATCCCGGTCGTGATCGTCGAGCTCGTCGCGCGAAAGCTGATCGGTGACGCCGTCGCGAGCGCCGTCCAGTCGCGGATCGGCGTCGCGCCAAAGATCGGGTTCGGCTCGACGCCGCTGCTGCTGCAGCTGATCGGCGGCAAGCTCGACACCGTCACGGCGACCGCGAAGGGCGCGCGGATCGACGGCCTGCCGCCGCTGACGCTGAGCGCGACGCTGCGTGACGTGCATCTGACGCACCTGACGAGCCTCGAGGGGGCGATCGGCTCGCTGAGCGTTGTCGCGACGCTCTCTCCGGCCGGTGTGGCCGACCTGCTGGCCACGCCGTCCTGCGTCGCGTCACTGCCGCCGAGCGGGCTCGTGGCGCTGACGCGCAGCCCGCGCGTCGATCTCTTCCCTGGGCGTGTCGATCTGCTGCCGCCGCATGGACGGGCCGTCGAGCTGCGCTTCCGGCCCGCGGTCGCGGGCAACAGCATCGAGTTCGCGCTGAGCGGCTTCGAGCGCGCCGGCGCGCCGGTCCCCGCCGCGGAGCTCGCGAGCGCCGGGACGCGGGCGCACTGCTCGCGCGCGCTGGCAAACCTCCCGTTCGGGATCGCCCTGGACTCGGCGACCGCGAGGAGCGGCGCGCTCGATCTGGGCTTCCACGGCGCCAATGCGTCGTTTTCGGCGATCGGCTGAGCCGGCGGACTCCGAGCCGTCGGTGCGCCCGCCTATTGTGGCGAGCGTGCCCGTGGTGGATCTCCCAACAGCCTGGCTCGAGGAACGCGAGGCGGTCCTGCGCTTCGCGTTCGACGAGCGCCTCAAGACACTGCTGCGGGCGATCCCTGGGCGGCGCTGGGACCCGACCGAGCGGGTCTGGCGGGTGCCGCTGACGCCCGAGAGCGCCGAATCGGTCGCCTGCTGGCTCGTGGCGCTGAGCCCGCTCGCGCGGATCGCGCCCGAGCTCGAGACCGCGCTCGCGGCCCAGCGCGCGGCCCGCGACGTAGACGAGTGCCTGATCGAACTGGTCCGCTTCGACGACGATCGCTGGCTGACCTTCTGTGCCGATGCGCCGCGCGAGCCGGTGGCGGCCCTGATCGCGCATCCGCGAGCACTGACGCTGCCCGCGATCGCCCGCGTGCTCCTCCCACTCGATGACCAGGCCGCGGAGCTCGTTCGCGCGGCGTGCCTCGATCATCCACGCGCCTGGCTGAGCCCCGCCGCCGAGCGCGCGGTGGCCGAGCGTCAGGCGCAGAGCGCGAGCGTCCCCAGTGCGGCGCCGCGGGTCGAGACCGTCCCGCGCACCGACGTGTCGGTCGCGCGCGTCGCCGGTGAGCCGGTGTTCGTCATCGACGGCACCCCCGCTGCTCCGCTGCGCGAGCGCGCGGTGCACAGCCCGGCCGGCTGGATCCTGCCCCTCAGCACGGCCAGCTGGGCGCTGATCATGCGCCATGCCCGGGGGCGGATGACGCGCGCCGCGGCGCGCTGCGTCGCGGCGCTCGAACGCGATGAGCCGCCGCCCGCCGCGGTGCTCGAGCTGTCGGTGGTGCACGCCGAACCGACCTTCGTGTTCGCCCCCGGGTTTGAAGAGGCGGTCCTCGGGCAGCCCGGGCCGGCGCCGGTCCTGCGAGCCGGGCCGCCGTCGCACGAGCACGAGGCGCTGTCGAGCCTGCGAGTCGATGCGTTCTGCGTGCCCGCGCTCGACGCCTTCCTCGCCCGCGACGGCGTGGTCTGCAGCGCCGAGGCCGCCCCGCACCTTCAGGCGATCCGCGACGAGCACGCGCTGGCAGCCGCGATCGTCGAGCGCTCGCAGGCAACCGACGCGCCGCTCGAGGTGCGCGGGCTGGGCGGTGAGCTCGAGCCGTTCCAGCGCGCCGGCGTGCGCTACCTGCTCGAGCGCCGGCGGGCCTTCCTCGCCGACGAGCAGGGGCTCGGCAAGACGATCGAGGCGATTGCCGCGCTCGAGCATGACGGGGCTTACCCGGCGATCGTGGTCTGTCCCGCGAGCCTCAAGCGCAACTGGGAGCGCGAGTTGCGTCGCTGGGTCCCGCATCGAGCGGTCGAGCTGCTCAACGGACGCGGGGGCGTTCCCGCCGGGGCCGACGTCACGATCGTCAACTACGAGATCGTCGAGGGACGCCTTGACGGCCTGCGCTCGCTCGCTCCACAGGCGCTCGTGATCGACGAGTCGCACTACTGCAAGAACAGCAAGGCGAAGCGCACCAAGGCGGTCGCTCGGCTCGCCGCCGCGGTACCCGAGAGTGGGCTGGTGCTCGCGTTGACGGGCACGCCGGTGATGAACCACGCCTCGGAGCTGATCGCGCAGCTGCGAATCCTCGGGCGCCTGCGCGAGTTCGGCTCGGGGCGCGCGTTCGACGAGCGGTTTCGCGGAGCCGATGCCCACCAGCGGCTGCACTGGCACCTGCGAGCGCGCTGCCTGGCTCGGCGACTCAAGGCGGACGTGCTCCCGCAGCTGCCGGCGAAGCGGCGGTCGGTCGTGCCGATCGAGTTGGACAACGATCGGGAGTACCGCCTGGCGGAGCAGGACGTCGTTGCGTGGCTGCGCAGCCAGCCGCTCGACCTGCGGGAGCTCGACGCGCGCGTGGCGGCCGCGCTGCGCGCCGAGCGACTCGTGCGCCTGGGTGCGTTGAAGCTGCTCGCCGCGCGCGGGAAGCAACACGCCGCGCTCACCTGGATCCACGACTTTCTCGCCTCCGGCGAGCGGCTCGTGGTGTTCGCGCGCCACCGCGAGATCCAGCACGGGATCGTCGAGCGCTTCCCGCGCGCGCTGCACCTGCTGGGGTCAGACAGCCAGCCGGAGCGCGATCGGGCGCTCGCCGAGTTTCAGGCGCCGGACACGCCGGCGAACCAGCTGATCGTCTGCTCGCTCGGGGTCGCCGGCCAGGGTCTGACCCTGACGCGCGCGTCGAATGTCGCGTTCCTCGAGCTGGACTGGACGCCTGCGACGCACGACCAGGCCGAGGATCGCTGCCACCGAATCGGACAGGCGGCCGCGGTCAATGCGTGGTACCTGCTGGCCGCGGAGACCATCGACGAGACGATCGCGACCCTGCTCGAGCGCAAGCGCGCGATCGTCGCGGCAGTCACCGACGGGCGCGAGGAGGACGAGGAGGCCGTGATCGACGCGGTCGTGCGCGAACTGCGCGGCACGCCCTACCGGCATCTGCGCGCGCTCGCCGCACCGCGTGACGGTGCGGGTCAGTCGTCCCAGGACGGAAATGCGCCGCGGCGGACCAGCGGCTCGGCCCTGCCGCCGCGCCAGGGAATCGTCTCGATGCCCCAGTTGGCGGGCGTGTCGCCGGCGTAGCCATCTTCGGCCAGGACGGTGTTGCCGTCGCGCGAGAGTCCCACGCCGATCGTGCCGTTTCCCTTCGCTGTGAGGTCGCGCGGCAGCGCGACGGGGCCGGACAGATCGACCACCCAGGCTTCGAGCGTGTCGGTTCCCTCGAAGTTCGCCAGCAGGCGCTTGCCGTCGGCGGAGAATGCCACCGCCGTCAAGCCATCGTTGAGCTCCGTTGCGGCGACGTGGGTGAGTTGGCGGGCACCGCTGCCGCCGGGCTCGATCGACCACAGCTCGTACAGCGGCCCCGATTGGCCGCGCATCGTCTCACGCGTGAAGACGATGTCGCGGGGGCCCCACAGCGGGAATTCGCTCGAGCCGTCATCGGTGAGCCGGCGCTCGCGCTGGCCGTCCGGGTCTGCGACGAACACGTTCACAGCCGAGGAGTTCAGCGCCGAGCGGTCGAAGACGAGCCGGTCGTCGGAGTCGGGCGCGAAGCTGGCCGCCGTGACCTGCCCGGTCGCGATCGTCCTCACGATGCCCGTGCGGGTGTCGACGACGACCAGGCGATTGAACTCGACGACCGCGAGGTATCTGGAGTCCGGCGACCAGGCGAGCGGATCCGGCGGGCTGCCGGTTGCGTGCAACAGCGTGCGAACGCGATGTGAGGTGGTGCTGTACAGCACCACCTCATAGCCCGCCTGGCGGCCGGTTCCGACCGACCGTCCTGCGGCGACGGCGGCGCCGTCGGGAGCGAGGCGGGCATCGTTCCCGGGCCCGAGAGCCCGGGTGCCGCTGCCGCTGAGGCCGGTGATCATCACCGTTGGCTCAGGGCCGGCAAGAGCGCCGATGAAGGCGACCTGGACGCTCGGCGCCGCCCCGGACGCGAGCGCCGCGCACGCCAGCATGATCGTCGCGCCCGCCACCGCCAGCGCCGAGGCGTGCCGGCGGCGATGCGCACTCGTACGACTGCCCAGACGGACGACCCCCATCGGCCGGGAGTGTAGTGCGAGGAGTAGCCTCGGGATATGGATTCGAAGTTGCCACGGCGGGCTCGTCCGCACGTCACGCGAGGTCCCGCTCGCGCCCGCCCGCTGCTGCGTGCAGGCCTGACGCCGCGCAGCCACACGCCCGCGGGCTCAGCGCCCGAGCCGAACCCGACGCCGCTCTTGCTGCGCTTCACGCGCCACGGGATTCCCGCGCTCGCGGTGCTCGCCGGGGTCGTCGCGATGTGCTTCGGTACGGCGACCTCGCTGGTCGGCGGCGCCGGCCTGATCGGCGCCGGGGTCGCGACCTGGCTGATCGCCTGGCTCTATCGGGTCGGCGTCGAGGGCGACCGCGCGCGCGACACCGAGGAGCGAGCGCGAACGTACTTCGAGCGCTACGGCCGCTGGCCGGAGCAGTGAGCAGCGAGAGGACGGGCTAGCGGTTCCAGCTGGCGTAGGCGCCCTGGGCGACGATCGTCGTCGGCTTGCCGCCGCTCCATGGAATCGTCTCGATCGACAACGGCCCGAGGTTGGCCGTCATGCCCTTGGTCAGCAGGATCGTCTTGCCGTCGGCAGAGATGGCGTCACCGATGTTGCCGTTACCGTCGCCGGTGAGGTCGCGCCACAGCGGCTTGGGCCCCGTCAGGTCGATCGTGTAGGCCTCGGTGTGGGCCTGGGGGTCCTGGCCGACGAAGTTCGCCAGCAGATGCTTGCCGTTTGCCGAGAACGCAATCGGGGTGAGGCCCTCCAGCTGCGGGCCGACCGCGATGTGGGTCAGCTGCCGCGCCCCCGCGCCGTTTGCCTTGATGGACCACAGCTGGAGCTCCGGGTAGGGGTCCTTGGGACGTATGTATTCGTGCGAGTAGACGATTCCGTTCGGACCCCAGAGCGGGTACTCGCTCCGCCCGTCCTTCGTCAGTTGACGCGTGTTCGTGCCGCTCGCCGAGGTGACGTAGAGGTCGACGCGCGTCGTGGACGGCGCCGCCCGCGCGTAGACGACCTGGTCGGAGCTGCCGGGGGAGAAGCTCGCGCCGTCGATCACGCCGGTCGCGATCGTGTGGATCTGGTTGGTGGCAACGTTGATCACGTCCAGCTGCGCGGGGCTCGCGCCGACGGTGACGAGGATCAGCTTGGAGTCGGCCGACCAGGCCAGCAGCTGCATGAACTGCACGCTCGAGCTCACGGTCGACGAAGCGGCGCCGTTGGTCGCGTAGAGCGACAGCGTCGATTTCTTCACGGCCTGGGCCTTCTCGATGCTGACCGCCGCGACCTCGCTGCCGTCGGGGCTGAGCAGCGCGCTGCTCGCCGGCCCGAGAGCCATCGGCGAGCTGCCGTCGACGCCCGAGACCCAGACCTGCGGGGCATTGGTGACCAGGCCCTTGATGTAGGTCATCAGGGGCACCGACCCCGGCGTCGAGGCAGCCGCTTCGGCGCACAGCGAGAGGCCCGCGAGTATCGCGGCGAGGGCGACATGCGCCGACGACCGTTGCAGAACTGACCGCACCGCGCCCCATCGTACGCCGTGGACTGGCGGCCGGTCGCACTTGGCGGGCAGGTCCGAACCGATGTCGCCGGACGCCGATTGCCGCGTCGCGTGGGCGCTACATTGTGAGCCGAACCGCCAGATGAGCGCTCCACTCCGGATCAGCGTGCTCGACCAGTCGCCGATCGCGCAGGGATCGAGTGGCGCCGACGCGCTGCGCAACACGCTCGACCTGGCCCGCCTCGCCGACGGCCTCGGGTATCACCGCTACTGGGTTGCCGAGCACCATGGCGGGCCGATGCTCGCCGGACCGAGTCCCGAGGTGCTGATCGGCCCGATCGCCGCCGCCACCGCCGGGATCCGCGTCGGCAGCGGCGGAGTGATGCTGCCGCATTACAGTCCGCTCAAGGTCGCCGAGAGCTTCAGCCTGCTCGCCGGGCTCTACCCGGGCCGCATCGACCTGGCGCTGGGGCGCGCGGCCGGCACCGATCCGCTGACGACGTTCGCCCTGCAGCGCGACCGCCGGCAGGCCGCGCCTGACGACTTCCCGGCCCAGCTCGCCGAGCTGCTTGCCTACATCGAGGACCGCATGCCGCCCGATCACCCGTTCGCCCGCCTGGCGGCCACGCTCCCGGGTCTCCCGTACGCGCCCGAACCGTGGCTGCTCGGATCCTCTGCCCAGAGCGCGCTGTGGGCCGCCGAGCTCGGCCTGCCCTACGCGTTCGCCGACTTCATCAATCCGGCCGGCGCGCCGATCGCCGCAAGCTACCGTGAGCGGTTCGTCGACTCGGCGCGGCTTGCGAGCCCGCACGTCGCGGTCGGCATCTGGACGCTGTGCGCCGAGCTGCGCGAGGAGGCTGAATACCTCGCGGCGAGCAGCCGCTGGGCGATGGTCAAGCTGCGCCGCGGAGAGCTGATCGCGGTCCCCCCGCCGGACGAGGCGCTGCGCAACCTCGAGGCCGCCGAGCGGTCCGGGTTGCGCACCGGGCATCGGCGACGCGCGGTGCTGGGAACGGCGGCGCAGGTCCGCGACGAGCTCGAGCAGATCGCCGCCGAGTACGGCGCCCAGGAGCTGATCATCGTGACGATCACTCACGACCACGCGCTTCGCCGTCGCTCCTACGAGCTGCTGGCCGCGGCCTTCGAGCTCGAGCCGCGCGATGCGCTGGCTACGGTGCAGGAGGGGTGAGCACCGACCACCGCGTCGTGATCATCGGCGCGGGCTTCTCGGGGCTGGGGGCCGCGATCCGCCTGAAGGCGGCGCGGATCGACGACTTCGTGGTGCTCGAACGAGCCGACTCCGTCGGCGGAACCTGGCGCGCGAACACCTACCCGGGGTGCCAGTGTGACGTTCCGTCGCATCTGTACTCCTACTCCTTCGCGCCCAACCCCAACTGGACGCGTACCTTCTCGCACCAGCGCGAGATCTGGGACTACCTGCGGGCCTGCGTCGAGCGCTACGGGCTGCGCCCGCACCTGCACCTCGGCGTCGAGGTGCACGGGTGCGTCTGGCAGGAGGAGCCAGGCCATTGGCTGCTCGAGACCAGCGCGGGCGCGCTGCGCGCCAGCGTCGTGATCGGCGCGATGGGGGCGCTGTCGGAACCGTCGCTGCCGCCGCTCCCGGGCATCGATCGCTTCGCGGGGCCGCTGTTTCACTCGGCGGCCTGGCGCCACGACGTTGAGCTGCGCGGCGCGCGCGTCGCGTTGATCGGAACCGGCGCCTCGGCGATCCAGATCGCGCCGGAGATCCAACCGGTGGTGAGCGAGCTGGCGGTGTATCAACGAACGCCGCCGTGGATCCTGCCCCACCCCGATCGCCCGATCGGCGATCGCGAGCGTGCGCTCTACCGTGTCGCGCCGCTCACCCAGCGGGCGATGCGAAGCGCGATCGCGTGGGCCCGTGAGGCGCTCGTGCTCGGCTTCCGTCACCCGTGGCTGGGCGGGCCCGGGGAGCGGCTCGCGCGGTCGCATCTCGAGCGCCAGGTCGCCGACCCGCGGATGCGCGAGATGCTGCGGCCGGCGTACCGGCTCGGCTGCAAGCGGATCCTGATCTCCAACCGCTACTACCCGGCGCTGATGCAACCGAACGTGACACTGGTGCCGCATGCCGTGACGGAGGTCCGCCCGCATTCGCTCGTCGCCGAGGACGGCATCGAGCGTCCCGCCGACGTGATCGTCGCGGCGACCGGATTCCGCGTCACGGACTCACCGGCATCCCATCGCATCCGAGGGCGTGACGGTCGCACGCTCGCCGAGCACTGGAACGGGAGCCCACAGGCCTACAAGGGGACGACGATCGCCGGCTTCCCCAACCTGTTCATGCTGCTCGGGCCGCACACCGGCCTCGGCCATACCTCCGTGTTGTTGATGATCGAGAGCCAGATCGACTACGTCCTCGGCGCCCTGCGCGCGATGGACGAGCGGCGAATCGGTGCGCTCGAGCCGCGCCCGGCCGTCCAGGCTGCGTTCGTGGCCGGACTGCGCCGGCGCGCGCGAGGCACGGTCTGGGAGAGCGGCGGTTGCGCGAGCTGGTACCTGGACGCCGGCGGCCACTCGGTGCTCTGGCCGGACTCGGCGTGGCGATTCCGGCGAGCCCTGCGCCACTTCGACCTCACGAGCTACCTCGCGCGGCCGTACAGTTCGAGCTCGCGATGAGCACCGAGGAGCAGCCGATCGAGGCGCCGAGCACGCGCAGGTGCCGCACCTGCTCCGTCGAGATCAACGCTGCCAGTGCGCGCTGCCCCTACTGCGGCGCGCGTCAGTTCAAGCGTCAACCGATCATCGGAGCGCGCGGCCTGCTCGTGTGCCTGGTCGCCGTCGCGATCGCCGTGTTCGTGACTCGCACCGTCGTGGACGCCGGCAACGGCGGCCTGCGCTATGTGTCGTATCGCAGCGCGGACCTCGCGGCGCTCGTGCCCTCGGGCTATCGCGACCTGCTGCTGACGGGACCGCACGGGACCGCGATCGCCGGCTGGGGGGATCCGGCCAACGCGGTCGACACCGAGAAGGTCCAGGCGACGCGACCTGCCGTCAGATCGCCGCACTCTCGCACGCTCAGGCTGGCCACCACGCTGGCCAACAAGCCCGGCGTCGCGCGCGGCTATCTCGGCACGGTGATGTTCCCCGGCGGCCAGCTCGCATGGGAGCTCGAGTACACGTTCGATCACGACACCTACGCGGTGTTCGCGTTCGATGCCTGCAACCAGTCGATCGCGATGACCGTCACGATCTCGTCGTCCAGCGAGCGCACGCTCGGCGATCTCTCGCTCGTGCTGCCGGAGAACGCGAAGCCGATCTGCGATGGACCGGCGTTCAGCAACCGCGATCGCGCCGATCCCGCGGTGCCGCTCGCGCTGCCGAAATGATCACCGCGACGCGAAGCCCTCCAGCAGGTCGTTGAAGCGGACCGGGCGCTCCAGCATCGCCAGGTGCCCGGTGTCCTCGAAGACCTCGAGCTGCGCGTCCGGGAGTTGCCGGCTGAGCCAGACGGCGTCGGCGGCGGGCACGAGCATGTCGTCGCGCCCGTGGACGATCAGCACGGGCTGCGCGATCGCCGAGAGCTGCTCGCGCAGATCGTGGCTGACCATCGCGTCCATCGCGCCCGCGAGCCCGGACGATCCGCGGCCGCCGACCAGCTCGCACAGCATGTCGGTGCTGATCCGGGTCGGATGGCGCACGACCGTGGCGAACGCGAGGTGGCGCGCACGGCGACGGCCAAGTATCGCGCGCACGCCGTCCGCCGTGCCGAGCGGCGTGCGCGCGAGCGCCGCCAGCAACGCCGCGGCAGGAGCCGGATTGAAGTCCGTGATCGAGACCGCCGCCGCCGACACCAGCACCAGGCGCCTGACGCGCTCAGGGAAGCGCAACGCCGCCTCGGCCGCGATCGCGCCCCCCATCGAGCTACCGACCATCACCACCGACTCGAGCTCGAGCAGCTCGCACAGCCGCTCGAGCACGGCGGCGTAGCGCGGGATCGAGATCGGTGCCATCGGCAGCTGCGATCGCCCGAAGCCCGGCAGATCGAATGCGACCACGCGGCGCCGCGCGGCGATCCGCGGGATGTTCTCCAGCCAGTTCTGCCAGCGCCCGCCGAGGCCGTGGACGAACAGCACCGGAGGCCCGGCGCCCGATCCGATGTCCACGACGTGAACGCGGCGACCGTCGATCGTGACTGCCCGCAGACGGCTGCGCCAGGCCACCGAGCGCCAATCCGGCTGATCGCTCACGCCGTAGTCGGCACCGGCGCGCGAGGCCGCGGCCAGCGTCGCCGGTCGAGCGGTCGAGAGGAGGATGCGCTTGCGCGGTGGCATGCTTCGGCGACGAGTGTATTTGTGAGCTGCTCGAGCACCCCTCCCACGCCAGGCCGCACGCGGCCATGAGCCTGCCTCCGGCCGCCTGGTGGGAGGTGCGTCCGGCTGCGAACCGCAAGCCGGCGACCTACCGCTGCCCGCTGTGCGAGCGCCACCTGCCCGCTCTCTCGGAGCACATGCTGCTGTTCCCCGAGGGTGACCACCGCCTGCGTCGGCACGCCCACACGGCCTGCGTGCTGCGTGCACGGGCAGCCGGCCGGCTGCCGCTGAAGGAGGACTGGAAGGCGAAGCAGCCCACCAGGCCTGGGCTGTGGGGACGGCTGCGCGGCCGAAAGTAGCGCCTGCGCTCAAACAGCCGCGCAGCGCGTGCGACGAATGTTTCAGCCCGCCTGTAGGCTCTTCAGGTCGTCCGCGCCGGCGCCGTTAACAGGACGGACGGCCGCGCCACACCGCGACGTCACGGATTCTGGCGTGTTCCAGATGATCTGGGGGGCACCAGCAGGCATCGTCTCGATGACTTCTCCCCGGCGGAAAATCTCCCAGCTCGCACTCGCGCTCGCAGCGCTTGCGTTGTGCGCGCCCGCTGCGCTCGCCGCCGCGCCGACCGGCGGCGCCACCGCGCCCGACGGCGGCGGCTCGACCTCCACCACGACGAGCACCACCACGACCACGACCACGTCGACGTCGACGAGCTCGACTTCGACCGCCACGACGCCGGCGAAGACGACACCGTCGCCGGCCAAGAAGCCGCCCACCAAGACCGCCGCGAAGAAGCCTGCGCCGCGCTTCACGCAGAACGTGCGGGCGCCGATCATCACCGCGGCAACCTGTTACAAGGTCCGCACGACGGTCTGCGCGAAGAATCCGCGCGTCGTGCAGATCAGTGGCGAGCTCGTCGTCCGCGGCCATTTCCTCCGGCCCGGCGACCTCGTGTTCTTCGTACGGTCCGGCGCGAGAACGGCCCGCGTCAAGCCGCTCGGGGCGCCGCTGCGCCCGACGAACCACGGCATCGTCGTCACCGTCCCAGCGGGAGCGGCGAGCGGGCGCATCTGGATCGCGGCGTCCCCGAAGGCGAAGTCCAGGCTCTACGGCCCGATCAAGATCCTGCCGCCGCCCGCGCCGCCGCCGCGTCCGACACCGGTGGACACCACGACGACCCCGGCCAGCCCGGCGTTCGATGCTCCCGGCATGTGGATCTGGTACCTCAGCGCTTCCAACGGCGGCGACCTCCCGACGATCGCTGCGCGCGCGCAGGCCGCCGGTATCAAGACGCTCTACGTCAAGAGCTCCGACGGGGCCTCCAACTACTGGTCGCAGTTCAGTCCCCAGCTCGTGGCACAGGTCCATGCGCTCGGCCTGAGCATCTGCGCGTGGCAGTACGTCTACGGCAACAACCCCGCGGGCGAGGCGGCGCTGGGGGTTCGCGCGGCGCAGGCCGGCGCGGACTGCCTGGTGATCGACGCCGAGGTCGAGTACGACGGCAAGTACGCCGCAGCACAGACCTACATGCAGGATCTCCGCGCCGGCGTCGGCGCGAGCTACCCGATCGGCCTGGCCTCGTTCCCCTACGTCGACTACCACGAGTCGGTGCCCTACTCGGTGTTCCTCGGGCCGGGCGGCGCGCAGTACGACGTGCCGCAGATCTACTGGCACGCGATCGGCGACAGTCCCGACGACGCCTACGCCCATACCTACGTGCAGAACCGCATCTACGCGCGCCCGATCGTGCCGCTGGGCCAGCTCTACGGCAACGTCCCGGCCTCGCAGATCGAGCGCTTCCGCCAGGTCGCCGCCGCCTACGGCGCGCCCGGCTTCTCGTGGTGGGACTGGCAGTCGGCGCCGACTTCCGCGTGGAGCGCGCTGACCGCGCCGATCACCGACATCACGCCGGTGACGGTGACGCAGTCCTGGCCGGTGCTCGCCCAGCACGCTCGCGGCGATCAGGTGGTGTGGCTGCAGGAGTATCTCGCCGCCGCCGAACCGCAGACCCCCACCAACGGCATCTTCAACGCCGCCACGGTGAGTGCGCTCGAGGCGTTCCAGATATCGCGCGGCCTGCCGCCGACCGGCGTCGCCGATGCTTCGACATGGCCGGCGCTGCTCGCGCTCACGCCGATCCCGGTGCAATGGAGCTCGTCCGCACCGCCGAGGGGCGGGACGGGGAACACGGGTCCGACCGGCGTCAGCGGCGCCAGCGGCGCGACGGGAACCACCGGGGCCACGGGTTCGACCGCCGCCACGGGCGCGACGGGGCCGACCGGCTCGACCGCGACGACCGGGGCGACCGGCTCGACGGCCACGGGCGGCGTAACCGGCCCGTAGCCGCGCCGGGCCTCAGCGGCGTGCGGCGGCGCTGGGCAGCGGGTCGAGCGCGCTGAGCTGCCCCATGTCGAGTGCGAAGTGCACCCGCCGAACCGTGCTCGGCGTCGACGCTCCGGCGCGATAGATCGCGTAGCCGAGCGTGACCTCGGTGTCGCTGTGACCGAGCAGGCTGATCTGCGCGCTCGGCAGGCGCGCGTCGGTGCCGAGGTAGATCGTCTGGTCGAAGAAGAACGCACGCTCGGTCGGCGCGCTCGCGCCCGTCCGGGTCCCGATCAGCACACGCAGCGTGTCGTCCGCGTGGTAGGTCGAGGGGCTCAGCGCCACGTAGCCCGACCTCGCGAGGACCGCAAGCGCCGCGGCGAGATCGTGGCTGATCGCAACGGGGCTGGTCGGGTTGGTCCCGACGAACGCGGGTGCCGTCTCGGTGCGGGTCGTCGTGGTGCTCGTCGTGGTCGTGGTCGCCGTGGTCGGCGTCGTGCTCGTCGTCGGGGTCACCGTGCTGGTGGCCGTCGTGCTGGTGGTCGGCGGCTTCGCGCTCGTGCTCGTGCTGGATGAGCGGGAGGTGGTCGCCGATGTGGTGGCGCTCGCCGTCGTCCGGCTCGCCGCGCTCGCCGAGGACGTCGGGGTGGCCGTGACCGAAGCCGGGCTGCTCGAGCCGCAGGCGGCGATCAGCGTGGCAAGCGCGATGCCAAGTCCGAGCGCAGTGGAGGTGGGGAGGATCTTCATCGGCAGGGTGTAACGGTTCCCGTTCGCAATCCCGGCTGGCAACGGTTATCGTCCGCCGAGACGGGAGCGAGAGCGATGCCCCGTAGAGCAGCGCCGGCGCGTCGGCGCTGCTCTACGCATCGTCGCAGGTCTTCGCCAGCCGGCGTGCTTCTCCTCGCCGCTCCGGGCTCCGCTGACACCGGAGCTCGTCAGGGGCTGCTCGATTTCACGAAGCCTTGGCCGGCTGCCAGGGCGAGCCCGAGGACGACGGATCCGCGACGCGTCCATGGCCGCATCCGGGCGGGCGACGCCCTCCCGGGATAGGCCCTAAGCTGCGGGCCGGGGGCATCTGCCCTCTGTCGTTTCGCGAGGCAGCTTTGGCACTGGTCACGATCTCCTCCGCCTACGGGGCGCTCGGCAGCGAGGTGGGTCATGCCGTGGCGGCGGAGCTGGACGTGCCGTTCCTTGACCGCGCGATCCCGGCGGAGGTGGCCGAGCAGCTGGCGGTGCCGCTGGCGGAGGCCGAGACGCGTGACGAGGCGCTTTCGGGGTTCTTCGAGCGACTGCTCGGGACGTTCGTGATGATGGGCGGGGTCTACGGCGGCGCGATGCTGCCGGTCACCGAGGTTCCCGACGAAGCTGCGTTTCGAGCGGCGACCGAGCAGATCATCCGCCGCCACGCGGCGTCCGGTTCCGGAGTGATCCTCGGCCGCGCCGGGATGCTCGTGCTCGCCGACCACCCGCGGGTCGTGCGGGTGAGACTGTCGGGGCCGCTGGAGGCGCGCATCGAGCAGGCGGTGCGGCGCTACGGTCTGACGCACGAGCAGGCGCGCAAGCAGGAACGCGAGAACGACGGCGCGCGCGCGGCCTGGGTGCAGCGGTTCTACGGCCGCGATGTGGCCGACCCGGCGCTGTACGACCTGGTGATCAACGCGACCAGGTTCAGCGTCGAGGACTGCGTCGCCCTGATCGTGGCAGCCACGCGCGCGGCGTGATCCGTCTGCCCCTGCCCGTCTAGCGCGGGGCCATCCGCAGCGCGCCGTCGAGGCGGATCGTCTCGCCGTTGATCATCGCGTTCTCGGCGATATGGCGAACCAGCGCGGCGTACTCCTCGGGACGTCCGAGCCGCGGCGGGAACGGCACGGCTGCGCTCAGCGACTCGCGCGCCGGCTGCGGCAGCCCCGCGAGCATCGGCGTGTCGAAGATCCCGGGCGCGATCGAGACGACGCGGATGCCGTGGCGCGCCAGCTCGCGCGCGAGCGGAAGGGTCATCGCAGCGACGCCGCCCTTCGACGCCGAGTAGGCGGCCTGGCCGATCTGCCCGTCGAACGCGGCCACCGAGGCCGTGCAGACCACCACGCCGCGTTCGCCGCCCGCGTCGGGCGTGCCCTCGGCCATCGCAGCGGCCGCGAGGCGGACCATGTTGAAGGTCCCCGCGAGGTTCACCCGCAGGACGTGCATGAACGACTCGAGATCATGCACACCGTCGCGTCCGAGCACGCGCGTGGACACCGCCACGCCGGCGCAGTTGACGAGACCGCGCAGACCGCCGAAGCGCTGCTTGGCGAGTTCGACCGCGCTGGCCGCAGCGGTCTCCGAGGTCACGTCGGTCTCGCAGAAGGCGGCGCGATCGCCGAGCGTCGCGGCGAGGGCCTCGCCGCGTTCGCGGTCACGATCCGCGAGCAGCACCGATGCGCCGGCTCCCGCGAGCATCATCGCTGTGGCCGCGCCCAGCCCGGACGCGGCGCCGGTGACGATGAACGGTGCGCCGTCGATCTTCATCTCGGCGAGCGCCTAGACCGCGACGAGTTTGGAGGTGCCGACCGTCGCGCCCGATGCGTCGACGCCGCGGACGGCCAGCCTGACGATGTTGCGCGAGAGCCGCATGCCGGTCTCGAAGCCGGTGCGCACGACGCTCCCGATCGGCGACAGTGTCGATGCGTCGGTACCGCTGAGCGCGACCCAGCGAACCACCCGGGTGTCGCCGTTCCAGCTGACGAAGGCCTCGGTGTGGCTGCGGGAGCGTTCGGCGACGACGGTCGGTGTGCCGGTCGCCAGGCCGGTCCACGGAACGCGGTAGGCGCGGTAGGACACATAGTTGGGAGCCAGCATCGCGTCGAACAGAAGCTCCCCCGAGGGCGCGAACTCGGAAACGTACGGCTGCGCACCCCAGCCGACGAGCACGTTGCCGTCCGGCAGCACCTGGACATTGCCCTGGCTGCTCGAGTGGAGCTTGCCCGGGTGCGTGTAGGCGCGGCGCAGTGCGACGCGGTGATGGACTTCGTCGACATCGAGGGCGATCGCCCGCGAGAGCAGTTCGCCGTTGTCGAACAGCGTGATCGTTCCATCCGGCTGTCGGCGGGCGTCGTGCTGCCAGGCGAAGTCGGCCTCGCTGGCGAAGCTGAAGTCGCTGCGCTTGCCGCCCAGGCGCCAGATGATCGCGCCGGTGCTGCGGTCGAGCTTGTAGATCGTGTGCGTGTTGCGCGACGACACGAGCAGGTTCTGGTCGCGGTCGACCGCGATCGAGTTCAGGTGCACGTAGTCCCAGTCGGCGGTGAGCGGCCAGTAGGACTCGCTGATCGGGATGTGATCCAGGCTGTGCCACTCGAGCAGCACCTTGCCGGTTACGACGTCGATCTCCTGGAACAGCGCGTCCTGGATCGTGCCGCTCGCCGATCCACCGACGGCGCGCAGGTCCGCGCGCGCGATCGCGTAGCTGGTGAGCAGCGCGGTGCCGCGCTCGGTGAGCAGGAACTCGTGCAGGTCGCCGGCACGGCCGTTGCCGGCGTTGACGCGCGCGAGGGGCGTGTATTCGGAGTCGGCGATCACGTAGTTCCCGACCCCGTGTCCGAGTTCGATGATCCCCTGCCACCAGGTCAGCGCCGGGCGACCCTTGTAGGTCTGCACGCGGAAGTCGGTGGTGACGAGTCGGGCGAGCGGCTGCTCCCAGACCGGCGCTCCGGTGTCGTCGACGATCACCGCGCCGGCCTGCGCGTTGTTGGGCGCGTTGTACGGCGCGAGGAAGATCAGACCCGGAGCGACGCCCTTGCCGAGGGTGGTCACGCTCAGCGCCGGGATCCGCAGGTCGGGGCGCGTGTGATAGGCGGGTGTTCGCGGAGCGACGGCCGGCTCGAGCAGGGCGCCGAGAGTGCGCGAAACGTGATCGCCCGAGGCGGTCAGCGCCAATGCACCGGCGCTCACGCCGCCCGCGACGAGCAACTGGCGTCGCGAGAGTCGCCGACCGGCTTGCTGGTGTTGCACCGACTAAATGTAGCCCCCATAGCTCAAGCCCAGATAGGTTGGTCTAGAACTCGGTAACCCGTGCGATGCACCCGGGGGTCTGCTGCTTCGCCATCGCCACGAGCGCGGGATCGCGAGTACCTCTGTTAAGGTCGCGGGCCGTGGTGCACGAACTCGTCGCCCCCGTGGCAGGCGGCCCGGCCGGTTGAGCCGTCGCGCCGTGCGGCAGGAAGACGCGTGGCGGCGGTGAGTGGTAGCGACCGGCCGCCGGCGCCGCGGCGCGCCCTCGGCTGGCTTCGGCACGCGGTGCGCCGGGCGGGGTGGGCGATCGAGGACCGCCGACTCGTTGCCGAGCAGCGGCACGGCAGGCTCGGACGCGCGCACCGCTCGTGGAGCGGCAACTCGGCGGGATCCAATCGCGAATGGTGGGATCGCTACGACTGGAGCGCCGGCGGCGAGGAGTGGACCGCGTCGGCGGAGTGGAAGCAGGCGCTGATCGACGATGTGCTGCTGCCGCTGGTCCCGGCCGGGGCTGCCGTGCTCGAAATCGGACCGGGCGCGGGACGCTGGTCGCAGGTGCTCGCCGCGCGCGCGAGCCGGCTGGTCCTCGTCGACGTCAGTGAGGAGCCGCTGGCTCGCTGTCGCGAGCGTCTGGCCGGCTTCGACAACGTTTCCTACGTGCACGGACGCGGGCGCGAACTGCCCGGGATCCCGGACGCCTCGATCGATACGGTGTGGTCCTTCGACGTCTTCGTGCACATTGCGCCGCCGGACTTCGTGGCGTATCTGGACGAGATCGCGCGTGTTCTGCGCGTGGATGGCGTTGCGGCGATTCACCACTCCGACGGACGCAACCGCGGCCGCCTGCTCAGCCGCCACGGCTGGCGCGCGCCGATGTCACGCGAGCTGTTCGCGGCGCTGGCGGAGCCTCGCGGCCTCGCCATCACCCGCCAGTTCGACGCGTGGGGCGAGCGGGGGGAGTTCGACCTCAGCGCGTACGGCGACGCGATCACGGTTTGCCGCCGCCGGGCCGGCTGAGCGACCGGGACCGCCGAAGCCCGCGTCGCCGCGGTGGCAGAATCGCGGGATGTCGGAGATCAAGGTCGAGCCCGGGGGCGTCCGCTCGCGTGCATGCCCCGAGTGCGCGGGCATGGCGGCGGTCGCGCACGGCTACGTCTACGCCAACGACGATCCCTGCGCGGTCTACTTCGTGGATTGGTGCGAGCGCCACGGCGAGCGCCGGCGCGCGTTTGTGACGATCACGCTCGGCGACTGGGACGGCGGTTCGACGGGAGCGGAGCGCTCGGCGGTGTGCGTCGAGGTCGGCGCCGATGGCATGGCGCTGACCGAGCAGCCGTTTCGCGACCGGCCGGTGTTCTTCGGCCGGTTCCGTCCCGGCAGTGCCGTGTTGCGATCGGGCGGAGCCTTCGCCGGGTGGCAACTCGTCGATCGGATTCTCGCCGATGACCCGTTGGCCGCGGCGGTCCTCTGCTGGGTTCGATCGGGATCCGCTGCGGTGCTCCCGGCGGCTGGCGGCCAGGCTCGCTGAGGCCGTGCTTGGCGGTGGATGCCCGCGAATCACGAGTCTCTGCGTGAGAACATCCGGGCGTGCCGAGGCTGGCGACGATCGGCGTGTACGGGTTCACGGCGGAAACGTTCATCCGTGCGCTGCGGGAGGCCGACGCGCGGTTGGTGCTCGACGTGCGCCAGCGCCGCGGAGTTCGCGGCAGCGAGTATGTCTGGGCGAACGCCGCGCGCCTCCAGGCCGCGCTTGTGGCGGAGCGCATCTCCTACCGCCACCTTCGTGAACTCGCACCGACCACGGAGCTTCGCCGGCTGCAGTACCGGGAGGACGCGCGGCTCGGCGCCGGCAAGCGCTCACGCGCCGAGCTGGCCGCGGCGTATCGCGAGCGCTACGTCAGCGAGATACTCGACGGCGTGGACGTGGCCGGGATCATCGACGCGCTGCCGGCCGGCGGGACGTCCGTGTTGCTGTGCGTTGAACGTGACCCCGAGGCGTGCCACCGCTCGATCATCGCCCAGCGGATCGCCGATCGCTACGGGCTGAGCGCAACCCACATCCTGCCGGCGGCGCTGTGAGGCCGGCCGGGGCGTGCTGTTCGGTCGGGCTGCGGGTGGTCCAACGCGCGAGCGTCCGAGCTCACGTCGTGGAGCGGTGGGCGTAGCGATAAACGTTGGTCTGTCGCTGCTCGAAGCCGAGCCTCGCGTACAGACGATTTGCGGCCTCGCGGCCTGGTCGCGACGTGAGATCGACGGTGCGCGCCCCGTGCGCGACAGCCAGGTCGAGCGCCGCCTGGGTGAGCAGCGCTCCGACGCCCCGCCCGCGCACCTCCTGGTCAACCACCACATCTTCGATCCAGGCTCGGATGCCCGTCGGGATCGGGAACAGCACGATGGTCAGCATGCCGACGACTCGTCCGTCGAGCTCGCGCGCCAGAAGCAGCCTCGACGCCGGCGACGCGATGATCTGATCGAGCGCAGCGGCGCTCGGCGGCTGCGCGGAGGCCGAGAGCTGGCCGACGAGTCTCGCGATCGCCTCGACGAGCTCGCCGGATAGGGCGTCGGCTTCCTCTATGCGAACGGCGGCGGGATCGGCGTCCATGCCCCGCACTTTCTCATGCCCGCATCCGCTGCGGGGCCAGACCGGCGGGTTCCGGCGGCCCCGGGGGCTGCGTCCTCGCGCTAGGAGGCTTCGCGTTCCATGCGGAACGGGCCGTTGTCGCCGAACCCGTTGACGCTGTCGACGTCGACGGTCACGGCAACGCCGTTGCGGTCCGGATCCTGATCGCGCTCGCCCTGGACGATCGCGGCATAGACCTCGTCGTTGGCCGAGGGATCGACGTGCGCGCGACCGGCAAACGAGAGATACCTCGGCCCCGGACCACCGTCGGGCGAGTAGTAGAGCAGCGTCACCTGCGGATGAGCGGCGATCGCCTTGGCAAACCCCTCGTCAGCCTTCCGCGCCCAGATCGCCAATTGCTGGCTGCCATGAACGTGCGTGCTGCCGCGAAACGAAACCGACGCGTTGCCCTCCTCATCGACATAGCCCAGTACGAGCGAATGGCCGCGCGAGGGGGCACTGTCGACGGCAGTGGCAATATCGCCGTTCAAATCAAGCTTGTCAGCCATCGCTCTCCTGTTCCAAATCAAACGACACCAGAATCATTGTGCGTGCAACCATCCTAGTACATGCCCCTGGGGCCGGCCGTACGGGTCATCGGCTGCTTGCCAACCGCCGCCGCAGGGCACACTTCATGCGCGATGGCGATGCGGAGATCACTGCCGGCGCCGGCGCGGGCGAGCCCGGATCTCCGATTCGCGAAGTCAGGGTCGCCGGCCACGCGACGAGGCTCGGCGAGGACGCCGGTGGCGCTACTCTGCGGCGGTCGGGGCCGACCGCACCCAGGAGCCGCACGATAGGCAGCGAGCACCCCTCGGCCGCGTCCCCTGCCTCGCCGGTCCTCCGCGAACGGCGGCTGCCCCGTCGCGCGCGCCAACCGCACTCGCTGCCTCGGCCGGCGGTGGTGCGCTCAGCCGGCCGCTGCTGCGTTGGTGGCCAGACCGCGAGGGGCCGGCGTGCCTGAGGGCCTCGCGCTGGCACTGGCGCTCGTCGTCCTGGCGGCGACGCTGGGCGCGGCCGTGTTCCAGGCGCGGTATGTGACCGAGGCGGCGGCGACCGCCGGCGCGCTGCTCCTCGTGGCGGTCGGCGCGGTCAGCCTTACCCGCGCCGGCGACGCGCTGCGCGAACTGGCGCCGACGGTCGGCTTCCTGGCGGCGCTGTTGCTGATCGCGGAGGGCGCTCGCCGCGAGGGACTGTTCGACGCCGTGGGCGCGCTGATCGCGCGCGGCTCGCGGGGCAGCGCGCGGCGGTTGCTGGCCTTCGTCTTCATGGTCGCCGCCGGGGTCACGGCGCTGCTCGGCCTCGACGCGACCGCCGTCCTGCTCACGCCGGTCGTCTTCGCGACGGCGGCGCGGATGCGCACGAGCCCGCGGCCACACGTCTACGCGTGCGGCCATCTCGCCAACTCGGCCTCGCTGCTGCTGCCGGTCTCCAATCTCACGAACCTGCTCGCCTTCCACGCCGGCGGGGTGTCGTTCGCGCGCTTCGCCGCGCTGATGGTGCTCCCGACAGCCGGCGCCGTCGCGGTCGAGTGGGTTGTCTTCAGGCGCTTCTTCGCGATCGATCTCGGGCGCCCCCGCCAGCCCGAAGCCCAGGCGCCGCGGCCTGCGCTGCCGCGCTTCCCGCTCGTCGTGCTCGGCCTGACACTGGCGGGCTTCGTCCTCAGCTCGCTGATCGGCGTCCAGCCCGTGTGGGTCGCCGCAGCAGGCGCCGCGGCGATCACGGCGCCCGCACTCGCCTCGCGGACGACGAGCGCGGCGGCGCTCGCTCGAGCGTTCGAGCCCGGATTCCTGGTGTTCGTCCTCGGGCTCGGGGTCATCGTCGCGGCCGCCAGCGGCAACGGTCTGGCCTCGGCGGTGCGCACCGTGCTGCCGACGGGGTCCTCGCTACCCGACCTTCTTGCGATCGCCGCGCTGAGCGCGATCCTCGCGAACCTGGTCAACAATCTGCCGGCAACGCTGATGCTGATCCCAGTGCTCGCCGCCAACGGTCACGGAGCCGTCCTCGCGATGCTGATCGGCGTGAACGTCGGCCCGAACCTCACCTACGTCGGATCGCTCGCCACGCTGCTGTGGCGGCGGGTCGTGCACGCCGAGCACGCCGACATCGAGCTCGGCGAGTTCCTCCGCCTCGGCGCGCTCACCGTGCCGGCGGCGCTCGTCACCGCGACGGTGCTTCTATGGTTGTGCCTGAAGGTGTGAGAGAAATGCGCGCACTCGTCTGGATCGTCGAAGACACCTGGCAGGCCACGGTTGCCGAGGCCGCCGCGTACCTGCCCGCAGATGCCGACATCACCCTGCTGCACGTCGCCGGCACGGAGGCCGAGGGCGCGGCGCGCGCGGCACGCCACGCCCTGCTCGGCCGTCCGCACCCGACGCCCCACGCGGACGCACAGCCGCTGCGTGCGATCTCCGAACAGGCGGCCGAGGAGTTGCTCGCCGAAGCCGAGGCACGTCTCGGACGGCCGGCGAGACGCGAACCCCGCCGCGGACGCCTCGAGCGCGAGGTCGTCGCGGCCGCCGAGGGCATGGACCTGCTCGTGCTGGCGCGCGACGGCGACCGCGCGCACCTCGGGCCGCGGAGCCTCGGCCCGGCCGCGCGCTTCGTTGTCGACCACGCGCCGTGCCGCGTCCTGTTGATCTGGCCAGACGTGACACCGGCAGTGACGACGATCCCGCCACCGCCCGACAGCCAGCCGCCCCGGCGCTGAGCGGAGCTGCCGCCGTCGAAGCCGCGGTCACGAGTCCCCGGCCCCGGGCACTACCGCGTGCCATCACCACGCACGCGATCCGTCCAGGCTCACGCATCAGAGCCGCCGGAAGACGTCGTGCGGACCCATATAGTGCGTAACGTGACTGCTCGGACTCGAGCACAGGGCCCGGTCCAGGAATGGCTTGCCGTCGCGCGCTGGCGTCTGGTCGGCAAAGTGCGCGATCTCACCGCCCGATTCGGCGTGCTCGATCATCTCCAGCGATTGCGCGGCTTTCGCGAGGATCGCCGTCGTGCGGCCCGCGCCTACGCCGTCGTCCCGACGATTCTGGCGAACCTGGCTGACGTGCCTGCCGCGCTTGAGCCCGGAACGTGGCAGACGCACGAGTTGCTGCGCACCGAGTCCGATGTCGCGATCCTCACCGTTGGCCCGACGGGGCAGCCGTTTCAAGCACTGATCAAGATCGCCGAGACCCAGGCGGCCGCCGAGGGCCTGGATTGGCAGCGCAGGACGCTGATCGCGCTCCACGAAGACGAGCGCCTCGGCAACTGGCGGACCCTGCTGCCTCACGTGCTCGACGCCGGGGAAACAGCGGGGGCTGCGTATCTGGTCGAACAGCGCCTCTCAGGGACGAGCCTGGGCCACGCCCTCACGCAACCGGCGGCGCAGCATGCCGCGCTGCGGTCGGCCGCCGATGCGGTGGGCCGCCTGCATAGCGCGACGGCGAGCGACGGAACGGTCGGCGCGGAGATTCTCGAGCGTTGGGTGAACGCACCGATACGCGCGCTGGGAGAGATCACGGGTCGATCGCGCGGACAACGGTCGGCGCTCACCGCCCTCGCTCGGCTCTCCGACGACCTGCGCGCAATTCTCGAAGATCAGCCGATCACACTCAGCTGGGTGCACGGCGACTACGCCCCCAACAACATTCTCAGCGGACCCGACGGAGAGGTCAGCGGGATCGTCGACTGGGAGTTCGGCCACCCCGAGGACTTCCCGTCGCTCGACGTCGTCACCCTCTTGCTGACAGCGCGCATGTCCGTTCGCCGACAGGAGCTTGGTCGTGTGGTCCGCGATCTGCTGGCCGATCCGACGTGGACGCCCGGCGAGGCCGAGATCGTTGCCGCCGCTCACGATGCTCATGTCTGCGCCGCGATTGGCACCGAGACCGTCGTGGTGCTGTGCTGGCTTCGTCACGTCGCTGCGATGCTGACGAGATGCACGCGCTACGCCGACAACGGGCTCTGGATGCACGCAAACGTCCATGCCGTTCTCAACTCGATTCCGCAGAGGCCTCGCGATCAGCTGCACGCGCTGTCCCGGGGACCCTTCGCACGATGAGCGGCGCAACGGCGTCGATCGAGTGGTCCAATCGGGGTTCGGCACGCCGGCGGAGCAGCGCGACATCCACAACGGCGTCTTTGCCGCAAGCCGGCTGATGCACGGTTCTGGGACCAATGAGCCCGACGCCCTCGAGAGGTTCGCGCTCGAGGGCACTGCCTGAGCGGACGCGCTGGCGCGACTCGGGCCCCGGCTTGACTACATCGCGTCGGCTTCCAGCAGCGCCTTCAGATTCTCCGCGGCGGTCTCGAAGTGCTTCCTGGTGAGCCGGATCACGACCGGCTCGGCGAGCTTGAAGAAGCCCCGGCTCTCGCCTCGATAGAGGGAGCTGAGCCTGGTGGCGCCGTCGGCAGCCTCGACCGTGTTCTCGACCTCGAGATGGAATGGCCCGGATGTGGTCCTGCTGACGAACCGCTGGTTCGCGATGTACTCGGTGCACACCGAGGGCGACTCGTAGCTGCGCCCGAGGAACCTGCCGAGGTAGACCATCGTGCTGCCGACGCCGAGCGTCCGTTGCTCGTCTGTCGCACCTCGGTCAGTCCGGGATTCCACTGCGGAGCCTTGTCGAGGTCCTGGAGTGCGGTGAGGACTTCCTCGACCGGCCGGTTGATCACGGTCACGATCTCGAACTCGTTCATTGCTGTCACCTCGATCCGGCGGCGGGCTCGTTCATGGCAAGGCGGACTGTATGAGGGCAACGTTCCGAGATCGTTACGTTCGCTCTGGTGCCGGGGCAGATGTGGTCGTGGTGCGCCTGTTTGAGAAGCCGCGGCCGCCTTGCGCGGCCCGGCCTGGGCGGGGGGCGAATCGTCGCTGCGCTTCTGTCTGAGCGCGAGGTGACCGGGTATCGTGCCACGCGGCAGGGAGCGGCCCCAGCGAACGGATGGCTAAATTGATGCAGCCGCGCGTGCTCGTAGGTGCATTTGCGATCGAAGCAAACACATTCAGTCCGGGCGCGACAACACTCGAGGACTTCCGCTCCCAGGTATTCGCCATCGGCGCCGATGTGTCGCCAGACACCCTTGGTGAGCTATCGGCCGCCTGGCGGGTTCTTGCCGAGGCGGGATGCGAGATCGTGCCGTCGGTCGCCGCGTGGTCGGCGCCGCGGCAGCCGCTCACCCTCGAGTGCCTCGATGAGATCGTTCGGCTTGCGTGCGCCCCCGCCGACGATACGATCGACGGCGTCTACTTCATGCTCCATGGCGCGGCCGTCGCGCATGGCGAGGATGATCCTGAGGGGCGGCTGCTAGCCGCGCTACGCGCACGCGTGCGGCGGGGGACGCCGATCGCGATCTCGCTGGACTGCCATGGCAACCTCACCGACGCCATGGTCGGCGCGGTCGACGCCGTCTCCGTATACCGCACGTGCCCGCATATCGACACAGATCGCACCGGGGCCGCGGCCGCCACCATGCTGGCGGATGCGCTGGCGGGTCGCACGCGACCGGTGCTCGCCGCGGCGAGCCGGCCGATGGTGACCCCTCCGCAACTCCACGACAACGATGCCGAGCCGTTTCGCTCGTTGATGGCGCTGAGCGCGGAGCTGGAGCGAGACGGCGTCCTCGCCACCGGCCTGCTGTTGGTTCAGCCGTGGATCGACGTTCCCGGGCTCTCGTGGAAGAGCGTCGCAACGGCGGACGGATCGCTCGAAGCGGCCAGGCGTGCCGCCGAGCAGCTCGCCGAGGCCGCATGGCAAGAACGTGCCGGCTTCATGGTCGGTCGGCGACCCCCAATTGGTGATGCCCTTGCCGAGGCGCTCGCCGGGCCGGCGCCGTTCGTGGTCGCCGACGCCGGCGACGCCACGAATGGGGGGGCGATCGGAGATTCGACCGAGCTGCTGCGTGCGACGCTGCGGCACGAGCCCCTGCCGAGCGTCCTACTGAGCATCACGGCGCCCGAGGCTGCACGCGCGGCTCACCACGCGGGGATCGGGGCTCGAATCGGCGTCGCCCTCGGCGACGGCGCGGCCGGCGCATACAACGAGCGCGTGGAGCTCGATGTCGACGTACGAAGCCTCAGCGACGGCGCGCTCGTGTATACCCATCCCGTCAACGCGGGCTACCGCGGGATGGCGGGAGCGACGGCTCTCCTCTGCCACGGGTCGCTCGCGATCGTCGCACACGAGCACTCAGTCGGCGTGATCGACCCGGCAATCTACCTCGCCGCCGGCGCCGACCCGCGCGCCTTCGACGTCGTACAGGCGAAGTCCCACATCAGCTACCGGGCCGGGTTCGAACCGATTACCCCGCGTTCCGTCGTCGCCGACACCGGGGGGCCCACGACGGGCGATCTCAGCTTGCTGGATTACCGCAAGCGGCCGCGGCCTCTGTTCCCGTTCGAGCTCACCTAGCCGGGGTTGGGCGCGGCGGCTCGGGCGGCCGAGTAGTATGCGCGCCGGAATCGATTGCGAGCTCCACGTGACCTTTCGCGCCGGCGCAGCTGCGACGAACATCGACCCGCCTCTCGGTCTGCCGATGGTCGGCGTCGTCAAGCGACATGAGATGGCAGCGGAACAGCTTGCCCCGCTCGAGGTGACGGCGGCCGCCTTCGAGCGAGGCTCGGTTCGTGCGGTCGTTTGCGGCGTCGACACGCTGGCCATCCAGAGTCCTGAGGTCGACCTGATCCGCGAGCGCGTTGCGTCGATCACCGGCGCGGCGCGAGCCGGCGTCCTGCTCAACTGGAACCACACCCATCACGCGCCTCCCGGCGGCCGCAGCGTCTACGGCTCGTTCGGCGAGGAAGACACCAGGCTGGGGGACGCAGCGCTCATGTACATCGACGCCCTACACGAGGCGATCGTGGAAACCTGCACGCGCGCGTTCGCGCGGCTGGAGGAGGCGTCGGTACGCTGGGGCCTCGGCTCCGCTGCCCTCGCGGTAAACCGCCGCCAACGTGACGACGATGGCCTCGTGCGTAAGATCGGCTGGAATGCGAACGGCCTAGTGGACCAGTCCGTTCCCGTGCTGCAATCGGTGCGCACGGACGGCAGCGCGATTGCGACGATCGTCGGCTACGGAGCCCATACCGTGACGACCGGCGTGAACTACATCGGTTACTCACCTGACTATCCCGGCTGGTTGCGAGAGACGGTGCGGCGACTGACCGGCGGCGAATGTGTCTTCCTGCAGGGCGCCGCCGGAAACGTCATGCCGCTCTTCGGCTTCGACGATGAGCTGGTCGCCCCGGTCGAGACGGGCAGGCGGCTCGGGCTCGAGGCTGCGCATGCCATCGCCGACCGCCCGAGCTGGCCGGTGCGGCTCGTCCGGGCCGGCTTCGACTCGGCGACGCCGCTCGAGCTGTTCCGCCTCACACGCGTCGCGGGCGATCCGCCGGCGCTTGCGGCGAGCGAGGAGGATGTCGAGTTCCCGCTTCTTCCGCTGCCCTCCCCGGAGAGCATTGCCGCTGAGCGCGCGAAGGGCGAGCGCGACATCGCGGAGGCGCAGGCCCGCGGTGCGACGGAGTCGGAGTTGCGGATTCTCCGGTTCCACGGACTGAACTGGGCGCGGCGGACGGAAGCCGAGATCCTCGGCGGCAACCCCCGGCGAAGCGTTCGCGGCTCGATCTCGGCGCTCCGGATCGGTGACGCGGCGATCGTCACCGGACCAGGCGAGATCTTCACTGAGATCGGGCTTGCCGTGAAGGAGCGCTCGCCCGCGGACGTCACGTTCTATGCCGGATACACCAACGGCTGCATCTCGTACATGCCGACGGCGAGCGAGTATCCGCTGGGCGGCTATGAGCCGACCTACGGACACAAGACCTACGGGCTTCCGGCACAGCTCTCGCCTGAGACTGAGCGGATCCTCATCGAGACAGGGGTGCGGCTCGTCGTTTCCCTCTACCCCGAGCGCGAGACCTCGGCGGCCGACGGGTGGCTTGCAACCGGCAGGCTGCCGGAGGCGCCGCCGTCGCCCGTTCTCGTCAGGCCGGCCACCGACTGACCCGCGCCTGGCGCGCGATCGGGTGGCGCGACTCAGACCGGGACCGCAGGCGGAAGATGGCCGACCGTCGTCCAACCGGGTCGTGCGGCGACCACGCGCCGCACCGAGTTAGCGACGATCGACGCAGAGCCTGTCTGGGGGTTCAACCCCGGGGTGACGGCGAGATCCACGCCTCCATAGGGGCCGCTGATCGCGATCGAGTCGCGTGGCTGCTGCCCGATCGCTGTTGGGGCCATGTGCCCGATGAAGAACGCGTCGAACCACGTGCGCCCGTTGCTCATCGCCGCGTAGTGCTGGCGGAAACCGGCCGTTTCGCCGGCCCGAACGGTCAATGCGTGCGCTGTCAGATCTGCCTCGGCGAAGATCGGCTCGAGCTCGCGGTCGATGCGCTCGATCGCGACGCCCAGGCGCCCGGCGACCACGCGCATCGACTGCGGGAAGCCGATGTGCCCGGTCACCGTACCGATGCGAACACCCTCGGCGAAGGCCTCGGCGGAATGACCGACACCGATCCGGCGCAGTACCGTCTCGCCGAAGCCGGATAGATCGACGATACGCTCGACGCGAAGCGACTCGACCTCCGCGACCACGCCGCAGGCGGTGAGGACGAGGGCGTCGAAGGCGAATCCCGGATTGAGCCCGGCGCCGAGGATCGTGACGCCCCGGCTGCGGGCGAGCGCGTCAAGGCGGTCGGCCGTCGCGGCATCGTTTGCCCACGGGAAGGCCGCCTCTTCCGCGGTGGTGATCACATTCGAGCCGGACTCGACCGCGTCCCGCACATCATCAGCGATGGCCGCGAGGAACGAGGTCGTGGCGATCACGACGATGTCAGCGCCTCCGCGCAGCGCCTCGGTGCGCTGTGCGCGTCCGAACGGCCCGAGCACCGCCACGTCCTGGCGGCGGCCGAGGATCTCAGCCACGTTGCGGGCGACCTGACCCGCGCCGTAGACCGAGACACGGAGCCGCTTCTCCATCAGCAGTCGCGCCGCTCGGCGCGCGTGTTCACCGTAGGACCGCCGCCGCGGCGCCGCGAGCCCCTGGCCCGACGACGCTCATTCTGGCTTCTTCATCCCGATGCGCTCGTAGGCTTCGGGCGGGATCGCGTCGAGCTGCTTGTAGATCGTCCAGGTACATCGCTTGGGCTCGGCTCCGTGCGACTCGCCGTAGAGCGGCGAGTCGACGACGCGCACCGGATGTCCCCACTGCTCGGCGGGCCAGAGCTCGAGGGCGAAGCAGCAGTGCGCGCAGTAGTAGCACACGCCCTCCTCGTTCCAGGCCCAGTCGTGGCGCTCGCGAGTGATGCCGAAGTCGTACGGCGCTTCGGCTCGCGAAGGGGTGCCCTCGACCGGGTCGCCGCGCTGCTGGCGACCCCCGGAGCCGCACGGGTCGAAGGCTACGACGATCTTCTCGTCGTCCTCCTCGACGTCGAGGTCACCTCGCCGGCCCGGCCCGCACAGGTGCCCGCGCATGGCCTCGTAGGAGAGGTAGGCGTTGCGGAAGACGGTCTCATCGTAGGGGCGCTGGCGCACGTCGAACGGGCCATAGCGCTCGCGAAGGTACGGATCGAGCACGTGGCGAAAGCACTCTTCGAGCGTCGCTTCGCCGAACCGCCGCGCGACGAAGGTGAGCAGGCCAGCCTGGTAGTCCGCGTAACGGTCGTGGAGCTGCCGCCAACGCTCGCGCAGCGAATCGAGTCGCCCTCGGGCCTCATCGGCCGAGATCAGGAAGGCCCGCAGCGCGTTGGCGAGCGTGCCCGCCTCGGCGCCGAGCGCGAGCCAGCGCGGCTCGGGATCGAAGGCCGCGCCGTCCGGAAAGGCCAACAGCGTCCGAAGCCGCCCGATCTCGCCTTCGACCTCGGGGCTGGGCACTCCCTTCACCGCCAGGAAATCCTCGAAGCCCTCCGACCAGGTGGCGTAGATGACGAAGACGACCTTCGCCTCCTCCATGAAGTAGTCGACAAGCTGGGCAGCGGGCTCCCATTGGCCTGCCGCGATCGAGGCTTCGA